>Ga0272448_1000976_pt1 | contig 40472 bp, 35 predicted proteins | sample YNPCB0191_FD_202220 | JGI IMG/M metagenome (GOLD analysis project Ga0272448, IMG submission 202220) | Hot spring sediment microbial communities from Yellowstone National Park, WY, United States - YNP-CB-019-1 | ecosystem: Environmental > Aquatic > Thermal springs > Hot (42-90C) > Sediment...
ATTTGCGGTTATTACTAATTTTCTTTGCCAGCGTTGGGGAAAATTATTTTGTATATAGCTTTGTTGCAGAGGTAGAAATTGGATTTTCGTACCCGATAAAACTTGTTCTATCTCTTTTCTCCAGCTTAATATGATAAAGTTATGACGACAGTCGCCACCGTATTGTATTAAAGATTGCAGTACTTCGCTTTCAAAAGTAGCGCCACCACCAATTTCTGGTCTATAATTTTTGAGAAATAAACCAACTTTCATAAATTACTCAATTTGTAAACTTGCTAAAAAATAAACACTCCAAGTATCGAATCCAGGTTCCTTACCAGTCATCCATTCCCCCCATTGGTTCAATATCATTTGATTTTGGCTCAAAAAGTATTCGACTTCTGGTTTAAAGAGATATCGCATGCGGTGGATTTCTTGAAGTTCTTCGAAGCAATTAGTGTCAATTTTCTTAATAAATACCTGATAATTAACATCTACAACATTGTCATTAGCATGCATTTTGGGTTGAGCAATCCGAGTCACAATGATGTCTTCATCTTCTAAACGCTTAACTCGAATTGTGGGACGCTCGGTTAAGACAGCAGGACCGTACCAACAGTCAAAAATTAGTATTCCTCCGGGTTGAAGATGAGCTTTAGCAGTAGCGAAAGCAGATTGTAAATCTTCATTAGTAACTTGATAGCTAAAAACATGAAATAAAGAGATTACCGCGTCAAATTTCCGTTGCAATCTGACAGTGCGAATATCTCCCTGAGAAAATTGAAGTTTGGATTTATGCGCAGGTGATAAATTCAGGATACGTTGTTGCGCTTGTTCTAACATTTCCGCGCTTTGATCGATACCGTGTACTTCGTATCCTTCCCGAGCTAAAAGTACTGCATGCGCACCGGTACCGCACCCTAATTCTAGGAGCGATCGCGTAGTAGGTGCTTGGCTTTGTAGTAAATGATGAACAAATTTGACTTCACCCGCATAATCCTTATCTCGATATAAAAGATGATAATAGCGGGCGTATTTCTCAAATACTGACATGTTAAACCGCCACATTAATTTTATTTCTTCAGGTTAATGATTGCATTACTGCTGTAACTTCTTGTGCTACCCGCTCTATTTGTTCATCAGTTAAAGCTATACCGCTGGGAATATAAAATCCTCGCTTGGCAATTCGCTCGGAAACCGGATAATTTTCACCCTCAAACAACCCCATTTTTTGGAATACTGGCTGTTGGTGCACAGGCCAAAAAAATGGACGAGTACCTATTTTTTTCAAACTCAAACGATGCATGATTTCATCAGCATCGCAAGGTACTTCATCTTTGACAACCAAGCCATATACCCAATAAATATTTTCGGCGTAGTCTGTATAAGGGACCGGTAATTCTAAACCAGGAACGTCTTTTAAAAGTTCCGTGTAAAGTTTTCCCATTCTTCGCTTGCGTGCAATAAACTCATCTAGACGTTCTAGTTGAGCTACTCCCAAAGCAGCTTGAATATTACTCATCCTCAAATTCCATCCCAGTTCTTCATGGACAAAGCGCCGTGATGGTTGAAAGCATAAATTTCGTAAGGAACGACAGCGCTGAGCTAAATATTCGTCGTCGGTAAGGAGCATGCCACCTTCACCGGTGGTAATGTGTTTGTTAGGGTAAAAACTAAACGTACTAATATCACCAAAACTGCCGCATGGTCTACCTTGAAATGTTTGACCGTGCATTTGAGCAGCATCTTCTATAACGTGCAAACCGTATTTATCAGCTAATTTTAAAACTGGCTCCATATTTACAGGTAAACCATAAATATGGACTACCATAATCGCCTTAGTTTTAGGAGTAATTTTCGCTTCAATTTGCGATACATCCATATTCCAGGTTTGGCGATCGCAATCTACTACAACTGGTTTTGCTCCTGCTCTGACAATTGCTGCTGCACAGGAGATAATAGTAAAAGTTGGTAAAATTACTTCATCCCCTGGACCTATTTTTAAAGCTACCACCGCTGCATCTAAAGCTACAGAACCATTACTAACGGCTATACCATACTTACGCCCCATCCGGGTGGCGAATTCCTCTTCAAATCTTTTGACAAACGGTCCTTCAGAAGAAATCCAACCATCATCTATGCATTCGTTTAGATATTGTTTTTCTTTGCCATTTAAAAGTGGTTCGTTTACTAAAATTGGCTCTGTCATTTTTTTAATTTTTCTCTTGAAGCTTTACCTGTTTTTGCGTAATTCCCGCAAAGCGTGTTTTGTCTTTTTCGCCCACAAAAGGTCCTTGTTTGACTTCAATCATTTCTAAATCTTCTAAAACTTCAAAACCGTGGCCGCATTCTATTAACAAAATTATGTCCCCCGCCTCTAAAATGCGACTTTCTAAGTATTCTTGTTGATTATTATAAAAATCAACGCGTAGTTTGCCTTTTTTAATAAAAAGAACTTCTTGGGTGTATAAGACTTCCCGACGCACAAGATTGTGAATGTGCGGTTCGATGATTTTCCCCGCTGGATGATTCATGTAGGCAAGTTGTTGAGAGAAATTGGTAGGTGTAAAAAAATGAATACCCGGTTCGTGAAATTGGGAAGAAACAATCAGTGCTAAGGGACGATTGTCATGTATAATTTCTTCAACTAAAGGCTGGACTAATCGAGCTGTCATAAACTAAAAATCAACTCGCTAAATTGAACGATAGGAGTAGAATTAACCTAAATTATTACTAAAACAATACCCGTACTAGCTTTCCTTTGAGAAAGCCTTGGCAAAACGCAAGAGTTTTCATTAATAAATACTTATTTCATATAGAGTGGCTTGAGCTAGTTCTATCAAATTTTATTTACTAATCTGCCGGTTTGAGAATAGTGTTTTTACGTATAGGAGATGATTGAGAAAATTTGTACTGCTAAGGAATTATTGGGATTAGAGTTTCTAATTTTCTTGTATTTTCTTGTAATTGTCCTCGAGAATTACTAGAAGCGATCGCACTTGTTGCGTTTGCTTATTTTCCAGTTTCTTCTCTACCAAACAAATGTTCTTAATCTGCTAATCTCATTCATTATTGCATCAAAGTTGTGCCGGACTATTTCAAAATTACGTTGATGTATCTCAACAATTTGTACCAACGAATTGACTGTAGTTAATTTGTACTGTAGTTGCTGTTTTTTCTAAGATTGCTTCCATGCGATGGAGTCTATCTGTCGTTACATTTTAGTCGTCTGCTGTCTTATTTGTGATTGTGTCATGACAGGAGAATAGGGCTCCAGGTGACCGATTATTTCGTTTGCAAATTAGCCAGTCCGAGGAATGCGCTCAATCTCGGCATAACCGCTAAAAATAAGGCGCTTTCCTTCAGTTTCCAAACGATTAAGTCGCATTTTGACCCCATCTAGGTCAAAACGGTCTAAATCGACCATGTTATCCAAAATTTCTGTTAGTGCTAAGCATAAGGTTTTAGAAATTTCCTGCTGTGTTGGTGGAATTTGCTCTAGTTCTACTTCCGGATTTTGAAAAGAAATACGCCGCCGTTTTTCAACGCCAACAGTCACCGTCATGTTCAAGGGTACAAGTTCGCTGGTGTTTAAGTCTGCTTTGGCGAGAATTTTGAGGCGATTTTGGGGTAGTAGCTGAACTTGGATTTGTGTAAAGGAAACTGGTTTACCGCCAGATAATGCTGTCAGAGCAGGTAAGGATAAATTGACCAAATGCTTTTTTACTAGTTCTGCTTGAAAAGATTGGTTGATACCTTCTTCTGACAAGACGACATAGGCGATCGCTTGTGTTGGTTGCTTCAATTTCAACTTCCCACTTAAAACAGAGCCAAAATCAATTGCCACAGTATCGGTCTCAAAGGACATTTCCTCCACCGCAAATTCTCTGCGAATGACCAAACCACGACCATTCATTTTGAAACTGTCAATGATTCCTTGCAAAAGTTTGCTGGAGGGATAGCAGCGGACAAAGACTTCTATGGACTCGCTTTTAGTAAATAAATGGCGAATCGTTTGGCTTGCAACGGTGTTGAGCATTCGTTCACCCCAATCGCTTCCTTTGGGATCTGTTAAACCTGTAAGTCCGCCAAACATTTGAGTTGATGCCTCTAGAAGTTCTTTGTCTTTTTGTAACAAATTGTAAAGAAGGCCGCAAGTCTTTGGAGATTGATAAAGCTGATATGTGGACAAAACATGCTTGATGGAAACTAACTGACACCCATTTGGGATTGCATCCTTTTTTAACTATTAACAATTTATTGTTTGCTTCTGGGTATAAAGATACGCTCGAGATTCTCTTTTGTGAGATTTTGAAGGCAATTTGTGACTTTGGTCATGTATCATTTTGGGACTTTTGAACTATCCATATTATTAAGAGCTAATTATACGATGGGGGTGCAAGACACCTATGTGAATATTCAAACTTAATGGAGTTCTCATGAAACTCAAATCTACAGAATTAATAGTTATATTTTTGTCTTTAATATCAGTATTTACCACAGCGTGTCAAAGTTCCCGTACACCAACTGCATCTGTAAAACAAATTCAAACAGAAAATGGTGGTACAAAAAATAATTGGTCTGGTTTGCAACTAAGTGAGGAACAAAAAACAAAATTTCAGGAAATTCGCAACCATACTCGCTCTCAAATTGAAGCTATTCTAACACCTCTACAAAAGCAACAGTTCCAGGCGGCGATCGCCCAAGGTAAAAATCTACAACAAGCAACTAAAAAACTGAATTTATCAACCGAGCAACAGCAGAAAATCCGAGAAATTGTGCGCTCGCAACGACAAGAATTCTCCCAGCTTCTCACTGCACAACAAAAGCAGCAACTGCAACAAAGACATTTAGGTAAGCGCTAACTGTAAATTCTATCTGTGACAAAACCCTAGCGTTCTCAAACTCCGACATTACTGCCTCTTGGTAACCGTTATATCTACAAAGGAAGGAGACATGAAAATAGATACATCAGGTTCCGTAGACTCCTCATACTTTTTGCCAGAGGCAAAGAAGAACAAGGGTAAGATGAGCTGGGTACCTTGGCTGCTGACCGTTTTACTTTTAGGTGGAATTGGCTTTGCTGTTTATCGCCAACTAGTTATAGTTCCTGCTCAACAAGCAAGACAAAAAGTTTTAACTGTTCCAGTAGAAAGGCGAAGTTTACCGATAATAGTTTCAGCTAATGGCACTGTCAAACCCGAACGGTCAATAAATGTTAGCCCTAAAGAATCAGGCGTACTCAAGGAATTGTTAGTCAAAGAAGGAGATACGGTTAAAAAAGGGCAGGTGCTTGCGAAAATGGACGATTCTGACTTGCAAGGACAACTGCTGCAAGCCCAAGGACAGCTAGCACAAGCTCAAGCCAATCTGCAAAAAGCAATAGCAGGTAATCGCCCTCAGGATATTGCCCAAGCGCAAGCAGCGTTGGACGAGGCAAAAGCCAATCTGCAAAAAGCAATAGCAGGTAATCGCCCTCAGGATATTGCCCAAGCACAGGCGCGTTTAAAAAGTGCTCAAGCCATTCTGACAAAAGCAGAAGATAACTTCCGTCGCAATCAGCAGCTATACCGTTCCGGAGCCATTTCTCTTCAAGCTTTAAACCAAGCACGCGCAGATCGGGATAGCGCCCAAGCAGCGGTTAATGAAGCTCAACAAGCGCTGGCGCTACAAAAAGCAGGATCGCGACCGGAAGACATAGAGCAATTAAGGGCAGTGGTCAGACAAAAACAACAAGCCTTAGCGCTTTTGAAGGCGGGAACGCGCCAAGAAGACATCGCTGCAGCAAAAGCTCAGGTAATTGCGGCTCGGGGTGCGCTACAAACAATCCAAACTAAAATCAACGATACCGTAATTCGGGCGCCTTTTGATGGTGTTGTTACTCAAAAGTATGCCGATCCAGGTGCTTTTGTCACTCCCACAACTTCCGGTAGTTCCGTTTCTTCCGCCACTTCTTCATCGATATTGTCTTTAGCTTCCACAAATCAGGTTGTAGCAAATTTAGCTGAAACCAACATCCCGAAAATTCGTTTGGGTCAAAAAGTAATTATTAAAGCAGATGCCTTTCCAGGAAAAACCTTTGAGGGTAAAGTCAGTCAAATAGCGGCGCAAGCAACAGTAGAGCAAAATGTGACTAGTTTTCAAGTCAAAATCTCCATAGTATCTGACCCCCAAAAACTCTTGCGTTCGGGAATGAATGTGGAAGCAGATTTCCAGGTTGGTCAATTGCACAATGCAATGGTAGTACCAACAGCAGCAGTTGTGCGCAGGCAAAGAGGAATTGCAGGTGTATTTGTAGCAGGACCAGATAACAAACCTGTATTTACTCCTATTGAAACTGGTGCTACGGTTAATAATTTTACAGAAGTCAAATCCGGATTGATGGGAAAGGAGAGAGTGTTGCTCAGCTTTCCACCAGGGTTGCGACCGCAATCAACTCCTCGAGGAGTTTTTCCTGGCATGGGAGGCGGTGGTCGTCGCAGCGGAACTCTGTAAAATTTGTTGTAGTGCAGCTGGTATGTTTAAGGGTTTTCAGAGCAAAAAGAAAAGTAGCCGTACGGTTTCTTATATAGAAATTTTGTCCATGGCTGTGGAAGCGCTGTGGAGTAACAAATTACGCACAGGGTTAACCATGCTGGGTGTAATTATTGGAATTTCCTCTGTAATTGCTATTACTTCTGTTGGTCAAGGGGTGCAAAAAGGAACCGAGCAACAAATACAGGCGCTAGGACCAGATGTGCTTTCAGTTTTCTCCGGTGCAGCCAGAAGCGGAAATATCCGTCAGGGAATTGGTTCTAGCAGCACGCTTACTTGGGATGATGCTAAGGCGATCGCTCAACAAGCACCTTCTGCTCAGATTGTCTCCGCTTACCTGCAACGAAATGCACAAGTTGTATATGGAGAGCAAAACGACTCAAAAACAGTTTACGGTACAGATTTGAATTACCCCTTAGTCAGAGATATTCATATACATAAGGGAAGATTTTTTAGTCAGGAAGAACTAGATACTACCAAGCAAGTTGCCGTAATCGGGCCGACGGCGGAAGCTACTTTATTTACCAACGGTGAAGATCCCCTCGGGAAAAAAATTCGCATTCAAGGTGAAGCTTATGAAGTTATTGGCGTTACGGAACCTAAGGGTTCTCAAGGAGGAATAGACCGAGATGATGTAGTTTTTATTCCTCTTTCTACCATGTCCGCCAGACTAGTGGGAAATAATTCTTTATCAGGGATCTCTGTCAACGGAATTTTAGTCAGAGCAGGCGATCAACAGCAGTTGGACGCTGTTCAGTTTCAAGTGACTAATCTTTTACGTCTGCGTCACAATATCTATCCACCCCAAGAAGATGATTTTCGAATTACTAACCAAGCTGATATTATTAATACTTTTACAAATATTGTCGGTTTATTTACGGTGATGGTGGTGGCGATCGCTGGAATTTCACTATTAGTTGGAGGAATTGGAATTGCGAATATCATGCTAGTTTCTGTTGTCGAGCGCACGCGAGAAATCGGTATTCGCAAAGCTGTGGGCGCTACCTATGCAGCTATCCTGAACCAATTTTTAACCGAAGCGATCGTCATTTCTACTGTCGGAGGCGGAATTGGTATGGGAACTGGAATTGTCATTGCGGCAGCAGCAGCGGCTATTTTCAAGTTTCCTTTTGTTGTTTCTCCCTTGTCAATCATTGTCGGTTTTGGACTTTCGTTTTTGGTGGGATTGTTAGCTGGGGTAATTCCCGCACGCAACGCCGCCAAATTAGATCCCATCGCCGCTTTACGGAGCGAGTAAGTATGACAACAATGATCTGGATGGAAGGAATTACCAAAACCTACCGCCTGGGAGAAGTGGATGTACCGGTACTCAAGGGAATTGACCTGGCTATTGAAGAGGGAGAATACGTTGCCATTATGGGCATGTCGGGTTCTGGTAAATCTACTCTCATGAATATTATGGGTTGTCTTGACCGTCCCACAAGCGGGCATTATATTCTCGAAGGCAGAAACCTAACGACCTACGACGATGATGAATTGGCCTGTATCCGCAATCAACGTATAGGCTTTGTATTCCAGCAATTTCATCTTTTGTCGCGGGCAACGGCGTTGGATAATGTGATGTTACCGATGATTTATGCGAACGTGCCAAAACCACAACGCCGCCAAAGAGCAATGGAGGCCCTTATCAAGGTAGGTTTGGGCGATCGCATCCATAATCGTCCTAGTCAATTATCAGGAGGACAGCAACAACGGGTCGCTATTGCTCGCGCTTTGGTGAATCATCCAGCTTTGGTATTAGCGGATGAACCTACAGGAGCTTTGGATACCAAAACTTCCCAGGAAGTGATGAATTTGCTGGCACAATTGAACGCACAAGGAATTACAATCGCCATCGTCACCCACGAACCAGATATCGCTGCTCAAACTAAACGAATTATTCGCATTCAGGATGGTTTGGTTGTCAGTGATGGAAACTTGTAAATTTGATTACTTATTTAATTTCCAATGAAAAGAAAACAGAGAATTCCCCTCGTCAAGAGCTAGCTTGACACACTTTTGAATTCGACATCAGTGCATGAATAAATTTTAGTTCTGTTCTGCTCAAATCAAACATCAAATTAAGATTAAAAAACGTTTATAAATTGTTTATCTTTATATATAAATTGTTTATCTTTATATAAAAAATCTCTTGTCATGTTACTAGCGATCGGATATCTTAGCAAACGTAAATGTTTTTTATTGGGGCTATGAACAAAAGATTCTTATTAGCTTTACTTGCCAGTCCGACTATTTTTACTTCCATGATGTCTATTATTGGTGTTTTTAATCCTGCCCATGCTGCTGTCAGAGTCTTGCACACGGCGGACGGGCGGGTGTGTGTAACTCATCCCCACGGTGGTTACACTTTAGTATGTGTAAGGGAAACAAAGAGAAATCAACTTGCTGTTGCTACACCCGTAGCAAAGGTAAGCACAAGTCAGTCCTCTTATGATGGCAAGATTACTGAACTTAACTTTACTGAAGAAGAAAGTGATGCTGCTATTAAGTTATTTGGCTGCGATTGTCCGTATTGCATGAACGCTTTACGTGCTTTGCGCGGTCAAGCTCCTATGGTCTATTAAAGTTTGTCTTTTCGAGAGCGGGAAAATCAGTTTAAGTAAAAATGCGTTGTTCTTTCAGAGCCACTGCGCGAACGCCCAACCTGCCGGATCGCATATTCCTTGCTGTTGTAGCATAGATTAGTTTCACAAGAAAAATAGGTAGATTTATTTCTTTGACAAATTTATTCAAACGCCTCATTCACGGGGAATCTGTCAATTAGCTGAATAGCACGACAAGCATTGCGCTGCAAAGCTTCTGATAAATAGGGTACGTGGGGAATTTGTGATAACAAATCTAGGGTTCGGCGTAAAATGCGCACCACATCACCTTCATCCAAGCTAGTATTTTCGCAAAGTTGGTTCCAATCCATTCCTAATGCCCATTTTTCCACTAAAGCTATTAACTCAAACTCTAGCCAGATAGGAAAAGCTACATCATATCGGCGTTGCAACTGGAACATTTTGCGGCGAATTCCCCGTAATTTCGCCAATGCTTGTGTCACTTCCTCGCTAACATCAAACAGTACTTTACTATCCGGACGGGGGGTTTCTGTAACTAAAGCTGCGATCGCTGCTGCAAGATGATGGGGGTCGAGGTCATCAAATTCGCCGCTAGCAAGTGCTAAACCCAGCCACAATTCGTTTTCACCTCGGATTGCTGCTGCAATTTGTCCCAATCGAGTTGGAACTAAATTATCCAGACATTGAAAGTATTGCAAAATTTCAATCAGATTGAGGAATTCTTCCCAGTGACGTTGGGATTGTTGTTCTACCTGGGTTTGCAGTTGTTCGATTTCCACTGCAAGTTCCATAGCTCGTGCTTTTCGTTTGAACACGCTAGCAACATTACCTGCGCGATGTAGGGGATGAGCTTCTAATTGTTCTTGCAAAGCAGCGACAGTGGAAAGTTGTGCTGCTACTTCTGCAGGAGGTGCATGGAAAGACTCGCTGGAAGAGGGAATTTGTTCGGCGATCGCTGCTGTTTGGTCGTTACCCCGGCGCCACTGTCCTGGTTTCAAGGGCATTTCTGCAGGTGGTAGCAAATCATCGGGGACATCTATGCGCGGTAATTCTGCATACAAATCCACTACATCTGCTATGGTTGCCACGTACCAACGGTTATCTTTTCCCAAGCATACCAGATAGGGAAGCTGACCGCAACCCTGACTTTTTGCAACTAGAACTGCTGGGACGGGAGTGGTTACTGTGATATTTTTCCCTTTTAAACTCAGCAATGTCCCTGGAACAGCAAAATTTAGCATCATGGCCACTTCTTCTTGCTTGGCTTCCTGGGCTTGTTCTTGCAGTGTTTTCAGCAATTTTTGTTCTACTTTCAAGCGCTGGCGCAATTTTTCATAGCTGGTGATTTCACTTTCTTCAACGGTAGCGATTTGCTCCTGCAGTTGGTTCAATTCAGCTTTTAGTTCCTCGATGTACTGAAGTTTTGGTTTCAAGTGCAAATTAGCTAAATACTGGCCAAAACTGCGCTCTACCAGTTCTCTGGCTTCTTCAAGGGTATGAATTTGCAGCAAGTTCAAAACCATGCCGTAACTTGGTGTAAAATGGCTGACCAAGGGATCTGGTTTTTTCACAGCCAAAGCTGCTGCGTGCTCTGCTCCTTCAAAAGGAGTTTGCAGCGTGACTACATGGCCTACCTTATCCATTCCCCGGCGACCGGCCCTTCCAGCCATTTGCAGGAACTCGGAAGCTGTTAACATTCGGTGTCCGGTGTCGGTACGTTTGGAGATGCTGGAAATTACCGTTGTCCGCGCCGGCATGTTAATCCCTGCTGCTAGGGTTTCGGTTGCAAATACCACTTTGATCAATCCCTGCTGAAATAATTCTTCCACGAGTACTTTCCAGGCGGGTAAAATGCCGGCGTGGTGTGCTGCTATACCTCGGTAAAGGGGAGTAATGTGTCCCGATCGCCCTGCTTCTGGATTGCGGGTTAAGAATTCATCAATTTGCCATCGTAACTGTTGTGCTTCTTGTTCGTTTACCAAGCACATATCACCGACTTCTGCCACTGCTTTGTCGCATCCCCGGCGACTGAATATAAAGTAAATCGCTGGCAGCATATCTCGTTGTTGTAGCTGACTGAGGATGAAATTAACGCTCGGGGGTTCTTGTTTGCGATTACTTTTACCTTTTTCAGATTCTTTCTTTTTTCCTTTTTTGAGGAGGCGGGGGTTGATTTGAGTTTTTTCTGGATTTAGTAGCGGGAATAAACCCTTGCTATTACCAAAATGGAACTCTAGGGGAACAGGACGAAAATCAGAGTAAATCAGGTCAGTGGGTCCGTGGACTTGATTGAGCCAGTCGGTCAGTTGTTCGCTATTGGCTACCGTTGCAGACAGGGCCACCAATTGCACTTCTTGGGGGCAATAAATAATTGATTCTTCCCAAACGGTTCCTCGTTGACGATCGTTCATGTAGTGACATTCATCCAGCACTACTGCTTCTACGTCTACTAGGGAAATGCCAACCTGGCCGATGGGCGTACCGTAGAGCATGTTGCGGAAAATTTCTGTGGTCATGACCAAAATCGGTGCGTCTCGGTTGATTGAAGCATCTCCTGTAAGCAGTCCGACTTGGTCAAATCCGAATTGTTCGCGAAAATCGCGGAGCTTTTGGTTGGATAGGGCTTTGAGAGGAGTAGTGTAAAATACTCGTTTTCCTCGTGCTAGGGCGCGGTAAATAGCGTATTCTCCTACTAACGTTTTGCCCGAACCTGTGGGTGCGCATACCACTACAGAGCGTCCAGCGTTTAAAGATGCGATCGCCTCTTTTTGGAATTTATCCAGTTCAAATGGAAATACGGAACTGGGATCGACTTCTGGAAACAGCGTAGAATAATTCACTCAATCACAATTGCAACCAGACTTTTTACTATATATTATTTCAATCCCCCTTTGGAATTCATCCTGCCGCTTCCTTGTTTCACTCCCCTTTGGCTGGTGTTAATCGGGTATTTATTATACCATGAAACGAGAAATTGGCAGTAGCTTGTAGTTGGGGATTTTTGTTTGGCAAGCAGTATTTTATGTTTTTCACTTGCCCAATTCCTGTGAACGTGCTGTAGCAGCTTTGACTGCTTCAATCAAAGCAAAACGGAATGCAGCTTTTTCTAATTGAGCGATACCGGCAATAGTTGTTCCACCAGGACTGGTAACGCGGTCTTTTAATTCGGCGGGATGAAGTTTGCTTGCATGCAGTAACTGAGCTGTTCCCAAAACTGTTTGCAGGGCTAGTTGATTGGCGATCGCTCTGGGTAAACCTGCTGCGACTCCACCATCAGCAAGTGCTTCCACCATTAACGCCACATAAGCAGGACCGCTTCCAGACAACCCCGTTACTGCATCCATGAGCGTTTCGGAAACTTCCACAACTTCTCCCACCGCCGAAAACAGCTGCCATGCGGTTTGCAGGTGATGAGGCTGGGTATAGGCTCCTGCAGCAATGGCGGTAATGCCTGCACCAACAGTAGCCGGAGTATTAGGCATGGCTCGAATGACTGGCAGTTGGGGAAAAGCAGCTTCTAAATGGCTCAAGGTTATACCCGCCAAAATGGAAATTATTAAAGGAGCGTGTCCTTTGTCTATAACATTTGCCAGTTCTTGGGCAATGGCGCTAAACACCTGTGGCTTAACAGCCAAGCAAACTACTTCTGTTGCTGTGGTAAAAACTTGGCAATTATCAGCCGTTACTGCCACGTTGTATTGCTGGGCGAGAAAATTCCGCCGTGCGGGCTGCGGTTCACTGACTATAATTTCTGATGGTAGATAAATACCTCGAGCAATAAGGCGGGATAATAGCGCTTCTCCCATTACCCCGCCACCAATTAAGCCCAATTTCGTCGTCATTAGTTGCTTATCGTTGGTCATTGGTCATTGGTCATTAGGTCTGAATTTAATGACTAATGACTAATGACTTAATTTTAATCTACTGTGCCATACGATTCGGTTCATTTCCCCAAGCAGGATTTCCACCCGTTGCACCAGTGCTTCGCGGAGTCCGTATTGGTGGTTGAGGTACTTCGTGCAGAACTCCTGATTGCGTACTAACTTGTACGCAGCTGGGTGTAAACAAAAAGATACTTTCGCCAATGCGTTCTTGGTGTCCGTCGAGAGCATAAGTACCGCCAGCGACGAAATCAACTGCCCGTTGTGCTTGCTCTGGATCCATAATTGTCAAATTCAAGACAACTGATTTCCGCTCTCGCAGCGCTTGAATTGCTTGGGGCATTTCTTCAAACGTGCGCGGTTCTAGTACTAAAACTTCTGAAATACCGTTAATAGCTCCTGGCATACCAATAACGTTACTAATTGTCTTTGCGGAAGCGGAAGGTGCATCAGGATTGTTAGCGGATATGGGTTCGCGCCAACGACGATTGGGAGGAGTCGTTTCTTGGGGCATTGGTTGGGGATTTTGCTCTTGATAAAGATTTCGATAGGTTTCTGGATCGGGTTCTTCTTCGTAATATTCGTATTCGACTGGCTCGTTCAGACCAACAAAGTCTCTGAGTTTGGAAAAGATATTGTTCATTTATTTACGCTCCTGGTGCAAATCACCTTGATATGGCAACAATTGATGTGACCATCTTCAGCCCTAAGTACGGGCAGATAGTTTAACAATTTTATGGTTGTTTGTAGCATATTCTACGGCTATTGCTCATGAACAGATGCCCCCTAGAACTTCTGCACATAGCCTGCACGCAACAATTGAGTCCAGATTATAACCTAACTATTTTTGTATGCAAAGTTGCTTTCACCCCAAAAATTTTTAGTCTTTACTTTTGTCAATACTATAATCATAATTATTTGCAAGCGCTAGTATGTTTTAGATTTTCCTAATGTCATGAGTTAAGCTCATAAATTGGCTGTTAACTTGCATATTTTCACTGAAAATCATAGTTTTTAAGCCAACTATTCTCAGTATTTATTCTTAATTTAAAAGAGCAAATTATTGTCCCATCTGTTTTCCGCCTAATTTTTGCCAAGGACGGTAGATAAAATTTAGGCATAAATAAAAACATCAAAAATTCCCCGTCTTCCTCTTTTCATCCCCAATTTTCTAAACTAAAGCCTGATACCGCAGCAGGCGAAAAGTAATTTTTTATTCACTGAACAAAGAAAAGTTGCCTTTCAGGCGCCAGACATACTTGTAGCAATATTTATTTACATTTGTTAGAGGCATTGCCTGCAAACAACTTGATCTGTATTTAATCTTTGCATATCTCTGTGTACTTACCCTGGGCGTTCTCCAAACAAAATAGTTCCCAAGCGTACCATGGTTGCACCTGCTTGCACTGCTAGCTGGTAGTCACCAGACATACCCATTGACAACTGCTGCATGTGAATGTGAGACCAGTTTTGTTCGTTAATTTTTTGTGCCAGTTCCCGCGTGCGGTTGAACACATCTAAAATTTCTGCATCCTTTAAGTTCAAGGGGGGAATTGTCATTAAGCCTTGGATTTGTAAATTTTGACAGCAATTGAGTGCTGGTAGGTCAGCCAAAAGCTGGGGTACGCTCCAACCAGATTTGTTGGGATCGGGAAGAATTTTGACTTGCAAGCAGACATTAGGAGTAACTCCTAGCTGCTTTGCCAATTCGTTCAAGCGCTGTGCTAATTTTAAATTGTCTACCGAGTGAATCCAGCTAAAATTTTCCAAGGCTTTTTTGGCTTTATTGCTTTGCAAATGTCCGATCAAATGCCAAGTTACATTTGGAGATAAGTCTTGTAATTCTTTTTGTTTGGCGATCGCTTCTTGAACGCGATTTTCACCAAAATCGCGAATTCCTGCTTTGTAGGCGACGCGAATTACCTCCGCTGGTACTTGCTTGGTAACTGCAATCAACCGAACTGATGTTGGTAATTGTGCCCGTATTTTCGCAATACGTTCGCCGATGGAACTGCTCATTATTGGAAAGTGCGTTGGAAAATACTCTGAAGCTGATCGTACTCCTGGGTTTGTCCGGCGCGACGTAAATTGCGCAAGCGATTTTCTAATAACATTCTCGCCTCTGTACGTCCTATGGGTTGAAACTTCATGCCTTTAGGATCGTTGACTACCAAAAAAAACAGGCGTTGGGCATATAGTGTAGTGAATAATTCTTGGCGATCGTCCACCATACAGATTCTATAGAGCAAGCCCCAAGTTGGATGATTTATGTAAATTTCTGAGTTTTCTGGATTCATTTAATACTTAAAGCTAAGATGATAGATATTAGTTTTCGCATGCTTTTGCCAAAATTAATGAAGCTAACAGCTGGAATATTTGGCTCCAGATGCGACAAAATCAACTTTTGCCAAAATGGCATTGCTAAAATGTGAATTTAGTTAGCAATTGGCGTTGAAGAAAACACCAACTTTGGCATAATTGCCATCGCAACTAGCAAAGAAGTTGAAAAGACGGAGAGATGGAAGTAGAAGCTGGTTTTTCTTTAGTGTTTTTCCAGTACCACACTCTCGTTGTCTTCCCTTTACCAATGCTGCCATAATTGCCACCATTTTGTCCTAACAAATTGACAAACAACTTACCCATTCAAATTTTGTCATCGTTCGTGGTGTTCCTACTCATCCATACTTAATAGTTAACAGCCAACAGTCAACAGTCAAGATTTGGTTGAGTTTGATTCTGCCCTCAAGGCAAAACTTTTGCCAAAGCATGCAACTGTGCTTGCGCTTTGTGCAGAGATTCATGCCATTCGTTGGTGGGTTCGCTATCTGCAACAATCCCCGCTCCTACTTGTCCCCAAACGATGTTCAGGGGGGAACTAAAAGCAAGCAAAAGAGTGCGAATGAGAATATTTAAGTCTAGGTTACCTTGCCAATCTAAATAGCCACAGGAGCCGTAGAACAAGCTACGCCGTACGGGTTCTAGCTCTTCAATAATCTCTATGCAGCGGACTTTGGGACAACCTGTGATCGTACCTCCGGGAAAAACGGCGCCAATTAAATCCACAGTGTCAAGCTCGGCTCTCAAATAACCTTTGATATTGCTGACAAGATGCATAACATGGCTATATCGTTCAATTTTGAGAAGTTCATCAACTTTCACGCTTCCCCATTCACATACCCGTCCCAGATCGTTGCGCTCCAGATCCACGAGCATGATATGCTCGGCTCGTTCTTTACTATTACTGAGCAATTCTGCTGCTATGAGTCGATCCTGTTGTGCAGTACTTCCGCGTGCTCGCGTTCCAGCTATCGGTCGGGTTTGGACTTGTCGATTTTGTAAAAGTACCAATCTCTCTGGAGAACAGCTCATCATTTCTCCCCAAGGAGTTTTGAAATAACAAGCAAAAGGAGAGGGATTAATCTGCTGCAGAGCACGATAAATTTCCCAACCAGAAGCAGCTGTTCGTGCTTGAAACCGCAGCGACAGATTAGCCTGAAATATATCTCCTGCTTGAATGTATTTTTTGGCCTGCTTGACTGCTGCTTCGTATTGTGATTGAGATGTACAAAAAATTGGACTATCAAAAGCAGAAATATCCTTTTTTCGCACTCGAGTCAAGGATTGTTGAGGTTTTGTTCCTTTTTCTAACCTTTGGTTTAGTTCGTCCAGTCCTGCTTCATCACTAGCAGCTAGCCATAAAATTTGCTCCCAATGATCTAAAATGGCAAAGCACTCTGGTTCGTACCAAAAAGCTACTGGAAATGGTAAGCAGTCGACTTTAGTGTAGGGTAGCTGTTCTATTTCCCAAGCAATGTCATAGCCTAACCAACCTAACCATCCGCCTGTAAAGGGAAGAGAACATGAGGAACAAAACGCTAATTTCTCTGTCGTTGGTTTTCTTGTTTGCAACAATTGCCGTAAGAACGGTAAAGTTTGCCCTATACCGGGCGTCCACAGTTGTAAGTGCCCGTTTATACTTCTAGGTCCGCCAGCACATATGGAATACCTGCACAGGTGAGGACTGTCTGTGGTATTTGGGTAGGGACTTTCTAGTAAAGTTCCGACACTAGATGCGTGCCTGTGGCAAAATAAAGTAGTGAATATGTCAGAACCGGTACGATGTTCTAATGGTAGCGATCGCCAATACCAAGGCTTTGTCATAATTTCTATAAGATAAATTTATAAATTTATCTTGGGATTTGGTCAGGATTAATAGTGCGGTGAATGCTTGGGGCGTTTTCCTAAAAATATTATCCTGGCTAAAACCCCAGGCAGGGAAAGTTTTCTTATATTTAGCCTATATTTGGTTTATTAATAACTAGCACTATGTTCTGTGATACAAACCAGTTAGGCATTTACCAGTGGTTATGAAGGTTATTCCCACAAAAATTCCTGACGTTGCAATTTTGGAGCCGAAAGTTTTTTACGATGAGCGGGGTTTTTTCTTTGAAAGCTACAATCGTCAAAATTTTACTGAGATCGCCGGTCATGTAGTTAACTTTGTTCAAGACAATCATTCCCGTTCTAAACAAAATGTTTTGCGAGGTTTACACTACCAGATTCAGCAACCACAAGGCAAATTAGTCAGGGTGATTGTTGGTAGCATATTTGACGTAGCAGTCGATATCCGCAAAAGCTCTCCTACCTTTGGTCAATGGGTAGGTTGCGAGCTTAGCGCTGAAAATAAACACCAAATTTGGATTCCACCAGGCTTTGCTCACGGTTTTGTCGTGCTTTCAGAATTCGCCGAAGTGCTGTACAAAACAACAGACTACTACGCTCCCCAATACGAAAGGTGCATTCTGTGGAACGATCCGAACTTAGCCATAGATTGGCAGTTTGCGGGAAATCCTATCGTATCCGCAAAAGACCAAGCAGGCAAACCTTTTTTAGAAGCGGAAGTATTCACTTAATTAGTAATTTATATCGTATAAATTTAGACATATTATCATCTCTGACTTCCATAATTAAAGCATGAGTAAATTAATTCTGCTTGTCGGTGGTAACGGTCAAGTAGGTAAAGAATTACAAAAAACCCTCAAACCATACGGAAATATCATCGCGCTTGCACGACCGGCTATAGACCTTAGCCAACCAGATACTCTTGTGAGGGCGATCGGACAATACCAACCACAAATTATTATCAATGCTGCTGCTTATACGGCTGTTGACAAAGCTGAAAGCGAACCGGAACTTGCCGAAATTATTAATGCAACTGCACCGAAAATTCTGGCACAAGAAGCTGCAAAGCAAAAAGCTTTTTTAATTCACATCTCTACCGATTACGTTTTTGATGGCAAAAATTATTGTCCCTATCAAGAGACTGACGCAACTAACCCATTGAATGTCTACGGTACAACTAAACTGTCAGGAGAACAGGCGATCCTCCACAGTCGTTGCAGTGATTTTCTTATTCTTCGCACCGCCTGGGTTTTTGGAGCTTTTGGTAAAAGTAATTTTGTCAAAACTATGTTGCGATTGGGAAAAGAACGAGAAGAAATTCGGGTAGTTGCAGATCAAATTGGTAGTCCCAGCTGGGCAAAAGATATCGCAGAAACCATCGCTAAATTAATCCCTCGCCTCAGTTCGGAAATAACTGGAATTTATCATTACACTAACAGCGGTGTTGCCAGTTGGTATGATTTTGCCGTTGCCATTTTTGAAGAAGTTCAACAATTAGGTTTCCCCTTGCAAGTCCGGCGTATCGTTCCCATCACAACTGCTGAATATCCCACACAGGCTCGTCGTCCTGCCTATTCTGTCCTTTCTTGTGCCAAAATAGCTGCCATCTTGGGAACTCACGCGCCTCATTGGCGACAAAGACTAAGAAAAATGCTTTGGGAATTAATTACTAACTGTCCGTTGCTCGAATAACCATATAGCTATTAAATATCAAAACTATCTGAATATATGAAAGTATATGAAAGCACTCATTCTTTCCGGGGGTAAAGGCACTCGCCTGCGACCGCTAACTTATACTGGAGCAAAACAGCTTGTACCTGTTGCCAATAAACCAATTTTGTGGTATGGAATCGAAGAAGTGGTAGCTGCAGGAATTACAGATATCGGTATTATTATCAGTCCTGAAACTGGTGCAGAAGTGCGAGCGAAAACGGGAAATGGCGATCGCTTTGGTGCCAAAATCACCTATATAGTACAAGACAAACCAGCAGGCCTAGCCCACGCTGTGAAAGTTGCTCGTCCTTTTTTGGGCGATTCGCCTTTTGTGATGTACTTGGGCGATAATTTAATTCAGCAAGGCGATCTCAGTTATTTTTTAAAAAAATTCAAGACTCAGCAGCAAGATGCTTTGATTCTGTTGCGTGAAGTTAGCAATCCTACTGCTTTTGGTGTCGCACAAGTAGATGAAACAGGACGGGTATTACAATTAATTGAAAAACCCAAAATTCCCCCTTCAAACTTGGCGTTGGTAGGGGTTTATTTCTTTTCTGATACCATTCATGAAGCGATCGCTTGTATCCAACCTTCCGCAAGGGGAGAATTAGAAATTACTGACGCTATTCAGTGTCTGATTAACATGCAAAAGCAAGTTCTAGCTTGTCAGCTTAACGGTTGGTGGTTAGATACTGGAAAAAAAGACGATCTTTTGGAAGCAAATCGGTTGATTCTTGATACCTACTTAACCACAGAAATTGTTGGACAAATTGACAGCAAAAGTCAGGCGATCGGACGAGTGCAAATCGGTGCTGGTTCTCAAGTAATTAACAGTACAATCCGCGGACCAGTAACCATCGGCAATAATTGTTATTTAGAAAACTGCTTTATCGGCCCTTACACCAGCATTGCTGACTCGAGCAAGCTTGTTGACGCTGATATAGAACATAGCGTGATTTTAGAAGGCGCTAACATTATCGGTATTCATCAACGTATTATTGATAGTGTCATTGGACAAAGAGCACAATTATTTGTTGCACCCCGCCGTCCCAAAGCTTTACGGTTTATGATTGGTGATGATTGTCAAATTGAATTAACGTGATTTACTTGCTAACAGTCAACTATTATTCCACAAATCTTGTCACTAAGTTAATCACTTCTGTTTCTCCTAGTCCAAATATCGAATACCAGATCGTTATTGTCAATAATTCTCCTGATGACAATTCGATTTATTGTCTGCAAACGCCATCTATACTCATTTTGAATGCCATTAACAATTTAGGTTTTGGAAAGGCTTGCAACCTTGGTATTAAGTATATTTACGAGCGAGATCCTCACTCAATTATTTGGATCGTCAATCCTGATGCTTATTTTCTAGAAAATGTCTGGGAGAAAGTTAATTATTTTTTTGAGTCTCATACTCAAATTTCCATTCTCGGTACTATTGTTTATACTCCGGAAAATCAAGTTTGGTTCGGTGGCGGTCGCTTTTTTCCCAAAACAGGAACTATCTTGAGTGAAGATTTAATCACCAATACAGACGTAGATTATATTATTTGCGATTGGGTCTCTGGTTGTAGTTTGTTAATTAATCTACGCAATTTTCGCGAATGTCCTTTGTTCGATCCGGCTTATTTTCTTTACTATGAAGATTTTGATTTTTGTCAGCGTTATGCTCGCCAGGGGCATTTAATTGCAGTAACTAAACTTTTTGGGGTATGGCACCAACCTTCTGCTATTACGAATAGATTTATTTTTAGCAAGATTAAACACAGCACATATAGTTATCTGTTGACTTTAGAGAGATATACAAATAAATTTGTATTTGGGATGAGATTACTCCGTTTGATTTTGCATGCCCTGGTATTGATTGTTTTTCAACCCCAAGTTGCTAAGGGTAAGTTAGATGGTATATTAAGATATTGGCAAACAAAAATTTTTTCAGAAAGCAAATGGTGCTAAATTGGTAAGTAAAAGAAAAGTAAAAGTTGGTTGTGAGTGGGAGAATGAGTCAATTATTAATTAATTTGTCGATGATATTTCCCCAGCCAACCGGGATTAGCAACTACGCTACAAATATTTTTCCTTATTTAAAATCGTTGCATCCTACTCTTTTAACTGCCCAAACTTACCCGGAATTTAACTGCTATTTAATACCGAACAATCTCACTCCGGCTCAAGGTACAAAAGGTCACCTCTATCGCTTGCTTTGGACACAATTTCAATTGCCAAAAATCTATAAAAAACTGAGCTCTCACCTTTTATTTTCTCCAGTTCCCGAAGCGCCTGTTTATTCTGGGTGTCGTTTTGTCGTCATGGTTCACGATTTGATTGCGTTGCGTTTTCCCAAGCGTTTTTCACCGCTAACAAATTACCAGCGTTATTATGTTCCCCAGGTTCTTCAGCAAGCGCAGCACATTATTTGCAATTCCCACGCCACTGCAAAAGACGTTGTGGAATTTTACAAGATTCCTGCTCAGAAAATTACGCCAATTTTACTAGGATACGACGCTAAGCGTTTTCGCCCTCTAGAAAGAAAAGCAAGTAAGTGGAAAACCCAGTGTCCTTATTTTCTTTACCTTGGTAGACACGATCCTTACAAAAACTTGCACAGGCTAATTTCTGCGTTTGCAGCGCTACGAGGCGATCGCGATCGCCAGTTGTGGTTAGCAGGACCAGCAGATAAACGTTACACTCCTATGTTGCAAGTCCAAGTTGCACAATTGGGTATCGCTGAGCAAGTAAAATTTTTGAACTACATTGCTGATGAAGATTTACCGGAAATTATCAACGGTGCGATCGCCCTTGTTTTTCCAAGTCTTTGGGAAGGTTTCGGTTTACCTGTATTAGAAGCGATGGCTTGTGGAACTCCTGTGATTACTTCCAAAGTTTCCTCCCTAGTCGAAGTTGCTGGTGATGCAGCTATTTTGGTCGATCCCTACAATGTGGAGGAAATGGCTTGGGCGATGGAACAAGTTGCTACAGACACTCAATTGCGCGATCGCCTTTGTGCTGCAGCGATTGCCAGAGCCGGTCACTTTAGTTGGGAAAAGACGGCAACAGCAACTATAGAAGTTTTAAAACAGTACCTTTGAGGATTATACTGCTTTGGGTAATTGGGAGTGAATTACCTTTTGATAGTAATCTTGCAATTGGCAGGTAGCTGCAGCCCATCCCCAGCGTTCTGCTTCCCGGCGTGCGTTTTGACGGATTTTTTCTCGTTCTTGTTTGTTTTCTAACAACCTTATTGTTGCGGCGATCGCTGCGGATTCATCTGCTTCCGGTGAGAATAAGTATCCGTTTACACCATCTGTGACGATATCGGGAATGCCACCACAACTAGCTGCTACTACCGGACAACCAGCGGCCATTGCTTCTAGCAAGACTAATCCTAAGGTTTCTGTGCGGGAAGGAAAAATAAAAGCATCAGCACTGGCGAAAGCAGAGGCTAATTCTGTACCAACTAGATATCCGACAAAATGGGTGTTTGTTCCAGCAAAGTACTTTTCTAAATTGGCGCGGTGAGGTCCATCTCCTACTAGGGCCAATCTTGCTTCGGGAATAGCTTCTAGTATTGGTTTGATACGTTCGATTTCTTTTTCAGCAGAAAGACGACCAACGTAGAGTAGAAGGGGACTTTTGGGGTGGTTTTGGGACAATAGCGAGCGCATGCGATCGCTGGCTAAGCGAGGATGAAATATTTCTGTATCTACTCCTCTTTGCCATAAATAAACCCGTTCAATACCGCGTGCTGTCAGTTCTTCGATCATGGCAGTGGAGGTACAAAGATTTAAAGCTGCTTGATTGTGTGCGACTTTCAGTAGTTCCCACAGCAATCCTTCCAGCATTCCCAAGCCGTAATGTTGCAGGTATTGGGGTAGGTGAGTATGATAAGAAGCTACTAAGGGAATATTCAGCATTTTGCTATAGAATATACCTGCCAGCCCCAAAACTGCAGGATTGACAACGTGAATGACGTCCGGTTGAAACTTTTCCAAAACTTGGCCAATGGCAGGACGAGGCAATGCCATTTTTAACTCTGGGTATAATGGTAGCGGAAAACCCGAAACTCCGTATACCTGCGCCCCTTTATACTCTTTTATACCACCATCCGGACAAACCACCAGTACTTGATTGCCCCGACGTTGCAAGTTTTCAATAGTGTAGCGCAGGCGCGTGACAATGCCGTCAACCTTGGGTAGAAAGGTTTCCGTAAATAAAGCAATCCTCATAGAAAAAATAATCTTTAATCTTTTACAAGCAGGGTTTGAAAATTGTCTCAGTGGATGGGCGATTTCCGAACTACTCCCGTAGCTAGCTGTGGGTTATAAAGACTAGTCGCCAGACAATAACAAAAGCATGACGACTAGTTCGACGGTAATGGTTCATTTCTGCTATTGCTGCAATTAGTCGGTAAGTTGTACGGAGTAGGGTGACAATTTCTCCAAGTTAATAGTTGTGATGAATTACACCCTTTCCAACTCTAAACCTTTTGAGCAACAGAGATTAAGTTTGGGTTTGCAGTAGTTAGGTAATTGTCCGTTCACGTTTTATTGCTATGACGGTGCCAAGTTACTTTTGGTAAAATTTGGTATTTGTCGACTCGATTTTGATACTTGATGGCAAAATTCAAGAGAGAATCGAGCAGAGAATCAGAAAGGTAATGAGGCTTTAAACCTAGATCTAGCAGTTTAGTGTTTTTAGCGTTGAAGTAGTGTTCTTCTTTTTCGATTCTGGGATTTTTAAGGTGATTGATTTCTACGTTCAATCCCATGGCGTTCCCAGCTTTTTTGACCATTAACGCTAATTCGCCAACACTAAACTGTTCGGTAAATTGGTTAAATACCCGGAATTCACCAGGTGCAGCTGGGTTAGCAATTGCTAGTTCCACGCATCGCACTGTGTCGCGAATGTCCAAAAAGCCACGGGTTTGTCCGCCTTTACCATAAACAGTCAGGGGATGTCCTACAGCAGCTTGAATGCAGAAACGGTTGAGTGCTGTTCCAAATACACCATCGTAATCAAGACGGTTGATTAAAAGTTCATCTATTCCCGTTTCTTCTGTTAAAACGCCATAAACAACACCCTGATTTAGATCCGTCGCTCGCAGTCCCCAAACTCGGCAAGCAAAATGGATATTATGGCTGTCATGCACTTTGCTTAAGTGGTACATGGAACCGGGTTGCTTGGGATAGGGTAAGGTGTCCTTACGTCCGTTGTGTTCTATGGTGATGTAGCCTTCTTCGATATCAATGTTGGGTGTACCGTATTCACCCATTGTTCCCAGTTTCACTAGGTGACAGTCTGGGAAATCGGTTTTCATCGCGTACAGTATGTTCAGGGTACCAACAACGTTGTTGACCTGGGTCATTACTGCGTGTTCGCGGTCAATCATGGAAAATGGAGCCGAACGTTGTTCGCCAAAATGCACGATCGCGTTGGGCTCGAATTTGTGCAGCGCTTTTTGAAGAAAATCGTAATTCGTAATATCGCCGATGAACAGGTCGATAGATTTACCTGTCAAATCTTTCCAGCGTTGAATGCGTTGCTGAATTGAGGCGATCGGGGTCAGGGTTTGTACGCCCAGTTCGTTATCCCAGTGTCGCCGCACTAAACTATCTAAAATACCAACTTCATAACCTCGATTGGAAAGGTACAGAGCGGTTGCCCAACCGCAATAACCATCGCCACCAATAACCAGGACTTTCATTTTCACCAGTTTTTACTCGCTGATAGCTAAATCTACCAGGTTTGTGTCCCCTCTCAACCATGAAGATGAAGACAATAAATGAATAAATAAATAGCTTGATTTGTCACAAATTTTAACTTGGAGACAACAATAAATACTTTTTATTGTTGGGAGGGATTTTGCCCAAAAAGTTGCACCCGAAAATCTCACATATTAAGGAAAAATTTACCTACTCTGGGAATTCAATTCTACCTGTTATTAGGAACTCAATTGTAGTGTAAATAATTATTACGAAAATGCCGTTAAAGCGTTTTGCTGTCTTGACAACCAGTAAAGGACTGGATATCGTAGGATACATACCCGGGTAAGACCGTTAAAGAGTTATGCAAGCTAAGCAAAAGGTTACTTTGTATTTATCACCGGAACTGCACAGAAAACTGAAGATACGTTCAGCAGTGGATTCTGAACCGATGTCGGAGCTTGCCGAACGCGCCCTCGTTTTCTACCTGGAGAATTCCAAACTTGTAGATGAAGCGACTTGTTTTGGAAGTACTCACAGAGTGTACAGCTGTCCGAACTGCGAAAGTTCACTGGTTTTGAGGGATGGGGAATTAATAGCTTTGGGTAAGCAGCCCGGAGTAATAGCTCAAGAAAATCTTCCGCTGGAGGAAATGGAAAAAGAACTAACCCATCCTAAGGGCGAGGAAGAATTAGTTCCTTGCTAGATAGGGAATCGGAAAAGAGGATTTTGTTTTTGCCAGCAGCGATGTCTGGAGTGTCTGTAAAAGGTCTCAAGTAGGTCGATGTATGCAAGAAGAGCTCAACATTCTCATTCAAGCTCAATACCCTCTAATCTACCTTGTGACCTCCGAGGAAGAGCGGGCTGAGCAGGCAATTTTTACAATCGCCCAATCGTTGAAGCCACAGCGGCGAGTATACGTTTGGACAGTAACTCACGGCATCGTCGAGTACGGTCAACCCCGGAATGTAACCCAGCACAATACCGTTTCTCCGGAAGCAGCGATTGAGTGGATTATTCGGCAGAGAGAGCCAGGTATATTTATTCTTAAAGATTTACATCCTTTTATTGATGCTCCGGCGACAACAAGGTCTTTACGGGATGCGATCGCTAGTTTTAAAGGCACACAAAAGACGATTGTATTGATGTCGCCAATGCAACAAGTACCCATCGAACTGGAAAAGGAAGTGGTCGTTCTAGATTTTCCGCTGCCAGACATGGGTGAATTAAATAAAGTTTTAAACAACCACATAGACCACTATCGTGGGCGACGGTTAACAACAGAAGCTCGAGAAAAGCTGCTGCGGGCGGCCTTAGGACTGACCAGAGACGAGGCAGAGAAAGTCTATCGCAAAGCGCAAGTAACAACCGGACGCCTGAGTGAGGAAGAAGTAGATATCATCTTATCAGAAAAAAAGCAGCTGATTCGGCGTAACGGCATACTGGAATACATAGAAGAAGACGCAACCATTGATGCGGTTGGTGGTTTGGAAGAATTGAAAAAGTGGTTGAAGCAACGCTCTAACGCTTTTACAGAAAGGGCGAGGGAGTATGGTTTGCCCCAACCGAAGGGAATGTTAATTTTGGGTGTTCCCGGTTGTGGAAAATCCTTAATTGCCAAAACAACTTCTCGCTTGTGGGGATTGCCGCTGCTGCGATTGGACATGGGACGAGTGTACGACGGCTCGATGGTAGGGCGTTCGGAAGCTAATTTGCGAAATGCCCTCAAAACAGCAGAATCCATTTCTCCAGCAATTCTATTCATCGATGAATTAGACAAATCCTTTGCTGGCAGCACGGGTTCTTCTGATTCCGACGGTGGTACCTCAAGTAGAATTTTCGGTTCTTTCTTGACTTGGATGCAAGAGAAAAAGTCCCCGGTGTTTGTGATGGCAACTGCAAACCGAGTGGAAAGGTTGCCAGGGGAATTTTTGAGGAAAGGTCGTTTTGATGAGATTTTCTTTGTGGATCTGCCAACTCCGGAAGAACGGCAAGACATTTTCAAGATCCACCTGAGCAAGCGCCGTAAAGACATTTCCAGATTCGATCTCGAACAACTCTCGAAAATGTCGGACGGCTTTTCTGGGGCGGAGATAGAACAAGCGATCGTAGCGGCTATGTACGAAGCTTTTGCCCAAGATCGAGAGTTCACCCAGTTAGATATTATTGCTGCGATTAAAGCGACGCTGCCGCTGTCTCGAACGATGCAAGAACAGGTCACAGCTTTGAGGGATTGGGCCAGACAGCGCGCCCGCCCAGCCGCAGCCTCCGTTGCTGAGTATCAGCGAATGGAGTTCTAAAAGCTTTCCCCTGGTATCACAAGGGAAAGGCTAGCACTCAAGGCTAGCAGTTTCAATAAAAAAACCGCGTTTTTTATCAAACGCGGCTGCTTAGAAGATAAACCGTTGTCCTTTTTCTCACTTCTCTTTGGAGGAAACCCAAATGTCTCATTTTAGCACTCTGCGTACCAAGATCACCGATGCTGAAATCCTCAAGCAATCTCTGCGGGACCTCGGTATTTCCGTAAAGACCGATGCAGATGTTCGCGGCTACAACGGTCAGCGCGTTCGTGCTGACATCGTAGCAGTATTGGAAGGGGAATACGATCTTGGTTGGTCTCGCAACAGCGATGGTTCCTTTGACTTGATCGCAGACCTGTGGGGCGTTGCTAAGAAGCACAATCAGACCGAATTGATTAACTCCATCAACCAGAAGTATGCTGTTAACAAAACCTTGACTGAAGTTAAACAACGCGGTCTGCAAAATGCCAACGTTAAGTTGGTGTTGCAATAGAAGTTTATCTGCGCGTTCCCAAAGCTGTACGGGTTAACCAGGTCAAGAGCGGTTAGCCCGCTTTTTTAATTAGTTTACAACTTTTTTGATACAACTAACGACCAAAGCGATCGCTGACGTGAGATGCTGGTTGATTGATTAGTTAGTTTTTTTTTAAATGACTGTTGTTTCTTGTGTATCTGTTATCGTTCCAGCCACGACTGCGAATTTGGGACCAGGATTCGATTGTATTGGCGCGGCTTTGACGCTGTATAACAAATTTAAATTCACAAGCCACAATCAAACCGGAGTGACAATTACCGTTACCGGCTCAGAGGCAGAACAAGTTAAAACTGATGAAAACAATCTGCTTTACCAAGCTTTTGTAAAGTTATATCAACACTTAAGACAAACTCCCCCACCCGTGCACGTTGAGATCGAACTGGCCGTACCTTTAGCAAGGGGTTTAGGTAGTTCGGCGACAGCGATTGTTGGTGGTTTGCTAGGTGCTAATTTATTAGCAGGCGAACCCTTAACGAAGTTGCAGGTGATGGAATTGGCGATCGCCATGGAAGGACATCCAGATAATGTTGTCCCTGCTCTAATGGGAGGTTGTCGTCTAGCTGCTAGCACTGATGCGGGCTGGGAGATTTGTGATATTCCTTGGCATGAAGATGTTATACCAGTAGTGGCAATTCCTGATTTTGAGCTTTCCACCCAAAAGGCGCGCCTAGTATTGCCAGAGCGAGTCAGCCGTGCAGATGCAATTTTTAACACAGCTCATCTTGGACTGTTGTTGCGCGGTTTGGAAACTGGTAGGAAAGATTGGTTACAGGCTGCTTTGCAAGATAGATTACACCAACCCTACCGAAAAGCACTGATTAAAGGTTACAGTGCCGTTCAAGAAGCTGCCCTTGCTGCCGGTGCTTGCGGTGTGGTAATCAGTGGTGCAGGCCCCACACTATTAGCACTAACAGATACAGTGCATTCGGAAGCTGTAGCGATGGCAATGTCCTCTGCTTGGCAACAGCAGGGAATTTCACCAGTGGTGCGATCGCTGGCTGTTGACACTCAAGGAGCAAGAAGCTTTTGCCAATCATTGCTTGCTTAGTTGAAACCACAAAACACGGGATATTCAAAATGGAGCAGGAGCAAACAGCAGAAATAGCAGCAATTCAGTCCCAAATCCAGGCCTTGCGTCAAGAACGTGCTTCTTTCGCCGTCCAAATTACACCCTTAGAAAACGATTCATCCTCACCCCAAGCAATAGTACAACTATACCGTCGCCAAGCTCAAGAAAACGCTGAATTATTTGCCCAATTGAAAGGGATAGATGACGCTATTGCCGCTTTGGAAGCTTTATTAACAAAAAAACAAGCTCAGCTAACACCTCGTCAGATCCAGTCAATCCAACAGCAGCAATTAGAGGAGGCAAAAAAACAGGCTCAAATTCACGCCGAACGTATTAATGAACTAGCGGCACAACTGGCAACAGAAATACGCAGTCTCAAGGCTTGCGCCGATCGCCTCAGTCCTGTTTACTGGCAAATTTATTACAAGCCATTTATCACCGGTTTTCAGACTATTTCTGTCCCCCATGTCCGTTCTGATGGAGAAGTCTGGACAATTGTCAACCGTATTGTTTAAAAATAAGCATAAAAATACACACAATCTCCCCTCTTCTCCCTCCCACCCCAGATCGTAACTTTACAAAAAATAAACTAATAACCCGGCTCTCGGACTTGTTTGCCAAGTCAGGGAGTTTTGCTTAATATTTATTTACATTTTCCAGAAAATCGTTGTTTTTTTAAGTATTTATTACTAAAATATCCGCCAGTAGAGAGAAATTACATTTACAAAAGTATGAATTGCTTAATATAATGTAACTAAAATCGAAATAGTAAAGTAATTGTCAGTGATGGTTGCAGAAATTCCCTGGTTAACAACTATAATTCTCTTACCGTTGGTGGCTGCTTTAGCAATGCCGCTGCTTCCAGATAAAGAAGGCAAAACCGCTCGTTGGTACACTTTGGGAGTAGCGATCGCCGACTTTGCCTTAATGATCTATGCCTGTTGGCATTACTATGACTTGCAAAACCCGACCTACCAGCTAGTGGAAAAATATCCCTGGATACCGCAGTTGGGCTTAAACTGGTCAGTAGCAGTAGATGGATTATCAATGCCCCTAGTGCTCCTGACAGGCTTAATTAACACACTTGCAATCTTCGCGGCTTGGAAAGTTACGAACAAGCCGCGTTTATTTTACGGTCTGATGCTTGTGTTGTACAGCGCCCAGATTGGCGTTTTTGTGGCTCAGGACCTGTTATTGTTCTTCCTAATGTGGGAAATTGAATTAGTACCTGTGTACCTATTGATTTCCATCTGGGGAGGACAAAAGCGCCGCTATGCAGCGACCAAATTTATTCTTTACACAGCCGCTGCTTCCATATTTATCTTAGTAGCAGCTTTTGCCATGGCATTGTATGGAGACCCCCAAAGCTTCGATATTCCAACTTTGGCAATGAAGCAATACCCCAAAGCTTTGGAAATTCTGGTTTATGCAGGCTTTTTAATTGCATTCGGCGTCAAGTTGCCAATTTTCCCTCTCCACACCTGGTTGCCAGATGCTCACGGTGAAGCTTCTGCACCGGGTTCAATGATTTTAGCCGGCGTATTGTTAAAGATGGGCGGTTACGGACTTATCCGCATCAACATGGAAACTCTAGCCGACGCCCACGTTTACTTTGCTCCAGTATTAGCGGTTTTAGGGGTAGTCAATATTGTTTACGGAGCTTGCTGTGCATTTGCTCAAACTAATCTCAAGCGTCGCTTAGCTTATTCATCCATTGCTCACATGGGCTTCGTGCTGGTTGGTATCGCTTCCTATACAGAATTAGGAATAAGTGGTGCCGTATTGCAAATGATTTCCCACGGCCTGATTGCTGCTACCTTGTTTTTCCTCTCTGGCGTCACCTACGAGCGTACCCACACTTTGATGATGGATCGCATGGGTGGACTGGCCAAAGTAATGCCGAGAACTTTTGCTTTGTTCACAGCTGGTGCAATGGCATCTCTAGCACTACCGGGAATGAGTGGCTTTGTTGGCGAGATCATGGTATTTTTGGGAATTGCCAGCAGTGATGTTTACAGTTCCAGCTTCAAAATTGTGGTTGTGTTGCTGAGTGCTGTAGGGGTGATTATGACTCCGATTTATCTGCTATCAATGCTGCGCCAAGTCTTCTACGGTAAGAACACCAGCGAGCTATATTTAGATGCAGCAGTAGTTGATGTCAAACCCCGCGAACTTTTTATTACTGCTTGTCTGCTGATTCCTATTATCGGTATAGGTCTGTACCCTAAATTGGCAACACAAACTTATGATGTGAAAACCGTGGAAGTTGCCACCCATGCTCGTCAATTTCTACCAGTAGTAGCAAAACAGCAACCATCAAGTTTGTATTCTAGTGTTTTTGCAGTGCCAACACTGGCTAGTACACAAGCTTCAGGTTTAGTTAATGTAGCTGAATAAAATAATATTTCTTGCAGAGGCTGGTGCTATTAAATAGTCTGAGAAATAAAAATAGGGGGCGATTTTGAAAGATCGCTCCCAATGTTTGTCTACCTGTAAAAGAGTATAGTAACACCAAACCCAAAACTACAGTCGAAATTACTAAACCTTGCCAAAATTCAAATTCTCCGGTAAGGGTGGGCTCTAACCACCCTAATTTATTGTTGTTCGCCGCTCAAGGCTCAAAATTTATCAAGTAGTGTTTTCCCGTAAAGCACTGCAGCAATAGTAATAATATTATCCTGAATGCGATAAATCATTCGGTAACTAAATACCGAATATTCCCTGATATTACTATCTCCAAACTCCGGTACAATTTGACCAGAAAAAGGGGATTTACGGATGTGAACTGTGGCATCCAGAATTCTTTTCACTACTACTGCAGCATAGGAAGCCGAATCACGAGCTATGTATATGGCAATTGCTTCTACATCATCTAATGCTTTGGGGGACCACACTACTTGATAAGCCATTTGTTCAATCGTTCTTCGGCCTCATTTTGAGTTCTTGTTCCTTGATGGTCGGATATTTCCAAACCGCGACGAACTGTTTCAATTACGTATAAATGATATTGAACATCTTCTATGGAACAATTATCAGGTAACTGATTCAAAAGAGATTGTATCTTTTGTTTTGCACTACTCATAATCTAATTTTGAAATAATTTATATTGCTAGTATGTTAGGTGGACAATGCTGCCTACCTACAACTTTGTTAAAAATTCTCGAACTTAGCGATCGCTTCCTTCATCTTACCCAAAACCTCACCAACAGGTATAGGCCCCAAGTCTCGATTTGGGCGAGTGCGGATACTTAAACTATTAGTTTCTACTTCTTTAGCTCCTACCACAGCCATAACGGGGATTTTCTCTTTTTCCGCATTGCGAATCAGTTTACTGAGGCGATCGCCGCTGCTATCTACCTCGACGCGAATACCTTCTTTTTTCATTTTCGCTGCCACTTCTCGAGCAAAATCAAGCTGTTGTTCGCTTACTGGCAACAATCTAATTTGCACCGGCGCCAGCCATAAAGGAAAATCTCCTGCATATTCTTCGATTAAAATACCAATCAGTCTTTCTAAGGAACCAAAAGGCGCGCGGTGAATCATCACCGGACGCTTGCGAGTACCGTCTTCGGCTACATACTCTAAATCAAACCTTTCTGGTAAGTTGTAATCTACTTGTACAGTTCCTAATTGCCATTCACGCTCGAGAGCATCTTGAAAGATAAAGTCCAGTTTAGGACCGTAAAAAGCTGCTTCTCCTCTGGCTTCAAAATAGTTCATCCCCAGATGTTCCACAGCGCGGCGAATTGCACTTTCGGCTTTGTCCCAAACTTCATCGGAACCGATATACTTATCGCTGCTGGGGTCGCGGAAGCTGAGTCTGGCTTTAAAATTTTTCAGTTGCAGTTTTCTGAAAACTGACAAAATTAACTCTACAACGCCCAGAAATTCGCTATCTAACTGTTCTGGCGTGACAAAAATATGGGAATCATCCACCGTAAAGCCGCGCACCCGCGTTAAACCACCTAATTCTCCTGATTGTTCAAAGCGATAGACAGTACCAAATTCTGCCAAACGCATCGGTAGTTCCCGATAAGAACGCAGTTGACTTTTATAAATCTGAATGTGGAACGGACAATTCATTGGTCTGAGAACAAAACCTTGTTCCGTTTCTTGAGCTTGTTCATCCTCCGCCATCATCGGGAACATATCTTCCTTATATTTTTGCCAGTGTCCGGAAGTTTTAAACAAATCTACTCTGGCAATGTGAGGTGTAATTACTTGTAAATAACCACGTTTTAGCTGTTCTTGTTTGAGAAAATCTTCTAACAGACTGCGCAGGAGAGTACCTTTTGGCGTCCACAACGGCAACCCCGGCCCTACTAAGTCAGAAAATATAAACAATCCTAGTTCTTTACCCAGTCTTCGGTGATCGCGTCGCAGTGCTTCTTGTTTGCGCCTTTTATATTCTGCTAGCTGTTCTGGCGTTTCCCAAGCAGTACCGTATATGCGTTGCAATTGCGCCTTGGTTTCATCTCCACGCCAGTAAGCGCCAGCTACACTTTCTAGTTCAATTGCTTTGGGGTTTAATTGTTGAGTATTTTCTAAATGGGGACCGGCGCACAAATCCCACCATTCATCCCCTAAATGGTAGATTGTGATGGGTTCTTCTTTAATATCTGCTAGGATCTCTAGCTTGTAGGGTTCGTTAATTTCCTTAATTCGGCGTTCAGCTTCTTGGCGACTAACTTCTTCCCGGATTACTGGTAGTTTTCGTTGAATAATTTTATCCATCTCTTTCTTGATGGCTTTGAGATCCTTGTCGGTAAACGGCTCTGGATGATCGAAGTCGTAGTAAAAGCCGTTTTCAATCCAGGGACCAATTGTGACTTGTGCCTTCGGAAACAGCTTTTGTACCGCCATTGCCATCACGTGGGATGCGGTGTGGCGAATTTTTTTTAAATTCTCTGATTCGCTCGTACGCGGCAGATAAATTTTTTGCTCGGGTTGTTGTAATTGATTGGAGTTTTCGGAAGGCGACATTAGCTGTTCATCCATTGGCGACGTCATTGTTGATAATTTCTACGATTGAAATATATATTAGCTAGCCTGATGTGGCGTTATGAGCCATCAGTCATAACATTCCATCCCTCTTGGTTTTAAGCGACATGCTCGAGGCAAATGCAAAAACATATTTCCTCTTCTGTGTCGCTATAAATTTCTGAACATCTTAGCTTTGAGGTTTTGAAAGCATGCTTGCTTAAAATGGTATTTCTATTTTTGCGATCGCATTCATAAAACATTTACTTACTCTACCTGAAGGTTAGTACAAAACTTATTGCAAGTATATAAAATATTAATAATGTATTTAGGGCTACATTTTGTCTTTATCCTCAGCAGGAGGTGGCAAAAAATGTTAAGAATCATAAATAATATTAATATTAGTAAGAAACTTGGAAATATGCTTGTCAATTATGCGAGACTCTAATTTACCAGAACCCGAGCTGTTAAAAACAGTGTTGCAACCACTGCTAGAGGACTTTCAGTATTGGTTTGCGCGAGCGCGTCACCTTCTGGAAACAGAACAGCTTTCATTTTTGGATGCTCAGGAACAATTAGCCTTATTGGAGCGAGTTAAGGAAGCCCAAGAACAAGTAAAGGCAGCCAAAATGCTGTTTCATGTCACACAAGGACAAGCAGGAATAGATATGGCAGCTATAAAGCCCTGGCATCAACTTCTATCTGAATATTGGCAGCTGGCCATGCAGTTTCGTGGCGAACAGGCTAATTATCCCAAGCAAGACAACATATAAAAAGAGTATTAAATCCTTTCTTAGTTAAGAAATTATGTATTATATGATACCTTAATTACGGCAGTCTGCCGCAGTTGTAAATACTTTTGGATTGTCTGGCTCAAGCAAAGCCAATCTTTGCAACCAAAACAGTAGAATTTTTGAACAATTGCTGTCCTGGAGGAAAACCCGATGTTACACCTGATTTATATTCTTGCTTTTACGATTCTTGCTTGCATAGCTGTTGCTAATTTAATTCGCAACCTAATTATGTTCAGTTTTGACAGAGAACGGAACTATCCAGCAAGGTACTCGTCAACAGCTGCTCACCGAGCTAACTTTCCCTATCCAGCATCCAAAAGGTCATTCAAACCGCATCCAGAACTGTTGGATAGTTCGGGTAATTTAATTAAAGAACCGTTACTGGTGATGCGTTCTATAAACGTTGAAGACGCTCGCCAGCAGCTAGATGCGCTTTACGAGTCTTCTCCAGGACACAACAAGAGCGAAACTCAGGACGAAAGCTAGTTAGGCAAAAAGAAAAAGGAGGATAGGGGTATCGGGTTAGAAATACGCACTCCTCCAAAAGTCCCAACGCCAATGGTAAGCAAGCAGTGTATATTTTGTCCTAAGTTGCTCTTAAGCTTCAATAACAACGCGGAGATTACCTCGCTTCTTGGCGACTCGACAAGCAGTGGTGCTACCGGAACGCTCGAATTCTAAATCGAGAATAGTAGGACCGACGCGCAGGTTATGAAGTGACAGGCGATGAATGGATTCTGGTAAAGCAGGGTCGATAATTCTCAGACAGTTGTTGGGAGCATCAGGTACCAAGTTCACCATAATTTGCAACAGTTGAAAGATACTACCAGTAGCCCAAGCTTGAGGACTGCAGGCAACCGGGTATTGCACGGGAGTGCTGTCGCTGTCAAGGCGCTCGAAGCCGCAGAAAAGTTCGGGAGGACGGTGATAGGGCTGTTTTTTAGTCATGTCGAACAAACCTTCAAAAATTTCCAAGGCTTGGTCGATCAAGCCCAGCGATCGCAACCCCATTGCAATCAAAGAATTATCGTGCGGCCACACAGAGCCAATATGATAACCCATGGGATTATAAGCTGGTGACAAACTGCTTAAGGTGCGAATACCCCAACCGTTAAACATATCGGGTGCCCGCAACCGCTCCGCAACGCTGTAAGCTTTTTCCGGAGTAAAAATGCCTAGAAGCAAGCAATGACCAGGGTTGGAGGTAATGCTATCTACTTGTTTGCCATCTCCATCTAAAGCTAAGGCACAAAAATCCTGGTCTTCCATCCAAAAATCTCTGTTAAACCGCAACTTCAAGTTTTTTGCTTCTTCCAACCAGGTATCTGCCAAATCGAAGCGCTTGTTTATCCTTGCAATTTCTACCAAACGCATTTTTGCCGCGTAAACATAACCTTGCACTTCACAAAGAGCGATCGCGCCGTTAGCAAGTTCACCCTTACGGTTAACAATACAATCGCCAGAGTCTTTCCAGCCTTGATTAGCAAGACCGCGTTTGGATTTGCGACAGTAGGTAAGATAACCAGTAGTTTTCATATTACGGTCGATCCACTCCATCGCCGCCAGTGCGTTGGGCCAAAGTTGTTCCAAGGTTTCCCGGTCGTGAGTCCAAGCATAGTATTCGGCATAAAGCATCAGCCACAAAGGGGTAGCATCAACAGTACCGTAGTAAGGCGTGTGGGGTATTTCTTGACAGCGAGCTAGCTCCCCAAAGCGCATCTCGTGGAGAATTTTACCTGGTTCTTCTTCGCGCCATTCATCCTCGACTTTACCTTGATATTGCGCCAAAAGAAGAAGAGTCTCCTTGGCAATTTGGGGATTTAACATTAAAGTTTGAGAAGCTGTAATAATAGAATCTCGTCCGAATAGGGTTGAATACCAAGGCACCCCCGCAGAAACTGTTTTATATTTGCCAAAGGATTGGCGCAACAAATACATATCCTGCTCGGCGCGCTCGATAATTCGATTAAAAATGCCTTTGTCGTCACTGCGAATGCGCGTAATCTGGTGTACCCAGTTTTGCTCTTCCATCATTTCCGCAGCTTTTGCCTGAACAAGGGTAACAGCGGCTTTCACACTAGAGCTGGATTGATTATTCGTCAGCAGATTTACTCGATAACCCAACTTTTGTGTTTCATGTGGTGCCATTTCCAAGTGCCAAACAGCTGTGTAACCCTTGAAATAATCTGGTAAGCGATACTGGAAATTGATCTTCGACTCCATCACCACACCGTCCAAACCTTGGTAGGCAAGGGTTAACACTTTTTCTTGAGCAGCATGTAAATGTAGCTGAGCAGCAGTAGTACCGTCAATTTCTTCCACGTTTGGTTCTAGCAGGCGTAAAAGTTTGCCTCGTTTTTCCCTACTCCAACCTCGAACTTCAAATACATCAGCAAAATCAGCTTCAAAACTAATACTGAGTTCAAAACTGACTGTAGTTGTACAGTAGTTCGATATCTCTATTTCTTCAAATAATGCGCCGTTGAGTACGATTTCTCGGCGAATTCCCACTGTATCTGCTTGCAGGCGATCGTGAATTCTGGGGTTGGTACACAATACCGAAAGTGAAAAACCCCTGTCAGCTGTGCTGCTGAGCAAAACCGGCGAGTGCTCGTCGATCTGCAACTCCAATCGGCTCAAAAATCTCGTATCCGAACAAAATAGCCCCATGCTTGGATTGCCGTCACCAAGCGAACACCCGGAAATATTTCCCAAAACATCAGTTACTAAAAATAAATCATCGTCTTTGACTGTAAGTGTCGATCGCGGTCTTTCACTAATTGCGCAAGGCCATTCTGGGATAGGTATTAATTCTGCAGGAACAAAGATTTTTCCATCCAAAACAATTTTGTCCGGTGTCATTAGTGTGTCCGGTATCATTAGGTAATATTTCGTATCAAAGCTAATTTTTTCTTGAGATAGCTATAGCGCCAACACGGAAAAGAACGCTATTGAAAAATTCTATAAGCTTGGCGAATAAATATAACAATTACCTTAGCTAATCAAAAAAAAGAAAATGTAAAGTAGGGGAAGAAAATCAAGCCCGTCTTGGCGGGCTCAGAAGTGAAAAACACAAAAACCTAAATTTACTTTTTGAGTACTAACTCGTATACCCGTTCATACTCATCGGTCATTGTTTCCACACTAAAGCGGCTAACAACATACTCTCGACAAGTTTGACGGTCTAATTTCAGGGCGTTTGGAATAACTTCAATCATTTCCCCTAGCGAATTGCAGACAAAACCAGTTTTACCGTGAGCTATTACTTCTGGTACTGAACCTAAATTCATACCAATCACAGGCGTACCAGTTGCCATTGACTCTATCATTACCAGTCCAAAGGGTTCGCGCCAGGTAATGGGAAATAAAGTAACAGTTGCGCCACCAAGAAGTTTAACTTTGTCTTCGTGGGAAATTTCACCTAAATACTGAATTTGTTCTCCATCGATAAGGGGTTCCACTTGCTGTTGATAGTATTCTCGATCCACAGAGTCGATCTTGCCAGCCATTTTCAAAGGTAAACCCACAGCACGAGCTACTTTAATGGCTTGAAGCGGTCCTTTTTCTGGAGAAATTCGCCCCACAAAAGCGATATAACTGGGTTGTGCTGGTTCGGGGTGAAAAGAATAAACAGCCGTGTCGATGCCATTGTATACAGTATGAATGTAATTTAGACCCAAACGCGGTTCTCGCTGTGCTTCGCTAATACTGATAAAAGGTTGGCGAGCAAAACGACGATAGATTTTCTCGTTGTCAGGTGTAAAAATTCCGTGCATTGTATGCACTGTAGGTGTTTTGACAAAACTTGTGTAGGGAAGAGCAGCACAGCCTATATGAGAGTGAATGATATCGAAATGATGGGCATTTTCATAAATCTCAGCTAGTAACATCTGCTCGTAAATTGCTGGCTCTTTAATGTTAGGATCGAGCCGCAAAGCCCGGTCATGAACCGAACAAAGCTTCGCCTTTGTAATCGAGTCACCAGAAGCAAATAAGGTCACTTCATGACCGCGCCGAACTAATTCATCTGTCAGTAGTTTAACGATTAGTTCTATACCGCCGTAACGAAAGGGAGGAACGCGCTCCCATAAAGGAGCAATTTGGGCAATTCTCATATTTCACCTAAATTAAGTCAATTTCAGCACCTTGCAAGCAATTTTTGCTAGCTTTAAAGGTGGAACTGCAGTCAACAGAATCTTGCTGCGCTGGCAAAAATTTGTATGCTTTCGTTTCCGCATCCATGCAAGTGCTGCTGGCAAAAATCAGGTTGATTTTTAACTCAGTAAGAGTGATTTCAAACTTATGCGCTACAGGCAAAAGACGAACATGGTTAGTTTAATTACATAATTTGAAAAAATCTAAAGAAATGTTGACGATGATATACTACAGCAAAACATTACAATTAGCAATACATAGCGGTAAACAAAGGATAGGATAGCGAGAAAATATTTTTTCTTCCTAAAGATAATTTTAGGTCAAAGCCTATACAAATGAGCAACAGCCAAAAAATATAATATTCTAAATCAAAAAGTTGCTGCGGTTAAAAGGCTTAGATTAGGTGATTGGGCACCGAGAAATTTTTGTGTCTAGGTGATGCAAGAAGTAAAATTAGTCGCTTGATTTATCTGAAAATAGCTAAATTGATAGTTATGATGATAGTAATTTTATTGGGAAGTAGTCAAGAGAATTTATGTCTAAATAGGTTTAGATTTAGTGAAAAATTATATTTTTGTCTATGTTTGTACGCCCCTTTCGACAAAATATTAATTGCTAAAAAATAGCTATTGTGGTTGCTATCTATTCAAAAAAAGCTTGATTTTGTAGGTAAATGGTAGTGTCTGTCAGAATAATATTTACTTAGTAGCTAACTATTAAAAAAATAGATGCCAGCAACTGGAAAAACAAAATCCAGGTACGTGGAAAATGCTGCTAATATACAGAAAATAAGCAAAAGATGTCTACAATGGTGGTGTTTGGTATCTGTTTTTAGTCAGCATCGTGCAGACACAGCCACGACTTGTGTGGTTTGTCTGCTATTTTTGCCAAAACTGATATCAAGCTGTTATTTAGCATTCTTTACATATTGCAACTATCTGTTTGACCTTAGAGTCAGTTGTAATTTGTACAATGCAGCTGTGATGTGGATTTTGTCCAGATTGTGGCTCCTTTAGGACGTTCATGAGCATTTCAATTTCCGTGCTGAGCCAGCTGCTACAGGCCCTTCCTCACCTGCGGCCCCAGCTATATTTCAAAGCTTCGCTAACAGCTCTTTCCCACGCAATGGAAGATCAGATATTAGCTGCTACTTTGGAACAGCCTTTGGTAATTGCTAGCTTTCAGCGAGAGCGATTTTACCGTCAAGAAGCTCATCGCTACGAGCGACTTGCCCAGCGAAGCAATCAAATATACGTGTTATCTGCTCCAGAGACAGATTTCACCAACAGCTCGGAGTACTATGAGAAGATAGCTTTCAAACCAGATGATGCTTTAAGTCAAGAGTGGCATTTAATAGTAATTGCCGAAAATTATGCTACTTGTTTAGTTTGTCGGGAAAGTCTGGGCTCTATTGCCAAAAACAAGCATCTGCAGAAGTTGAGTCCGAGTTTGGATATGGATGCGGCCCGCAGGTTTGAGGGTATTTGGACAGCAGAGCGGGGAGTGAGCCTGAAAGCAGCCGAGTTGCTTTTGGAGAGGATTTTAAGTTACAGGCCCGAGCTGGCAGATAAAATCAAGCAAGTGCGCCAGCGATTTGGGATAGGAAAGCGCAAGGGAAATTCAAAAGCGGTTCGGCAGTTGAGTGAATATGCTTGTGATATTGATACCGATCCTTTCGTACAGCGTTTGGTGACTTACCTGCAGGCAAGTCAGTATAAATTGCACAAAGCTTATCGTTCCATTGCCGCTCAAGCTCGTAAAGAGCGCCTGGTCAATTCTATTACTGCTGCAATCAGACGATCGCTCGATTCTCAAGAAATTCTGAAAGTAGCAGCCCAAGAGTTGGGACAGCATTTAGGAGCAAGTCGGTGTTTGATTTATCGCGCTCAAGCTGGAGATATTCAAGCGGTGATCGAACATGAATTTTTAAGTTCTGAAGTTTTATCTGTTTCAGGACAAGCTTGGCCTTTAGAAAACAATCCTTTGTTTCAAGAAGTTGTCAAACACAATGAAGGCATTTTTGTTGCCGACACTATCAACGATTCGCGAGTAAGCAC
>Ga0272448_1000977_pt1 | contig 40455 bp, 22 predicted proteins | sample YNPCB0191_FD_202220 | JGI IMG/M metagenome (GOLD analysis project Ga0272448, IMG submission 202220) | Hot spring sediment microbial communities from Yellowstone National Park, WY, United States - YNP-CB-019-1 | ecosystem: Environmental > Aquatic > Thermal springs > Hot (42-90C) > Sediment...
AGCCCGCGGGGGGTGGGGGGGGGGGGGGGGGGGGGGGGGGGGGGGGGGGGGGGGGCGGCCCCCCCCCCCCCCCGGCGGTGGCCCTCACCCCCACCCCCGTACCCCCTCCCCCTCTCCCGTTTGCGGGAGAGGGGGAGGGGGGCAGGGAGGAGGGGGTGAGGGCCTGTGCCCCCGTCGCCGGCCCGATGGAGGCCAGGCCGCCGTCCACCACCCGCCAGAAGAGCCGCCCCGAGGCAACCACCAGCGGCCGATGGGTAACCCCCTCACCCACCTGCGGGCCGGGGAAGGGCCAGGTGGTGAAGAAGGGCATCGGCCCCTCGCGGGCCGGGCATTGTCCATCCGGCGGCGGGCACGCGGGCCAGTAGTTCGCCACATTCGCGATCGCGACCAGCGCGCCGGTCTGAAGGTTCAGTGCTCCCAACCGCTCCCAGTTGTCCACAAAAAGCAGGTTCCCGCCGATGGAGAGCATCGCCGGTTCGTCGGAGGTGTAGCGCATCTGATACTGGAAGGGCTGGCTGGCCGTCAGGCCGGTGATGTCCAGCGTGGAGAGGTCCATCCGTCCCAGTTCGGCGTCGTAGCGGGTGGTCACGTGGCCGGAGCCCCCATCGGTCTGGATGCCGTGGCGGGCGCGGTAGACCAGGTAGACGGTACCATCTTTCACCACGGGCGGGGCGGGGGCGTCGCCATCGCCGTAGGTGTAGAGGACGGGCGCCGGGCCGCGCAGGGCGCCGGTGGCGGCGTCCAGCGCGAAGAAGGTCTGCCGGTCGGGGTTGCTGGTCAGGTGGGCCACGATGCGGGGGCGGACGGCGGCCCAATCAGCAGCCCAGTCCGGGTTCACGGACCCGGCCTGGTCCATCACATCGTCCCCTTCGTGTAGCAGAGAGTGGAAGTTGCGCAGGGGCTGGGAGCGGTAGATGACGGTATTTCCGACGACGACGGGCCACCGTTCGGCCAGCGATTGCCCCTGCAGGCGGGTGCGCCAGCGCAGTTGCCCGTCGGATGTCCGCAGCGCGCAGGCATAGAGGTTCTCCGCGCCGAAGTAGACGGTCTGCCCGTCGGTGCTGAGGGCGGCCGAGGTAAGGATGGGCGCACCCGCGTTGTAGGTCCAGCGCAGCGTGCCGGTCGCGGCGTCCAGCGCGTAGAAGATGCCGTCGGTGGAACCGATGTAGACGACGCCGTTATCCACCACCGGCGCGGCGGCAATGCCCCCGCCGGTCAGGAAGGACCAGACGGGGTTGCCAGTGGCGGCGTCCAGCGCGTGGACGCGGCCGTCGTAGGCCCCGAAGTAGACCCGTCCGTTGTAGACGGCGGCAGTATCCCGGATGGGCGCGCCGACGTCGCGCGACCAGAGGATGGTAGGCTCGCCGCCCTCGGCGTCCTGATCGGCGTCCAGCGCGTACATCGTGCCGTTCAGGGAGCCGATAAAGAGTCGGTTGTCGGCAACGACGGGCTGGGTGCGGCTGGCGAAGGGCACCTGGTTCCAGCGCCAGTAGTAGCGGTAGGGGGGATTGACCTGTTGGGGGCTGGTGCCGGTGTGCTGGGGGTCGCGCTGAAGTTGGGGCCAGTCGGCGGCGGGGATGACGATGGAAGAGGAGAGGGACGCGGGTTCCAGGTGCTCGCGGGTGACCCGGGTTTCGGTGGGCACGGGCGGAGGGGAAAGCCCCTGGCCTGCCATACCAGAAGGGATCAGAACACACAGCAGGGCTACCAGGCCCAGCAGGAAAGACGTCATCGTTGATGCTTTCATGTCACCGTAATCTTCACGTAGTCAATGTGACTGTACCCGCTTCCCCAGGGGTCCCCGGATTCGTAAACGCCCAGGCCCGCGGCGGCAGCCAAGCGCAGATAATCCGTCGCTTCGTCCCACGCGTACGGACACCCCTCGGCGGCCAGCAGGTCGTACATCACGCAGTCAGCGGCCACCGGGTCGCGGGCGAAGAAGAGACTGTTGGGAAACTGGTTGCCGAAAGTGGTCCAGCGGGTCGGCACGCTGTTGGTGTTATCCCGACTGCCGAACAGGCCGTCCCCCAGCACCAGCACCGTCTTGTCGCGGATGTGGGAGGTCAGGTAGATGTCCACCATTGGGTTGTAATTGGGGTCGTAGTACTGGCCCCACATCGGAGCAACATACTCGTGCAGGCCCAAGGGGTTGTTGATGGTGCCGAAATGGTTCTTGAACCCCAGCGTCACGCCGGTGATGGAGTGGCCTTTCATGATCGGCATGTTGATGAGATAGGCCGCGTCCACCACCGCGCTGGAGAGGTACTCGGCCGGGATGCCCGGACGGCTGAAGGAGACGGCGACGGGGAAATCGGCGCTATCCCGGTCGTAGAACTGGACGCCGGTATAGAGGCAGCCGTTGCGGAAGTAAGTGGGGATGGAACGGGTGGCGTCGTAGATGCGGATGTTCTGGGCCGGTACGCCGATGTCCAGCAGCCCCCGGATCACGGCGTTGACGGGGTGGATGAGGGCATTGATTACGTTGCCCAGTTGGCTGTTGTTGAAATTGACCTTGATGGCGACGATGCCGCCGGAGCCGCCGGAGTAGTTGGGGATGAGCGCGCGCCAGGCGTCGGCGCGGGTGGAGGTGCCGGTTAGGGCCATAACTCCCCGGTCCACCATCTCATTCACGACGGACTGGTTCACATAGTTGTAATAGTAGTTGCTGCTGCCGTTCCAGTAGGTGGCGGAGGGGGCGTGGACGTGCACCACGCGCGAGGCGCCCGGGGGCGGCGTTCGGGTGGGAGTTGGGGTTCGGGTAGGAGTGGGGGTCGGTGTAGGGGTGGGTTCGCTGCGCGCCACCAGCGGCAGATACGCCTTCGCCGTGGGGGTAAAATCCTCCGGAGCAATGGGAGCGATGCCCTTCAGGCATTGACGCATGCTCTCTGCCACGGCCACTCCCCCCAGCGCTATGGCCAGGGCGCGCAGGAAATCCCGGCGGGACCACTGACGAATCGGGTTCATTGTTCTTCACCTCGCTATAAACAGGTGACGGTCACCAATGGGTGACCGTCACCTGTGCTGGGAGTGACTGTCACCTACGGCCCGCTGGACCGAAGAACCAGCGGCAGGTAGACCCGGTAGCGGATCAACCGAACTTCCACGCTCCCTTCCACCGACCCGGCCCTGGCGGTGATCCGGGCCACGCCGTCGGTGGTCGGGGCGGTCAAAACGGCAACGGCCAGACCGGATTGGGTCGTGGTCGTGTATACCGTGTCGCCGGAGAACGTCCCCAAAGTGGTCGTGAACACCACTTCCGTCCCGTCGGCCACCGGGTTGTCGTACTGGTCGGTCACGGTGGCGGTGACGGTGGCTGTGGAGATGCCGTCGGCAACGATAAAAGACGGGCTGGCGATGAGAGAGATGGTGGCAGGCGGTTCGTCCACAGCGAACGCCCAGGTGGTGGAGATGGTGTTACCCGCGCGGTCCTGAACCAGGAGGGTGACAGTGTGGGAGATGTTGGTGAGCGGCGGATCGGGTGTCCAGGAAACGGTGCTCCCATTATACACCGGATTCACCAGAACGCAATCCACCGTCATCGTGATAGATTGAGGGTCTATCCCCGCCGTTTCGTCCCGAACCGTGGCGCTGATGACGGGCGTCGCCGTGGTCGTTGTGCTCCCGTCTGCAGGAGACAGGTCGGCGATGACCGGCGGCGTGGCGTCGTAGACAATCTGCGCCCCGGCCCACTCACCAACGTTGTCAGCGACATCCCGGTACTGGACGCGGACCGTCTTGCTGCCGTCATCGTCAGCCAGGGTGACGGTCACGGTGGGAGTGTAGGCCACCCACTGGCGTACGTTCGGCGCATCCTGAAGGTCCCCATCCAGGTACATCTGGACTGTATCGTCAGGGGCGGTCAGGAGCAGGTGGATTTGCCGCAGCCGGGTATATTCTCCCTCTGCAATCGTCATCGTGCCGTTCGGTGGTGTACTATCTATGCTGAAGGTATCGCTCTCATCGGAGACAAAATGCCCCACCAGGTCCGTTGCCGTCACCCGCACGCGCACCTGGTCGCTGTCTACGGCCGGGACGGCCCAGACGAACTGACCGTCGTTCTCCGTGGCGGTGACAATGTCAGTATAGGTCGTGCCGCCGGCGGTGGAGTAGGCGAGGGCGATGGGGGTGGGGCCGAAGTGGTTGTCGCTGGCACTCCAGGTGATGGTGAAAGTGTCGCCGCCGCGCAGCAACTCCCCGCCGGTGGGGGCGGTGAGGGAGACGAAGGGCGCGGTGGCATCTATGGCGAAGTCGCCGCTCTCGGCAGAGGCGGAATGGCCGACCCGGTCGGTGGCGGTGATGCGCACCCGGACGGTGGTGGTCTCCACTTCGGGGACGGCCCAGGCGAACTTGCCGGTGTTGGCGGTGGCGGTGACGATGTCGGTGTAGGTGGCGCCGCCGTCCAGCGAGTAGGCCAGGGCGACGGGGGTGGGGCCGAAGTGGTTGTCGCTGGCACTCCAGGTGATGGTGAAAGTATCGCCGCCGCGCAGCAACTCCCCGCCGGTGGGGGCGGTGAGGGAGACGAAGGGCGCAGTGGCATCTATGGCGAAGTCGCCGCCCTCGGCAGAGGCGGAATGGCCGACCCGGTCGGTGGCGGTGATGCGCACCCGGACGGTGGTGGTCTCCACGGCCGGGACGGACCAGGCATACTGACCGTCGTTCCCCGTGGCGGTGAGAATGTCAGTATAGGTCGTGCCGCCGTCGGTGGAGTAGGCGAGGGCGATGGGGGTGGGGCCGAAGTGGTTGTCGCTGGCACTCCAGGTGATGGTGAAAGTATCGCCGCCGCGCAGCAACTCCCCGCCGGTGGGGGCGGTGAGGGAGACGAAGGGCGCAGTGGCATCTATGGCGAAGTCGCCGCCCTCGGCAGAGGCGGAATGGCCGACCCGGTCGGCGGCGGTGATGCGCACCCGGACGGTGGTGGTCTCCACTTCGGGGACGGCCCAGGCGAACTGGCCGGTGTTGGCGGTGGCGGTGACGATGTCGGTGTAGGTGGCGCCGCCGTCCAACGAGTAGGCCAGGGCAATGGGAGTGTCCCCGAAATGGTTATCGCTGGCACTCCAGGTGATGGTGAAAGTATCGCCGCCGCGCAGCAACTCCCCGCCGGTGGGGGCGGTGAGGGAGACGAAGGGCGGGGTGCTGTCAATGGCGAAGTCGCCGCTCTCAGCGGAGGCGGAGTGGCCGACCCGGTCGGTGGCGGTGATGCGCACCCGGACGGTGGTGGTCTCCACGGCCGGGACGGACCAGGCATACTGACCGTCGTTCCCCGTGGCGGTGACAATGTCGGCGTAGGTGGCGCCGCCGTCCAACGAGTAGGCCAGGGCAATGGGAGTGTCCCCGAAATGGTTATCGCTGGCACTCCAGGTGATGGTGAAAGTATCGCCGCCGCGCAGCAACTCCCCGCCGGTGGGGGCGGTGAGGGAGACGAAGGGCGGGGTGCTGTCAATGGCGAAGTCGCCGCTCTCAGCGGAGGCGGAGTGGCCGACCCGGTCGGTGGCGGTGATGCGCACCCGGACGGTGGTGGTCTCCACGGCCGGGACGGACCAGGCATACTGACCGTCGTTCCCCGTGGCGGTGAGAATGTCAGTATAGGTCGTGCCGCCGTCGGTGGAGTAGGCGAGGGCGATGGGGGTGGGGCCGAAGTGGTTGTCGCTGGCACTCCAGGTGATGGTGAAAGTATCGCCGCCGCGCAGCAACTCCCCGCCGGTGGGGGCGGTGAGGGAGACGGAGGGCGGGGTGGCGTCAATGGAGAAGTCGCCGCTCTCAGCGGAGGCGGAGTGGCCGACGAGGTCGGTGGCGGTGATGCGCACCCGGACGGTGGAGGTCTCCACTTGGGGGAGGGTCCAGGCGAACTGGCCGGTGTTGGCGGTGGCGGTGACGATGTCGGTGTAGGTGGCACCGCCGTCCAGCGAATAGGCGAGGGCGATGGGGGTGGGGCCGAAGTGGTTGTCGGTGGCGGACCAGGTGATGGTGAAAGTGTCGCCGCCGCGCAGCAACTCCCCGCCGGTGGGGGCGGAGAGGGAGACGGAGGGCGGGGTGGCGTCAATGGAGAAGTCGCCGCTCTCAGCGGAGGCGGAGTGGCCGACGAGGTCGGTGGCGGTGATGCGGACCCGGACGGTGGAGGTCTCCACTTGGGGGAGGGTCCAGGCGAACTGGCCGGTGTTGGCGGTGGCGGTGACGATGTCGGTGTAGGTGGCGCCGCCGTCCAGCGAATAGGCGAGGGCGATGGGGGTGGGGCCGAAGTGGTTGTCGGTGGCGGACCAGGTGATGGTGAAAGTATCGCCGCCGCGCAGGAGTTCGCCGCCGGTGGGGGCGGAGAGGGAGACGAAGGGCGGGGTGCTGTCAATGGCGAAGTCGCCGCTCTCAGCGGAGGCGGAGTGGCCGACGAGGTCGGTGGCGGTGATGCGGACCCGGACGGTGGTGGTCTCCACTTGGGGGAGGGTCCAGGCGAACTGGCCGGTGTTGGCGGTGGCGGTGACGATGTCGGTGTAGGTGGCGCCGCCGTCCAGCGAGTAGGCGAGGGCGATGGGGGTGGGGCCGAAGTGGGCGTCGGTGGCGGACCAGGTGATGGTGAGGGTGTCGCCGCCCCGTAGGAGTTCGCCACCGGCGGGGGCGGAGAGGGAGACGGAGGGCGGGGTGCTGTCAATGGCGAAGTCGCCGCTCTCATCGGAGACAGAATGCCCCACCAGGTCCGTCGCCGTCACCCGCACCCGCACCTGGTTGCTGTCCACAGCAGGGACGCTCCAGGCGTACTCCCCGTCGTTCGCCGTTCCCTCGGTGATGGTGTACGGGTACGTCGCCCCACCGTCCGTGGAGTAGTGCAGCGCGATGGGGTTGGCCCCGAGGTGGGCGTCGTACGCCGTCCAGGTGATGGTGTAAGTCGCCCCGCCGCGCAGCAACTCCCCGCCGTTCGGCGCCGTCAGCGTCACCGTCGGCGCGATGTTATCTATCACAAACGTCGCGTCGGAGGCGTCTTCCGATCCGGTTTCGCCGTCCGAAGCGGTGATCCGAACCAGACACCGGTCGCAATCGGTAAAAACTGCCGTGTTGAAGCCGGTCCAGGAATGGCTCGCGGGTGTTCCGCTCTCCAGATACGCCACCTGATACAGGCTGTCCGACCAATTCGCGCCGTTATCCAAACTCAGGTAGACGTTGTAGGTGACCACATCTCCGTTGACGTCCAGACCTTCCCAGGAGACCGTCTGGGTGCCGCTGAGGTACTCCCCGCCGTTGGGGAACGTCACGGTGACGACGGGGGCGCGGTTGTAGAGGATGCCCGTGACCTCAATCAGGTCTATCCCCAGAAGGTCCGGGTAAGTGTTGGTGAGGGTGTCCTGGAAGTGGACGACGACCTGCCTATCCTCTGCCGCCGAGACGGGGAGGGGCCAGATCAGCACGGTGTCCTCGGACGTCGTTCCGACCACGCGCACGTCGTCGACCCACCAGCCGTTGGGCTGAGTTGGAGGCTCACCGCCAACAGGGTCGCACTCAAAGACCCAGCGCCATTGGATGACGCGGCCGGTGGCGGATATGGGAACCTGGACCCGAATCGTGCCGCTGACGGGTTCGCCCTCGCCGCTCCAGCCGTTATGGGGGCCGGAAACGAGATGGACCAGTCCCTGACAGCCTGTCGGGGCGTCCAGGAGACAGTTGTAGTGTCCTTTGAGGATGTCGGTGGGAGCGATTTCTGACCAGGGGGACCAGTTCCCATTCTCATCGCCTATCCGGTACTCCAGCCAGCCACCATCCCATGCGAACTCCGAGACCATGCGCATCCAGAACTGGAGTTCCATATCGTGGGCACTGAAGGGGATGGAGATGGGCGCGGAGGTCAGGATGGCCGTGCTGGTATACGGGACGTCATCGGTCCACCATGAATGTTCAGCGCTGCTGTAGTAACCGGTGCCAGAGATGACCAGGCTAAACCCGTCCGCCATCCAGTCACTGGGACCACCCTCCATATCGTCGGAGAAGGCGGTATGGGCGGTGGGGGTGTAGGTAATGAGGCCGACGGCCAGGCCATCGGCGGTGACGCTGAAGGGCTCGCCCGACGTGGCGACCCGCACGGTCAGGGTGTAGGCGTCCAGAGAGGGAGTGACCGGGACGGTGTAGGCGGCATCCAGGGCGTACTGGGTGGCGGTGTAGGCGATCTGGAAGAAGGAGCGACGTCCGGTCTCACCCCATGTTGTTCCAGCCAGAGGGGGGAACGGCCCCCAGTTCCAGGGTCGCTGGCGGTACTCTTCGGCGGCGGAGGTCAATTTCCAGCCCAGTTGGGCCTGGTTGTTGTTCGCCTGGTAGGCCAGCCAGTAGCGGGTGTTGCCGGGGATGCGCTGGGGCTCAATGTCAAACCAGAGCCAGCCGGGTTCGGTGAGGACATCGCTTACGGTGAGCACTTCGCTCTGGGCCATGAGGAGGCGGGGGAGGCCTTCGGTATCGGCATAGAGGGCCACCCTCAATTGGGTCGTGCCGGTCTGGAAGATGTAGGGAGCAATCCGGTAGATGAATCCGCCTTCGGGAGGCATGGTGTAAGGCACAAAGGCGATAACGTTGGTATAGGTTCCGTAGTAGGTGAGTTCGTTTGGGTTGTCCGCCAGGGTGCGGGCCGTGCCCGTCACGTAGGTCTCCCGGAGCACCCGGTAGGTACCGTCGGCGGTATGGGTGTCGGTGTAGGTGCCGCTGTAACCTTCCCCTGGTCCGACCTGCTCCACAGCGGGCGGGAAAGAAGCACGGTTATTCGCGGCCAGCACCAGGCCGACCATCATCAAGGCCAGGGCGACTGCGCTCAGCGCGACCAGCGCACCACGGGAGAGGGTCAGGCGATGCGGGCAAGATGTTGCTCCTGACTCAGAAGAGGGACGGGTGTTCATGGAAGCCTCCTTTACAATTCGCCGAACGGATGCAACAGTTCCACTGGCAATTGCCACATCGGAAATAGGACACAGATGAACACAGGTGAACACGGATGAGCACTGATTTTGCCTTTTATTTTATTAGGTAATTACGGATATTCACGGATTTTTATCCGTGCCGATCCGTGAAATCCGTATGCATCCGTGTCCTGTTTTCAAACTGTCAGGTGACTGAATGCCCTGTGTAGCAATCATACCGAATCTGCGTCAGATTCAGGTGATGAAAAGTTTAAAAATCACTGGGGATTTCACCCTCTCATCCGATAGATTCCCGCCAGTTGTTCTGCGATGAGGGCCCAGTTGTGGCTGGTCTCCACATACCGCCGCCCGGCGACGGCCAGGCGGGCCGCCAGTTCCGGGTCGCCCAATACATGCAGGACGTGGCGGGCGAACTCGTCGGGAGTGTCGGCGACCAGCAGGTCCTCCCCGGGGCGGGCCCCCAGCCCCTCCGCCGCCGCGCGGGAACTGACGACGGGCACCCCCATTGCCATCGCCTCCAGGACCTTGTTCTGAATCCCCACCGCGTAGGGAATCGGGCAGACGGCCACGGCGGCACGGGCCAGATACGGGCGCAGGTCGGGGACGGTGCCGGTGACGGTGATCCGCCCGTCCCGGGCCAGGCGCTGCACCGCCTCCGGCGGGTCTTTGCCCACCACCCAGAACCGGACCTCAGGGTCCCGGGCCCAGATGCGCGGCAGAACCTCCCGCGCGAAGTAGAGGGCTCCCGCCACGTTGGCGTGGTAACTCATTTTCCCGGTGAACACCACCGTTTTCCCCTCCCGGGGCCCCTCCTGCGGGCGGAAGTACTCCAGGTCCACCCCGTTGGTCACCACCGTGATGGGCGCCGGACGGACCGAAGGGGAGAGGTACCGTCGGGCCAGGGCTTCCAGCGCTTCTTTGTCCCGCCGGGACGTCACCACCACCCGGTCGTACCAGGTCAGCAGGCGGGCCTCGTAGCGGCGGGTGCGGCCCAGGTCCAACGCCGCCAGCAGGCGGGAACGGAGACCCGGGGTAAGACGCAGGGTCTGCTCAAAGAGGAGGGAGATGCTGTCCACCGAGTCGTAGACCGTCGGCATCCCCCGTACAGCGCGCACCAGCCGGGCGGCCCGCAGATGTTCTATGTGGACGATGTCCACCTCCCCGCTCCGCGCCCATTCTGCCAGGCGTCGTTCCATCGCCGGGTGGTAGGCGTAGACGGCCTGCAGGGGTTCCCGGGTGGGGAGGGCCGCCAAACAGTTCCCCCAGGAGCGGACGCGGGGGACCTGGAAGACTTCCACCTGTACCCCCCACTGGCGCAGTTCGTCCGCGTCCCGGACTTCCTGCTCTGAGGCCGCCGCCGTGAGCAGGACAACCCGATGCCCCTGGTGCGCCAGTTCCCGGATGAGATGATAGGGACGGGTGCGGATGCGGGAAGGGACGTAGGGGGTGACGTAGAGGATGCGCATAGTGGGACTCCGTGTTGCGTATTCCGTTCAGGGCTGGGGCGGAAGGCCCAGTTTGACCCGAACTGCGGCGACGACCTCCGGCGCGGGGGGCACTTCCAGCCGGGCCAGCGCTTCCTCCCGGCTCATGTACCCCTCCCGGACCAGGCCGGCCAGTTCCATCGCGTAGGGGTGGTAGCCCATCTGTTCCAGGTGGACCTGGTTGGCGAAGGCGTTCAGCAGGCAGTTGGTGGAATTGGGGTCGGTGTCGGTGGGGGGCTCCCAGCCCAGGGCGCGAAGACTGACCCGCGCGGCCTCTTCGTTGTAGTCCAGGAAGGCCAGCGGAGCGACGCTGTACGGCAGGTCCGCCGCCCGGAGCACCATCTCGTCGGACGGAAAGTAGGGCGCGATCTGGTCCCCGGCAACGGTCTCCAGGGGGAGCATGGCCGTCTGCAGGAAAGTGCGGAGCATGGGACGGGTGAACCGGAAGAGGGCAGAGGCCAGGGGAATCTGCCCGGGGGACCAGCCGTAGACCAGGAGAGGAATCTCCCGCTCCAGGGCCAGACGCAGGCCGATACCCTTCGCGATGCCCATACAGGAGTTGCAGATGCTGCTGGCCCGCTCCAGCGCGCGGCGCGGGTAGAGGCCGTCCTGCCGGGCGGATTCCACGAAAATCCTCCGCAACAGGTCAAAGCGCGGCTTGACGATGACGTGGTCCACCCCCAGGTTCTCCGCCACCACGCGCACGTTTTTCAGCGCCATCGGAGAGGTGAAGCCGTTATCCAGGGTGAAGGCCAGGACGCGCAGGCCATACTGCTCCCGCAGGAGCCAGAGGGTGTAGGTGCTATCCTTGCCGCCGCTCCAGGCCATCAGACAGTGGTATCCCGGGCGGGGGCGGACTTCCTCCACCAGTGCCTCAAAGCGGGCGCGCAGGCGGGCCCGCTGGGCCACCCGCTTCTCCGGGTCCGGCATCTCCCGACAGTACTGGCAGACGCCCTCCGAGTCAAACTGAATGCCAGGAAAGGTCTCCGGCAGGACACAACGGGTGCAGTATTTCATCTATCCTCCTGACAGGTCGCAGGTCGCAGGGAGCAGGATGCAGGGAGCAGGTCGCAAGTCGCAGGGCGCAGGTCGCATAAAAACCACGAAGGACACGAAGGGACACGAAGGATTGTTTTAAAGAAAAAAACAGAACCCGTGTTCATCCGTGCCCACCTGTGTCCATCCGTGTTCTACCTGCCCGACACACTCGCACCGGGTCCGCTTCCGGGATGATCTGGGGCGGGAAGTTCTCCACGAACAGGAAATGGAGCAGTTGGGTGGAGAGGATGCCCACCAGGGCCATTTCCTCCCGTTCGCTCACGACGCTGCTGGACTGGAGTTTGCGGACCAATCGGGTCACGCCTTCGGGGTCAAAGATGCCCGCTGCACGGACGGCCTCCGGCGCCAGCAGCGCCCCCACATAGTCCGGGGGACAGGTCAGGAAGGCCGGCGCGATGGGGGCCCGATATGGTTGCTTGCGCCGCTGCCAGACCGGGGGCGGGACCAGCCCCTCAGCGCTCTTTCGCAGGATGTGTTTCTCCCGCAGCCCCTTGAGTTTGAAGTGGGGCGGCAGACGGTTGCAGAACTCCACCACCCGGTGGTCCAGGAACGGGAATCGCCCCTCCACCGAGTGGGCCATCGCGACCCGGTCCCCCTGAGAAGAGAGCAGGTAGGGGGAGAGGAAGGTGGTCACCTCCAGGTACTGGGCCTGCGCCAGGGGGCTCCACGAGCGCAGATCGCCGTCCAGGGAATCCAGCAGTTCTCCCACAGGGTCGTATCCGTCCAGCGCGCCCCGGAGCCCCGACGAGAAGAACAGCCAGAGGCGGGAAGTGTTCTGCCAGCGAATCCAGTGGGAGTAGCCGGGACGGTCCACCGCCAGCAGGTCCCTCCCGAAGAAAGCGCGCAGGTGGGCATCGCCGGCCTGGGCCAGGTGGCCCACGTAGGGGTAGAGGCGCCGCAGCAACAGAGGGCGCAGAGCGGAGTCGGGGGCGGCGGCCCAGAACCGGCGGACCTTGTCCTCCTTGTAGATGTTGTAGCCGCCCAGGAACTCGTCGGCGCCCTCGCCCGTCAGGACCACTTTGATGCCGCTCTCGCGGACCAGGCGGGAGAGCATGTAGAGAGGGGCCGGCGCGGTCCGGAGCAGCGGGGCCTCGGCGTGCCAGACCACCTGGGGAAAGACGGCCGCGATGTCGGCATTGGTGCACTCCGTGCGCCGGTGGTCGGTGCCCAGGAAGGCCGTCGCGACCTCCTGGTACTCCCGCTCGTCAAACGCGCGCTCCTCAAAGGCAATGGAGAAGGTGCACAGGGTGTGAGGGATGTGCAACCGGGCCAGCGCGGCTACCAGGGTGGAGTCCAGCCCGCCGCTGAGATAACTGCCGACCGGGACGTCGGCGCGGAGGCGCAGGCGGGTGGCGTCGGTCAGCAGGGCCCGCAACTCCTCCGCCGCCTCCTCTTCGGAGAGGCGCAGTTCCTCCCCCGCGCGGGGGAAGTTCAGGCGCCAGTAGCGGATGATGGCTGGCGTACTGCCAGCGGCCCGGAGATAGTGGCCCGGCGGCAGTTCCCGAATCCCCTCAAAGGCAGTGCGCGGGGGCTGGGGCGCCCAGAAGGTGAACGCCTGGGCCAGCCCGTACGGCTCCAGACGGGCCTCCACGCCGGGGATCAGCAGCAGGGCCTTGATCTCCGAGGCGAAGGCCAGACCGCCGGGGAGCAGGGTATAGAAAATCGGGCGGACGCCGAGCCGGTCCCGGGCCAGGAAGAGTTCCCCCCGCCGGGCGTCCCAGATGGCGATGGCGAACTGGCCGTTGAGTTGGTGCAGGGACTCCGGCCCGTATTCTTCGTACAGGTGCAGGATGACCTCGGTGTCCGAACGGGTGCGGAAGCGGTGGCCGCGCCGTTCCAGGTCAGCGCGCAACTCCGGATGGTTGTACACTTCGCCGTTGAAAACGATCCAGAGGGACTCGTCCTCGTTGGGGATGGGCTGCTGCCCGGTCTCCAGGTCCACGATGGCCAGGCGCGCACTGCCGATGCCGGCCCGTCCGTCCAGGTAGAGGCCGAACTCGTCAGGGCCGCGATGGCGGATGATGCCCAGCATGCGGCGGAGAAGGGCCTCGTCGGGCGGGGCCTCGCCGCTCCAGTAGGTGATGCCGATGATGCCGCACAAGGTTCACTCCAGGCAAGATTGCGAGATTGCAAGATGGCAAGATGGCAAGATAGGGAAGCGTCTGCGTTTATCCCCGTCCCTCCGCCAGCGCGCGGCGGTCAATTTTCCCCGACGAGGTCTTCGGCAGACTTTCACGAAACTCCACGTAGCGGGGGACCGCGAAGTCCTCCAGATGCGCCCGGCAGTGACGGAGAACGTCCTGCTGGGTGAGGCGGACGCCGTTGCCGCAGACGATGAACGCCTTGACCGCCTGCCCCAGGATTTCATCCGGCACGCCGACCACTGCAACCTCCACCACCCCTGGCAACCGGTAGAGGACTTCCTCCACCTCCCGCGGAGCCACCTTCTCCCCGCGGGTCTTGATGATGTCGTCTTTGCGGGCGACGAAGTACAGGAACCCGTCCTCGTCCATATAGAAGAGGTCGCCGGTGTAGAGCAACCGTTCGGCGGGATACCGACCGGGACGGTAGCGCCGCGCCGTCTCCTCCGGGTCGTTCCAGTACCCCTGCATGACGTGGGAGCCCCGCACAACCAGTTCCCCCACCTCCCCAGGCCCCAGTCGCCGCCCCGACTCGTCCTCAATCCACACCTCGGTGCCGGGGATGGGGATGCCGACGGACCCGGGCCGCCGGTCCAGTTCCTCCGGCGGGAGATAGCAAACCCGCTTGCACTCCGTCAGGCCGTACATGGAGTAGAAGCGCACCCAGGGAAAGCGCGCCCGCAGGCGGCGAATGTGCTCCACCGGCAGCGCCGCCGCCGTGTTGGTCATGTACCGGAGCGAGGAGAGGTCAAAGGGGCTCAGGTTCATCTGAAGGAGCATCGCATAGAGGGTCGGCACGCCGGGCAGTCCCGTCACCCGCTCCTCCTCAATCCGGCGCAGGACCGCTGCCGGGTAAGCGAAGGACCGCTCCAGAACCAGCGTGCCGCCGAACCGGAAGACCATGAGCAACTGGTACAGGCCGTAGTCAAACGAGAGGGGCAGGACGTTGATGACGATGTCCTCGGGTGTGTTTTCCAGGTACTGGATGATGGAACCGGTGGCGAACACGACGTTGGCGTGGGTGGACATCACCCCTTTCGGGTCGCCGGTGCTGCCGGACGTGTAGATGAGGCAAGCCAGGTCCACGTCAATGGTCCGGCAGGGCGGACGGGTCGGGGGCGCAGCCCCCAGGACGTCCTCCCACCGCAGGCCGGGGAGTTCGGCGGGGGACGGCGCGTCCCCGCAGAGGATGACGGTGCCCAGCGAGGGGACGGCCTGCTGGAGAAACCGGGCGTCCTCCGCCTGCCGGGCGGGAAGAACCAGCGCGCTGGCGGTGCAGTTGTTCAGGATGCGGGCCACTTTCCCGACCGGGGTCGTCGTGTTCAGGACGACGAAGATGCCCCCGGCCTTCAGCGCGCCGAAAATGGCGACGACGGCCTCGGCCGAATTGGGGAGCCAGACCGCGACGCGGTCGCCCCGCTGGAGCCCCCGCGCGCGCAGTCCGTGGGCCAGTCGGTTGGCCTGCTCCTCTATCTCCGCGTACGTCAGCCGGCGCCCGTCGCAGACCAGGGCGACCTTGTCCGGGAACCGTTCGGCGCTCTGTTCCAGGAAGTGGTGGACTAATCGCATCATCTGTTTCTCCCTCTAAAAGCAAAATCCGATGGGTCTCCGGCCGCTCCCGCGGTCATAAAAAGAAGATTATTTTTCGTTGCGGCGGCTTCGCCACCGCAAACAAAAATATTTTCTTTACCGTCCCCGGGACACCAGCGGCAGATAGACCATGTACGGCTGCAGGACGATGGGCCCGGCCACGTTGTTCGTCTCGTCGGACTCCGGCACCAGGCCGTAGGGGTAGAGGCGGTGGTTGTCCACCCGGGCGTAGAAGTGCCGAATTCCCCCAATCTCCTGAGCCGTGAACCCGCTATGGCGCAGTGTCACCGTGTACTGCGCCCCTGGCGCCAGCACAGGCACACCCGCGTACGCAAAACCGTAACTGTCGCAGGGGTAGGAGGCCACCGGGGTGGTAAAGATGTCCACGTAGAACCCCGCCTGGTTGTCCGGATTCCAGGCCATGCCCGTCCCCCGGTTCCATATCCCGACTGTGAAGGTGACGGGCTGGTTGGGCTGGAGCGGGAGCGGCTCCACCCAGAAGTCGGTGATGACCAGGTCGGGGACGCCGATGACGCCGTTCTGGGTGCTCTGGGCCGGGTTGGCATTTCCGTGCGGGTTGCTGATGGTGAACGGGATGGAGAACTGCACCGCGCCGACGTCCCTCTGCCAGACGTGGCTGATGACCAGCGTGGCCGTCAGGCCCGCGCTCCCGGCGGGCAGAGAGCCGACGGGATAGGTGTAGGTCTGCCCGCCCGCGGCCTGCCAGCCGCCGCCGACATAGACGGTTGTGGTCGGCAGGACAGTCGTAATGACGACGTTCTCCGCGTGCATCGCCCCGGTGTTGGAGTACGTCAGGGTGAAGGTCATCGCCTTGCCGGGGGAGAACAGACTGGGCTGGTGGGCCACCGACAACCGCAGGTCGGGGCGGGTGCCGATGAGGTCCACGTCCTCTACTTCCACCGGCGCGGCCAGTGACGGCGCTGTCATCCGGGCCCGGTTGACCAACTGGTCGGCCCCCGCGTCCAGGGGACTCGCCACCCGTACCCCCACGCGGCCCGGGTAGACACCGGGCGCGGCCAGGAAGGGAATCTGGAAAACGACTTTGTCGCCTACCTGCTGGCAACTTCCCGTCGGCGCCTGGCAGGTCAGGTACTCCACATAGTTCGGCAGTGTGTCGGTGACCACGATGCCGGTGGCGTTCTCGTTGCCGCTGTTGGTGACGGTGAGCGTATAGGTCAGGCGGTCGCCCGCGTAGACAACGGTCACCCCGTCGCTCTTGCTCAGCGAGAGGACCGGCGCACTGGTGACAGTCGTCTGCGCGGTGGCGGTCAGGACGTCCCCTTCGGCGTCCGTCAGCCGGGCCTGGAAGGGGAGCACGGTGCCGTTGGTCAGCGGGGACGTCACCGCGACGCGCAGGTCTATCCGACCGCTTCCCCCCTCGCCGGGAATGGTGCCGACCGTCCAGTACCAGGTGGTGCCGCCGCCCCCGGTTGGCAGGGGCATTGCATCGGTGAACCCCACGCGCGGGTCCAGCGTGGCGGTGATCACCACGCCCGTCGCGTCGGCGTTGCCGGTGTTGGTGTAGCGCAGGGTGTAGGTCAGGGTTGCACCCGCCGGGACCGGGTCGGGCGCATCGGCGACGGTGAAGGTGACGGCGGGCGCGGCGGTGACCTGCGTGGTGGTGATGAAGTTGGCCGGGGGCGACTCGTTGCTGCTCACCGTGACCATGTTCGCCAGCGTCGTCCCGTTGGGCAGGGGAGAGTGCACCCGCACCCGCACCACAAAGTTGTAGACCCCGCCCGGATGGAGCGTCCCGACCACCCAGATGTTGTTCCCCTGAGCAGGAGCAGGGTTGGCCGAGATAAACGTCACCCGGCTGTCGTAGGTGTCGGTGATGCGGACGCCGGTGGCGGGCGCGGTGCCCGTGTTCTGGCAGGCAATGGAGTAGACCAGTTCCCCGCCCGCCGCCACCGGGTCCGGGTCGTCCACCTGCACCACCTGCAGGGCGGGCTGTGAGAGGACCTGCGTCGTCTCGGTGACGGTGAAGGGGAGCGTCTGATCGGTATCCAGCGCCACCCGGTTGGTCAGCACCGTCCCCACCGGGAGCGGACTGGCGACCCGGACAACGACCTCAATGGTCTGCGAGTCCCCGGCGGGCAGGGACCCGAAGACCCAGCGTCGGTTCCCGCTCCCTTCCTGGGGCGAGGGGTTAGCGTAGACGAAGGAGACGTTGGCGTCGTACGTCTCGGTGACGACGACGCCCGTCGCGTTTTCGTTACCGCTGTTGGTGATGACAACGGTGTAGTACAAAATCTCCCCGGCCACGACCGGGTCGGGGGTATCTCTCTGGGTCATCGTCAGAACGGGGCGGGAGGAGACGGTAGTCGTCTGGACCGCGGTGACAGGCACCGCCTGGTCCGCATCCAGCCAGGCCGCGTTGGTGAGCACCGTGCCGTTGGGAAGCGGGCTCTGGACGGTCGTGGTGATGCGGATGGTACCCGGTGTGCCGGGAGGCAGGCTGCCCAGAGACCAATAACGGGTCTGACCGCTCCCCTGGGCCGGTGGGACGGAACTCACAAAGAGGGTCCGGATGTCCAGGACGTCGGTCACCACCACGCCCTGCGCCACCTCGTTGCCCGTGTTCTGGTAGGTCAGGGTGTAGACCAGTTGGGCGCCCGCCTCCACCGGGTCCGGGCCGTCCGTCTTGGTCAGCAGGAGGACGGGGGAGGAGCGGACGGTGGTGGTCTGGACGGCGGTGACGGGCGTCGTCTGCGCGCAGCCCATGACGGCGACATTGGTCAGCACCGTGCCGTTGGTGAGAGGCGTCCGAACCTGGACCCACAGGGTGATCTGACCGGAGGCACTGGGGGCCAGGGGGGCCAGCGTCCAGTAGGGATTTCCGCCGATGAACCCGCTGGGGGTCGGCGTCGCGCCGCCGTAGATGACGTTCCCGTCCAGCGTGTCGGTAATCGCCACCCCCGTCGCCGTCTGGTTGCCGGTATTGGTATACCGCAGGGTGTAGGTCAGATAGGCCCCGGCGTCCACCGGGTCGGTCAGGTCGGCCTTGACCAGATTCAGGACGGGAGCCAGAACGGTCAGGACGGCAGTGTCGGTGATCCCGCTGTAGGTTCCCACCACCGTCCACGTGCCTGGATTCCTGGAGTAATAGACGTTGTTCACCCAGGAACCGCCGTGGCCGGGCTGGAGGATGCTGAAGGTCGTCTCTGTCGTTACGTCGCCGCGCCCGTTGCTGTAGGCGTCGTAGGCAGCGGTCGTGTAGGTCTGGGGCTGACCGGCCTGGATGGTGGCGGTGTCCGGGGAGACGACGATGTGGTGCAGCGCGGCGGGCTGGATGGTGACGCGCGCGGTGCTGGTGGCGGCCGCGTGCTGGGCATCCTCTACCCGCAGAGCAACGGTGTAGACGGTAGCAACGGTCCAGGTGTACTGGACGGTTGCCCCTACGGCGTCGCCGTACTGGCCGTCAAAGTTCAGGTCCCAGGTGTAGGAGAGAACCCCACCGCCGGGGTCAGAACCGGTGCCGGTGAGGGTCACGGGGGTTCCTGCGGTCCCGGTGTACGGCCCGCCCGCGCTGGCAGTGGGGGGAAGGTTGTGGACGGTGACGGTGGCGCTGGCGGTGGCAGTCAGGCCGCCGGAGTCGGTCACCCGCAGCGAGACGGTGTAGAGGCCGGGCTCGCCCCAGGAGTAGGCGGTGGTGGCGGTGAGGGCGTCGGTGAAGACGCCGTCGCCGTTCAGGTCCCAGGCGAAGGAGAGGGGGCCGCCGCCAGGGTCGGAGCCGGTGCCGGTGATGGGGATGGTGGCACCCTCGTTGCCGGAGTAGGGGCCGCCCGCGCTGGCGGTGGGGGGGAGATTGTGGACGGTCACGGTGGCGCTGGCGGTGGCAGTCAGGCCGCCGGAGTCGGTCACCCGCAGCGAGACGGTGTAGAGGCCCGGCTCGCCCCAGGAGTAGGCGGTGGTGGCGGTGAGGGCGTCGGTGTAGACGCCGTCGCCGTCCAGGTCCCAGGCGTAGGAGAGGGCCCCGCCGCCGGGGTCGGAAGCGGTGCCGGTGATGGGGATGGTGGCGCCCTCGTTGCCGGAGTAGGGGCCGCCCGCGCTGGCGGTGGGGGCCAGGTTGAGGACCGTCACGGTGGCGCTGGCGGTGGCGGTCAGGCCGCCGGAGTCGGTGACGCGCAAGGAGACGGTGTAGACCCCCGGCTCGCCCCAGGAGTAGGCGGTGGTGGCGGTGAGGGCGTCGGTGTAGACGCCGTCGCCGTCCAGGTCCCAGGCGTAGGAGAGGGCCCCGCCGCCGGGGTCGGAGCCGGTGCCGGTGATGGGGATGGTGGCGCCCTCGTCCCCGGAGTAGGGGCCGCCCGCGCTGGCAGTGGGGGGGAGGTTGTGGACGGTGACCGTCAGGGAGTCACTCCCCACGCCGCTGTCATCATCGGTGACGACCAGGGTCACCAGGAACACCCCCGGCTCACTGTAGACGTGGGTGGGGGTCAGCGCGCCGCTGAAGGATCCCCCGTCCCCAAAAGTCCAGAGGATGGCGTGGGTATCCCCCGTGCCGGGGTCGGTAAACGTGCCGGTGAACTGGATTCCTACCCCCTCGTCCACCTCCCGGTCCGGGCCGGCATTCACCACCGGGGCGACGTTGGTGACTGTCACCGGGGCGGTATCCAGGCCAGATTCGTTGTTGTCGTCCCAGACCCGCAGCGCGGCGATGTAGATGCCGTTGTCCGTGTAGGCGTGGGTCGCCGTCACGCCGGTCGCGCGCTGCTGAAAGATGCCAGTGTAGTAGAAATCCCACTCGTACAGCGTGATGTCGTTGCCGGGGTCGCTGGAACCGCGCCCGTCAAACAGGACGGGGCTCCCTTCGGCAGCAGCGTACGGCCCCCCGGCGCGGGCCGTCGGCGGGATGTTGGTCACCGTCAGGAGGGCCGTGTCCACCAGCGTCCCCCAGGTGCCGGTGACCGTCCAGGTGCCGTCCTTCTCCGCCGTGTAGATGTTACCGTTCCAGGTCCCTCCGGCCGCGGGGCTGATGGTGAACGCGGTGTTGGCGGTGACGTCGCCGAGGGGGTTGGCGCAGAGGTCGGCGGAGGCGGCGGTGTAGGTCTGGACCTGACCGGAGGCGATGGTGGCAGCCTTCGGGGAGAGGGAAAGGGTCGCTGGCGCGCCGGGGGTCACGGTCAGGGTGGCGGTGGCGACCAGTTCCTGGTAGGTGGCGGTGACCGTCCAGGTCCCGGCGACGCAGGCGGTGTATCGGCTGGCGGTCCAGACGCCCCCGGCGGCGGGGGTGACGGTGTAACTCCCCGCGCCGGTGACGTCCCACGGGTTGCCGTAGGCGTCGTGGGCGGTAAGGGTGTAGAGGACGGACTCCCCGGCGGAGACGACCGCCGTCGGTGGGGATAGGGAGAGGGAGACGGGGTCGCCGTGGGAGAGGACATCCGTGGTTTCGGTGACGGCGATAGGAGCCGCGCCGTCGCGGCCGATATGGACGACGTTGGTCAGCACCGCGCCCCCCAGGCCCGTGGGGACCGTCACAAAGACCGTGATCTGCCCGGAGAGGGCAGGGGAGACGACGCCAATGGCCCACCACGGCGTGGTGGGGGTGCCGCCGTGGGGGGGTGGGGAGGCGCCGGCGTAGAGAACGCGCGAGTCCAGGACATCGGTAATGACCACGTCGGCGGCGGGGGCATGGCCGGCGTTGGTGTACAGAATCGTGTAGGTCAGCGGCGCGCCGGCCACGACCGGGTCGGGGTGGTCTGTCTGGGCAATCTGGAGGACTGGCGCGGCAACAGTGGTGGTGACCTGGACGGACTGGGGCGGCGCGCCGTCCCCGGCGAGGGTGGCGGTGTTGGTGACCACCGTGCCGTCCGCCAGGGTGATGGGCACGGAAACGGTGAGCACAATCTGCCCGCTCGTGGTTTCGGAGAGGACGCCGATTTCCCAGTAGGGCGCACCCGGCAGGCCGCCGCTGGGTTCAGGGTCGGCGGAGTGGTAGATGAGGGAAGGGTCCAGCGTGTCGGTAAGGACGACGCCGGTGACCGTCTCGGTGGTGGGGTTCCCGTAGGTCAGGGTGTAGACCAGAAAACCGCCCGCCGGGACCGGGTCGGCGCTGGCCGTTTTGGAGAGGGTCAGCGTGACTTCCTGGGCGGCGGGGCGGGCGCTGGCGTTGGGGGAGAGGGCCAGGAAAAGGCCGAGGACGCCCAGCAGGCCCAGCAGGAGGGGGAGCATCCACCTCACCCCACCCCCGCCGCCTGTGGCGGCACCCCCTCCCCTCTCCTGACCTTTGGAATGACGTGCCAGGCACTTTTGAAAGTGCCTGGCACGTTTCAATACGGAAAAGTTCCGTTGTCTCATGGTCCGGGTGTCCCTCTTTCCGGCGTCGGCGTCGGGCGCTCCGGAGTGTCGGTGGGCGGCGGCGCCGGAGTGTCCGTCGGCGGAGGCGGCGGGCTGGTGGGGGTCGGTGGCGGTTGGGTCGGCGGCGGTGGCGGGGGCGGCGGTGGCGGCAAAGGCGTCATCGTTGGCGTCGGGGTGGGGGTCGCGGGGGTGGGGGAGGGCGTCGCCACCCTTGTTCCGCGCGGCCGGGTCGGCGTGGGGGAGGGAGACGGGGGCAGGGGGGACGGGGACGGCGAAGCGAACCCGGTCGGTGTCGGGCCGGGGCGGGTGGCGGTGGGGGATGGGGTGGGAGTGCGCGTGGCGCAGAACACCCCGACCTGGGCCGCTTCCCCCGCGGGCTTGAGCACCTCCCAGCACGTCGGGAGGGTGATTGCTTCGTCGTCTGTCCTGCAGTTCGCCGCTCCTTCCTCAATGCGGACGTAGACGGTCCCGCCGTTGGTGCGGACCCGGACGCGAGACGGCACTTCCAGCAGGGTCATAGAGATGGCCGACGTGCCGATACGGTAGGAAGCCTTCTGCGCGCTCAGGATAACCTCTCCGTCCTGGACCGCCACGTCCAGCAGGGGGAACGCGCCGGGCTCCTGGACGGTGATGCGGGCGCCGGGGGAGAGTTCCAGTGTGCTGCCGTCCCCCAGGCAGAGGCGGGCTCCCTCTGCCAGGGCCATGATTTCCCCCGGCTTCCGAAGGAGGATAGGGGTGCCGGTCTGCAGGTCGCTCCAGTCGGCGGCGTCGGGCCAGCGCGCGCGGGCGGCCCCACCGCACAGGAAGGCCTGGAGGTAGGGAGGGGCCCAGGTCTCGGTGGGCGCGGGAGTGCTCTGGCAGGCCAGGACGGCCAGAAGCATCAGCCCGGCGGCGATGAGGAGCCCCCCGCGCGCCCGGAGTACGCCCCGGAGCGAAGCGGAGGGGCATCCGGCAGCGCCTCTACCAGACCGCGACGGCCTCTGCCCCGGCAAATACAGGTTCCCGGAGTTTCGCTTCCACATAGCGGGTCAGTCGTTCTACTGAATCAAAATTCTCCGGCAGGATTTCCTCATCGGCGACCTCAATTCCGAAGGTCTCTTCCACGAACATCACCAGTTCCAGCACCCCGGTGGAGTCCACAATACCCTCTTCCAGGAACGAGGCATCGTCCCGCAACCGGGTCTCGTCGTCGGTGAACAGGAAGTTTTCCAGGATGTACCGTCGGATTTGGGATTGGATGGACATATTCCTTTCGCCTCTGGGTAGATTTGGGAACGCTGCACCGCTCCAGGCGGGCCTGACACGCGGTGGCAATGATATGGCAGCCTGGATAATGGCTGACCTTTTCCAATTATAGGGACTGAGGGTCGGTTTAGGGTAAAAAAAGTCATAGAAATTGGTTAACTAAAGGGGGAAGACAGAAAAGGCACGCCCAGGCGAGATGGATAGTGCAAGGGGGCCGGATTCGCTGGAGCGGGGAGGTCGGGGCAGGGGAGGAGCGCTGGATTCAGTACGCCGTCATCCCTACCGATGCCCTGCGGCAGGGAGACCGGATGACCAACACCGTGGAGATTGCGGGGAGCGTCCTGGGGCCTTTCACCCGCCAGGTCGTGACGGTCCGGCCCTGGCACTGTTATCTCCCGCTGGTGCGGCGGGGAGCGTGGAGGGGTAACTGTTCAGCCTCACCCCTCCCCCAGCGGCTTCGCCGCTGCCGCCGCAGGCGGCGGGGGTGGGGTGAGGAACGCAGGTCGGATGGTCAATCCGACCCACATTATTGGTGGTGGTCCCGGCGCGGGCGGACGGGGATGGTGCGGAATTCCCGCACGAAGCGGATGAAGTTCTCCACCGTTGTCTCAAACAGCGCCTGGCCGAACTCCGCGGTGGCAACGGTCGGGTCGCCGCAGACGCCGCTCTCGCTCATCCGGGACCACCAGTCCTGCCAGGCCAGCGCGCTGGGCTCCGGGTGGTCCCAGTTGAAGTAGGTCAGTTTGACCTGCCCCACCTCCCGCACCGCCTTATCCATTTGCACCAGGTCGGGCCGCAGGTAGAGCATCATCGCCGTCTCGTACTCGCCCGCATGGGCGACGCCACCGGGGCCGGAGCGGCGCATCCGGGAGAACGTCGGCTCCGCCAGGGTGGGGTCAATGGCCGCGTTGGGACTGACGGCCCCACAGATAGCGCCCGTCTCCAGCACCACCCGCCGGGCCGCCAGGTCGGCGATGGCGGCGTTGGAGCCGTGGCCGTTCACAATCAGGATGTGGGTGAACCCGTGGCGGGCCGGGCTCATCGCCACGTCGGAGACGTAGGCGATGAGCGTCTGCATGTCCACCGAGACGGTGCCGGGGAAGTCCATGTGGTGCTCGTCCAGGCCGTAGGCCACCAGGGGCATCACCAGCATCTCCTCCGGCGCCCGCCGGGCCGCCTCCAGGCAGATGGCCTCCACGATGATGTTGTCGGTGTTGAGCGGGAGATGCGGCCCGTGGTCCTCCACTGTGCCGAACGGGAGCAGAACCACGGGCTGCCGGGCAATGGCTTCCCGCATCTCGGGCCAGGTCAGTTCGTCGTAGCGATACTTCACGGGGACCTCCGGGGATGACCACAGACCACAGACCACTGACCACTGACCACTGACCACAGACCACAGACCACGGACTTCTGTAGCGCAGGCCGCCAGGCCTGTGGGCAGGCTGACAGCCTGCGCTACCTTTGGTCGTCCGTCGTCCGTCGTCCGTCGTCTGCGGTCAGTCGTCCGATTTCAGCCGCCGGGCCAGGGCCAGGGCCTCCTCCCGCGTGGTGACCTCACCGGCGGCCTGCGCCTCCCGAATGGCCTCCAGCAACCGCCCCACTTCCGGACCCTCCGACAGGTTCAACTCCCGCATCAAGTCCCGCCCGTTGACCAGCGGCGGAGGCGCGACCGCCCCCTGGCTTCGGTGGAAGAAATATTCCAGCAGCGCGCGGGCCGCCGCCCGCCGACGGGCCCAGCGCTGGGGCTCCAGGTTCGGGCCCCAGATGGCCAGATGGTCGGCCAGGGCCAGCAGGATGACCTCCACGCCAGCCTCGCCGGTCGCCCGGAAGAAGCGGTAGGCGGCGCGGCCGGTCACGCCGCCGGGAGTTTCGGCCAGATGGGCGGGCCGCAGGTGGGCGCGCACCACCGTCGTGATGAACTCCGTCTCGGCCCGGCTGAAACGGAACTGGCGCATCCAGTCTGCCGCCCGCCGCGCGCCGACGGCTTCGTGACCGTAGAAATGGAGCACGGGGTGGGCCTGCCCCGGCTTCGCCTCTTCTGTGACGGTGAGGGGCTTGCCCACATCGTGGAGCAGTGCGGCCAGAAGGAGGAGCGTCCGCCGGTAGCGGGGGGCGGTCATCGGCCTGCGGAGATGCCGGACCAGCGCGGAGGCGAAGGAGGACAGCGTCTCCCGGACCTCATCCCACGCCGGGTCGGGCGCGTCCGCGTAGAGCGTTTCCCGTTCTCCGCCAACCACACCGGTCAGGCGCAGGATGTTCTCCGCCGCGTCCACCGTCATCAGCGTGTGCCACCAGACGTTGTGGCGGTGGGGCGGGGTCTGGCGTTGTTCCCGGAGGGCCTCCACGTCGGAGAGGATGGACCTCATCAGGCCCAGTTCGTCCAGCATTTGCAGGTGGTAGGCGACGGAGCGGGCGTTCAGCAGGCGGACGAACTCGTCCCGGATGCGCTCCGGGGAGACGCGAGGGAGTTGCCCGGCGCGCTCTATGATCCACTGGGCGGTCCGCACCTCCAGCCGCAGGCCCAGTTCCGCCACGATGCGGATGGCGCGCAGCATGCGGAGGGGATCGTGGTCAAAAGCCTGAGGCCCCACCGCCCGCACCCGGCGGGCCTCCAGGTCGGTCAGGCCACCGGTGGGGTCTATCAGTTCCCCGTCCGGCCCGACGGCCATCGCGTTGATGGTGAAATCCCGGTTGCGCAGGTCGCTTTCCAGGTCGGGGCCCCGAAGGCGGGCAAAATCCAGGTCCACCCGCCGACCCTCGTGCCGGGCCACCACCCGTCCGGTGTCCCGTTCTTCGTCCAGGGGGTAGAAGGCCCCTCCCAGCGCGTCGGCGACGGCGCGGGCCAGCCCCAGCGCGTCCCGGTCCACGGCGAAGTCCCAGTCGTGGCGGGGCCGGCCCAGGAGCAGGTCCCGCACACACCCGCCGACCGGCCAGACCTGGACGCCCCGTTCAGCCGCGACCTGGCGTACCACGTTCCAGGGCCACGGAGGGAGCGAGACGGCGCACATCGTCAGGGGAGGTGACAGTCACCTGAAAGGTGACTGTCACCTTGACTTGACTTCAGGCAACGATATGTTTCTGGTCGTACTGCTGGATGCCCCAGATAGCGGTCCGTCGGAGCCACTGGTAGGCGCTGAGGACCTGCTGGGGGAGCAACCCGCCGTCGTAGGGCAGGGCATAGTCCAGGACGATGCCTTCGGGGAATGCCCACGCCCGGAGAAAGACCACGTTCTGGTTCAGCGTGTTGGTCAGTTCCAGTTGGTCCTCAGGGCGGGTTCCCCTCCGCCAGCCGAAGAGCAGGAAGAAAGTCAGCAGTTGCTTGTCCTCTTCCACCGAGATGAAGACCTTGATCCCCTCCTCGTTCACGCAGACCTTGTCGTCGGCAGTCAGCGTGGCACCGATCAGCGCGTCGTCAAAAACGGCCTTGATGCTCTGAGGGGAGACCTCTTCCGGGGATAATACGTACTCGTTCATCTTACTCCTTCCAGACAGGGGGTCACACGGGCGCTTTCGGGAAGGACGACTGTTGCCGGAAGAGGGGAGAGCGGGGACAGACGTCTTTCCTCAAAAGAGGGTGTGCCGCTCTCATTATACCGGTTTGTCCCGTATTGTCAAACGCACCGTTTGCCCTAAATTTGTAGGACAACTGCTCGCAGTTGTCCTACAGTAGACTACGATGGCGTGACCACCGGCAGGGTCAGCAGCGCGTGGGGGACGATGAGGACGTCCAGGTCGGGCCCCAGGTCCCGGGTGACGATTTCCAGCGCTTCGTCCATTGTGGCGGCGGGGATCATCTTGCAGGCCGCCACGATGTCCGGATGCTCGCTGCCGACGATAATGATGCGTGCCTCCTCCAGCACTTTGGCGATCACGAAGGCCCGCTGCTGGCCGGGCGGGTAGCCGTGGCGGCGGGCGTCGTCCAGGACGAACTGGACATCCGGGGCGTTCCGCAGAGCCGCGAAGAAGCGCTGTTCGCCCACGCCCTCTCCGGCCCCCTCCTCGCAGCGGGCAGGGATGATGTAGTAGCCTCCCCGCCGGACGACGGGGGTCGGGGCGAAGTGCAGGTACGACGGCGCCCGGCTGGCCTGGTAGAGGTTGGTGTCTTTGGGGTACCCCACGCCGCCGATGGCGACGTCGTACTGATGGGGGATGGGGACCTCGTACACGGTGCGGGCGAAGGCCACCAGTTCCACGAAGGCCGCCTCCGGGTCCCCGGCGGCCACCTGGAGGATGCGGTGTTCGTCGTCCATGACCGCGTTGAGGATGAAGCGCAGACCGGCCCGGCGGGCCGCTTCGGTGACCGCTTCGTGGAAGGGGTTGCCCTCAATGCGGCCCAGGCGGGTGCCGGGGTGGTCTACGAAGGCCGGGCCGTGGGTGTGGGCGATGAGTGCCTCTCCGGCCGCCCCCACCGCCACCGTCTTGCGGCCGCCGGAGTAGCCCGCGTACTGGTGGGGCTCCACGATGCCGGTGGCGACCAGCAGGTCCGCCTCCACCGCCGCGCGATGGACCTGCACCGGCACCCCGCCGGGGGTGACGCCCAGGTCTACCAGCGCCTGGGGGTTGCGGGGCTCGTTGTCTATGACCCGGTAGCGGGCGACGACGTCCGCACCCAGTTTGGCGACCTTCTCTTCCGGGGTGGACGGTCGGTGCATCCCGATGCCGCACAGCAGCGTGATGTCCTCATCCCGGACGCCGGCGGCCTCCAGTTCCCGCAGGAGGGCTGGGACCAGGATGTGGTCCGGGCTGGCACGGGTGATGTCGGTGAAGACGATGCAGACCCGGTCGCCGGGCCGGGCCAGTTCCCGCAGGGGCGGCGAACCAATGGGGCGGGCCAGCGCCTCGGCCACGGCCGCCTCCGGGTCGCTCAGCGGCGGCACCGGGCGGGACTCCACAACCGTTGCCCGCATCCCAGCGGGCAGCGTGAATTCCAGATAGGTTTTACTGTAGGGAATCCGGTACATGTCGGCCTCGCGAAGGGAGATTGGACTGGTTATGATGGGATCCTGGTGTCTTCTGCAATTATAAGCGCGGATGGCGGAAGGGGCAAATGTTTCCTGAACAGGACACGGGTTGACACGGATGATACGGATTTTCACGGATTTTTTATCCGTGTCTATCCGTACAAATCTGTGCTGATCCGTGTCCGATTTCCACCTGCTGGCGTGTTGCCTCAGACCAGCATCGGTGTTATTATTAGTGTCACGCAACTATTCACGCCGATTGAAATCGCCCTTCCGGGGCACTTCGCGCCAAGTGTCGGCCTTCGCCGACACGGTTCAGGTGTGCGTTACCAGGATGGTCGGCAAAGGCCGACCACTGGCCGCAAGCCCAAAGAGGCCAACTTCAGTCGGCGCCTGAAGAAAAGTCACCACTTATCCCTTGCAGAGGAGGCCGCAATGAGCAAAAGCGAACTGGCGGGTCGGTGGGCGCTCATCCTGGGCGCTTCCAGCGGATTCGGCGCGGCAACGGCCCGCGCACTGGCGCGGGCGGGGATGAACATCTTCGGCGTCCACCTGGATACCCGGGCCACGCTGGACCGGGCCCAGCAGGTCATCGCGGATATTGAGGCGGCCGGCCGGCGGGCCGTCTTCTTCAACACCAATGCCGCCGATGCCCGCAAGCGGGAGCAGGTCCTGGACCGCATCCAGGAAGTCCTCTCCCAGGATACGGAGAAGAGCATCCACTTCGTCCTGCACTCCCTGGCCTTCGGCTCCCTTCTCCCCTTCATCTCCGATGACCCGCAGGGGGCAATCACCGAGGAGCAGATGGATATGACTCTGCGGGTGATGGCCCACAGTCTGGTCTACTGGGTGCAGGGGCTGGTCCGGCGGAATTTGCTGCAGCGGGGCAGCCGGGTGTATGCCCTCTCCAGCGCGGGGGCGGAGCGGGTGGTCGTGCCCTACGGGGCGGTCTCCGCGGCCAAGGCCGCGCTGGAAAGCCACGTGCGCCAACTGGCCCTGGAACTGGGGCCGCGCGGGATCGCCGTCAACTGCCTGCGCCCGGGGGTGACGGACACCCCGGCCCTGCGGGCGATTCCTGGGCACGAACACTGGATGCAGGAGGCCCTGCAGCGCAACCCCGGAGGGCGGCTGACCACTCCCGAGGACGTGGCGGCGGTCCTGGTTGCCCTGGCCGACCCGGCGGTCACCTGGATCAGCGGTGCGGTCATCCCGGTGGACGGCGGGGAGATCATCGTCGGATAATCCCTGATCCACGAAGAACACGAAGAACACGAAGGGCACGAATCGCTGTTTATTTTCTTCGTGACGCTTCGTGTCCTTCGTGGATCAAACCTCTGCGTTCTGCGGTGAGTCTGGAAAATGACCGGCGGTCGGTATCTGGGGCCGCCGGTCATTTTTGCCTCCGGCGCGCAAGCGCTTCGCCTTGTCAAAATATTTCGTTCCGCCTCATCGTCTAATTTTGATCCCCACATATACCCCAACCGGTCCGATCATCCCCTACCCCTGGGGGAAATGAACGGTCCCCCGTTCTGAACACGTGTTCTTGCCCCGAAACCTTAAATTTGAGAAGGTTTTAAGGTGGAGGTGGGGGCGGCGGATTGCCCGCCGGAATCTTTTTGGTACAATCAGGGCGAATCCTCTGGCAGACGACGGACCCTTCATCACGCCTCAATGCCCAGGAGGGGATTCCTCCCCCTCCGTGTTTCTCCTGTCACCACAGACCGATCACAGACCGAAGTGTGTATCGCGTGTTTTTAGCCCTTTTCCTATGGCTTGCTTATGGATGCCAACCGTATCTGGCAGGCGGCATTAGGTGAACTTCAACTGGAACTGACGCGCGCGACCTTTGAGACCTGGCTGCGGAATTCCCGCCTGGTGGCGTGCGAGGACGGCGTCTTCGTTATCGGGGTCGCCAATACGTACGCGCGCGACTGGCTGGAGAGTCGGCTCCGGTCCGTTGTGGCGCGCGTCCTCACCCGCCTGACCGGACGGACCGCATCGGTTCGGTTTGTCGTCTGGGAAGGCCAGCGGGAGGAGCCGGAGACCCATTCCACACTCCCGTTGTTGAACGGAAAGACGACCGAGTCCTCGCGCAGGAACGAACGGTCCAACGACACTTTGAATCCTCGCTACACCTTTGACTCCTTCATCGTCGGGCCAGGCAATCGGCTGGCTCACGCGGCCTGCATGGCGGTGGCGGAGCGCCCGGCGCGCGCCTTCAACCCCCTCTTCATTCACGGGGGCGTCGGTCTGGGCAAGACGCATCTCCTGCACGCGATCGGGCACGTCTGCCGGGCCAGCGGCCTGCAGACCCTCTACGTCTCCGCCGAGACTTTCACCAACGACCTGATTGAGGCCATCCGCCACCAGGCCACCGACGCCTTCCGGGAAACCTACCGCACGGTGGACGTCCTGCTGGTGGACGATGTCCAGTTCATCGCCGGAAAGGAATCCACCCAGGAGGAGTTCTTCCACACCTTCAACGCGCTGCACGGGAACGGGGCGCAGATTGTCATCTCGTCCGACCGTCCCCCCCGGGCAATGGCCACGCTGGAGGAACGGCTGCGCTCCCGGTTTGAGTGGGGGCTCATCGTGGACATCCAGCCTCCGGAACTGGAGACGCGCGTCGCCATCCTGCGCCGGAAGGCCGCCGAACTGGGCATCCCGGTCCCCGATGAGATTTGTTTCCTGATCGCCGAACGGTTCCAGAACAACATCCGGGAACTGGAGGGGGCACTGAACCGGGTCGTGGCGGTGGCCACGCTGACCCAGCAGCCCCTGACGCCCGAACTGGCCACCCAGGCGCTGGAGGACATGGTCACCCGCGCCCGCCCCCAGGTCACCCCCGAGGCCATCCTGCAGGCCGTGGCGGATTTCTACCACCTGAGCATGGAGGAACTGACGGGGACCAGTCGGCGTCAGAGCGTGGCCCGCCCGCGCCAGGTGGCGTGTTATCTGCTACGCCAGGAGGCCGGCGCGTCCCTGCCTCAGATCGGGCAGTGGCTGGGCGGGCGGGACCACACGACAGTCCTGCACGCCTGCGAGCGGATCGCGGCGCTGCTGGAGGAAGACGGCGCCCTTCGGCGGGAGGTCCAGGCGATTCGGGAACAACTGTACCGGGAACCCCCGGCACGGGGAAAGGCCCATGCCGTGTCTCTATCCCGGCGATAACCCCATGCTGCCCCTGATACCGCAGAACCGGGGGTGTGTCCCAATTTCGTCGGGCCTGGCCGCTTTGTAGGACAACTGCGAGCAGTTGTCCTACAACTTTGGGACACACTCAGAACCGGCGCGGCCTTGACATCTATCCAGATTGCGGTAAAATACAAGAGCAAATGGGGCTGTAGCTCAGCTGGGAGAGCGCTTCAATCGCACTGAAGAGGCCAGGGGTTCGAATCCCCTCAGCTCCATCGTGGGCCCGTGGCGCAGCTGGGAGCGCGTCTCAATGGCATTGAGAAGGCCGAGGGTTCGAATCCCTCCGGGTCCACCTGATTCCCTCTCTGCCCCCTCATCTCCATACCAGGCCTCACTGAGATGACGGCTCAGAGGCGTCAACCTTTCCCAATGAGGTGGGCGCAACGGAGCCGTTTTTTCGTACCCAGGCCGATTGAAATCGCCCTCCCTGGGCACTTCGTGCCGGTTGTCGGCCTCCGCCGACAATCCTGATGTGCGCATCTGAGCCCTGGTCGGCGAAGGCCGACCATCGGCCACAGGCCCAGGAAGGGTGACTTCAGTCAGCGCTGAACCGTTACCGTTTTTCTCTTTCAATCCCGCACAGGAGCCCCAACCATGTCCCCTTCCGCCCGCACGTTCTGGATTCGTCTGGGTATCGGCATTGCCCTCTCCGTCCTCAGCGCGGTTCTCCTGACCCTCTCCTTCCCACCCTACAGTCTCTGGCCCCTGATCTGGGTGGCCTTCATCCCGATGCTGGTGGCCCAGTTCCGGGTCATGCCGCGCAAAATCTCCAGCCTGGCGTCGGCCATCGCCATCGGCGGCTGGCTGGGCGGTTACCTGACCCCTATCTTCGCTGGCAACGGCATCTATATGGCCTGGCTTCCGCTGCTCATCGCCGCCATCAGTTATCTGGCCGATAGCGGCGTGCGCGCCTTCCACGAGCGCACAGACTACCGCTGGTTCGTCGGATACGGCGCGCTCAACTGGGTGGGCTTTGAGATGATTCGCGGTTTCATCCCCATCATGGGCACATGGGCCTTTGTCGCCAACACCCTGTACGGACAGCCCTGGCTGATCCAGCCCGTGAGCATCTTCAGCATCTTCGGCCTGGGCCTGCTCATCATGTCCGTCAACTACGGGCTGGCGCTGGGCGCGCTCCATCTCTTTGACCGGCGCTGGAAACTGGACCCGGAGACGCCACCTCTGGCCAGGCGTTCGGTGCGTCGCTGGGTTCTGGGCGTGCTGGCCGCGCTGGTGGCCTGGACCGGCCTCAGCCTGGCCCTCTTCCGCGCCCCGACGACCCCGACGGTCCGTGCCGCCGCGCTGCACTATGACGCAGGCGTGCCCTGGAACGGCGTAGACCGATTCACCGAACTCACCCGCCAGGCCGCCCGCGCTGGCGCCCGCCTCGTCGTCTGGCCCGAAATCGCCATCCAGGGCGACCCGCAGGTGACAAACACCGACCACTTCCGCCAACTGGCCGCCGAGACGGATGCCCACCTGATCCTGGGCTACTTCGTTCCAGTAACCGGGCAGGTCTGGCGGAACGAGGCCACGGTGCTGACCCCCGACGGTCAGTTCCTGGGCGTCTATGGCAAGGACCACCCCGTTACCTTCGCCGGGGAGACCAGTCTGACGCGCGGGACCTATCCGGTGTACGACACCCCGCTGGGCCGCCTCGGCACCATCATCTGCTACGACTTGGACTTTACGGGCACGGCCCGCAGGATCACCCGCAACGGTGCGCAACTGATCCTGGTCCCCTCCCACGACTGGCCGGAGATCGCCACCAAGCACTACACCCACCTGGTCTTCCGCGCGGTGGAGAACCGGGTGAGTCTGGTCAAGGCCGACAACAGCGGCAACGACTCGGTCATCGTGGACCCCTACGGGCGGATCATCGCCGCCGCCGTCACCCCCGGCGGCGATAAAACCGGTCAGGTCGTCATCGCCGACGTGCCCCTGGGCACGGGCGATTCCCTCGCTGTCCGCCTGGGCGACTGGACCGGCTGGCTGGCCCTGGCGGGAATGGTGTTTTTCATCATTTATGACCCCGTGACCAAAGCAAGAGCCAGAAGATGCGGCTCAGAATTGTAGGACAACTGCTCGCAGTTGTCCTACAACTTTGGGACACCCCGAGCCAGACGCGCCATTTGACATTTACAGGGATTGCGATAAAATAAAGGCCCAAAGGGAGAGCATTGCATCTCCCGTTGAGTGCCAGCAGTTGATTTTTGCTCTTTTGACGACCTGCTCTCTTACAGGCTGCGAACAGGAGTAGTAGGCCATCCCTGCAGCGAGCCGGGGACGGTGGAAGCCCGGCATTGGCGCCGCGGGGAGCGCCGGGGGGGACTCCCCGAAGGCCGAACTCGCCTGGGAGCCGCGCTGGCGAACGGGATTCCCCAGTAGTCGGCGACGGGTGGCCCCCGTTATCGGGCCAGAGCGGGAGACGCCCTTCGTTTCCGGGTTCGTAGTCCGGCACGGAGCACAGCGGAGTGCCGTCCGGGCGTCTCCAACCAGGGTGGTACCGCGGAGTGTGCCCCTTCGTCCCTGGACGAAGGGGCTTTTTAATTGTTAAAAACCACGAAGGACACAAAGGGCACAAAGGTTGATTTTTTCTCTCTCTGTATCCTTTGTGAGTACTTCGTGCCCTTGTGGTAACCACAAATTCCTGAAAGTCCATGTCCTTCGTGGCGGGAAAGTGGAGGGCAGATGAACACAGTGGAACTGGCCCCCGGCATCTTCCACCTCCAGGGCGGCTCCAATATGGGGCTGGTCGTCCGGGAGGGGAAGGGGTTGCTGATAGATACCGGTCTGGACGAGGACGCGGCCCGGCGGGCCCTCCGCTTCGCCGAAGGGGAGGGGGTCGGACTGGAGGCCGTCTTCCTGACCCACGCCCACGCCGACCACCACGGCGGCGCCCATTTCCTGCAGCGGCGGTTGGGAGTCCCCCTCTACGCGCCGGCCCTGGAGGCCGCGATGATGGAGAACCCCGTTATGGAGCCGCTGTTCCTCTTCGGCGGCGCGGCGCCCATCCGGGAACTCCGGCAGAAATTCACGATGGCCCCGCCATGCCAGATTGCCCGCGTGGTGGACGCCGGGCCACTGGAGGTGGGGCCGTTCCGGGTGGAAGTGGTCCCGCTTCCGGGCCACGCCCTCAACCAGATGGGCATCGCGGTGGAGGACGTCCTCTTCTGCGCCGATGCGGTCTTCCCGGCTGAGACGCTCCAGAAGCACGGGGTCATCTTCTGCGCGGACATGGACGCCGCGCTGGAGACGCTGGCGCGCCTTCCGGAGATGCCATGCGCGCGCTTTGCCCCCGGCCATGGCCCTGCTTACGGGGCGGGGGAGGAAATCCGCGAAATCTGCGCGGCCAACCGGGCCCGGCTGGAGGAGATTCGGGAGCGGGTGCGGGCCGCGCTGGCCCACCCTGCCGACACCGACGCGCTGGTCCGCAGCGTCGCCGACGGCTTCGGCCTGCGTCTGACGGCCGCCACTGCCTTCTTCCTGGCCCGCGCCACCGTCCTGGCGGCCCTCTCCTCCCTGGAGCGCGCGGGGGAGGTGAAGGCCGTGGTGGAGGAGAACCGCCTGCTGTGGCGGAAGGCCGTGTAGCACAGGCTGTCGGCCTGGAACTCACCGCCGAGGCGCAGAGGGAAAACCTGGGCCATACTGCGACGAGGAGGCAGAAATGGGAATCAGCCGACTGAGCGTCTATCTGGATGACCCTTCTCTTCGGGAGAGGGTGAAAATCGCCGCCGCACGACGAGGAGTATCCATCAGCGCCTACGTGCTTCAAGCCCTTCGGGACCAGTTGTCCAGGGAAGGTCTGCTTCATGATGAAAGAACTGCGCAAGAAGCCGCAAGGGTTCTGGACGCATTGAGGGCGCAGGTGGGCCCTATTGGTATCCCCGTTCGTGATCTTATAGATGAGGGGCGATACCGATGACGCGGGTGGTTGTGGATGCCAGTGTAAGCCTGAAATGGGCTCTGAATGACGAGGAGTATGTAGAACAGGCCGTGGCGCTGCGCGATGCGGCCATTTTTGAGCGTCGCTTTCAGATGTTTGCCCCGTCGCTATGGTTGTATGAAATTGTCAACGGTCTCCGGGTTGCGGTCCGGCGGGGGCGTATCTCTATTGAGAATGGCACAACAGCGCTCCACTGCCTTCTTGCTCTGAAAGTGCAACTTGTAGACCCTGACCCGCTGGATATTTATCGGATTGCATGTCGCTATGACATCGCCGCCTACGATGCCGCGTACTTTGCCCTTTCTCAACTCCTGAACGCCGTGCTCTGGACAGGCGATCAGCGGTTATATGCCGTCCTGCAAAAGCATACCCATCTTGTCAGGTGGATAGGAGAATTTACAGCCTGAAGGAGGTCCCATGCCCGACCCGTACATTCCGCAGGAAATAGAACCGAAATGGCAGAAGAAATGGGAAGAAGACCGCCTGTACCGATCCGTCATTGACCCCAACAAGCCCAAGCACTACGCGCTGACGATGCTCCCCTACCCCAGCGGCGACCTGCACATTGGCCACTGGTACGCCATGGCCCCGTCGGACGTCCGCGCCCGCTTCATGCGCATGCGCGGCTACAACGTCCTCTTCCCCATGGGCTTTGACGCCTTCGGCCTGCCCGCCGAGAACGCCGCCATTGAGCGCGGCATCCACCCCTACCAGTGGACCATGTCCAACATTGAGCGGATGCGCCGCCAACTGAAGAGCATGGGCGCGATGTTTGACTGGGAGCGGGAGGCCATCACCTGCCTGCCCGGCTATTACCGCTGGACCCAGTGGTTCTTCCGCAAAATGTACGACATGGGCCTGGCCTACCGGAAAAAGTCCCAGGTGGACTTCTGCCCCCGGTGCAACACCACCCTGGCCCGCGAGCAGGTCTGGGGGCCGGAGCGGGTCTGCGAGCGGTGCGGGACCCCCGTCATCAAAAAAGAACTGGAGCAGTGGTTCTGGCGGATCACCGCCTACGCCGAGGAACTGCTGGACTTCTCCAAAATTGACTGGCCCGAACGGGTGGTCACGATGCAGACCAACTGGATCGGCAAGAGCACCGGGGCCAACGTCACCTTCCGGACAGAGCGGGGGGACCCGCTGATCGTCTTCACCACCCGTCCGGATACCCTCTGGGGCGCCACCTTTATGGTACTGGCCCCGGAGCACCCGCTGGTGGACGAGTTGACCCCGCCCGAGTACCGGCAGGCCGTGGAGGAGTACCAGTACTTCGCCGCCCGCCAGAGCGAGATTGACCGCCTCTCCACCGAGAAGGAGAAGACGGGCCTCTTCATCGGCGCGTACGCCGTCAACCCCGTCAACGACGAGCGCATCCCCATCTGGATTTCCGACTACGTCCTGATGACCTACGGGACGGGGGCCATTATGGCCGTCCCGGCCCACGACGACCGGGACTTCGCCTTCGCCCTCAAGTTCGGCCTGCCCGTCATCCCCGTCATTGACCGGCCCGACGGCGCGGCCCGATCCTTCGTCCGACCGGGCGCCGTCCGGGACGGGTTCGCCCAGGCCCTGGCGGAGGCCGGGTTCTTCTTTAAAGAACAGGACGGAGGGCTGGCCGTCTCCCTCTCCCGTGAGACCGCCGACCGGTACATCGGACTGGTCCGGGAATACCTGCAGCCCCGCGCCTGGGTGGAGGTCGTCGGCGGCCCGTGGCTCTTCGTCTTCGCCGACGGGGTGCTCTCGGTGGACAGCCTGGCCGGAGAGCGGCGCGTCCTGGAGCGCTGCCGGGACCTGGACCCCACCGCCGGGGAGTCCCGGACCGTCGCGGAACTGCTCTGGCGCGTCCCCTTCTACCGGGACGTCCTCTTCCACGCTGAGTACGGTCCGATGATCAACTCCGGCCCGCTGACCGGCACCCCCGGCGACGTCGCGGTCCAGCGGACGACGGAGTGGCTGGCGGAGCGCGGGGTGGGAGAGTTCGCGGTCAACTACCGACTGCGCGATTGGTGCATCAGCCGTCAGCGGTACTGGGGCGCGCCCATCCCCATCATCTACTGCGACCGCTGCGGCATCGTCCCCGTCCCCTACGAGGACCTGCCCGTCCTGCTGCCCACCGACGCGGTCATCCCGCCCACCGGGGAGAACGCGCTGAAGTACCACGAGGGGTTCCTGCACACCACCTGCCCCCAGTGCGGCGGCCCGGCCACCCGCGAGACCGACACCATGGACACCTTCGTCTGCTCGTCCTGGTACCAGTATGCCTACCTGAGCCCGTACTACAAAGAGGGCGAGCCGGCCCACGCCGACTCCATCCCCTTTGACCCCGAAGAGGGGAAGTACTGGCTCCCGGTGGACGTCTATACCGGGGGGGTGGAGCACGCCACCATGCACCTCATCTACACCCGCTTCTTCACCAAAGTGATGCGGGATATGGGGCTGGTGGACTTTGACGAGCCGATGACCGTCCTGCGCAACCAGGGCATCATCCTGGGGGAGGACGGGGAGAAGATGTCCAAGAGCCGGGGGAACGTGGTGGCGCCGGACGACCTGGTAGAGCGCTACGGCGCGGACACCGTCCGGGGCTACCTGATGTTCGGCTGGCGCTGGGAGCAGGGCGGCCCGTGGGACTCCAAGGGGATTGAGGGGGTCTACCGGTGGCTCCACCGGGTCTGGAACCTGGTCCTGGAGCCAGGTAGCCGTAGCGCAGGCTTTCAGCCTGCGCCGAAAGACATCGCCGACCTGCGCCGCTGGACGCACCGGACCATCCAGCGGGTCACGGAAGACCTGGAGAACTTTGAGTTCAACACCGTGATCTCCGCGCTCATGGAGTTCACCAACGTGCTCCAGAAGGCGAAGGAGACGGCCGTCTACGGGACGGAGGCGTGGGAGGAGGCCATCCAGACCCTGCTCCTGCTGCTGGCCCCCTGCTGCCCGCACATTACGGAGGAGTTGTGGGTGCGGACGGGCCGGCCCTACAGCATCCACCTGCAGCCCTGGCCCCAGTACGACCCCAACCTGCTGGTGGAGGAAGTGGTGACGCTGGTGGTGCAGGTGAACGGGAAGGTCCGGGCCCGGCTGGAGGTCCCGGCGGACATCAGCGAGGAGGCGGCGCGGGAGGCCGCGCTGGCCCATCCCAACGTCCAGAGGTACATCGCGGGGAAAGAGGTCCGGCAGTTCGTCTACGTGCCGGGGCGGCTGGTCAATATTGTGGTGTAGGACAACTGCTTTGCAGTTGTCCTGCCAATTGCCTCACCCCTCCCCCGCCGCCCTCGGGCCGAAGGCCCTTCGGGCCGAGGCCTGCGGCGGCACCCCCCCTCCTGACCTGTGGGTCAGGAGAGGGGAGGAGAGGGGAGGGGGTAGCGGCGAAGCCGCTGGGGGTGGGGTGAGGAACGCTTTACTCCATCGTCCCGAAGCGGGTAAGGACCACCGCGCCCAGCCCCGCGCAGGTGACCAGGAAGCCGCCGACCCAGCCCACGCAGGGGATCAGGTCCAGCAGGTCCACCAGCAGCGTCAGGAGCCCCGCGCCCAGCGCGGCGGTCCAGAAGGGCGCCACCGCCCGGGAGGTCAGCGTCGGCATCAGCCGCTCACCGACGACGATGCCAATAGCCAACTGCCCGAACAGGACCGCGACCACCAGCGCGACCGCCACTGCGGCCCCCACCGGGGAGAGGCAGAGGGTGATGATGAGCCCGACTGCCAGCAGGACGCCGACGATCAGCGTCAGCAGGCCCATGCCGAAGGCGTTGAGGGGCCGCTCCAGCGCGCTCCGCCCGACCCGCGTGGCCGCCCGGGGCCACAACAGGGCCACCAGCCCGGCCAGTCCGGCCATCACCACCGTCCGCAGGAGAAGCCTCCCCCCCCGCATGGCGACCTGGAAGGCCATCGCGGGCAGCCCGTCCGAGGGCCAGTACGGGTAGACGGGAATGGGGACCGCCCCCCACCCCCAGCGCCACCAGGACCACCGGGGGGGATTCACCAACTGCTGACCGCGCACCTGGGCGCCCACTTCCCGCTCCACCGTTCCCCCAAGGGCCACCAGTCCGCCGTAAATCCGGGCCGTTTTCCGCAGAAGAACGTCGCCTCCCATCGCGACGACATCCTTCTCCACGGTTCCAGCGATTTCCACGTCGCCGCCCCAGGCCAGCAGACTGCCTTCCAACTGGCTATCGGCCTCTATGCGCACGTCTCCGCCGAAGACAATCAGGTCACCCGCCATCGTCTGACCGCTCTGCAGGGTGAAGTCCCCCCAGACGACCTGCCCCGGCGGCTGTCCGTCCGAGGCGAAGGCCGGCACAGCGGCCATCAACATTATCGCCACCACCAGAAGCGTTTGCAGAATGCGCGTGAACCGCATGGGAATACCTCCATTGACTTGATTTGTAGGGTAACGGCAGTAGAATCCGTGTCATCCGTGTCCTTATTCATAGCACGCGGATGAACACGGGTTGAACGAATAGGCACGGATCAACATCCGTGAAAACCCGTACCATCCGTGTCTATCCGTGTCCGATTCAAAATAGCACACGGATGAACACGGGTTGAACGGATGGGCACGGATCAACATCCGTGAAAACCCGTGTCATCCGTGTCCATCCGTGTCCTATCTCCGAAGGCCTGTTATTCGGATTCCAGGGTAACGCTGCCCACACCCGCCGTGAGGGTGACCTGGAGGGTCGCCCCGGCCCCTCCGTAGGCCCCGTTGAGGTAAGCGCCCTCGGAGAGATGCCAGTCGCCGCGGGTCTGAATGTTGCTCAGCCCGCCCTCCACCGCGACCCGTACCCCCACATCCCGGGGGAAGCGCAGGGTGATTGCCCCCACCCCCGCGGTCAATTTCACCCGGGCGGAATCCGTCCAGGGACCGGTGAAATCCAGGATCAGGTTGCCGACCCCGCCCTCTACCTGAACGTCCCGGGGACGGGCGTAGCCGATGCCCCGGACCTCCACGTTGGCGGCCCCGGCGCGGAGCAGGAAGCGGTCCATGGGGACGGCGTTCGGCGTCTCCCAGCGCACGACCATATCCGATGCGCCGGTCTCCAGGGAGAAATCGGTCAGCGCCAGGCCATCCAGGTCCAGATGCCCCTTTGCGGCACCGACCTGCAGTTTCAGGCTCATCGGGACCCGGGGAGCCAGGTAGAGGTCCCATTCGTTCTCCGCTCCGGGGCCGGGCATCCCGCGAGTGTCGGGCTGGGCGACCCTCAGGACCCCGTCCTTCCAGGTCACTTCCGGCTTCCAGGCGGGGACGTTGGTCCGGAACAGGCCGGAGAAGAGGAGTTCCGGCTCTCCGGCGGCCAGCGTCAGTTCGCCCGTGCCCAGAGTGATTTCCACCTGAGCAGTTGTCGTGCCCTCCAGGGGGATTTCTTCCCGGTACTCCTGCATCGGCCCGACCTCCAGCGTGGGAATAGCGGGCACGGGGACACCGGGAACCGTGATCGTACACGCCAGACTGCTCAGCACCACCAGCAAAATGGGCCATACCAATACCGTTTTCCGCATTGCTCCTCCTTATCACTGTCCTTTCGTGCAAAATGAAAGGCCAAAAACCGAATTTGTGGTATACTCCGCTATATGGCCGAGGAACTCACCTTAACTCACGAGCGAGTTGATGACATTCCCCTGCTGATCGGGCTGGCGCAG
>Ga0272448_1000980_pt1 | contig 40404 bp, 49 predicted proteins | sample YNPCB0191_FD_202220 | JGI IMG/M metagenome (GOLD analysis project Ga0272448, IMG submission 202220) | Hot spring sediment microbial communities from Yellowstone National Park, WY, United States - YNP-CB-019-1 | ecosystem: Environmental > Aquatic > Thermal springs > Hot (42-90C) > Sediment...
AATATATTATATTGGAGTATATTTTAACAATATTAAAGAAGATGACAGGGAATTTCTTATAACTTATATTAATTCTTATATTAATTCTAAAATATCCAACAGAAAAATTTATCCTTCCTATACTTATTCATAATGTTAAAACCAAAATTATCTCTGCCTGTAAAACTTATTTCTGGTTTTATATATCACGATGAAGATGTATATTCAAAAACAAAAGAGATTTTATTTAGACGTTTTGGAAAAATAGATTTTGAAAGCAATATAATTAACTTTAATTATACAACTTATTATAATGAAGAATTAGGCTCTCCTTTATATAGAAGATTTATTTCATTTTTGAAATTAATTGATCCTGCGAATTTAGTTAAGATTAAACTTTTTACTATAAAAATAGAAAGACATTTTTCTTATAAAGGTAAAAGGAGGATAAATATTGATCCGGGATACATTAATTTGGCTAAACTTGTTTTATCTACAACAAAAGATTTTTATCACAGGATATATTTAAAAAAGGGAATTTATGCTGAAGTTACTTTATATTATAAAAATAAAAAATTTTTAGATTTACCTACAACTTATCCGGATTATTCTACTAAAGAATACAAAGAAATATTTACAAAAATAAGAGAAATTTATAAAAAACAGATAAATTTATATTTAAAAAAAGAATAAAGTTTTGTTTAACAAAACTTGACTTATATTTTAAATTTATTATCATAATAAGAATATGGAGCCTTTATTGAAAAAAATATTAGAGGCAAGCGGAGTATCTGGTTATGAGTCTGAGATCTCAGAGATAATGTATAATGAGTTTAAAAGAGTATCTTGCGATGTTGAGATTGACTGTTTAGGTAACGTGATTGCTAAAAAAGGAAAAGGTAAAATTAAAATTATGTTAGCTGCTCATATGGATGAAGTTGGTTTAATTGTAAAAAATATAACAAAAGAAGGTTTTATTGGTTTTATAAAGGTTGGTGGCATAGATGATAGAATTCTTTTAGGACAACGTGTTGTTATAAAGAATAAAAATAAGGATGTTTTGGGTATAATAGGTATAAAGCCAATACATCTCCAGAAAGAGGAAGAGAAAAATAAACCTATAAATTATCAGGATATGTTTATAGATATAGGTGCAAAAGACAAAGCCCAAGCAGAATATTTGGTTAGTATAGGCGATCCGGTTATATTTGAGCCTAATTCAGGCATATTAAATGGAAATCTTTATTATGGCAAGGCTGTAGATGACAGGATTGGTTGTTTTTGTTTGATTAAGATTATGGAGAGATTAGACAATATAGATGCTTTAATTTATGCTGTTGCTACAACACAGGAGGAGGTTGGATTAAAAGGAGCAAGAACCTCATCTTTTAAAATCTCTCCTGATTATGCTTTTGTTATGGATACAAATATTGCCGGAGATACGCCTCAAATAACAGAAAAAGAATCGAACTTAAAATTAGGTGAAGGAGTAGGTATTCCGATTATAGAGGCTTCAGGAAGGGGTTTAATTGTAAATGAGAAGTTAAGAAATATTTTAATTGAAACTGCCAAGAAAAACAACATTAAATATCAGGTTGCTGTTATTGAAGGAGGCATGACAGACGGTGCAATTATATATATTAATAAAGAAGGCATACCGACAGGAGTTTTAAGCATACCAACCAGATATGTCCACACCTCAACTTCAGTATTTAGTATGGATGATTTAAATTGCGCTATAGAATTGGCAACAAAGACAATAGAAAACCTTTCCTTAAGATGAGAGTGATAGATAAGAAAATCTCAATTAATGAGTTAAAAAAGATTGCTTCTGAAACTTTTGGTTATTTAGTAAAGGCAGTTGTAGATATTAAAAAAGAGATAATGGTTATTGGAGGAGAGCTTCATTCAGATGAGGAGACTTTGTTATTGGAAGATGGCAGCAAGCAAAATGATTTATGGGGAATAAATTTATATCCTGATAAATATCCTGATAAAGATTGGATAGAGTTTGATTCAATAATAAATTTAAGGCCGTCTTTAGGAAATAACTCGCGCAATGTAGAAAATTTAGAAATTAGAGAAAAAATTATTGAGATTGTTAATAAACTTATATTTTAATTATGGATTTTAAATATAAAGGGTTAGCAGGAGGAAGGTGGTTTAATTTATCTTTTTTAGAGCAAATGGCTAATATAGGTTCAGAGGTTGAACGTGCAATTAAATTAAGAAATAAAAGAGAGTTTGAATACGCAAAAGATACAATTAATAGAGCCCTTGAACTTTTATATCTTACCATAGAGGATAATAAAAATAAATCACATCTTAAAGAAATTACAAGATTAAGAGAACTTTTAATTGATTATTTTTATTTTGATAATCAATACAATTCTTCTGATGAATTTTGGCATAAATATTTTTATTGTTTTAATTATAGATTAAATAAAGACAAGTAGTAGGTGAAGTTATGAAGAAGACATTTTTTTTAATTTTGATTTTACTGTCCTTTTCTGTGAGTGCAAGACCTTATAAATTTAATAGAATAGATAAAAATAAAGATGGAGTTATAGATAAAAAAGAGTGGAAGACAAGCCAAATTAAAAGACATAAAATAAGAAGTTGGTGGAAAAAGAGGGCAGATACTAATAATGATGGAATAGTTGACAAGAATGAATTAGAAGCTTTTAAAAAACTTTTAAAAGAAAGAATGGATTTAAATAACGATGGAGTAATTTCTCCAAAGGAAAGAAGACTTTGTTTTAGACATGCAAGATCAAAGGTAAATACACCTTTAGAAGAAAGATATGATGTAAATAAAGATGGTTGGTTAGATCCGGAAGAGACTAAAAAATTACTTTCCGACAGACTTACTTTAATAAAAACAGAAGGAAAAGCAAAGGTAGAAAGTGCTATAGAAAAAGAATATGATGAAAATAAAGACGGGATAATATCAAAAGAGGAAGCAGAAAATATTATTGAAGAGGAGTTAGAAGATTAATAAGTGCTTAAACTTTCTTCCTCTATAACATTGATTTCTTGATAAACATTTTTTGGCAATTCATAAAAGAACATTGAAGGTCTTGAGATAATTATTCCGTTTTTAAAAGTATATTTAGTTTCAGGATAGGTTATATAAAGTAAAGATTTAGTCCTTGTTGTTGCAACATAAAATAGTCTTCTTTCTTCTTCAAGTGCTTCTTCTGATTCCAATACCTTTGGATGCGGGAATTCATAATCGCTAAATCCAATTAAAAATACTACCTCCCATTCAAGTCCTTTTGCCTGATGTATTGTTGATAATACTAAAAAGTCTTCTTTTTTTGTTGAGGTCTTTCTTGTTTCGCCTTTAAAGTCTTCAAATGAACTTATTTCAGAGATAAAATTCTTAATTGTAGAAAAATCCTTAGCCATTTTTATTAACTCTTCCAAATCAAGGATTCTGTCATCTGCATCTTCGAAACTTAAATAACAATAATTTTTGTAGAATTTTAATATTGTATATATTGCTTCCTGTGGTTTTAGATTTTTTATTGATTCTATTATATTTATAAATTCCTCAAATCCTTCCTTTTGTCTTGAATGTAAACTTTTTTTAATATCAGAAAAATTTGCACCATCTTTAAATTTCTCATAAATTTTGTTTGCAAAAGACCTGCCTATCCCTTTATGTAGAGAGATGGCCCTTTTAAATGAAAGTTCATCTTTTGGATTAATTAAAAGTTTTAAATAGGACAATACATCCTTTATATGTGCCTGTTCAAAAAATCTTAACCCGCCTCTTATAACATAGGGGATATTTCTTTTTAATAGTTCAATTTCGAGTTCCAATGCTTGGAAGTGTGAGCGAAACAAAACAGCTATTTCTTTAATTGGTATTCCTTCACCAATTAATTCTAAAATTCTTTGGCATACAAATTTTGCCTGTTGGTAAACATCTTTTGTTTTTACAACCATTGGAAGTTGTTCGTCCTTTTTTATAGAAGTTAAAGTTTTTGGAAATTGATTTACATTGTGTTTTATTATTTGGTTTGCCAAAGACAAAATCTGTGGAGTTGAGCGATAATTTATCTCTAATTTAAATATATTCGCATCTTTAAATACTTTTGGAAAATCTAATATATTATTTATATCCGCTGCCCTAAAAGAATATATTGATTGTGCGTCATCTCCTACAACTAAAATATTTCTATAGTAAGAACTTAGTCTTTTTAGGATTTCAAATTGGAGCCGGTTTGTATCTTGGTATTCATCTACAAGTATATATCTAAATAATTTTGAATATTTATCGCATAGTTCTTTTTTTTGTAAAATTTTAAGCCAATAAATAAGTAGATCGTCAAAATCCATAATATTCGCTTTTTGTTTTTTTTCACTATAATAGCTAATTACCCTTTTTATATGAGATGTATATTCAGATAAATTTGGATAAAAATTATTTATTATCTCTTCAATCTCTTTTTGAGAGTTTACAGCCAAGTTATATATATTTAAAATAATTTCTTTTTTTGGAAATAATTTTTCTTTTTTTAAGAATCCAAGTTCATCAAGACAATCACTTATTAGGTCCTTTGAGTCTTCTTTATCCACTATTGAAAAATTAGATGTATATCCAAATGCTTCAATTTCTTTTCTTAATATTATGTTTGCTATATGATGAAATGTTCCAATCCATAAACCGGATATATTTGATTTTAGTAAAATTTCAGCTCTATTTAACATTTCTTTTGAAGCTTTATTTGTGAATGTGACAAATAAAATATTTTTTGGATTTACTCCATTTTCCAATAAATAAGCTAACCTATAAATTAATACCCTTGTTTTTCCACTACCTGCGCCTGCCAAAACTAAACAAGGTCCTTCTGCCTTTAAAACTACTTTTAATTGTTGTTCGTTTAAATTTCTTTGGTAATCTATATTTGAAGAATAAGTAAAAGGTTTTAATTTATAAGTATCCATAAAATAAAATTATTTTTATTTAGATTTTATTCTCTAACAATTGTTTTAGGTCTTTTGGGGTAATTACCTGAATACCAAGTTTTAAAGCCCACTTAATTAAGCCATTGTCCAAAGTAACAAGTGGTAGATTTAATTCTTTTGATAGAAGGATTAGGTCAAAATCTTCTTTGCTATCTATAATATTTTCTCTTGTAGCAACCCTGTATTCTTCTCTTAATGTTTTTATAATTTCTTGTTCGTTTTCCTTTGTTAAATTTTTTCTTGCAAATTTCTCAGCAACCCTTAAGCCTTTATTTATTCTTTGACGCATCTCATCTATAAAGTCATAAAAAAATAAAGCAGGAATAGAGGATTCATAAGAGGAGGGAGATTTTCTTTTTATAATATTTGGATCTATATCATCTTTAATGAATTCTTTTAACTCCTCATAAACCGAAGGCGGAATAAAAAATATAATTTTTTTTTCTTTCGCTATGTTTATAATATTTTTTAACGCATCATCTGGGTCATTTCCAAAATATATATACGAATCTGGATTTATAAATATATTTGTATCTATTATAAAATTTTCTTGCATATTTTAATATTTTAGGTTATAATTTATTAAAAACAAGATTTTTTTAAAAAATTTCTTGATTTAATGAAAAAAATAAATTAAAATAATTCCAATGAAAAAAATAATGTTTATTATTTTAATTCTTTTTATAGCCTGTTCTACCAGAGAGACAAATATCTCAAAAAAAGAAGAACTATCAATAAAAGGCCCATTACTTGCACAGGTTGAAGATTGGAAAATAGGATTAGAAGATTTTAATGATTCTGTTAAATTAGTGGAGGAAAGCTTAAAAGATAAAAATATCAAAATAGATCGTAAAGAATTATTAAATGAGATCATAAAAAATATTATTTTATCTTACGAAGCAAAGCAAAAAGGTTTAGATAAAGATAGGAATATTATAAAAGCAATTGAGTACTATAAAAATACTTTACTGGCAGAGAAATTAATAAGTGAGATTACTAAGGATATATATATAAGCGATAACGATGCAGAATTATTCTATAATCAGAATAAAGAAGCATTTAAAGGAGCTGCTGAGTTTAAAGTTAAAGAATTAGCAGTTGAAACTCTTTCAAAGGCACAAGAAATATCAAATAGAATTACACAGGGAGAAGATTTTTCAAGTTTAGCTAAACAATACTCTTTATTATCTTCCTCTAAAAATGGTGGAGATTTGGGATTTATAAAGTATAATCCAAACGACCCAAATAAAAAATTTGATAAATTTTGGGTAGTCCTTTCCACGATGGAGTCGGGAACAATATCCAGCCCATTTAAAGGAGAGGATGGTAAATATTATATTATCAAATTAGAGGAAAAGAAAGGAGGGGAGGTTATACCATTTTTAAAGATTAAAGATGAATTAAAAAGACTTTTATTGGAGAAGAAGAAAAAGGAAAAAGTTGATGAATTTATTGAAAGTATAAAAAGTAAGTTTAAAATTATAATTAATAGTAATTTATTGGATTAAAATATGAATAAAAGAATAGTAAATTTAGCAATAGGTTTAGGCGTAGCTTTAATAGTAATTATGATGATACAAAATTATATTACAAGTCAAAGACAACTTATTGAAAAACTTTTGGAGGAGGGAAAAGCTGTAAAGATAGTTATAGCAAAAGTTGATATAGCAAAGGATACTATAATTACAGCTGATATGGTTAGTTTAAAGACAGAGCCAAAAGCCTCAATGCAACCGGGAGATTTGACAAGTTTAGAGTCAGCTATAGGTAGTTTAGCAGTTGTTGATATTTTAAGGGGTCAACATATTAATTCTAATATGCTTCAGACCTCAACCGCTTTTAAATTTCTTTCTCAATCTGTTCCAACAGGTATGAGGGCTTTTACTATCTCTGTGGACCAACTTTCAGGAATTGAAGGATTAATTAAACCTGGCGATTATGTTGATGTTATTGGGACTTTTAGATTTCCAACAGGTAGAGAGGGAGAATCAATGCCTATAGTTGTGACATTACTTCAAGGGATAAAGGTATTAGCTAGTAATAGAATTATTTCTCCATATCAGGTTCCACAAAAGGCAGGGACAATAACTTTGGCTTTAAAACCAGAAGACGCAAGAGTATTAGCATATGCATTAACTATAGGAAGTATAAAATTGGTTTTAAGGGCTCCTTTAGACTCATCAGTAGAATATGAATCCAATGCAATAACATTTGAGGCTCTTTTAAAGAAGATGGGGATGTATATACCTCAGCCACCAACAGTTGCTCCACCCCCGACTGTAGAGGTTTATAGAGGATCTTCTAAAAAAGAAGAGAAAACTTTTAAATAGAGGTTATATATGTTTAAAAAAATTTTTATCTTTTTTATTATATTTTTTATAAGTTTTGATATATTGGCTTTGGAAGAAAAGACAAAGTCTCAAATTTTACTTGAAGAAGACTTATTGGAAGAAGTCGAAATGGTTGTTGGAGACATTCAAGTTTTTAAAGCAGACCTACCAACAAGAGTTTCTGTAAGAAACCCGGAGATTTTAGATATACAAAAAGTAAGCGAAAAGGAAGTTGTAGTTGTAGCAAAATCAAAAGGTATAACTTATTTTGTATTCTGGGATAAAAAAGGAGAACATCCATATAATATAAAAGTTTTACCAGAAAATTTAGATTACATAAATTCTCAAATAGTCAAAATAGCAAAGACTTTAGGATTAAAAGATATATACACAAAACCATTAAAAGAAGAGGGTAGAGTCCTTATCTTAGGGAGTGTTGATAAATTTGAAGACAAGGAAAGACTTAAATCTGCTTTAGGAAATTTATATAATAGTGTAACTGATCTTACAGAGGTAAAAAGCGGAAAAATTTTAGAAATTACTGCAGAGGTTTTGGAATTAAAAAGAGGTTCTGAAAAATCATTAGGTATAGAATGGCCGGGTTCTATAAGTTTAACAGAACCGGCAAATAGATGGGATAGATTAAGCGGAACACCTGATGCTTTGTTTAGGATAAGCGATTGGACCAGAGAAGTATTTTCTACAAATATAGATTTTTTAATAAGTCAAGGAAAAGCAAGAATACTTTCAAGACCATATATTTTATGTGAAAGCGGAAAAGAGGCTGAGCTTATGATAGGTGGGGAGGTTCCAGTTTTTGAGACAACAGTTGTTGAAAGTGGTGCTACCGGTACAAATATTGGATACAAGGAATATGGTATAAAATTTAAAATTTCCCCTGTTATTAAAGAAGATAATATCCAATTAAATTTAAATGTAGAGGTAAGTGATGTAGGTAAAGCAGAAGAGATTGGGACTACATCAACAGGTGTAGGAACTTCTTCTAAAACAGTTACAGCAAGGGCATATCCACTATCAAAAAGAAATATATCTACACAATTATCTCTTAAAGATGGTCAAGTTCTTGTAATAGGTGGTCTTATAAAGCAAAAGACACAGGAAGAACTTAAGAAACTTCCATGGCTTTCTGAGGTTCCAATTTTAGGAACATTTTTTAAACACTCAGATAAGAAAACAGGCGGAGGTTCTCAGGAATTAGAGGATACAGAGTTAGTAATAACATTGATACCAAAAATAGTTACTGAAAAAGAAAAAATTTCTTCTATTCAAACTACAAATATCCAGAAACCGGATGAGGATGTTTTAAATATATATAAAAAGACAGACCTTCCAAGGGAATTGCAAAATTATATTTTAGAAGTTCAGAAAAAAATTTCAGATAATGTTGTTTATCCTGATAGTTTAACAAATACTGGCTGGGAAGGAGCAGTTTTTTTAAGGTTAACTATAGAAGCAACAGGAAATTTGAAGGATGTTAATATTGTTAGATCTTCCGGCTACAAGATATTTGATGATGAGGCAATTAAATTAGTTAAGTCTTTATCTTATAAACCGCTCCCTTCAAATGTTGATTTGAAAGAGTTAAATATAGACGTTTCTATTGTGTATAAAGAGAATAAACTCTGAGAATCCCTATAAATTTGCAAAAATTCTTTTTTGTGTTATATTTTTATTGATTTTAAAAATAAATGCCTGCAAAAATTATTACTTTATTTAGTTTACAGGGTGGCGTAGGAAAAACATTAATCTCCTTAAATACAGGAATCTGTTTATCTAAAGAGAATAAAAAAGTATTTTTTTTGGATTTAGATTTAGGAGCTGTCCAACCAATAGATAAGTTGATTGGGGTTGAAAATAAATATTGCCTTTTCGATTTAATCCCATATCTTAATGAATTTAAGGAAAATAAAAGGGATTTGACAAATTATGTTTCTATATATAAATATAATTTTCTTTTTTTGCCAGCTATTTTTAGACTACCTCAACGTAAAAATATTACCCCTTTGGCTATAAAAGATATTATATATTTGGCTTCTTTAAACTCCGATTATGTAATTATAGATGCGGGTGATAGTTTAAATGATAATTTAATTTCTATTTTGGAGTCCTCTAATCTTATATTAGTTATACTTACTCCGGATATAGTTGGCGTATATCATACACAGTGGCTTTTTGATACTTTGCAGAGTTTAGGTTTTCCTTTGACAATGATAAAGATAATTATAAATCGTTCTGAAAGTTATGGTTCAATAAATTGGCATGAGGTAAAATCTGTTCTTCCTGTAGAGATTATAGCTCTTATACCTTCTGAAGGAAAGACAGTTAATTTAGCTATAAATAAAGGGGTACCACTTGTTATTGATGCACCATCTTCTAAAATCGCTAATGCATTGTATAGATTATCACGTGAATTAATAAATAGAAATGATATATATATAGAGCATAAGGAGTTAAAGGATATAAAGTCTAAGAGTGAAGAATCAAAGGAAGAGGCTTTTTGGGAGAAATTCGGTGTTGTAGAAAAATTAGAAGGAATTACCCTTGAAGAGGAAGAAGATATTCTTATAAAATTTAAAAAAAAGGTTCACGAAAAATTGATTGAAGAATTAGATCTAAAAAAGATACCTATAGAGGTATACGCCCGCGATTCTCTTAGACTTGAAGAGTTAAAAAATAAAGCAAAACATATAGTTGGTTCTATCATTGCTCAAGAAGCAGAGGGATTTATTTCTTCTACTGAAATGCGAAAAAAAATTATAAAAGAGATAATAGATGAAGCATTGGGCTTAGGACCGATAGAGGATTTAATAAAAGATCCAACAGTCACAGAAATAATGGTTAATAATAAAGATCAGGTATATGTAGAAAAATACGGAAAGATAGAACTTACAACAAAGAAATTTACAAGTAATGAGCAGGTAAGGGTAGTTATAGAAAGAATTTTAGCTCCATTAGGTAGAAGAATTGATGAATCTACCCCATATGTTGATGCAAGACTTCCAGATGGTTCAAGGGTAAACGCAATAATACCACCACTATCTTTAACCGGTCCAACTCTAACTATAAGAAAATTTTCTAAGGAAAGATACACAATGGATGATTTAATAAAACGTTTTAATAGTTTAACTTCTGATATGGCTTTGTTTTTAGATGCAGCGGTAAAGACAAGAAAAAATATTTTAATTTCAGGAGGAACAGGTTCGGGAAAGACTACTTTTTTAAATATTTTATCAAGCTATATACCTACAAATGAAAGGATAATAACAATTGAAGATGCAGCAGAATTAAAGCTTTTTCAACCACACTGGATAAGATTGGAGGCGAGACCGCCGAATATAGAAGGAAGGGGCGAGATAACAATAAGGGATTTATTTAGAAATACTTTACGTATGAGGCCTAATAGGATAATTGTAGGAGAGGTGAGGGGTAAAGAAGTTTTAGATATGCTTCAGGCTATGAATACAGGTCACGACGGTAGTATGTCAACAATCCATGCTAATTCTACAAACGACGTGATTATGCGCCTTGATAGTATGATTTTAATGAGTGGTGCAGAACTCCCTCTTAGGGCAATAAGAGAAATGATTGCTTCTGCAATTGATTTGATAGTTCATACAGCAAGACTACCAGATGGTTCAAGAAAAGTTATTCAGATTGCAGAGGTTGTCGGAATGCGCGATGAAACGCATATAGATATTCAAGATATATTTTTATTTAAACAGACAGGAGTAGATTTGGATGGAAATGTTGTTGGTTATTTTACCTCTACAGGATATATCCCAACTTTTTATGATGAGATTAGATCAAAAGGCATAGAATTATCAAGAGAAATTTTTGTTCCAAAGGATTAATTATGAAAGAAGGCTTAGAGAAATTAGAAAGATTATTAAGTCAAGCTGACATTACTGAAATAATGATTAACGGTACTAAAGCTACTTTTATAGAGATAAAAGGAATAAAACATAAAATTGATGTTATTTTTACAGAAGAGGATATAAAAGACATAATTGAGGAATATTTTAATAAAGCAGGTAAGCCTATTTCTTATTATAATCCTTATGGAGATATCGCGTTACCGGATGGTTCAAGAGTAAATTTAATTACATACCCATTGGCAAGATGTGGGACTAGCATTACAATTAGAAAATTTGATAAGACCATTAAAAATTTAGACGATTTAGTTAAAAAGAAAACATTAAATGAGAAAATGGCTCAGTTTTTGATAGCCTGTATAAAAGGTAAAATTAATATTCTTTTTTCCGGTCCAACAGGTTGCGGTAAAACTACAACCTTAGAGATGCTGTCTTATCATATTCCTGAACAGGAAAGAGTAATTACTATAGAAGATACTGCAGAGTTAGTTTTACACCACCAAAATTTAGTCCAGATGGAAACAAGACCTCCTGATAAAGATGGAAGAGGAGAAGTTACATTAAGAGATTTAATAAGGAATGCTTTACGTATGAGGCCTGATAGGATAATTGTAGGAGAGGTAAGAGGACCTGAGGCGTTGGATATGATTCAAGCAATGTCTACAGGTCATCGCGGGGCTTTAGCTGTCATACATGCTAATTCTCCACAAGAGGTAACAAGACGTCTTGAGACACTTATACTCTCCTCAGGAATAAAACTTTCCACAGAGGAGATACGTAGAATGATAGGTAATACCTTAGATATAATAGTTCAGCAGGATAGATTCCCTGATGGAGTGAGACGTATCACCCATATCTCTGAGGTAAGAGGTATTGATGAATACGGCGAGATTGCAGTTCAGGATTTATGGATTTTTAGAGTGGAAGGAAAGACTCCTGATGGAAAGATAAAGGGAAGTTTTAGAACAGTTATGAGAAATTACCCTCGTTTTCATGCAGAGTTTCAGAGACTCGGCCTTCTTGATGAAAAAATATATGTGGATGACTTTATCTTTAGATCCCAAACCGCCTAAGGATGAAGTCTCTTTTTAATTTATGACAACAAAGTTAAATTCTTTTATAAAGAAAATAATCCTAAAAGAGAAGAAAAAAAACCCTCATTTAGGTGTAAGGAAATTAAAGATTTTATTAGAAAAAAAATATAATTTAAGTGTTTCTAAAAGTAGTATCCATAATTTATTAAAAAGAAAAAATTATTCAAAAGTTGCAAGCCAATCACTTTTATATTTAAAATCAAAAATTAAATACCCAATACTTATAATATTAAGTTCAATTGATAGTTATTTTGATATTTATTCTAATATTAAAGAAGAGTTGAAATTTTATTTTCCTTTACTTGAAGAAGAAATATTAAAAGGAATAATAAAATTTTTAAGTTTTTCAAGTTTTATAGGTGGAACTTTAAAAAATAATCTTAAAAATAGAGGACTTCTTAATATATTAGAGGTTAAAAATTTATCACAAAAAAATTTAAATTATTTTTTAGAAAAGATTGATAAATATAAGCCATTGGTAAGTTTAGAAAAAACAATAAATAATATGGAGCCTGTTTCTACGATAAAATTCTATTCCCCTAAGGGAATTTGCTTTTGCGATGCAAGATTTTTTACATTTTGGGATTCTTTATGTAATATAGAATATTTTTTTAGTTATCTATTTTCTACTAAAAAAATTTTAGAGGATATGATAAAAAATAAAATTTTTATGTGTTATTATACTAAAAGTTTCGAGTGTCTTTCTCCTTTATTTTTTAATTTTATAGACTGTCTTTCTTCCGGAATAAGAAATGTAGATTTTTTAGATATTTCTGGAAGAGTTTTAGAGAGATTTGAGTTAAATAATATAAAGTTTTCATTTTTTATTGGATATTATCCAAAGGCATTGGAGTATAGATTAGTTAAAGAGTCTGATTTCAAAAGAGTGTTTAGTTTAGATGGGGATATATATTATTCTTACAATTTATCTAAATTTAAAATAAAAGATAACAGAGAAGTTGTTTTTAAAAATATACTTTTAAGAAAAAAAACAATAAGGTGGGGGATAATCACAAATATAGAGAACAATTTAGAGGTTATTATAAAAAAATATTTAACTCTTTGGCCATATCTTGATGAGGGTTTTACAAGAGATTTAAAAATTATTGAAAGTTATATTTTAAAAAATACTGATAAAACTAAAGAAAAATTAATACCCCAAAATTTAGCGTTTAAAATACCTTATGATTTTATAAAAATAATAGATATATTATATAGATTTTTAAGGGAAAATATCGGAGATTTAGAAGCCAAGACAGGAGAACTTATAATATGTAAAAATTTTTATAAATTTATTATACCAAATCTGTCAAGTTCTTTTAAGAATAGTTTTAATAATTTTTATTTTTATTATAAAAACAAAAGGATTTTTCTTATGTAAGCGTTTTCTATAAATTAGAAGGTAGAGTTGATTTTTTTTATTATATATGTTATATATAAAGGGAAAGATTTAAAGGGAGGCAACGATAAAGGCAAACCTCTAATAGAGGTGCGCAAAGCCACGGGTTAGTTTTAATAGCCGGGCTGCCGAAAGCCTCTTAAAAAAGCTTTAGGCAGCCCGATTTTTTTTATGGTGATATGGAAAACTTAAAAAATAAAAAAGGACAGTCAGTTTTAGAATATATATTAGTATCATTAGCTTTTGCTACGGCTGGTTTTTTACTTTTTGTAAGCACAAATATAAGGATATTTTTAAATACAAATATAGGGATAAGAGATAAAAATGGGTATAATTATCAGGGAAGTCTTGTTGGTAAAATTTTAAAGTATAATACAATAAATAACGAAGGTATAAATAATAATAAAGAAGATATAACAGAAGTAGATAATATATAACGTGAAGTAAGTTTTAAAAATGAAGATTATTAAGAAAACACAAAGTATTATTGAATATGCTGGTTTAGTAACACTTGTTATTGTTGCTGTTGGGGCTATGATGCTTACGGTTTCAAGGATTATTAGCGTACGGGTAAGAGATATTAACCAGGAATTAAACGAATCTCAAAGATGAAAAGGACACAGAGCATTTTGGAATATTTAATTGTTTTGACAGCTATAGTTGTTGGTATATTAATTTCTACTTTTGGTTTTAGAAGTGGTATAGATATTAGTTTAAATAATTTAAATAATGATAACATAAATAATATAGAGAGTTTTTATGGTAGAGTAGAATATATAGCAAATGATTATATAGATATATTAAATAATCATTACAATGAGTGGAATAACAAAATATAGAAAAATAAATAAACTAAATAGAGCTCAAAGTATAATTGATTACTCAATTTTAATCGCAATTATTGCTATATCTATTTTAGCAATGTATAGGTATATTTTTAAAGCTGTGAATGCAAGGATAGCCCATATAAAGGCTGATTTAAATGACCCTGTAAATGGTATTAGATAATAAGAGGAGGTGATTTATGTTAAAAAAATCACAAAGCATATTGGAATATTTAGTAGTTGTTACAGCAATAGTAGTTGCAGTTATAGCAGCATCAGTGGTTTTTGTAAAGCCAACTATTAACAAGATGTTTAGTGATGCCACATCTCTTATTCAAGATAGTACAGTACAACTTAAAGATTTAGGGGCAAAATAAAAGGAGGTGATATAATGTTAATTAGATTAAAGAAATCACAATCTGTAGCAGAGTATGTTGTGCTAATAGGGATAGTAATAGGAGCTGCTATTGCAATGCAGAATGAAATAAAAAGGGCACTTCAAGCAAAATTCCATGACGCTGCCAGATATTTTGTAGAAGAAACTAGTGAATTAGGTAGTACACTTCAATGGGAGCCAACAAGTGCAAGCAAGAGAATTACCAATCAATCTACTAATAAGATAAAGAGAGAGAATAGTGATAGCACTGTTGATATAACTGAAAATACTTCTCAAGAAAGTGAATCTACAATTACTCAATAAAGGAGGTGGAAAGTGATAATAAAAATTAAAAAAGCACAAAGCACATTAGAATACGCAATCCTTATAGGTGTGGTAGTAGGAGTTTTACTTTCTATGCAGAATTTTTTAAAGAGAAGTTTCCAGGGAAAACTCCATAGCATTGCCGAAAATTTAGGAGATCCATATTCTCCCGGCCATACATCTAAGTTGGAAATTTTTAATTCAAATATTGACAGCACAACCGAAACAACAACTCCTGGAGTTGCAGGATCTACTACAACACAAGTTAATGGAGCAACACAATATACAGAAAGTAGTAGAAATTTAGATTCTTTAGATAATGAGACTTGGCCTGGAAACAGATAATAGATAATTAGCTACCCTACCTAAGAAAAAAAACTTAAGGAAAATTAAAATATGGTTTATAAAAATTCTCAGAGTTTTTTGGAATACTCATTTCTTCTATCTACGGTTATCCTATTATTTATTATAATGGCAGCATATATATTAAGGAGTAACCAAGGGAGATTTATGACTTTACAATTTAATGAACAATTTAATGAGCCTTATGAAGCAGATAGGACATATCTTACAGAGGATGTTTTAAAAGAGGAGGTATCTTTTAATATCGATACCATAGGCTTAAATGGTCCTACTACTATATCTATTAGTAAAGAATCTTTTTCTAAAGGAGGGTATAGGAAATTGCCAAAAGTAAAGTAGATAAAAATTATTAAAAATTAATAGAAACGATAGAAATGAAAAGAATAAAAAGTCAATCAACAATAGAATATTCTATACTTATTTTAATAAGTATCTTTACTATTTTGAATATGGCTAATCATATTAGAAGAAGTATAGAGGGGGCATTTAAAGAAAGGGTCGATCCTTTAGGTGAAGAAATAGGTGGAGAAAAACTTACTCAAAATGTTTATATACCAGATGTTTATATACCAGGTTTTGGGTTTGCACAAAATCAAGATTTAAAATCGTCTAAATCTAATTTAAGTTTTACTTGGGAACAAAAGAAAGACCATGTATTATCTATCGCATTTGGTAAAACTAGAAGTAGAAGTAGTATAAAACAAGACAAATATGATGATGAAGATGATAATGAAGAAGAAAATAATAAGTTTAATAATAAGTTTACAGATATAAAGAATGAACTTTCAAAATATAATTCAGTAGAAGATATGTTTAAAGAAGAAAGAGATTTAGCTTATGAACAGGAAAAGTTTGATCCTCCGATAAAAATAATAGGCAATAATACTGATACTATTAAGATGGAAGGTTTATCTAAGAACTTAGAAAAAGAATTTGAAAAATATAAGTTGCCAATATATAATTCAACTAATACAGATTTAGATAAAATAAAAGAGGATATGAGGGAAAAAATGAAAACTTTTTAATTATGAAAAAAACATTTTCATTTTTTGAATATGTGATTATTATTATAATTGTAGGAGGAGCATTAAGCGGCTCTTACTATTTTTTAAAAAGATTCATACAAGCATATATAAGAAGGGAATCTGATACTTTTTTAGGAGTAAATTTTGGTTCGGAAGAGTCTAAACAAACTCAAGGTATTTCTTGGAAAAATTCTAGATATAACAGATTAGAAACTGATGAAGGTGAAAAAACTGCAGCAAGCGATATTAGTGATGGTTCTATTACTTATTCTGCGCCTATTGATTCGGGGAGAAAGAAGCAGAAAGGAGCTTCGAGAGACATCCAGGATGTTGCTTTTCCGCCTCCGTCAGTAGAGTATCCTGATCTTGAATATAAAAAATGGGAGGATCAAAAATGGCCATTACATTAAGAGGTTTTATGTTTTTTAAAAAATCACAGGCATTAGTTGAGATGGGAGTTTTTGCAGGCGTTACTTTAATGGTCCTTGGTATATTAGTAACTTATGTTGCCAAAATGAATAGTGATCAATATACGTTAATGGAAAGTTTTAGATACGCTCTTAAAAAAGCCCATGATGAAAATAGAATTGTTGCATATGGGACTTGGGATGATAGAAGGCAGACATCTGTAAAGGAACCTATTGTTGGTGAAAAGATTCAAAGTAGCGGAGCAGGCTATGTCCATTGGGCAATACCAAGTGTTGAAAATAAAGGAAAAAATCCAGAAAAAAAACTTTATGTTAGGATTAATGAGATAGAGTATGAAATAGAGCCAGAAAAGGGAGGCGTAATTGCTCCTGAGTACTATACTGTAACATTTAATAATATAGAGACAACAACAGATGATTCAGGTAATATTAAATCTAGAAGGACCGCTGGTGCAACTGAGGAGATGGTTTATGAGGTTGGTGGAAAAGAGGAGGGTAAAACATTTAAGCAGAAAAGAGCTTATAGGAGGGATAGGCCATGGTAAGAAAAACACAATCAGTTTTAGAATCTGTTATAGCATATGGCGTTGCAATTTTACTTTTAGCAACAGCTATAGGTATCTGGGCTTGGGGGAATAGTCATATACCTATACGTGAGATTACTTATGAGGCCACTAGACAAAAGGTAGGTCAACCTAATAGAAAAGTTAACTCAGATGGCGCAAACAGAGGTAATAAATTTCTTGGATGGCCAACCTATAGAGCATATCCTTGTTCATAAAAATATGTTTAGATTTAAAAATACACAGATTTCTATTTTTTTTATAGTTTTAATTTCAATAATTTTAATAATAACTATGATTACAGTAAATATAGGAAAGATATCTTTGGATAAGACATATACAGCTAATTCAGCAGACGCAGGAGCTTTATCAGCTGCTTCTGTTATGGCTTATGCATTTAATTATGTAGCAGAGGCAAATAAAAAAAGTAGAAATGAAGCCGGTATGGAATCAAACTGGGAGAGATTTCAAAATACATATAAAAAACATTTTCATCAGATGGAAAAGATTTATAACTTATATAAAGAGAAGTCAGACCACGTAAAAGAAAAAGAATGTTGTACACCTGTAGCAGAAATAGCATCTCGGGGGGCAGAGCGAGCCGCTGATATTATTCAAAGATATATAGATGAAATTAATGAGTTAATAAAAGGCGGGTGGGAAAAGGCTAATTCAAAGGCAAAACAGCAGGGAAAAGATTTAGGTATTATACCAAATTATGCACACTTACAGGAAAGTTTCTATAAGGCAATTAGAGAACGTGTCCATGACGACAAAGATGGTAAAAATGATTTATATAATATTGCTTTATTGAGTGGATATAGGTTTAATTTCTATAATAGTGGTTTTTTTAAAAAAATAGGTGAGGATGCAAATAAGTTTTTAGAATTTATTAATAATTTAAACCCTAAAAATGTAACAAATTGTCAACCGATTACATATAACTGGACTGATAATGCAAATAGGAATCATATTGTTAAAGCAACAGTATGTATAAGACCCGTAAGGACCTATAAACTTAAAAAGACAAAAATGGATAGGTCTGAGATCAAAGATAAATTAGATGAGGCAAAAGATAAAGCTAAACAGGCAAAAAGTTTAGCAATGAAAGCTTCATCAATTTACAGTAAAGCGAGCGGATGTGATGGCTGTTGTGATGATTGTCCTCATTGTTGTCCTGGTTACGACAAATGGGGTGATAGTCTGATGAAAGATGCAGATAGTCTAATGGCGCAAGCAAATAATTTATCAAAAAAAGTAGAGCAAGGTTTGGATGAAACAAGTGATTTTACAAGTAAGAGTGAAAATGATACAAGTAATATTATTATTAAATATATTGAAGATATTGACCACGATAGAAGAGTTACCTCTTCTCAATATCAAGAGCATCAGGGTAGAACTGTAGAATCTGCAACCGGAGAGTTGAATTTTTCAACTTATTATCCACCTGTTAGTAGCACAAGTATAGCTTCTTTTGAGGGTAAAGGAAGTATTCATCCTCAGAAACCATGGCATGATGCTTCTTTAACATATGAGGATAGCCAAAAAAATAAATAAAAAATAATAATTTTAAAATATAAATATAAAGGATATCTATTAATAAATTAGGATATATTTTTATGAGAAAAAATAAGTCCCAGGCAATTATTTATTACGCCGCTTTAATAACTTTTGTTGTTATAGCTTTGCTTTTGATGGCGAATTATATTACTTCAAGGGTTCAAGGCAGCTATAAGGATGCAGCTGATAAATATGGAGAAGGTGAGCAGTTTTAGTTTTTAAATTTATAAAAAACTTGATTTTTATCCTTCCAAATTATATAATGTAAAATAGTTATGGTAATAATTTATATTATACTTCTATTTTTATCCTTAATTTTTATCGTCTACAACTTATCATTTTTATTTTTTAAAAAACTTGAAGAGGTTCAGAAAAAAAAGGTTGAATATGTTTCATCTCGTTTTGAAGATATGTTTATATTTATCAAACCAACTGCGCTTGTTTTTCTTTATACATTTATTCCCTTAGCCTCCGGTATTTTATTTTTTGTTATTACAAAAAATATAATAATAACTACTTTTATAGTTATAATCTCTTTTTTTATGCCTGTAATTATACTTAAACAATTGGATGCAAGAAGAAGAAGAAAATTTATTGTCCAATTGATAGATGGCCTTATGATTGCGAATAGTTGTCTTAAGGCAGGCTTAACATTAATACAGGCTTTTGAAACCTTAGTAGAAGAAACCTCCCCACCAATAAGTCAGGAATTTTCACTTTTAATTCGTAAAATAAAAATTGGTGTTCCATTTGATGAAGCGATTAAATATATGAATAAAAGGATGCCATCAGAGGAGATGACTTTGATTTCTTCCGCAATACTTGTTGCAAGAGAAACAGGTGGAGATTTGACAAAAGTATTTATGAGTTTGATAGATACAATTAGGGATAGATTAAGATTAAAAGAGATGATTTCAACATTTACATTGCAGGCAAGAATTCAGGCTTTTATTATATCTTTATTAGGTCCTTTATTTTTTATAGTTGTCAGGAAATTTAGGCCAGACCATTTTGATATTATGATTCAGACAGAAATAGGAAGATTTCTTATTGTTGTAGCTGTAATTTTTCAGATAGTTGGTATTGTTTTAATTATTATAATGGGTAGGATTAAGTTATGATAATTTTATATTTTATTTTGTTTTTAGCTATATTATGGATTTTTTTTAATTTATATCCGGAAGAGTCAAAAACAGTTTCGGTATTTGGAAAAGAGATTAAAAAGGTTTCTCTTTTTGAACCTCTTTTTTTACCTTTTAGACCAATAAATGATTTAATATTAAAAGGTTTTAATCTTAAAGATAAAATTCAAAATAAGCTTGATTTTGTAAAATGGGATCTTAAAGCAGTTGATTTTTTAATTATGAAGGAATTATTTGCAATTATTTTCCCTTTAGTTTTTTTTATTTTAGGAATAAAAAAAATTTGGATATTAATTTTAACCTCTATATGGAGTTTTTTTCTTTTGGACTTTATCCTAAACTCCAAAGTAAATAACAGAAAAAGAGCCATTATAAGATTTTTGCCCGAAACAATAGAATTACTTGGTCTTTGTGTAGGTGCTGGTTTGGATTTTATGTCAGCAGTGACTTGGGTTATTGATAAAGTTAGTTTAAATCCAATGATTGAAGAGTTAAGTGTAGTATTAAAAGAGATAAAGGTTGGAAAATCAAGAGTAGAGGCATTAAGAGATTTAGGTAGGCGTTTAGATATCCCGGATGTTAAAAGTTTTACAAGAACTTTAATTCAGGCAGATAGAATGGGAACCCCTGTTGAAGAAGCATTTAAAATTCTTTCTGAAGATATACGTATGCGAAGATTTTATAATGCAGAAAAACAAGCCCGGCTTGCGCCGATAAAGATGCTCTTTCCGCTTATATTTTTTATCCTTCCGGTTATTTTTATAATAGTAGCAGGTCCTATTTTAGTAAACTTTATAGTTAAGGGTTTTCCAATCTCTATGTAGTTTTATGCTCAAAAACTTTAAAAGCGGCTTTGTTGCTATAATTGGAAGGCCAAATGTTGGAAAATCAACGCTTTTAAACTCATTAGTCAAAAATAAAATAAGTATTGTTTCAAAAATACCACAGACAACAAGACATAATATAAAAGGTATTTTAAATTTAGAAAACGCTCAGGTTGTTTTTATAGATACACCGGGGATTCATTCTTTTAAAGATAATTTATCAATTTATCTTAATAATATTGCAAAAAGCTCAATATATGATGTTGATTTAATCCTTTATTTGGTAGATATTTCAAGACCCATAGGAAAAGAGGAGATGGATATAATGAATTTTTTAGTTAATCAGGATCCTAAAATAATTATGGCTTTAAACAAAATAGACTTAACAAAAAAATATATAAGTGATTACATTGATAAATTTAAAGAGATTTTAGAAGAAAAAAATAAACAAGATAAACTCCTTTATTACATACCAATTTCAGCAAAGACCTTTAAAAATGTTGATGTATTAATAAAAGTAATTTTAGAAACTTTAAAGGAACAAAACCCTTTTTATGATTTAAATACAATAACTGATTTCCCTATAAAATTTAGGATAGCAGATATAATCAGGGAGAAATTATTTTTGACTTTAAAAGAAGAATTACCGCATTCTTTAGCAGTTGAAGTAGAGGATATATTAGATAGGGGTATTTTAAAAGAAGATAGTTCTAAATATCCTATTTATATAAAGGTTAATATATATGTAAATAGAATTTCGCAGAAAAAAATTGTAATTGGAGATAAGGCTTCTTTGATAAAATATGTAGGAGAGATAGCAAGAAAAGATATAGAAAATTTGTTAAATAGAAAAATTTATTTAGATATAAGAGTAAAGGTATTAAAAGACTGGCAGGATAAACCAAGAATATTACAAGAATTAGGCTATTTTTAAATTATTTTTAGATAAAGGGGATTTTAGAAATTTCTTAATACATTTTGTGCAGATTAAGATTTTTTGTAGTTTTCCATTTATAAATACTTTTTTTCTCTGTAAATTTGGCAAGAAGATCCTTTTACTTATACTCGTTGTTTTTCTACCAATACCACCTGCTTTTTTAGGTATACCTCTTCTACTTATGGTAGATCCTCTAATTTTACCTTTTCCACAGATTTGACACTTATTACTCATAATTTTATTGATTTTATTTTAAAAAGTAGTAGAATTTTAATATAATTATAAATATTTGTCAAGTATTTTTTAATTAATAAGATGGATAAAGTATATTTAACAAGAGCCGGATACGAAAAATTAGTTAAGGAATTGGAATATTTAAAAAATGTAAAACGAAAGGAAATTTCAGCAGCTTTAGAACATGCAAGATTATTGGGTGATTTAAGAGAAAATGCTGAATATGATGCCGCTAAAGAGGCACTTCTTCAAAATGAAAAAAGAATTCAGGAATTGGAAGATAAATTAAGCAGAGTAGAGATAATAGATGATATAAAAAAGCCAAAGGATATAATTTCTATATCAAGTAGAGTAAAACTCCTAGATTTAAATACAAACGAAGAAATAGAATATACCTTAACAAGTCAAGACGAGGCAGATCCTTTAAATGGTTTTATTTCAGTAGATTCACCTGTTGGAAAGGTTTTACTTGGAAAAAAAGAAGGCGATATTGTAGAGATAAAGATACCTGCTGGGATTTTAAAATATAAAATAATTAAAATAATTTAAAATCCTTGACTTTAAATTTAATTATGATAAAGTATAAAAAAATAATAGGGAGGTGAATATTATGAGAAATCTTATATTGATTAGTTTTATTTTATTTATTAGTGGTTGTAGTATTGTTTTTCAGACGCCGAGGCGTTCTGATATTGAGAGAATTCAATATTTAGAAAAAGAGTTAGAAGAGTTAAGACGCACAAGGTCATTACTTGAAGATAAATTATCTCAAGAAATAGGTGATAAAAAAGTTAGAGTGAGTATGGAGGAGAAAGGATTAGTTCTTACCTTTGTTGCAGAGGTCTTATTTGATTCAGGAAAGGCAGATTTAAAGAATGAAAGCCTTCCTATACTTGATAAAGTAGTTGAAATTTTAAATAGTAAAGATGTAATAGAGCATGAAATAGGTATAGAAGGTCATACCGACAATCAACCTATAAAATATTCAAGGTGGAAATCAAACTGGGAGCTTTCAAGTCAAAGGGCTTTAACTGTTTTACATTATTTAGAGAAGAAAGGAGTTGACCCAAAAAGGATGTTTCATTCAGGGTATGGAGAATATAGACCCGTTGCTTCAAATGCAACGTCTAAAGGTAGGCAACTAAATAGAAGGGTTGAAATCGTTATTCTACCAAAGTTAGTAAAAAAGATTGATAAAAAATATTTAAATGAACCAAAACAAGAGGAGGAGTTAAAATGACAGACAAACCTTTACTTTTAAGTATTTTAATTGGTTTAGTTATTATCCTTCTGATAATAGGTATATCTATGCTTATAAACATTAATAAATTGGATTTAGCTTATAAAAAAGAATTATCAAAGAATATAGAACTAAAAAAGAATATTGAAGAATTGACAAAGAATAATAATTTATTAAAAGAAGAAAACACAAGTCTTAAAGAGAAAAATTCACAACTTTCGACTCAGGTAGAAGAACTTAAAGTAGAGTTGGTAAAATTAGATAAGTTAAAAAATAAATTAGAAGAAAATTTAAAAGAAGAATTGATGAAAGATAAAGAAAAAACTACAAACTAAAAACTAAAAACTAAAAATTAAAAATTAATAAAGGGGCAAAACTTGCCCCTTTATTTTTTAGGATATTATGGATATACCTTATCATGTAGCTATAATTATGGATGGAAATGGAAGATGGGCTCGCCAGAGGAATTTAGATAGATATTTTGGTCATAAAGAAGGTATAAAAAGAATAAAAGAAATAGTAAGAGCAGCAAAAGATTTAGGGATAAAGATACTTACAATATTTGCTTTTTCTACAGAGAATTGGAATAGGCCAAAAAAAGAGATAAGATTTTTATTTTCATATTTAAATAAATTTTTGGAGGATTATAAAAAAGAGTTGATGAAAGAAGATATAAAACTTAATGTAATTGGAAGAAGAGATAGGATTCCTTTAAATATTATAAAAAAGATAGAAAAATTAGAAAAATTAACAGATAATAATAAAAGTTTTATTTTAAATGTTGCATTAGATTATGGAGGTAAGTGGGATATATTAAATGCAGTAAATAAATTGATGAGAGATATAAAAGAAAAGAATCTATCTTCTGATAATATAGATGAAGATTTTTTTAGAAAATATCTTTCTTTAAAAGATTTACCCGATGTTGATTTATTGATAAGGACATCAGGAGAGCAAAGAATAAGTAATTTTTTATTATGGAATTTGGCATATTCAGAATTGTATTTTCCAAAAGTTTATTGGCCTGATTTTGATAAAGAGGAGTTAAGAAAAGCTATAGAAGAATATTCAGAAAGAGAAAGGCGTTTTGGAAAGATAGAAGATGAAAAAAAGGATAATTAGTTCAATTGTATTAATTTTAATTACAATTTTTTCTTTGATTTGTTATCCGCTTTTTTTTTCTATTGTTACCATTATTATTTTGATAGGTTTATATGAATTTTATTATATGGTAGAAAAGAAAGAAGTAAGATTATTTAAACTTTTTGGTCTTGTGGTTGGAGCTCTTATACCAATAAGTATTTTTTTTCATTTCCAGATAAGTGAAGGTTGGCAGTTTTTTCTTGTTGTTCTTGGGTTGTTTTTACTCTTTCTTCTTGAACTTACAAAAAAAGAAGCGCATCAGCCTATTTTATCTATATCTGCGACAATATTTGGTATTATATATATTTCTTGGTGTTTTAGTTTTCTTTTGCGCATAAGACAATTGGAAGATGGAGTTATGCTTACTGCGTTTTTAATAGCGATAACAAAATCATCTGATGTTGGGGCATATTTAATTGGGAAAAGATATGGTAAAACATTTCTTTTAGAGAAGGTAAGTCCCAAAAAAACTTTGGAAGGTTCAATTGGTGGTTTTTTGTTCAGTTTAGCTGTAGGGAGTTTTTTTTCAATATTTGTGAAGAACCTGATGCTTATAGAAAAATTTTTTTTGATTATGATTTTGGCTATAATATCTCAATTAGGAGATTTATTTGAATCCCTCATAAAAAGAGACTGTAAGGTAAAAGATTCAGGTAAAATTTTTCCCGGTATGGGTGGGGTTTTGGATGTTATTGATAGTCTAATTTTTTCTGCTCCAACATTTTATCTATATATAACTATGATGAGGAGTGTAATTATAGAATAATGAAGATATTATTATTTGGTTCAACCGGCTCAATTGGTAGGACTTCGCTTGAAGTTATTAAAAGAGATAGAGATCTTAAGGTTTTAGGACTTTGTACTTATAGAAATACTAATTTGTTATTAAAACAAATAAAAGAATTTATGCCAAAATATATTTGTGTTATTGACAAAAAGGAAGGATTAGATTTTAAAAAATATATACCAAAAAATTGTAAATTCTTCTATGGAGAAAGTGGATTGGAAGAGTTTTGCACTTTAAAATCTGATATTTCAATAATGGGTATCTCAGGGATATCTTGTCTTAAACCTTTGATTAAAAATATTCCATATACAAGAAGAGTCGCCTTAGCAAATAAAGAATCCATAGTAATTGCAGGAGATTTTGTTTTTAAAGAGGCATTAAAATATAATACAGAAATTATTCCGGTAGATAGCGAGATAAATGCATTATTTCAATTATTGAAAAAGTTTAATTGCAATGATTTTAACAGAATTTATATTACAGCATCAGGAGGGGCACTTTTTGATTATAAAATTTCTGATTTAAAAAATGTAACTTTAAAAAAGGTTTTATCTCATCCAACATGGAATATGGGAAAAAGGATAACAATAGATAGTTCTACATTAGTAAATAAAGCATTTGAGGTTATAGAGGCTCATTATTATTTTAATATCCCTTTTGAAAAGATAGATATTGTTATACATAGAGAATCCAAAATACATGCACTACTCGAGTTAAAAGATAATACAATTTTTGCCTGTGTATACGATAACAATATGAGTATTCCGATAGGATTTAGTATTTATTATCCAAAATTATTTTTATCCAAAAATAGAATTGATTTTAAAAATAAATTTTATTTTTCTTTTCAACCTTTAGATAGAAAAACTTTTCCACTTTTTTATTTAATTTTAGATGCTAAAAAAAGGGATGATAATTCTTTAGTATTATTAAATGCATGGGATGAGATTGCGATAGATTATTTTTTAAATAAAAAAATAAATTTTTTAGGAATTTATAGGGCATTAAATTATATATTTAAAAATTATCCAAAAGGAAAGATAGAAAAATTAGAAGATATATTTTATTGGGATAATTGGGCAAGAGTTAAAGCCAAAGAATATTTGGAAAGATTATGTTAAATCTTTTAGGTTTCATAATTATTTTAAGTATTACAGTTATGGTCCATGAATTTGGTCATTTTATCTCTGCAAAATTACATAAAGTTAAAGTTGAGAAATTTTCAATAGGTTTTGGTCCTGTTATATTTAAAAAAGTCATTAACTCTATGGATTTTTTGATCTCTCTTATTCCATTAGGTGGTTATGTAAAATTAGCAGGGGATGAGCGCTCTAAATTTAAAAATCAACCTTATGAATTTTTATCAAAATCAACACTTGAAAAGATAAAGATTGTAATATTTGGACCACTATTTAACTATATTTTTGCTTTCTTGATATTCTGGGTTATTGCTATATTAGGGATACCTTATGAGGAACCTGTTATTGGTAAAATTTTAGAAGATCATCCAGCTGCTACTGTAGGGATAAAAGAAAAAGATAGGGTTTTAGAGGTAAATAATATAAAGGTTAAGAGTTGGACTAATATGGCTGATATAATCCATAAAAGTAAAGATAAAGTTTTTATAAAAATTAAAAGAGATAATCAGATTTTAGATTTTACTGTTCCGTTAAAGACAAAGGAACTTACAGATCTTTTTGGGAAAAAACATTATGTATCTGTTATAGGAATTTCTTCTGCCGGTTTAATAAAATTTGAAAGATATAATTTTTTTATAGCTTTTTTTAAAGCAATACAGTTAATCTTTTCTTTAACTTCAAGTATAATTTATGGTCTTTTTCTTGTTATTGTTGGCGCTGTTCCTTTTAAAGAAGCTGTTACAGGACCTTTGGGTATTTATTATATAACCTCCGAAGCTATGAAATTGGGAATACTGGCTTTACTCAATACAGTTGCTGTTTTAAATTTAAGTTTAGCTATTATAAATCTTTTTCCACTACCTGTTTTTGATGGTGGTCATATAGCGATTTTTATTTTTGAAAATATTAGAAGAAAACCTATAAGCGAGAAAACAGAAAGTATTTTGACTAATATTGGATTTGCGATTATTGGTATTTTATTTATATTTGTTTTTTATAATGATATAGTAAGATTAGGTTCAAAGATTTTTTTAAAATGACAAAAATAGCTAAAATTGGAAATATTAAAATAGGTTCAGAATACCCAATTAGGATAAAAGGTATGCTTAAAAAGAATTTAACTGATAGAGAGGCTATTTTAAAAGAAGCATTAGATTTAGAAAAAGAGGGAGCTGAGATAATAAGGATTGCTGTAAAAGATAGAAATAATATTGGTATTTTAAATTATCTAAAAAAAAGCATAAGTGCCCCATTAGTAGCAGATATCCACTTTAATTATAAGTTAGCTCTTGAATCAATTGAGGCTGGTTTTGATGGCATAAGGCTTAATCCTTTAAATATAAAAGATACAAATGGTATAAGAGAGGTTATAAAAAAAGCAAAAGCAAAAAAAACACATATAAGGGTTGGAATAAATTCGGGTGGTTTTAAGAAAAGATTATCTAAAGAAAAACTTGCCAATGAAATGGTAAAAAATGCTTTAGAATTTATAAAGTTATTAGAAAAAGAAAAATTCCAAAACATAAGCATATCTTTAAAAGCATCAGATGTAAATACTACAATTTTAGCAAACAGGATTCTTTCAAAAAAAACAGATTACCCAATTCATTTAGGAGTTACTGCAACCGGAACATTTTTAGAGGGTATTGTTAAATCAGTATTAGGTATAGGAATTTTACTTAACGAAGGCATAGGTAATATTTTAAGGGTTTCTTTAACATCTGATTCTATTTTGGAGATAAAAGTAGCAAAATTTATTTTACAGGCACTTAATTTAAGATATTTTTCTCCTGAGATTATTTCCTGCCCAACTTGTTCAAGAACTCAGGTAGATTTAATAAGGATAGTAAATGAATTTCAAAAAAAACTAAATTCTTTATCAAATTCTAATTTACCAAAAAAAATTGCGATTATGGGTTGCGAAGTAAACGGTCCCGGTGAGGCTTCTTTTGCAGATATAGGTATTGCGTTTGGGAATAAAAGAGCTATATTATTTAAAAAAGGAAAAATATTAAGAGTTTTAAAAGAGGATAATTTAATAGAGGAATTTTTAAAAGAGGTGTGTAATGGATAATATAATAGAGATTAAAAAACAATTGAGAAAAGAATTAAGTTTTATTCTATCTGAAAAAGAAAAACTTTCAGAAGAAACTATAAGACAGAGAATATTAAATGTCTTTAACTATTGGCAAACAGAGAAAAAATATTATATAGATGATAAAATAAAAGAATCTATTATAAGAGAATTTTGCGATGAGTTTTTAAGTTACGGTCCCATAAAAAAACTTATGGAAGATTTAGAGATAACAGAGATAATGATAGATGGACCATATAAGGTGTATATAGAAAAAGAAGGTAAAAAAGTTATGACAGATATAAAATTTGATGATGAAGCTCAATTAAGACATATGATAGAGAAAATGATGCTTCCAACCGGAAGGCGGGTAGATGAGTCTTTTCCTTATGTTGATTTTTCTCTTCAAGACGGGACAAGAGTAAATGTGATTATTCCACCATTAGTGGTTAATGGCACAACAGTTACTATAAGAAAATTTTTAAGAAGTATAGGCAGGATAGAGGATTTAGTTAGATTAAATACAATTGATGATAGAATGGCAAAATTTTTAGTAGCCTGTATAAAAGCAAAGATTAATATTTTATTTTCAGGCGCAACAGGATCAGGAAAAACAACAACGCTTGAGGTTCTTTCAAGTTATATTAATCCAGAAGAAAGAATTATAGTTATTGAAGATACATTAGAGCTCTCTTTAAGACAGGATCATGTGGTGAGACTTTTGACAAGGCCACCAAATATAGACGGTAAAGGAGAGATAACAATAAGGGATTTATTTATAAACACCCTTCGTATGAGACCTACAAGAATAATCTTGGGAGAAATAAGAGGCGCAGAGGCAATGGATTATCTTCAGGCTTTAAATAGCGGTCATAGGGGATGTCTTGCTGTTATACACTCTTCAAGCCCTGCTGATGCAATATCAAGATTAGAGACTATGGCTTTATATGCAGGATTATACATACCTGTTTGGGCAATAAGAAAGCAGATTGCTTCAGGTGTTAATTTGATAGTTCAACACGAACAGTTAAGCGATGGTTCAAGGAAAATAACTTATATAACAGAAGTTGAAGGAATACAAAATGATGAAGTAAAATTAAGGGATATATTTACATACGAGATAGAAGAGGTAACAAAAGACGGTAAAGTAAAGGGTAATTTTAAAGCCAAAAATATACCTACTTTTTTTGATTTATTTAAAAAAAGAGGTGTTGATTTAAGCGAAGATATTTTTGAATAAAATGTTGTACTCAAAAGCTTTTATTCACACTCTTAAAGAGGATCCAAAGGATATAGAAGCAATTAGTCATAAACTTCTTATAAGAGGTTCTTATATATATACGGTATCTTCTGGTATTTATGCGTATCTTCCTTTGGGTTATAAAGTCCTTAATAAGATAAGCAATATTATAAGGAAACATATGGATTCTATTGGAGCGCAAGAACTTTTGATGAGCGCTATACAACCAATAGAACTTTGGAAAAAAACGAACAGAGATAAAGACCTAAAAGATATAATGTTTAGATTTAAAGATAGGAAGAATAGGGAGTTGTGTTTAGGACCTACGCACGAAGAGGAGATAACCGAGATAGTAAAAAAATATATATCTTCTTATAAGCAACTTCCAACAGTTTTATATCAAATTCAGGTAAAGTTTAGAGATGAGCCAAGACCTCGTTTTGGACTTATGAGGGGTTGTGAATTTATAATGAAAGATGCATATAGTTTTGATATAGACCAAAGTGGTTTAGATGAGATTTACAATAAAATGTTTTTTGCGTATAAAGAGATATTTAAAGAATGTGGAATAAATTTTATTAGTATGGAGGCTGATACAGGTTTTATAGGTGGAACACTTTCCCATGAATTTATGGCAGAGGCATTAATTGGTGAAGACATTTTGTTTTATTGTAAAAGTTGCAATAATTATTTTAATGAAGATATATGTCCAAATTGCAATATAAAGTTAGAAGAAAGAAGAATGATTGAATTGGGACACATATTTAAATTAGGGACAAAATATTCCCAGATACAAGGTGCATTTTTCTTAGATAAGGATAAAAAACAAAAACCAATAATTATGGGTTGTTATGGTATAGGCGTGAGTAGATTGCTTCCTGCAATTATTGAACAGAATAACGACAATAAAGGTATTATATGGCCAAAAAATGTAGCTCCTTATGATCTGGTAATTTTAGTCTTAGATAATAATTTATTAAATGATGCTTTAGAAATAAAAGATATTTTAATTAAAAAAAATTTTGAAATTTTAATTGATGATAGAAATGAAAGTAGTGGTGTTAAATTTAATGATGCCTTGCTTTTAGGGTTTCCATATATTTTAATTTTAGGTAAAAACTATTTAAATTCAAAAAAAATAGATTTGGAGATTAGAAAGACTAATGAAAAATTAAGTTTAAATAAGGAAGAACTTTTAAATTTTTTAAATGCGCCCAACTTTTGTGATAGCAAAAATGTCTAAAAAGACAATTTTTAGTTCATCCATTGGATGGAGTTGATATGTATACCAAATTAGATAAGAGTAATTATTTCGTAAAAAGTTTAGCAATTTTTTATTACATTTAGATTTGGATAGTTTCTAGACAATCTAACGCAAAATAAGGATGAATTTAGAATTAGAAGAAAGAATAAAAAATAAAATCAGTGAATTTTTAAAGGAAAAGGAACTTGAGCTTTTTGAATTTAAACTTTTTATGCAGGGTCCAAAATATATTTTAAAATGTATTGTTGATTTTAAAGAAGGTGGCATAACTCTAAATGATTGTGCAGATTTAAATAGAAAAATTTTTTCTTTTATAGATAGTGAAGGTTTATTAGGAGGGGATTTTGTTGTTGAGGTAAATTCACCAGGATTAGACAGACAACTTAAGACAGAAAAAGATTTTTTAAAAGTAAGAGATAGAAAAATTCAACTTTTTTTTAAAGAAGGTGCTTCTAAAAAATATTTAGAAGGCAGATTGATTGATGTAAAAGATAATTTTTTATTTTTAAAGGTAAAAAAGGATATTTTAAAAATAGACTTAGAGGAAATTAAATTTGGTAAGGAGATTGTGGAGGTATGAATAAGGAGTTAATTGCTATTTTAAAACAATTGGAACAGGAAAAAGGTTTAGACAGAAAAGTGCTTCTTGATGCAATTAAACAAGCCCTTTTGATTTCCGCAAAAAAGATTGCAAAGATTACCTCACCAGATGCAGAGGTAAAAGTTGATATTGATCAAGAGAATTGCGATATTAGAGTTTTTATTGGAGATAAAGAAATAGTATCAAAGGAATTTGGCAGAATCGCAGCGCAAACTGCAAGACAGATTATTATACAAAAGATAAGAGAGGCTGAGAAAGAAAATATATACAATGAATTTAAAAATAAAGAAGGAAATATTATAGGTGGAACTGTTTATAGATTAGAAAGAAGGGCTGTCATTTTGGATTTAATGGGAAAGGCAGAGGGTATAATCCCCCAGTCTTTTCTTTCACCACTTGATAAATTTAGATTAGGTGAAAGGGTAAAGGCTTTTGTCTATGAGGTAAAGAAAGAGAAAGGGACACAGATAATTTTGTCAAGAAAACATGAGGGCTTGGTAAAGAAACTTTTTGAGTTAGAAGTCCCTGAAATATTTGAGGGTGTAGTCGAGATAAAGGCAATAGCAAGAGAGCCGGGAGAAAGAACTAAGGTTGCTGTTTACTCTAAGGATCCAAAGGTTGATTGTGTAGGAGCTTGTGTTGGCATAAAGGGCTCAAGAGTGAAAAATATTATAGATGAATTAAGAGGAGAAAAGATAGATATAATTAGATATAGTGATGATATTAAAGAATTTATATGTGAAGCATTAAAACCTGCAATAGTTTCCGAGATAGAGATAGATAGGAAAAATAAACACGCAAAAGTGTTGGTAGCACAAGATCAGCTTCCGATAGCTATTGGAAAAAGAGGTCAAAATGTAAGATTAGCATCGCTACTTATTGGTTGGGAAATAGATGTTCGTTCTAAGGAGGCTATAGAAGAGGATATAAAAGAGATATTAAAATTGAAAAATGTTGGTAAAAAGATTGCAGGTGTTTTGGTTGAGGCAGGTTATAATAGTCTTGAGGAAATAGCAAAGGCAGACCCAAAAGATTTAGCTAATTTAAAGGGTATTGGAGAGAAAAAAGCAATGGCTTTGATTGAAGAGGCTAATAGTGTTTTAAAAGAAAAAAATGCAAATTTAAAGAAGGATGAAGTTAATAAAGACACAAATGCAGAACAAACAAGTAATTAAAATATGATTAGGATATATCAATTGGCAAAAGAATTTGGGCTTGATACAAAAACCTTGATTGAAAAACTTAAATGTTTGAATTTTCCAGTAAAAAGCCATATGACGGTTGTAGATGATGAAACAGCTCAGATTATTCGTCATGAGATAGAGGATTTGTTAAAAAAAGAAATTGAAAGCAATGTAGTTGAGGTTGATTTTCCTATTACTGTTAAGGATTTAGCAGTTAAGTTGAATTTAAAGCCCTCCCAGTTGTTAATGGATTTAATGAAGGAAAAGAAATTATACAATATAAATCAAAATTTAGATGAAGAAACAGCGAAATCTATTGCTTATAAATATAAGGTCAATTTAAAGAAAAAACCACCAATTGAAGATGTTATATTAAAACAGGAAGGAAAAGATATAAGAAAAAGACCACCGATAGTAACTTTGATGGGGCATATTGACCACGGAAAAACTTCTTTACTTGATTATATTAGAAAAAGTAGAATAGCTCAACAAGAAGCAGGAGGTATTACCCAACATATAGGAGCATATCAAGTTAAACTTTCAAATGGGAAAATTACATTTTTAGATACCCCGGGCCATGAGACATTTACCGCAATGCGTGCAAGAGGTGCAAATATTACTGATATTGTTATTTTAGTTGTCGCAGCAGACGAAGGTATAAAACCACAGACAGAGGAGGCAATATCCCATGCAAGGGCGGCAAATGTCCCTATAATAGTTGCGATAAATAAGATAGATAAACCAAATGCAAATATAGATATGGTGAAGCAACAACTTGCAAAATTAGATCTTTTAGCAGAAGATTGGGGAGGTAATACCATTACAGTTGGAGTGTCAGCAAAAACAGGAGAAGGTGTAAATGATTTATTAGATTTAATATTACTTCAGGCAGAGACTATGGAATTAAAAGCAAGTTATGACAAACCGGCTGTAGGTGTTGTTATAGAATCAAAATTATCAAAGGGAAAAGGACCTGTTTTAGATATTCTTGTAAGAGAGGGAATACTAAGGGTGGGGGATTTTTGTGTTTGCGGTATGCATTATGGAAGAATTAGGGCTATGTATGATGATATGAAAAATCTTGTTAAAGAAGTTGAACCATCATCGCCTGTGGAAATAATTGGTATCAATGGTATAGCAGAACCTGGAGAAAAATTTTTTATAGTAGGTGATGAAAAAACAGCTAGAGAAATTGCAGAAAGAAAAAAAACAGAGTTATTAAAAAATAAAATTAGTGTACCTGCACATTTTAAACTTGAAGATTTATCTAAACAAAAAGAGGAAGGTAAAGCAAAAGAATTACGTATTATTTTGAAGGCAGATGTCGGTGGAACGCTTGAGGCAGTAAAAGATGCATTATCTAAATTTTCAACCGAGGAGGTAAAGATAAATATAGTCCATAAAAGCGTTGGAGCAATTAATAATTCAGATGTATTATTAGCTGAGACTGCTGATTCTATAATTGTTGGATTTAAAGTTGATGCTGATTCAAATATAAGGGAATTAATAAGACAAAAAGGCATACAGATGAGGATATATCAGATAATTTATGAATTGTTAGATGATATTAAAGCAGCTTTAGAAGGTTTATTAGCACCCCAGATTAAACGTATCTTTTTAGGAAGGGCAATTGTAAGGGCTGTATTTAAATTGTCTAAAGCTGGAACAATTGCTGGTTGTTTTGTCCAAAAAGGTAAGATTTTAAGAGGTGCAAAGTGCACTTTGTATAGAGATAATAATATTATTTTTGAAGGCAAGATTCAATCCTTAAAGAGATTTAAAGATGATGTTAGAGAAGTTCAGGAAGGTTTAGAGTGTGGAATAAATATAGGTTATGATGATATAAAAGAGAACGATATCATTGATGTTTTTGATGAAGAAATTATTTCCCGTAGATTAGAAATTCCTAAATAAGTATGAAGAGAGTTTTAAGTGGAATGAGGCCAACCGGAAAATTGCATTTAGGTCATTGGGTTGGTGCTCTTTTAAATTGGATTAAATTGCAAGAATCCTACGATTGTTTTTTTATGATAGCAGATTGGCATGCCTTGATGAGTGAGTATAAAAATTCTTCTAATTTAAAAGAATATATTTTTGATAACTTATGTGATTGGATTGTTTGGGGAATTTCACCAAAAAAGTCAACTATATTTGTTCAGTCTCAAGTTAAAGAACATCTTGAATTGTTTATGATTTTTTCCTTTTTAACACCATTAGGTTGGTTATTTAGATGTCCTACATTTAAAGAACAGATGGTTCAACTTAAAGATAAAGAGATAAATACTTATGCTTTTTTAGGTTATCCGGTTTTACAGGCTTCAGATATACTTTTATACAATGCTGATTATGTCCCGGTTGGAGAAGATCAGCTTCCACATCTTGAGTTGTGTAGAGAGATAGTAAGACGTTTTCATTTTATTTATAATAAAAAGATTTTTGTTGAGCCGGAAGCTATCCTTACAAAAACCCCACGCCTATTAGGTATAGATAGTAGAAAGATGAGTAAAAGTTATAATAACTACATATCTTTGGATGAGGAAGACAATCTGATTGAAGAAAAAATTTTAAGTATGTTTACAGATCCAAGCAGGATAAAAAAAGAAGACAAAGGACATCCGGATATATGTAATGTTTATAGTTATTATACTGTATTTTATGAGACCAAAAAAGAGGAAATCTATAAGGCTTGTTCTTCTGCAGAAATAGGTTGCGTTGAGTGTAAAAAACTTTTAGTCAAAACAATTAAAAATTTTATAGCCCCAAAAAGAGAAGAAAAGAAAAAACTTTTAAAAGATAAGGATTATATATATAATATAATATTAGAAGGTAGAGATAAGGCTTCAAAAATAGCAAACGAGATGATGGGCAAAATAAAGGATTTAATTGGATTATTATGAAGATAAAACTTGATATATTTGAAGGCCCCTTGGATTTATTGCTTTATCTTATCAAAAAAAATCATATCAATATTTACGATATCCCTATAGTTTCTGTTGTAGAGCAATACTTACAATTTTTGGAATTAATGAAATTTGTAGATATAAACGTTGCCTCTGAATATTTAGTTATGGCAGCTACACTTATAAGTATTAAATCTAAGATGTTACTTCCGCAAGAACAAATACAGGAAGAAGAACAACAGATAGATCCGAGAGAGGAATTGGTAAAGAGATTGCTTGAGTATCAAAAATTTAAAGAAGCAGCAGATTTTTTAAAGGCAAAAGAATTAGAACGTTTTAAATATATAAGAAGACCTTCTACATTTGAATTTAAAGATGAGGTTTATTTTGAGGCATCTATTTTTGATTTGATTAGCGCATTTAAGAATGCTTTAAAAGAGGTTCCAAAGGATATATTTTTTGAGATAGTAAAAGATGAATTTACAATAGAAGAAAAAATTCATGATATACTACACACTCTTTTATTTAGAGAAAAGATATCTTTGGATGAACTTTTTAAAAATGCAAAAAATAAAATTGAGATAATAGTGATATTTTTAGCTATACTTGAATTGATAAAATTAAAAGAAGTTATTTGTATTCAGGAAAGACCATTTGGAGAGGTTTTAATTGTAAGAAGAGAAGATGTTTTTTTAAAAACATAATATGTCGGAAAGAATAGTAGATTATTTAAAAGAAAACGAAGAAGAGAAGATAATAAATCTCTCTTTAAGACCCAAAAGACTTTCTGAATTTATAGGGCAAGAAAAAGTCATCTCTGCATTAGAGATAGCAATAAAGGCGGCAAAAAAAAGAAATGAACCTTTAGAACACGCTTTACTTTCAGGTCCACCGGGTTTAGGCAAAACATCTCTTGCATATTGTATAGCAAAAGAAATGGGAACAAAGCTTACTGCAACAAGCGGCCCTGCAATAGAAAGAGCAGGGGATTTAGTTGGGATATTGACAAATTTAGAAAAAGGAGATATTTTATTTATTGATGAAATACATAGACTATCAAAAGTAGTTGAAGAATTTTTATATCCTGCTATAGAAAACTTTCAAATAGATTTTATAATAGATAAAGGTCCTTATGCTAAAAGTGTAAAGTTTAATCTAAAGCCATTTACTTTAATAGGAGCCACTACAAGAAAAGGTCTTTTAAGTGCTCCATTGCGTGGAAGATTTGGTTTGTTTTTTGATTTTGATTTTTATGATGAAAAAGATTTGGAAAAGATTATAGAAAGATCCGCAAAATTATTGGATATCCAGATAGATAAGGAAAGTTCGATAGAAATAGCAAGACGTTCAAGGGGTTCTCCAAGATTAAGTAATCGCCTTTTAAAAAGGGTAAGAGATTATGCTCAAGTATTAGGAAATGGAAAAATTGATTTAGAAATTACAAATAAAGCTTTAAATGAAATCCAGATTGATAAGGAAGGGCTTGATGAACTTGACAGAAGATACTTAAGGACAATTATAGAACTATATAAAGGAGGTCCTGCTGGTATTGAGGCTATAGCTGCATCTTTAGGAGAAGATAAGGGAACATTAGAGGATGTGGTTGAGCCTTATCTTTTAGTAAAAGGTTTTATAGTAAGAAGTCCTAGGGGAAGAGTAGTTTCCCAAAAAGCTTATTTTCATTTAAATTTTAAATGAATCGATCTTTAAAATACAGATTACGAAGATTAAATTACAAATTTTAAATAATCAATAAGTCACACCTAACAATGACCTAAAATTTTATGATTTCTAAACAGCCTAATATAAAATTTAGGATGAAAAAAATATTTTTATTTATATTTCTAATATTAATTTTTAATTCCTCCTTTTGTAATACAAAAAAGGCCTGTGTTATCCCAATAAAAGGTGTAATTGATTTAGGCTTATCTAAATTTGTAGAAAGAAGTATAAGCGAGGCAGAAAAAGAAAACGCAGATTTTATTGTTTTTGTTATAGATACCTTTGGTGGAAGATTAGATGCAGCCTTAGAAATATGTAGTTATATAGAAAAGACAAAAAAGACTACTATAGCCTTTATAGAAAATAGAGCCTGGTCAGCAGGCGCTTTAATTGCTTTGGCTTGTCAGAATATTTTTATGTCTCCTTCCTCAAGCATTGGTTCTGCTGAACCAAGAATGATTGGAATTGCATCAAGCGGAGAGATAAAAGATGAAAAGATAATTTCTGCATTAAGGGCACAATTTAAATCTCTGGCTTCTAAAAATAATTACCCTGTTAATTTAGCATTGGCAATGGTTGATAAGGATTTTGAAATAAAACAGGTTAAGATAAAAGATGAGATTAAAATTTTAACAACACAGGAAATAGAAGATTTAAAATCATCTAAAAATTCTTCTGATTTTGTTATATTAAAAACTATAAATCCAAAAGGTAAATTATTGAATCTCACAGCACTTGAATCAAAAGAATTTAATTTAGCAAAAGATATAATAAACGATATAGATGAACTTTTTAAATATTTTGGTATAGAAAAAGGCATTTTTTCTAAATTAAACTGGTCTGAAAAATTAGCCTGTTTTATAACAAACCCATTTATAAGTTCTCTACTTTTAATTTTAGGTCTTTTGTGTTTATTTTTAGAATTTAAAACCCCCGGTTTTGGGATTGCCGGAGTATTTGGTTTTTTATTTTTAGGTTTATTTTTCTTTGGACATTATTTAGCAGGTTTAGCAAACTTAATAGAGATTATTATTTTTATATTAGGTATAATTCTTTTATTATTGGAGATATTTGTAATTCCGGGTTTTGGTATAACCGGGGTCTTTGGAGTAATTTTTATTATCTTGGGAATTTTTTTAGGACTTTTTAAATACCCAACTTATTTTTTAAAACAGGAGATTTTAAGGGCTTTTTATATATTATTTTATAGTATTTCATTTTTTATATTAGGTGCTCTTTTGATTTTAAGATTTTTCCCGAAAATATCAATTTTTAAAGGATTAATTTTAAAAAATTCAGAGAAAAAAGAAGAGGGTTTTGTATCTTTAGATTCTTTAGAAGAATATTTAAATAAAACAGGCATAACAATTACAGTTTTAAGACCTTCCGGAAAAGTAGATTTTTCAGGAAAAATTTTAGATGTAATAGCCCAAAGAGGTTTTATCGATAAGGGTAAAAAAGTAAAGGTTATTGATATTAAGGATTCTAATTTGGTTGTAGAAGAGATATGATTATAAAAATAATATTGTTTTTATCTATAGGGTTTATTTTATTTTTAATTGAAATGTTAACGCCCGGTTTTGGATTAACAGGTATAATTGGACTTTTATTTTTAATTATAGGTTGTTATCTTTCATATACAAAGTTAAATTTTTTTGCAGGGTTAGCTGTTTCAATTTTAAGTCTTATATTAGTAATATTATTTTTTAAATTATTTCCAAAAAGTATTGTCTGGAAGAAAATAAGATTGGATTTAAATTTAGATAAAGAAAAAGGTTTTGTTTCTGTAGAAAATTTATCAAAATTTTTAGGAAAAGAAGGCATAACATTAACAGTTTTAAAACCAACAGGAATTGCCAAGATAGACCAACAAAAAATAGATGTAGTTTCAAAAGAACCATTTATAGATAAAGATAAAAAAATAAAGGTTATAGAGGTTATTGGGAACAAGGTTATTGTAGAAGAAGTTAAATAAAAAGGAGGTTTTATGGTTCCATTTTTTTTATTTTTTATTTTAATAGCATTGTTATGGGTATTTTTCTATCTTATACCTGTTAGACTTTGGATTACAGCACTTGCAGCAGGTGTTCATATCGGTATATTTAGTTTAGTTGGTATGAGACTCAGAAAAGTATCACCTTATGTTATAATTAATTCTTTAATTATGTTACATAAAGCAGGATTATCTGTAGACACTAATAAATTAGAGGCACATTATCTTGCTGGCGGAGATGTAATAAAAGTTGTAAGAGCTTTAATTTCTGCAGATAAAGCTAATTTAAATTTAACATTTGAAAAGGCCTGTGCTATAGATTTAGCAGGTAGAGATGTATTAGACGCGGTAAAAACATCAGTAAATCCAAAAGTAATTGATGCACCAAAAGAAGGGGTTTTAGCTGCTGTTGCAAAAGACGGTATAGAATTAAAAGCAAAGGCAAGAGTTACAGTAAGGGCAAATTTAGATAGATTAGTCGGTGGAGCAACTGAAGAGACTATAATAGCGCGTGTTGGTGAGGGTATAGTTACTACAATAGGTTCTGCAGAAAGTTATAAACACGTTTTAGAAAACCCTGATTCAATTTCTAAGACTGTTTTAGCAAAAGGTTTAGATTCAGGTACTGCCTTTGAGATACTTTCAATAGATATAGCAGATGTTGATGTTGGTAAAAACATTGGAGCAGAACTCCAAGCCTCTCAGGCAGAAGCAGACTTAAAAGTTGCTCAGGCAAAAGCTGAAACAAGACGCGCTTTGGCAGTTGCGCAGGAACAGGAGATGAAGGCAAAGGCACAAGAGATGCGCGCTAAAGTAATTGAAGCAGAGTCGCAAATTCCTCTTGC
>Ga0272448_1000982_pt1 | contig 40383 bp, 38 predicted proteins | sample YNPCB0191_FD_202220 | JGI IMG/M metagenome (GOLD analysis project Ga0272448, IMG submission 202220) | Hot spring sediment microbial communities from Yellowstone National Park, WY, United States - YNP-CB-019-1 | ecosystem: Environmental > Aquatic > Thermal springs > Hot (42-90C) > Sediment...
ATCCTGGCGGCGGTAGGCGTCGCGGAGGAGGTGTATACCCGCTTAACCACCAGTCAGTAGCGGGAGCCCCCGACCAGGAGGTCGGGGGCTACAAAACTGCCAGAAAAAATGGTCGAAAGAGGAGTCTATATCAATACTCTCGCTCCTGTACCCACCGGCGATAGGAATTGACCTATTTTCAACGCGGGCTGTTGCCGATGTTCACGATGGCGCAGCATTTGCGGCTGGGGCGCAGGCATCCACCACGGAGACGCCCTCGGTGAGATCATCGCAAAACGCCCCCGTCCCCGCTGCCTGTCGTGCTCCCTCCCTCTTCAACTCCTTGTTTGTATTTGACGTTCTGCGCGAAACCTGCTACTGTGAGTAATCATTTTTGGAATGGGTGGCAAAGACGGAAGTCTGCTTCGTGCCACCAAAATCGCACTGCCTGAACTGCCCAACCTGAGATGAGATTCTGGAAAGGAAGGGTTGTTCGATGCCGGATGCCCTCCGCCATTGTGCTGACTGCCCCTGTCAGATCACTCTTCCTTCTCCACGCCTGATGCCGGCTCCGCATGGAATGGAGCCAGGAGAAGCCAGTGGTACCACCAGCAACATATAAGATCACGCTCAATCCGCTCGATCACGCCGAGATGGTGTGGATCGCCCCTGGTGACTTTCTCATGGGGTCGAGTGCTGCCGACGTCACCGCCATTCTGCAGCAACATCCGGACTGGCGCGAAGACTGGTTTGCCCAGGAACAGCCGCAACGGGTGGTCTCGCTCGCCGGCTATTGGCTCTACCGCTATCCCGTCACCGTGGCGCAGTTCCACTCCTGTTGTCGCGCCACCGGGTGGCGCATGCCGGCCGCCCCGCCGTGGGGCTGGCAGGATGATCACCCGATGGTGAATGTGAGCTGGCAGGATGTGACCCACTACGCGACCTGGGCGCAGGCCGTGATCCCATCGGAAGCCCAGTGGGAAAAGGCGGCGCGCGGCACGGATGGGCGCACCTGGCCGTGGGGGAATACCTGGCAGCCGGAGGCGTGTCACCACGCCACGAGCGGCGCGGGCACGGAAGCGGTGGGGGCACGCCCGGCAAATGTCAGCCCGTATGGCGCCTGCGACATGGTCGGCAACGTCTGGGAGTGGTGCCTGGCCTCCCCGGTGGGCGACTATGCGCCCAAGCTCAGCCGGACGCCGCACCGGAAATCGCCCTCCGCCAGCGGGCGCGTCTTGCGCGGAGGGGCCTGGCAGTGCGCTTTCGCCGCCTACCTCCGCTGTGCCTTCCGGTGTTTCGAGTGCGACCTGCAACGCGGGCGCGAGGCCTACCGCCGGCCCACCGTCGGCTTCCGCTGTGCCGTTGTGACACATTTGTCTGATGCGGACATTTGACACCGCCCCATGGAGCCGGTACACTAAACGTACTGTTTCGGCGTGGGTGGCCGCATGTTTGTATCGCGCCACCATGACTCCTGCCCTCTCCGAGATGGATTGACCATCGTAAAGGAGGGCTGTGTCTTTGCCCGATCTGATGATAGAATGCCCGGAATGCCGGCAACCTTTCCCCTTCACGGAGGCGGAACAGGCGCAGTGCGCCGAAAACGCCTTTCCTCCACCGACCTTTTGCCCCGCGTGTCATCGCCAACGCAAGGCCGCGCGCGACGAAGCGCGGGATGCGCAACGGCGCGGTTCGAAACGTCGTCGAAGATAATTACATCGGGCACTTGCATTGCGGCGCGATTCCGGGTATACTGTTCAAAGGGGTGAAGCATCCCCCCCGACAATACCGACACGGTTCCGCCAGATTTGGCCTCATATCGGCTGTTCTTGCCTTGGCATAGCACATCCTATACCCCAGATCGCAACGACACCATGACGGTCGTCACCTAATTAAGGAGTGCATGCCATGAGCTACACTGACAGAAACCTCACATGCCGCGATTGCGGCCAGACCTTCGTGTTCACCGCGGGTGAGCAGGAATTCCACGAGCAGAAGGGCTTCACGAACACCCCCGGGCGCTGCCCGGCGTGCCGCGCTGCCAATAAGGCCAGCCGCGACGGTGGCGGCTTCCGCTCCGGCGGTTCGCGCGAAATGCACAGCGCCACCTGTTCCGCCTGCGGCAAAGCGTGCCAGGTGCCGTTCCAGCCGAGTGGCGAGAAGCCCATCTATTGTTCCGATTGTTTCCAGGGACAGCGCGGTGGCAGCAGCAGCAGCAGCCGCAACTCTGGTCGCAGCTCCGGTCGCTCTTCACGCTGGTAATCCCCTGCAACACTTTTGCGCTGCTCCCCGGACCCGGGTTCGGGGAGCAGCGGTGCACACCCCCTCCGGCATTTCGGCCGGTGCCGCATACCACGGGCATCGCACCGAATGAAGACGTTCGCCTGCCAGACCGGATCTCGGTACTGACCTATCGCTGCCAGGCAACACGAACATAGGATTTCATGAGTTTTTCACAATTTCCCCTGCACGACAGCTTGCAGCGCGCCATTGCGGCGGCAGGCTTCGACACCCCCACCCCGATTCAAACCGCCGCCATTCCGGTGGCGCTGACCGGACGCGACCTGCTGGGCACCGCGCAAACCGGCACCGGTAAAACGGCCGCGTTCGCCCTGCCGATCCTGCATCGCCTGCTCACCACGCCGCGCACCGCCCGCCGAACCCGCGCACTGGTGCTGACGCCGACGCGTGAACTCGCCGACCAGGTGCAGGCCAGCATCCAGCAACTGGCGGCCCAGACCCGCCTGCGCTCCGCCACCATTTACGGCGGGGTCGGCATGGCCCCCCAGGAACGCGCCTTGCGCAGCGGCACCGATATTCTGGTGGCGTGCCCCGGCCGATTACTGGATCACGCCCAGCGCGGGGCGGTCAATTTTTCCGGCATCGAATGCCTGGTACTGGATGAGGCGGACCGCATGCTGGACATGGGCTTCCTGCCGGCAATCCGGCGTATTCTCGGTCTCTTGCCGCAGGAACGCCAGACGATGCTCTTCTCGGCGACCTTCGCCCCGGAGCTCAACCGCTTCGTTGCACAGACGCTGTGTGATCCCGAACGAATTGCCATCGGCATGAGCGCCCCGGCGCAGACGATTTCGCATGCGCTCTACCCGGTATCGACCGCCTTGAAGACCACCCTGTTGACGGCCTTGCTGCAGGAGATGCACTCGGACGCCGTGCTCATCTTCACCCGGACCAAGCATCGCGCCGACCGCGTGGCGGCCCACCTGACCCGCGCCGGCTATGCCACCGGCGTGTTGCATGCCAATCGCACGCAATCGCAACGGCAACGCGCCCTGGCGGATTTTCGCGCGGGGACAGTGCCGTATCTCGTCGCCACGGACATCGCGGCGCGCGGCATCGATGTTTCGGGCATCTCGCACGTCATCAATTTCGATATCCCGGACACGGCGGACGCGTACATTCACCGCATCGGGCGGACGGGACGCGCCTTGCGACTGGGCGAAGCCTTGACGCTGGTGACGCATGAGGATTACGCGACGGTGCAGATGATCGAGCGCGCGCTGGGCGAGCGATTATCGACACAACACCTGGCAGGGTTTGACTATCAGCAGTCCGTGTCCGGCGCGGACACCATGCCGGAGTCACGCCGCGGTGGGTCTACCGGCGGCACACGACGGGTGCACCCGGGCCTGGCATACATCGCCTCCGCCGCCTTTCAGGAAGTGCTCCGGGCCTGAGCCCCGGAACGTGCTGCCGCTTCGATACGCGAGCCTGCCGAATCATGGATTCCGGCGGGCTCAAACCTACTTCACCAGCCACCGCCCGTTTCCCGGCAACGCGCCGGGGGGAGAGAAACCATCCATGCGCATGACACGCTACAATGACTGCACCATCGGCAAAATGATCTCAATGCGCTGCCGCCGCAGTATTAACAACCCCGACGTCATCGTCCTTGATAATGGCAAACTCGACCAGGTCTATGTCTATGAGCAATCAACGCTCGATGAGGTGCTGTCCTACCTGCAGGATGTCATGAACATCGACATCCGGGAAGCGGATCAGCTCCCGGTCACGACCAAGCTGGTCAATCACCAATCCACCGGGTATATCTACCAGATCCCCCACGAGGAAGACGATACCCGCGATGACTTTCACGCCTTCTTTTCCCCACTGGACGCCGAGTGAATTACGCCGGCACGCGGCAGGGCGGCAATTGGATGCGCTGGTCGGTACTGCTCACATAATCCTGAAACACCTGCTCGGCGGTTAAGAGCTGATAGGTGCCATCCGGCAAGCGATGGGTCGTCTCTTTTAACCGGGAGACCGTGTGCCCGCAAGTCCAGACCTTATAGCCGTACATCATGGCGCACAGGCAGATTTTCTCCAGGCCGGCGCGCTGCCCGTCCCTCTGCGGCTGTTCATCATAGGCGATACGGTAGCTGCAGGCGCCAGCCTGATCCAGCCCATACCCATACGCGTCACACTGCGGCGGAATGGCATTGCCAATGGCGGGCGACCCTTTCAACATACGCATGGGATAGCCGGTCGGCGAGAGGAGATTGACCTCCACATCCTGGGGTTCAGCGGCAAAAAACGCCTGTTTCACAGCCTCCGGCAAGCCACATTCCTCGGTGACGGTAAAGCGCGTTGCCACCTGCACGGCGGCCGCGCCTTGCTGAAGGAAGTGCATGGCATCGGTGCCGGTAAAGATGCCGCCGGCGGGAATCACCGGGATCTGCAGACCGTGTTGCGCCAGCAGGTGCTGTACTTCACCGACGATGGTGGCCAGGTCGAACTCTTGCCATGTGCAGGGGAAGCCCAGGTGCCCACCGGCCAACGGACCTTCCACGACGATGTAATCCGGCATCCGTTCCACTCTCGCCGCGCGATGCAGGAAGAGCTTCAGCGCCCGCGCCGAAGAGACGATGATGCCCAGCTTGATATCGCGGAACCGGGGATGTGCGTTGATCAGATCCAGCGTCCCGAGGTGCAACCCGGCGCCCAGCGTGATGCCGTCGATGCCGGCATCCATGGCTGCAGTGAGCCGCACGTGGAGCGTCGCACGGGGATTGCCCATCGTGAGTTTTTCCATCACATTGAGGAAGACCCCGCCCTCCCCGCATTTGCGGTTCATCACCTCCCGCACATACTGGAACGTCGCCTCCCGCAATGCGGTGATGTCAAAGGTGGTCGCCGCAGTTTCGGGGTGGGTCAGCACCTGGCTGTGTGCGCACTTATCCCGCACGTAATGCATGCCGGAATGGCGATCCACGACCGCCGACAGCATGGCATCGGAGAGGTGAGCGATGCCACCCAGCCGTGCGATGGCGAGCACCAGCTTCGGCGTTGAGACATCAACGCCCATGCCGCCGACAACCAGGGGGATATACTGCTGCCGCCCAAGCGATAGAGTAAAATGAGAAAGTTGTTGGATACTCGGCTCCTTCGGTGATGGAGACACCGAGCTTTCAGGAAGGTGGCGAGCATCACATGCCTATTTTACCCATTATTTCAGCTCTCGAAAAGCATTACAGGAGAGAATCACAATGCGCGCGCCTGCGCGATATCTCGCCCAATCTCCGCCAGCAACTCTTCCACCGTATCAAACGTGCGCACCGAGCGCAGCCGCTTGAGAAAGGTGACGGTGAGGGGCTGATGGTAAAGGTCGCCGGAGAAGTCGAGGAGGTGGACTTCCAGGGAGCGGGGGCGGTGAAATGTTGGACGGTTGCCGATGCTCATGACGGCGCGGCGTTTGAGGCCGGGGGCGCAGGCATCTACCGCATAGACGCCGTCGGCGGGGAGCATCTTCTCCGCCGGCACTTCCAGGTTGGCGGTAGGCAGGCCCAGTTCGCGGCCGCGTTGATCGCCCAGTGTCACGGTGCCGGTGAGCTGGTAGCGGTAGCCCAGCAGGTCGGCGGCCATCTCCACCTCCCCCTGCTCCAGGCATTCGCGGATGCGCGAGCTGCTCACTGCGGACCCGGCCACCTCGATGGGCGACACCACTTCAACGTCGAAGCCCAGTTGCCGCCCCATCTCGCGCAGCACCTCGGCGGTGCCGGCGCGCGCGCGGCCAAAGGTGGTGCGATAACCGACCACCACCATGCGCGGGTGCAGCCCGGCCATCAGTACGTCGCGCAGATACTCCTCCGGGCTCAATTGCGAGAACGCCCGGGTGAACTCGGCGATCACCACCGCATCCATCGCGTAATGCGCCAGCCGGTCCAGCTTCTCCGGCAGCAGGGTGAGCAGCCGCACCGGCATATCCGGCCTGAGCACCTGCGAGGGGTGCGGCGCATAGGTCAACGCCACCGCGGGCAGCGCCTGCCGGTCGGCATGCGCCCGGCAGGAGTGCAACAGCGCCTGGTGCCCGCGATGGACACCATCAAACATGCCCAACGTCACCACCGACGCCGGCAGGAGATCCGGGCGAATTCCATGAAAGACTTTCATGCCAACCTTTTCACCGCAACTATCGCTCGTCTGCGTGCTGCATTGTATCATCCCCCTGGGGACGCTTCAAGCCTCGGTCTTTTGTCTGAACCACGATTCAGTTGATTTGAGGATTTAAGGATTCTTTCTCCGATCCCCATTCTGAATCATGTGACGGGTGCGAATATGGTCATCAAGGAAATCCTTTAATCCTTGAATCCTAGTTCAGACAAACTCGGTGCTGGGGCGGGTTGAGCATGCCTAGCCCGCCAGAGATAAATGAGCATCCCGGCTCCCGGCGCCATGGTGAGCCACATTAGGCCCGTCACCTCCACGCCGTTATCGTTGACCAGCCATGCCAGCACGGCGCACCACCAGGCGACGTACACCGCCTCCCAGAGCGGGGTGAGCCGTGCGTCCAACCCGCTGCGCCCGATGGTGCGGTCAAAGAGGCTGAACCCGATGAAGAAGGAGCCGCCGCCGAGCAGCGCCCACCAGCCCTGGCTGATGTGCCACATGCGCACGGAGAAGGCCACCTTGCGCGCGATCATCGTCCATAATGGAGTGAGCCCGTGGGCGGCGATCTCGCGCCCCAGCGCCCCCGGGTGGTTGGGGAAATAGGGATCGAGCTGCGCCAGCAGGGCGATGAGCCCCGCCCCGAGCGCCACCGCAGCGAACAGGACAGCCGGCAGATGCCACCAGCGCAGCCGGCGCCGGTAATGGATGACCAGGAAGAGCAAAGCCGCCAGCGCGGCAGTCACCGCCCCACCCCACTTCGCCCCCCACCAGGACGCCCCCAGCCCAATGGCCGCGACGCCGTAGATGCCGAGGATAATCAAGGCATGGCGCCGGTCGGTACGCGTGAGCAGCCAGCCGATCAGCATGGTGAGCAGCACTACGAGGACGCTCATCGTCTCGCTGCCCATGCCGTAATAGCGAAACCCCGTCACCAGCAGGTAGCCGAGATACGGTTGCGGGGCGAGCGCGCGCGCGAAGAAGACGTTGACCAGCAGCCCCGCGCTGCCGAGTGCCGCTGCCCACGCCCAGGCGGTGACCGGCGGCAGACGCAGGAACGGGAGGGCCAGCAGCAGCCAGCCGGCGAACATAAGGAAAATCTTCACCCCCAGCGGGAGGAACCAGCACTGCGGCAGCACGAACACCAGCAGCAGCGGCACCAGCCAACTGGCGATCATGGCACTACGCATGATGGGAACACGCACCCAGAGGTTGAAGACCGGCAGGAAAAAGAGCAACCCCATGACGATGAAGTACAGGATGTCCAGCCAGATCACCGCCGGGTACGCTGCACGCGCTTTGGCGGCGATGAGACGCACGCGACCGATGGGGTCGGCATGCGCTGTCACGGTGAGCGGGCTCGCGGCCACCTCCCCCGTGGTGCGCACCCCCGCCAGTTGCAGCAGCGTCGGCGCGAAATCCAGCGCGTTCACAACGCCGTGCCAGTGCGTGTGCCGGCTCGCCAGCAGCCCCGGCCCTCTCCCGAGCAATAGCACCGGGGTGAGGTCATGGACGGTGCCGTCCCGCGTCTGCCCGGCCAGCGCGCAGAAGTAGAAAATCGGCGTCTGCGGGAAGCGGTGGGCCAGCACATCGGCCTGCGCGATCCCCTGCCCCGGCTCCGGCGCGAGGAACACGACGGCGCCTGCCAGCCGCGGGTCCGCCCAGGCTCCGTCTTCCGGTAGCCAGCAATCGACCATGCCTTGCTCATCCGCGGCGACCAGCGCGGCCTGCGCGACCTGCCGCGCGGAGGCGACCAGCACCACCCGCCGCTGTCCATGCAGGGTCGCGCCTAATGTGCCGGGCCTGGCGCCGGCGAAGGCGGTGCGGCTGGCACTGCGCACCTTCTCCCAGCATGCCGGCGGTAGTTGCCAGCGGCCATCCACGGTCGGCAGCAGCGGAATGGCCGTCGGGCGCATGTACTCAGGCACCACCCCACTGCGCCCACAGGCGCCCAGGGCGGTCAGCGCGCCGGCCCAGCCGTGCTCCGTGGCCGGGTCGCTCATCCCCGCGACGGCGGCGCCGGGAGGGAGCGCCCTGTGCGCGAGCTGCTGCCAGCCAATCCCGGTATCGATGATCGTAATGACACACGGGCTATGTGCCGGCACAGCCCGTGCCGCCAGGAGAAGTACCAGGCAGCACATCGCCATGCTGACTCGCCAAATTTTCGCCGAACGCGCCATGCGCATTAGATTCCGCACAACGGCAAGACCTTCCTTTTGTTATGATTAATGAAACGCGGGGGGAGCAGCGCTGAAAGTCGAGGCCGTTTTCGTCTTTCTATCAGTCTTGCCCCCTCTACCCCGGGGAGAGGGGGCTGGGGGGTGAGGAAAAAGCTTTCTTGCTACTCTGTTTACCTTATTACCGCTGCTCGGTAGATACAGCGCAAGATTAAATACTTAAAATTTTCCCTCATTTTCCCAAGTTTGTGCTATTTTTGTACTACTGTGCGGTGATAAAGCCATCTACCATGTAGTAGATTTTTATCAGTGGTGACAACACACACACAATACTGTGCCGTTCATCTTCCACTGAAGAATTGTTGCGATGATGTGCGAAAGGGGGAAGGACACTGATGGCAGGTCATGAAAAGAAAAAAGCCGGCCTACGTCCGATTGATATCCGTGAACTGATGGATCGTCTTCGCCTGGGAATCGGACAAGCTGCCGCATTATGTGATGTCTCGATTCGCCAGTTATCCTACTGGACCGACAAAGGAATCATCACTCCGATTGATGAAGAGAAGAACCGAAGTTATGATTATGCCGCACTGGAGAAAGTCGCGCTGATCAAGCAGGCCCTTGACCAGGGGTATAGCCTGGAAGGGGCGGTGGCAGAAGCTGATAATTTCCTCAAGCGCCGCGATCAGGATCGGTCGCGTGTTGAAACGATGCCGGATTTCGAACTGGAGCAGTTTGTGCTCGGGCAGGCGAATCAACTGCAGGGACTGTCGGAAAAGATTCGCCGCGAGATCCGCACCTACCGGGTCAGCGGGCAACTGCAGGGTGTCGCCGCATCGCTTGGTGGCGTCGATCGCTTGATCTCCTTCTTCGAAGCGAACCCGTATACCGTCAACACCGCCCGGCAGATTGCCATTCGCCTCGGGCGCGAGATGAGCGAAGTCGAGCGCGAGCTGCAACTGCTGGAGCAGAAACACTTCATCCAGAAGATCAGTTATCCGGGTTCCGATGTCTATCGGTACATCCCGCAACGCCGATAACCCCGCTGTCTGATTGTTCATGGCGCCTTCTCCGGGGAAGGCGTGTGTGTTTCGCTTCTTTGCTGAAGGAGCACCGGTTCGGCTGACGCTGTTTCATCAGCCGGGCGGAAATGAGTATACTTGCTGCGCTTGTTGGAGGATCACCATGCATATGCAACGCGTCCCGACGGGAATTTCGGGGTTAGACGATTTATTATACGGCGGTTTCCTTGAGGGTGACGCTGTTCTCGTGGCCGGGGCGCCCGGCACCGGGAAATCCACGCTTGGAATGCAATTTTTATATGAAGGCATCATGCACTATGACGAACCGGGGCTATTCATCACCTTTGAAGAGTTCCCCCAGCAGATCTACCGTGATGCATTGAACTTTGGCTGGGATTTCCGCAGTCTGGAAGAGGAAGACAAGCTGAAAGTGCTGGGCACCTCCCATGACCTGCTGTATCAGGATATCAAACGACACGAAGGGCTCTTCCCGAAGATGTTCCGCGAGATCGGGGCCAAGCGGGTGGTGGTCGACAGCATCACACACTTCATGCGGATGGCCAATGACCAGGGGGAGTTACGCGAGATCATCTACGGCCTCATCAACGCGTTGAAGCGCGAGGGGCTGACGCCGCTGCTGCTGCGTGAGCTGGTCGAAGGCGAAGTCCTCGGTACCGTGCCGGAAGAGTATACCGCCGACACCGTGTTACACCTGACGATGGAGCGCATCAACGGGCAGCGCATGCGCTTTGTCGAGGTGCTGAAGAGCCGCGGGTCGCGCCATATCCCGTCCAAATCCATCTTTTTCATTCATGACCAGGGGATCCAGGTGATCCCACCCTATCAGGATGCCTTCTTCCGCTATCAGGAAGCCATCTCCACCGGCGTGCCGGACCTGGATCAATTGATGGGCGGTGGAATTCCGTACGGTGCATTCTACCTGTTCGAAGTCTCACCTGAGCTGCATCAGGAAATCATCGAGCTCAACTTCATTCGCGAGACGGTGCATGCCCAGGACTATTTCTTCGAATTGACGACCAGCAGCACCTGGCAGGACAAACTCGCCGGCTGCGCGCAAAGCTACGGGATGCAGGACGAATTCGACCAGGCTGTGGCCGCAGGGAATATCCGCATCTTAAATGTGCTGGGCTGGACCGGCGACAAGGTGCCGGTCTTGGGCGAGATTGACGACCAGGAGGACGAGTATGACCGGGTTGCGCAATCCATCGCCAATTCCGTGATGCAGCTCGATGAAGCGTTCCAGATGACCAACCGCACCCGGCGTGGACGGCTCTTCCTCGATTTCACCCGCCTGCTCACCACGCTGGATGAGGGGTATGTGCAGGATGAGATTCTCGACCCGACGCTGACGATGATCCGGCAATACGGCGGAGTCTGCCTGGGGTTAGTGAATGCCGATGCCATCCCGGCCTCGGCGCGCGCGCGCCTGTTGATGGAGGCAGACGGCATTGTGCGGATGTGGAAGCAGGATAACTATACCTATATCCAGGTGGTGAAGACGGTGAATTCCGTCTTCACACCGATTTGCACGTTTGTGGAGACTACTACGCCGCCGTTCATGAAGATCTTGCAGTATTGATAAGGAACTCGTCGCATGAGCAGGATGCTCATGCGACCACGGGCTGGAAGCCCGTGCCACGACCAAAAATCAAAGGCCGCCATGGTAAAATCCATGGCGGCCTTGATCACAGGAGGTACCCAGTGCCAGCCGAAACCGAAGTTCCGGCTGCCCCCTTTGCACTGGGCCAACCAGATTCTACCCGTGCATATGAGAAGCTACACCTAAAACTGAAAATATTCTTAAATGTTTTCGAAATTTTACATTATTGTATAAGTTAACTTCCATAGGGCTAGTATAACTAACCGACAGATAACAATCCGGCGTATACGCAAGAACTATCCGCACATTGCCGGCAAACAGCAACCTGGCGTTGACACAAGTGTGCGTCTTCTATTAGTCTGTTAGCAGCCACATCTCAACAACTTCAAAGGACGGACATGGTCGACAATTACGGGCTTGCATTTTTATCGGCGCTGATGTACACGCTCATCAGCGTGGGAATTGCCATGCCTGCGCTGCGCATCATTTCCGCCTGGCTGATTGAGAGTGCCATCACAGCCTGGTCGGCAGTCACCGCCCTGCTGCTCATCCTTGGTATTTCTGCCGTCTGCTGGTTTGTCGGCGGGCCGGAATGGACCCTCGTTTTCGTCATCGTGCTGACGATTTCTAATTTGATCCACCCCTGGATGAGCGGTTGGCTCGATTCCGCCACCATCGGGCGCATGCGTGGCGAGGATATGCAGAAGTACCGGCGCGCCATCGAACAGGATCCGACCAATGCCGCTGCCCATGAATATCTCGCCGATGCGCTAATGGAGATACGGCGCTACGATGAAGCGATTGCCGAATATGAAATCATGCTAAGCCTCACCCCACGGCCCACCGTGCAGGAGAAGTGGAAGCTGCGCCAGGCGCTCTCGCGGAAAGAGCGCCGCCGGCCTCGCGCCGATGTCATCTGCCGGCAATGTGACGCGGCGAATGCCCCCGCAAACGCCGAATGTCTCAATTGTGGGGCTCCGCTAAGGAAGAATTACGCACGGGCGCTGCTGCTAAATCTGCTTTCCAGTGCGCAGAACAGCGGCAACGCCAGCCAACTGCTGCGCAACATTGCCATTGTGCTGCCATTGCTCTTTGTCGTGTTCGCGCCATTGCCGGTGCTGGCCAAGATCTGGATCCTCTTTGCCGCCGCAATCACAGGCGTATATATAGTGCTGAAACGCGTGGGTGGTGATTGAGTGAATTCAGGATCTAACACCAATTGCCTGTGCAGTTCCTTGACAAGGGGGAGAGGCTCAACTACAATTTTCCTGGCTCTAGTAGTTAGCGTTCTCACGAAATCGGGTAAAGGTAACATGATGAGATACGCGATCACCCTGGCATTCGTCTTGCTGCTGGTCGTTCTGGCAGCGCAGATTTCTTCCGCGCAAGAGTTTACCTTTCGCGGAAGCGATGTCATACAGTTGGCCAGAACCATCGCCACGCAAGCTACCAGCACGAATCAACTGCCCTCGGCCTATAACCTGCGCATGGCCAACGGGCATGTCATGACCATCACCGCGCCGAACGCCTTCGAACTGCTCACTCGCGCGACGGTTGCCTGGAAAGATACCGGCAACTACCCCGCAACTGTGCCGCTGCTCATCTCCGAACTGACCATCTCTGCCCCGGATCCAACCATGGAGCCGAAACGTGCCGGCGAGCGGATCCCCGTCTTTTCCGCGGAGATCGGCGAGAAGGCGCACTTCTGGCTGCAACTGGCCGAGGCACCTGCACATAAAATGTTCTCCGTGATGAAGTTTGGGGAGAGTGAGGCCACCTCATACCGTCTCACCGCTGCGCAGATGATCGTCGCCATGGCCGTGTTGACCGATGAAGCGGTGCGCGATTTTGAACACAACGGGAAAAAAGAAGTTCCCCTGGCCGTCGCTGTCCCGCTGGTCCGCTCTCCGCAGGACTGGACCGATACCCGCAATGCGGTCAATGTCGGTACTCCCGCCGCCGCGCCGGACCATCCGGACCCCGTGCTCATCCAGCCGGACCTGCGCATCACCGTGCAGGGAATCGAGCTCTCCGACCGCGGACCCAACATCAAAAATTCGCAGCCCTTCTGCGGCAGCATCCGCATTGAGATGAACGGCTACGGCCCCATAGCGAAGATCCGCTTACTGCTGGACGGCGACGAGCGGAAAACATTCGATGGTGTCGGGCCGCATCTCTTCAACATCAACACCCTCACATTGCCTGATGGCGCCCATGTGCTGACGCTGAACGCGACGGATACGGAAGGCAAGACCCACCTCTACGTCTATTCTTTCCCCATCAGCAATGGACGCGAAAGCGGCTTCACCCCGGCGGAATGATGTGGCCCCGATAGAATCGGGGTGTCGCCTTGGCTTCCAGCCAAGGCGCATCAAGCTATTTCCTCACGGGCCTTGGCTGGAAGCCAAGGCGACGACACGGCCAGGATGGCCGTGCCACTAATGCCATGCCACTGATGCCGTGCCACGTTACATGGAGAAGCGGTCGCCCAGGTAGTGCCGTTGCGCTTCCGGGTCCGAGGTGATTTCTTCCGAGGTGCCGTGGGTGAGGATCTGTCCCTCGAAGATGATATAGCTCCGCTCGGTAATCGCCAGCGTCTCGCGCACGTTGTGGTCGGTGATGAGTACCCCGATACCCTTATCGCGCAGCGAGATCACGATGCTCTGGATGTCATCCACTGCTTTCGGGTCGACGCCGGTGAAGGGTTCATCGAGCAAGATGTAGGCGGGGTTGCAGGCCAGCGTGCGGGCGATCTCCACGCGCCGGCGCTCCCCGCCGGAGAGCACGCCGCCCAGGCTCTTGCGGCGTTCCGTCAGGCGAAATTCTTCCAGCAGTTGATCCACCCGTTCCTTGCGCTCGCGCTTGCGCATGCCGCGCATCTCCAGGATGGCATGGATATTCTCTTCCACCGTTAGTTTGCGGAAGACAGAAGCTTCCTGCGGCAGATAGCCCAGCCCCAGCCGCGCCCGGCGATACATCGGGTAGCGCGTGATCTCTTTCTCGCCCAGCAGCACACGGCCTTCATTGGGGCGGATCAGCCCCACCAGCATGTAGAAGGTCGTCGTCTTCCCCGCGCCATTGGGCCCAAGCAAGCCGACGATCTCTCCCGGATGCACTTCCACCGAGACATGGTTCACCACCGTGCGCTGGCCGTAGCGTTTCACCAGGTCGCGCGAATGCAGGATGGCGGTGGAGGTCACCGGCGCGGCGGATGCAGTTGCGACATTAGGTTGGCTCACGTACTCACCTCTTGTGCAGACTAATTCTCGCTCTCCACGATGATGCCTGTCGATTTGAAGGTCTGCTTTTCCAGGTCGAACCGGATCATCTCGGGTGCGGTCATCGTCGTCGGATCCTGGCCCTGTTGCGTCATGACGATCTTCGGCTGTACTTCATTGCCATTGCTGTCTTTTGCTTTCAGCATGCGCAGGATATGGTGTGGTTTTTTCGTATCCGGATCTATTTCGATATCTAAGATCATCTTCTCGGCGAAGCCATCGTACCGAACCGGCTCGGTGGACTTACTCCCGGCCTTCTGGCCACCGGATTTTTCCATATTATATGTGGTGAAAGTGACATTTCGGGTCGCCGTTACCGATGTGACGTTGTTTGCAGAGGCGCTGTTGGCTTCCAGGTGCAGGCAATTCAGTGTCAATTGATGCGGCGGGTTTTTCGGCGAAACGAGCATAACTGGTCCATCGAGGACCAGTTGCTTATTTTCAATCGTCGTCTGGGCTGTCGGTGCAGTGAGTTTGAATGAAATCTTTTTATCGGCCTTCGTCGCTGTTCCTTCCGCGGCCAGCAGTGCCGGCAGCAGTGCAATGACGAACGCGATGCCGCTCATCAACAACAATCGTCGCATGGAGGTCCTCCTTCAAAATCGGTCCAAGGTTCCAAGTCCAAGGTCCAAAGTCTCTATATCTGTTAACCTATTTCTTCGGTGGAGTCACATCACTCGTTTCAATACGCACATTCCCGGACAGTGTTGCTTTGGAGAGGTTAGTGGTCACCGTACCGTTGTCTGCCCATTGTTCGTACCCTAATCCGCGCGTGTGAATTTGGGTGGCGTCAAAGGTGTCTTTATTGGATACCCAGTGGAAAGTCTCCGCCTTCAACTGGACGCCATGCTGCGGCTCGGTCGCCACCACGTGCTTAAAGAGGGTGATGTGCGCCACTTTTCCTTCTACCACCGCCTTGCCTTCATCCGATTTCGCTTTCAGCACCACCTGTCCCTGCTTATACATTGTCAAATCAACCGTATGAAAGTTGTAGACACCGGTTTTATTGTCCCCTTCGCCGGAGTCAATCTGGGCCACCCAGGCCGGCGGACCCTGGTCAGGGAACACGAATTTGTAGTGCTTGTAGTTGATCTTCGCCGCGTCGTTCGTCTGCGGTTTCACGTCGGAGCGGTCGGCGGAGGCCGGATGCGCGCGCTTCCGGGCTCCTCCCGGACACCCGGCCACCAGCAGGCACACCCCGCCCAGCAAGCAGGCGGTCAATATATATCGCAAAGATGGCATAACGGGTCGCATCTTCCTCGGCACACCCGAACATTCGAGAGCTACCGTATTATACTACCCCGCGAAAAACGGCACAAACGATATCCGCTCAATGGGTCATCCGAATTTTCCCGCTTGCCCGCTCTTCGAGGCCGTCACCTGCATGGGCACGGCACCCATTCAGCATCTGCGTTCTGTAAAATCAACATACCTTTATAGGGCGAACATTTATTTTTCATGGCATACGTGAGAGTGGGAACACCTACCATCATCACACATCGATATGGGTCAGACTCCATATAAAGGAGGTATTTCGATGCCTGCAGGTGGAATATCGATTTGGTTTGCGACGTGGCTCACGGCGTTATCCGCCGGCTTGGGCCGCATCGTTGCTGTCATTCCGAATCTCATCGGTGCAATCGTTATCCTGCTCATCGGTTGGGGTATCGGCAAGCTTGTACAGGCGCTAGTCACCAGAGTTTTGGAAGCGATGCATTTTGATCGCGTTACCGAGCGTGCAGGGATAAATGACACGCTCAAGCGTGCCGATATAAAATACGACTCCTCCCAAATCCTGGGGATTGTCGCGTACTGGTTTGTCTTTCTGATTGCCATCCAAGCGGCAGCAAATGCGCTGGGGATCGTCGCGTTATCAACATTAATGGCCACGATCATCCTGTATATCCCGCGCGTCTTTGCTGCGTTGCTCATCGTGATTGCGGGTGCCTGGGTGGCCAGTTTCCTGGGGCAAATCACACGCGCTTCAGCGGCGGAAGCGAAGATCACGTACTCCGATCTCCTGGGCAATATCGTGCAAGGCTTCATGTTATTCTTCTCGTTTGCCATTGCCCTGGACTTCCTCGGACTGTCTTTCCCGTTCATGACCACCGCGTTTGCGATTCTGCTCGGTAGCATCGCATTGGCGGGCGCCATTGCCTTCGGGCTTGGCGGGCGCGAATATGCGGCTGACGTCCTGGCGGGACGCGAATTGCGTGCACTCTTCCATTCCGGCGATCGGCTGGCGACGGACGAGGTTGATGGCACCGTCCAGAATATCGGCCCGACCTTCACCACGGTGCGCACCACCAAGGGCGATATTACGGTGCAGAACAGCACACTGATGCAGAAACGCGTGATACGCCCGTCGCAAGGTACGGGTGGCGAAGGTGGCGGCATGTCGAAGGCGGCGTAAGGTACGCGTCCAAGTGACCCTACCTCGGTAGTCTGGGTCCGTTTGATAACAGACCACCAGGGGGACCAAGCCACGGAGAGGAAAACCTCTCCGTGGCTTCATGCCGTCTCCATGAGTATCGCACATTATGCAGGAGTTGGACTTTGCGACGTTGAATTCAAAGAATAAAATAGTTATACCATCCACCCAGGGGGGCCGCATGACAGAGGAAACAGTCGCACAGCCATCCGCAGATGAGCGCACCGGCACAGAAAAAGTTCCCTGGTATTCGCTCAATCCCCGCCACCTGCATTTCAGCAAAGCCACCTGGACACTGCTGGCGGTCGCCCTGGTCATCTTCTTGTTCTACGGCTTCAGCATCAAGCCGCTCTGGCAATTCGGCTGGCGCCACCATCTCTATACCACGGAAAATCTCTGGCCCGAGAAATCCGCCACTGGAAAGAAATTTGCGAGCGGGAGTTGGGTGAAATCCCGCAAAATTATCGTCTATGGCGCTCCGAAGGTGAGTGACGCTGTCGTGAAGGATGCGGCCGATGGCATGCGTAGCATGGTAGAGGAGATGCACCTCGATATCACAGTCAGCAAGGTCCCCGCGCCGCCGGAGGCGCTGCGCAGTATCGAGGCGGCAACCATCTGCAAACATCCCGGCGACAAGCATTTCAATATGGATAAATTCATCGAGCATCGCCTGGATGATCGCGGGATGCAGTATGCGGAAATGGTGGTGGTGGATGGCCCGTTTACCGACCCCGAGTGGGCGTGGGGATTGACTTATTTCGCCGCCGGCGTTTCGGTATTGCAGGAAACGAATACCACGCGCGATCTCGGTCGCCATGAAGGTACCCATCTTCTCGGGTACAACCGGCATGACGACCTTCCCTTCTACGTCCTCGGTTATCCCGAGGGGCTCATCCCCTCCCAGCGCGACACGCTGATGATGCTGCTGCCGAAACATTCCGACCAGCTCTCCCCCCGCGCCCGCGATGCCGTACGGCAATTCTGGCTCGGGATGGAGACGAAGGATGTGCATTACTTCAAGTGAAGGATCGTGTGGGAGTTTGGGGGTGTGGGGGTGTGGGAGTCTCTGTTTTTCGATGAGCCAACCCAGTATATGGGATATTCTTCCAAGCCGGTCTCCTCTCACCCAGCCCGCCCAATACTCCCACACATTCCCCAGCGCTTCCACGGTGAAAAATCAAAACGATCCCCTTGTTCAAACTGCGTTGGGCCTTGACCGCACAAGGTGAATTTGATAGAATGTTGACATCCGACCTTTTAAGGACAGTCCAGAGAGGCTGTGAAGGGTGGACGTGATGGCATATCTACAACTCGATGAGGATCCTTCCCGATGAACACACCACGGGAAGGTTTTTTTGTGCCTACAGCTAACGAACGGCAGATCCTCGATGCACAGGACATCAGCCGGGCGCTTACGCGCATTGCCCATGAGATCATCGAGCGCAACCGCGGCGTGGAGGGTCTGGTGATCGTCGGCATTCATACGCGCGGCGTCCCGCTGGCCCACCGCCTCGCCGCGCATATTTCCCGCATCGAAGGCGTGCAGATTCCCGTCGGGCAGTTGGATATCTCACTGCATCGCGATGATACAAGCGGCAACGGCGCGCGCGGGTGCCGGCCCACCGAGATCCCCATCAGCCTGACTGACCGCCGCGTGGTGCTGGTTGACGAGGTAATCTTCACCGGGCGCACGGTGCGCGCAGCGCTCGACGCGCTCATTGAGCATGGCCGCCCCGCCAATATCCAACTCGCCATCCTTATCGACCGCGGCCATCGCGAGCTGCCCATCCGCCCGGACTACGTTGGCAAAAATATCCCCACCGCGCGCACGGAACGCGTCATGGTGCGGTTGCACGAGGTCGATGACCTCGACATGGTCAGCGTGGTGCGCTGCGATCTCCCGGAGGTGTGCGATGTCCAGGCGTAGCTTGATCTCGATTCGCGATCTCTCCAACAGTGCCATCCTCGGGCTGTTCGATCTGGCCGCCGAGTTCGCCGCCCAGCCGCGCCGGCGCCTGATGCTCGCCCACGATGCGGTGATGGCCACGCTGTTTTACGAACCGAGCACGCGCACGCGCCTGTCCTTCGAATCCGCGATGCTGCGCCTGGGGGGCCAGGTGATCTCCATGGCTGACCCCGGCGCCTCCTCGGTGGCGAAAGGCGAAACACTGGCGGACACCGTGCGCATCGTCGAAGGCTACGCAGACATCATCGTCCTGCGCCACCCCCGCGAAGGCGCGGCGCAACTCAGCGCCGACATGGTGGATGTCCCGGTGATCAACGCCGGCGACGGTGCGCGCGAGCACCCCACGCAGACGCTGCTCGACCTCTACACCATCTTCCAGGAAAAAGGCCGCTTGCAGGGTGTGACTGTGGCACTATGCGGCGATCTCAAATACGGGCGCACGGTGCATTCGCTGGTGCAGGGGCTGGCGCGCTTCGGCGCACACATGATCTGCGTGGCGCCGCACGGCCTAGAGCTACCCGAACCGTTCCGCCGTACGCTCACCGCGCAATACGGCGTGGATATCGCCCAATATCATTCACTCGACACTGCCCCGCTTGGGGGATGCGATGTGCTCTACGTCACACGCATCCAGAAGGAGCGCTTTGCCGACCAGGTGGAGTTCGCCCGCATCCGCTCCTCCTACCAGGTGTCGCGCAAGACGCTGGAGCGCGTGCGCGAGGACGCCATCGTGCTGCACCCGCTGCCGCGCGTGGATGAGCTCGACTATTCACTGGACGGTGACCCGCGCGCCGCCTACTTCCGTCAGGCCGCGTACGGCGTGCCGGTGCGCATGGCACTGGTCGCCGCGCTGCTGGGTTTGCGCGAAGTGCCAGGTTTCCAGCAGCCCGGCACCAGTGCAACTCCCGCATCCGAAGCGTTCCATTGCCCCAATCCCCGCTGCGTCACGCAGAGCGAACCCGGCATCCCCGCCCGTGCGCTCGTCAGCGAAGCCGGCAACTCCCGCTGCGCATTTTGTGATGCGGAACAGGAGGTGGTATGTCCGGCATCCTGATTCGTGAGGTGGAATATCGCGGGGAGACGGTTGATCTACTGATCGATCATGTCTCGCCTCATATCATGCATGATCAGTTAACGATCACCCGGGTTGAAGGCGAAGTACCTGGTGATGTCACGGTCATCGAGGCGAAAGGCCTGATCGTCTCTAAGGGATTTTATGATGACCATGTCCATTTCCGTGATCCGGGATTCACCGAAAAGGAAGATTTACTCACCGGAGCGCGGGCTGCAGTTGCCGGAGGGTATAGCTCGGTCACATGCATGCCGAATACCAATCCGGTCATCGATTGCGCGGAGGCAGTAAGCCTCTTCGATAAGCGCTGGCGCGAATTGGCGCTCCCGATTATGGTATACACACATGGCGCTCTTACCGTGGGAGAACGTGGAGAATCGTTGACGAATATGTGGGCGCTTGCTGATCAAGGCGTTTTCAGCCTTAGTGACGATGGTGAGCCGGTGCTGGATGAACAGTTGCTCGCCGATGCCTTGCGACGGACTACGTCAGGCAATTTCAAAACCAGCCTCCACTGCGAAGAGACACCGCGATCACAGCAGAAAGTGCGCGAAGTCCTCGGTGAAGGCAAGCCGTACGAGCGGGAACCGGAGATCATCGCCTTGAGCCTCAAAGTGCTCGCCGATACTCCGGGAAACCGGTGGCTGCATTTTCAACATATCAGCATGCAGGAAAGCGTGAGATTAATCGCTGATGCCAAGAAACGCGGATTGAACGTGACGGCGGAAGTGGCCCCGCATCACCTGCTGCTCTGTCGGGATGATATCCCGCTACGCAACGGTGAACCTGATGCCAATTGGAAGATGAATCCGCCGCTGCGCTCACGCGAGGATATGCTCGCCATGCGCCGTGCATTGGCCGAAGGCATTATCGATTACATCGCGACGGATCACGCCCCCCATACCCCGCTTGAAAAGGCGCGCCCATGGGATCAGGCGCCGTTTGGCGTCATCGGGTTGGAAACGGCGTTTGGGGCTTGCATGTCACTTGTGCATAATGGCGATCTCTCTTTTGATCTTCTACTGAATGCACTTGAAGCGGGCGATGATCTGTTAGAAGCTTCACAACATCTGATCACAGGGGTGACTCTCATCGATCCGAATCACGTATGGACAGTCGACCCTGATAAATTCTATTCCAAAGCCCGAAATTGCCCTTTCGCCGGCATGACCTTCAAAGGCAAGCCGATGTACAACATCGCCAATGGCAAGATCCTAATGGCCGAAGGCGAGGTTTTATTTTAGTCCCACGCGAACTGGGAGCCAGGAACGAATTATGAATGCGAAATTAGTTTTGAGCGACGGCACCGTCTTTCACGGCACCTCCATCGGGGCGCCGGTGACGACGATTGGGGAAGTGGTCTTTAATACCGCGATGACCGGGTATCAAGAGATGGTGACGGATCCCAGTTATCGGGGGCAGATTCTCACCTTCACCTACCCGCTCATCGGCAATTACGGCATCAATGTCGACGATTGGGAGTCCGGGCAACTCCAGGTGCGCGGGATCATCGTGAAGCAGCTTTGCGACCGGCACAGCAACTGGCGTGCCACGGGGCGGCTGGATGCCCTCCTGCGCGAACAGGGTGTGCCGGGCATCGCCGGCGTGGATACCCGCATGCTCACCCGCATCATCCGCTCGCATGGCGTGATGATGGGCGCGTTGAGCGGCGAAGATGTCTCCGCCGAGGAGCTGAAGCGGCGCATCGACGCAACGCCGTATTATGGCGAGATCGATTTCGTGAAGGAAGTCACCGCCGGGCGCACCTACCCGTGGAACGAGCCGGTGCAGGCGCCGTACGATACGGCCACACGCTTCCTGGCCGACCCGCCGTTGAAGATGACCGTGGTGGACTACGGCGTGAAGCGCAACATCCTGCGCCTGTTGACCACACGTGGCTGTCAGGTGCGCGTGGTGCCGTGCGATGCGACGCCGGCGGAGATGCTGGACGGAAACCCGGATGGGCTGGTCTTCTCTCCCGGCCCCGGCGACCCGAAGAATCTCGCCTATGCCATTCGCAACATGGAGCAGGTGGTCACCACCGGCTTGCCCATCCTGGGCATCTGCCTCGGGCATCAGTTGATGTCCTGGGCCTTCGGTGGGCGCACGTATAAGTTAAAATTCGGCCACCGGGGCTCGAACCACCCGGTGAAAGATCTCATTCGCGAAGGCACGGTGCATATCACCGCGCAGAACCACGGGTATGCCGTCGATGCGGAGAGCATCAACGGCAGCGGGCTGCATGTCTCGCATATTAACCTGAATGACGGCACCGTGGAAGGAATGGCCCACGAGAGCCTTCCGATCATGACCATTCAATTCCACCCGGAAGCCAGCGGTGGCCCCCGGGATACGGAGTATATGTTCGATGAATTTGTGCGCCTGGTCGCGCAGCGAAAATTGACCGCCGTGCGCAGTTAGCCAGCGTTAAAGAGCTCCCCCCACTCGACGGACAGTGTTTGTCGTGACGCCTACAAGGCAGGAGCATCGTTATTATGAATCATGACCAACTCGAGCACCCATCACAGCCGACACCGCAACCGGCGCATGTCGCCACGATCGAGGCATTATTGCCCCGGCTGCGTGCGTTCTTCTCGACGCTGCCGGAAGTGCGGTTAGCCTATTACCAACCGGGGCCGGTGGAGGAGCAATTGAGCCTGACCGGACCGGATATGGACCGCATTATCATCGGCTTCACGCGGAACGTGTCGAGTGAGCACGTCGAGAAGCGGCTGGCGAAAATTCGCAAGCATTTCGCCGCGATGGTGCAAGGGCAGGTGGAATTCCTGGATATCGAGCGCATGGGTTATCGGGAGGCCTGCGAGGTGGCGTTCAACGCACAATCCGTCTACGGGTCGGTGGAGATGATCGAGCGGGATCGGCTCTATCGCTACAATGTCTTCCTGGAATGGAATGCCGGGGAAAAATTGACCGGCGCCAAGCAGGATCAGCCGCCGGTGTTGTTGCCATCAGTCGACCGGCCCCAGTGGGTGACCAGCGTGCCGCGCTTTGTGACGCCCATCTACCGGCACCTGAAGATGATCGAGATGCACACACGGGAGATTCGGCGCTTGCTGAAGATGGACATGAATGAGTTCACCGCCGATTCTTCGCAGAAATCACTGGCGGAATCGTACATTCTGAAGAGCATCCAGAGCGCCATCCTCATCACCATGAGCATCATGCATCGCAAAATGCGCCTCACCGCGCGTGACTACCGCGATCTCTTCCTGCTCATGCCGATGTATGGGATTATCGCCCGCGAGCGCGCCTATAAATTCGCCCGCTGCGCGGATATCCGCGACCGGCTGATGTTCCAGTACGAAGAGGTGTCGCCGGCTGAGGTCTTTCAGAACGCGGAAGAAGTGTGCGAGATCCTGCAGGACTTCAAAGCCTTCCTGCTGGAATGGCTCTTTGAGAACTATTATGCGCCGACAGGTGAGCTCATTCAGAGCGAATAATCGCGCGGCGCGGGCGCCGCAGGCGCGCCTGATCGTCACCGCGCTCATTGAGCAGGATGATTCCCTGCTGCTCGTGCAACTGGCGCACGGGCGCTTTGCCGGATTCTGGCTGCTGCCATCGGCGACGGTCGAAGCGGAACCGATCGAGCGGACCCTCCGGTGCATGGTGCCGGAACGCACAGGTTATCCGGTAGTCGATCAACAGTTACTGAGCGTGCTGGAAGAAGCGCGGGTGGATGCCCATACCGTGCGCTTCGTTTATCGCGTGCAGGTCGGCGAGAAGGAAGGCCAGCCGGCTGATGCGGAGATTGCCACCTCCCGCTGGTTCTCGCGCGAGGCGGCCCGCCAGGTGTTGGAAGAACGCGATATCGTGCCCACGCTGGGCGTGATGTCGCTGGTGCGAAGCTGGGTGGAGGGAATCCCCCCCGGTCCGCTGGAACTGATGGTGGACGATGCCCAGTGTCCCTGCGGCTCGGGCTTCCGCTACCCGGGCTGCTGCGGCTGGGACATGAGGTAATGCGGATTGCGGATTGTAGACAGCGGAATGGGAAGCGCTGATTTCCACTACCGATCCCGAGATACCGTACAGGTTGGATGTCAATATTAAAATCTGCGCTATCTGCGTAATCTGCGGTTTCTAAAAACCAACGAGGTGAGTGATGCCGAAACGAACTGATTTGAAGCGTGTGATGGTCATCGGGTCCGGGCCTATTGTCATCGGGCAGGCGGCCGAATTCGACTATGCCGGTACGCAGGCCTGCCGTTCGCTGCGCGAAGAAGGGCTGGAAGTGGTGCTGGTGAACAGCAACCCGGCGACGATCATGACGGATACCAACATGGCCGATAAGGTCTATGTCGAGCCGCTCACCGTCGAATTTTTGACCAAGATCATCGCCAAGGAGCGCCCGGACGGCCTGCTGCCCACGCTGGGCGGGCAGACCGGGCTGAACCTGGCGACGAAGCTGGCGAAGAAGGGTGTGCTGGAAGAATACGGCGTCGAGCTACTGGGCACGCCGCTGGAGTCCATCGAGAAGGCTGAGGACCGCGAACACTTCAAAAACCTGATGCAGGAGATCGGCGAACCGGTGCCGGAATCCGCCATCGCCGAGAGCATGAAGGACGTGAAGGAATTCATGGCTGAGCTCGAGTTGGCCGAGGCGCAAACCGGCCTCCCCGCCTACCCCATCATCGTGCGCCCGGCCTACACGCTGGGCGGCACCGGCGGCGGCATCGCCTTCAACTGGGAAGAACTGCACGAGATCTCCGTGCGCGGTTTCCGCATGTCGATGACCCAGCAACTGCTGCTGGAGCGCTGCCTGCTCGGGTGGAAGGAAGTCGAGTACGAGGTGATGCGCGACGGCGCGGATAACTGCATCACCATCTGCAACATGGAGAACTTCGACCCGATGGGCATCCACACCGGTGACTCCATCGTTATCGCGCCCAGCCAGACGCTCACCGACAAAGAGTACCAGATGCTGCGCACCGCCTCGCTGAAGATCATCCGCGCGCTGGGCATCCAGGGTGGGTGCAATGTGCAGCTCGCGCTGGACCCGAAGACCTTCCGCTACTACGTCATCGAGGTGAATCCGCGCGTGAGCCGCTCCTCGGCGCTGGCCTCCAAAGCCACCGGTTATCCCATCGCCCGCGTGGCGGCGAAGATCGCCGTCGGTCTGCGGCTGGACGAGATCCAGAACGCGGTGACCAAGCGGACGCTGGCCTGCTTCGAGCCGGCACTGGACTACGTGGTGCTGAAAATCCCCCGCTGGCCGTTCGACAAGTTCAACTTTGCCGACCGCCGTGTGGGCACACAGATGAAGGCCACCGGCGAGGTGATGTCCATCGACCGCACCTTCGAAGGCGCGCTGATGAAAGCCGTGCGCTCGCTGGAGATTGGGCAACACGGCCTCACGCTGAAAGGCATCAGCGAGTGGTCGGAGATGAAGCTGGAAGAAGTGCTGCGCCACGCCACCGACCAGCGCCTCTTCGCCATCTGCGAAGCCTTCCGCCGCGGCATGGATGTGGAGGAAGTCCATCAGTTGACCAATGTCGATGTCTGGTTCCTGCAGAAGGTACGCGACCTGGTGGAGATGGAGAGCGAGTTCCGCGCCCACAAAGGCCTCCCCGACGAAGCCATGCTGCAGCGCGCGAAATCCTGGGGCTTCAACGACCACGCGCTGGCCGAACTCTGGGGCGTCAAAGAGACCGCCATCCGCGAACTGCGCAAGAAATGGCACATCCAGCCGTCCTATAAATACGTCGACACCTGCGCCGCCGAGTTCGAATCGGAAACGCCGTATTTCTATTCGACGTATGAGTCAGAGAATGAATTGGTGTTGGGTTAGGATTCACCGCAGAGACGCGGAGACGCAGAGGGATTTGTGTGGGAGTGTGGGAGTTTTTAGATGCCGGAAAGGCTAAAATTCATCCGCCCAGCAACGGTAGAAGATGGAATATGGGGGCTGCGAACAACGCAGGTGTTGCCTGATAGGCAAAAATTCGTCAGCCCTGGGAAGGCGTGCCGTTTATAGTTCAGTCGCCTTGTAAGGATAAAATTCGAAAATGGAAAGGTTTTGGGAGATTGGGTGATGTCAACACGATATTCATCGAGAATCGCCAGGAATGGTCAACTCCGCTGTCGAAAGCGTCGCCTTACCATGAAGCGATCGATCGTGAAGGATTACCGTATGATTGAGGATCATCCATGTCTGTAAGAATACGCTATTCATTTCATGCTTTACAACGAATGCATCAACGTCGCATAACCGTTGACGAGATACGATACGTCGTAGAGAATGGAACTGTGATCGAAGATTATCCTGAGGATACACCCTGGCCAAGTAAACTTCGCTTTGCAGAATGCAATCACAGACCATTGCATATTGTCAGCGCATGGGATGAAGATGAGGAGCAGGAAGTCATCATCACGGTATATGAGCCAGACCCGTGTGAATGGACCGATAATTATATGAGGAGAGCCCAATGAAATGTGTGATTTGCAAGCATGGTGAGACCGCACCAGGAACCAGCACCGTCGCGTTGGATCGCGAAGGCGTAACCCTGGTGGTCCGCAACGTTCCTGCCGACATCTGCCAGACATGCGGCGAAGCATATTTCAGCGAAGAGATTACCCGGTGGGTATTGGAGACCGCGGAGAAGGCTGCCTGTGCAGGCGCTCATGTCGATGTTCGTGAATTTGCCGCATAAGGCGGAGCTTTCCATGATTGATCAACATACCATCGAGAAAGCCGTAAATACGCTGGTTGCAGAAGCGAAACCGGAGCGCATCATCCTCTTTGGCTCTTATGCACGCAACGAGGCACGTGAAGACTCGGATATCGATCTGCTGGTCGTGATACATGAACTGAAATCTCCGCATAAAGAGATGGTGCGGTTGCGTCGCAGCCTGGCCTCACTCGGCATCCCGGTCGATATACTCGTTGTCTCTGAGGCTCAATATGAGAAATGGAGCGAAGCACCGAGTACAACACTTTACTGGGCTAAGCGTGAGGGGAAGGTGATGTATGACGCAGCCTAACTTGCAGCGAGAACATGCGGAATTCCTTTTACGGAAAGCTGCCGAAGATGAGGCACTTCTCGATGAAGTGCTTGAGTCGGAACGTGTAAGCGATGAAGTATTCGGCTTATCATGAGGCTCTAGCGATCGATGAGGATTTCGTTGAGGCGTGGACAGAACTGGGATATTTTACTAATGCCATACTCGACAAGCCTGAAGAAGCGACGCAATATTTTACATCAGCGCTTGCAATTTTACGTAGCCAATTCGAAGAATCAATTGTTGGTTTAGTACAGTGTATCGCCGAGACGCAATCCCATAGTGAAGCATCTCGAGTTCTTATGGAACAACGGGAATCTATACTCGATAAGGAAGCTATGAAGCGGATCACAGCGAAAATCGAAGAAGTGATTCCAAACGAACCAGCGGATAGCTAGGTTCACAAAGCAGACCGCACCATGGTTTGTTATTTTGAGGATTATGACTATGTCTCAGAAAAAACGCGTCGTCGTTATCGGTTCCGGCCCGATTCGCATCGGGCAGGGGATTGAGTTTGATTATTGCTCCGTGCACTCCGTGTGGGCGTTGCGCGAGAAGGGGTACGAGGCGATTATTATCAATAATAATCCGGAGACCGTCTCGACGGATTTCGATACCTCGGACGCCCTCTTCTTCGAGCCGCTCACCGTGGAGGACGTGCTGAATATCATCGACCAGACGCAGCCGGAAGGCGTGGTGGTGCAGTTCGGCGGGCAGACGGCGATCAACCTGGCCGGGCCGTTGCACGATGCGGGGGTGAAGATCCTCGGCACCGATTTCCGCGGCATCGAGCTGGCGGAAGATCGCAAGCTCTTCGACCAGTTGCTCACCGAGCTGGATATCATCCGCCCGCGCGGCAAAGCAGTGACCTCTATCGAGGAGGCGCAAGCGGTGGTGCGGGAGATCGGCTTCCCGGTGCTCATCCGCCCCAGCTTCGTGCTCGGGGGGCGCGCCATGGAGATCGTCTACGATGATGACCACCTGCTGCGCTACATGACCTACGCCGTGGATGTCTCGCCGGAACGCCCCATTCTCATCGACCGCTACATCATCGGCAAAGAGGTGGAGGTGGACTGCATCTCCGACGGCAAAGATGTCCTCATCCCCGGCATCATGGAGCACATCGAGCGCGCCGGCGTGCACAGCGGCGACTCCATGTCCGTCTACCCGCCGGTGACGCTTTCCCAGCAGGTGAAAGACACCGTGGTGGACTACGCCATCCGCCTCTGCCGCGGTCTGGGTGTGATCGGGCTGATGAATATCCAGTTCGTCGTCGACGAGCAGGATGTGGTCTACGTCATCGAGGTGAACCCTCGTGCCTCGCGCACCGTGCCGTACATGAGCAAGGTCACCGGCGTGCCGATGGTGAATATCGCTACCAAGTGTTCGCTGGGCCGCACACTGGCGGAACTCGGCTATACGCACGGGGTGCATCCCGAGCGGCCCTATTATGCGGTGAAGGCGCCGGTGTTCAGCTTCTCCAAGCTCACCGAGCTCGATGTCTCCCTCGGCCCGGAGATGAAATCCACCGGTGAGATCATGGGCGTGGACCCGGAATACCCGCACGCGCTCTACAAGGCCATGGTCGCCTCGCACATCGACGTGCCGTTGAAGGGGTCGATGATCGTGACCATCGCCGACAAGGACAAAGCGCGCGCGTTACCGGTAATCGAGAAGTTCTCCAGCATGGGCTTCAAAATCTACGCCACCCGCGGCACCGCGCTCTTCCTTATCAGCAACGGCGTCGACACCACCAGCGTGGCGAAGATCAGCCAGGGCAGCCCGAATATCCTTGACCTCATCCGCCAGGAGAAGATCGACCTGCTCATCAACACCCTCTCGCCGGACAATATCTCCGAGCGCGAAGGAGCGAAGATTCGCCGCGCCACCGTCGAGCACAACGTCCCCTGCCTTACCTCGCTCGACACCGCGGAAGCCCTGCTCATTGCCATGGAAGCCCGCCGCGCCGGCGCCTCCTTCTCGGTGCGGTCGTTGGATGAATTGCTGGTGCTGCAGTAATTCTACAGGGATAAACGGGATGAAAAGGATAGGCAGGATGTAATTTTAATAGGTTGAATGCAAACAAAGCACGGCACATTTATGCATTGGAAAAGATGCGTGAATGTGCCGTGCTTATTACTGAGACGCAAAGAAGAACGAGGAGTTACCGACAGAATTAAGAAAATACATCCTGCCTATCCTTTTCATCCCGTTTATCCCTGTGAAATACTCCAACGCACCTACTTCACCGCCAATACGGTCCCGCCAATTTTGATAATGTCTCCGGTGCGTAGGGTATGTTCGGTGATGCGGCGGTCGTTTGCGTAGGTGCCGTTGGTGCTGCCGGTATCGCGGAGGACCCAGGTGTCGTCTTCCCAGACGATTTCCGCGTGGTGGCGCGAGGTGCCGGGGTCGGTCAGGGGTAAGGCATTCATCGGGCCGCGGCCAATGGTGAAACCGTCGCTTAGCGGGATTGACCGCCCCACCCCTTCGCCGGCAGTGATGATCAGCGTGGTAGGCGGTGCGGCAATGAGGACGGTGTGCTCCTGTTCCGCCAGAGTGCTGACAGGAGATGCAAAGGAGTGCATCACAGACGGCGACGGCGCGGAACTGGGTGCTGCGGCGTTGTCATTGGCCGTGGTGATCTGCATCTCGCCGACTTTCACTTCATGGTCTTCCACCAGGCGTACAGCGATGGGTCCGATGGTCTGATAATTGCGCTCGGTGGTAAACTCGCGTAAGTACTGTTCGAGTTCGGCCAGCAGGCGCCCGCTGATCGCCTGGAAGGTGGCAAATGTTTCCGGCGAGAGGTGCACGGTGTATACGTTCGGCACGTATGTCGCGCTCACGCTCACTGTGCGATGACTCTCGACCTCGCGCGTGAGACGCTTGGCCACTTCAATGGGCTGAAGCTGCGTGCGGAAGGCCCGTGAAAACACGCCTTCCACCACATCCTCCAACGCGCGCTCCAACCGAGACAGCATATCCACACCATCCTCCTCACGAAAGGATTCAGGATTTAAGATTCAGGATGCAAGGCTTATCGTCGAAAGCCGACGGGTTGGTCTGCCCACCGGCACTTATCGATGCTGTGTGAACCGCCCCTGGCGGCATTGATCGCAACTTGCATCCTGAATCATGCATCCTGAATCCTATTTCTTCGAGCAGTATCACTCAGAATACAATCTTCTCAGTTATTTTCCCCAACAAATCGCCTGCTTATGCCAGTGCTTGGGGTTATAATGAGCCAAGGAAGCGCTGCATGCGTCGCATCGCTTCTTCAATTTTCGGCAAAGCGGTCGCATAGGAGCAGCGAATGTACCCTTCGCCGCACTCGCCGAAGGCATTCCCGTGCACCACGGCGACTTTCTCTTCCATCAACAAGCGTTCGGCAAATTCGATGGAGGTCAATCCTGTGCTCTTGATGCAGGGGAAGGCGTAAAAGGCTCCTTCCGGCTCGAAGCACGGCAACCCCATGGCGTTCAGTCGATTCACGATCACGCGCCGTCGCTGGTCATAATCGTTGCGCATCTGCTCAACATCATCCTCACCGCGCTGCAACGCTTCCACCGCCGCGCGCTGGGCCAGGTGTGGCGCGCACATGCAGGTGTACTGGTGTACCTTGTTCATGGCTTCAATGATCTCGGCCGGCGCCGCCACATACCCGAGCCGCCACCCGGTCATCGCGAACGCTTTGGAGAAGCCGGACAGCAGCACCGTGCGCTCACGCATGCCGGGCAGCGAGGGGAAAGAGACCGGCGTTTGCCCGTAGGTCAGTTCCAGGTAGACTTCATCCGAGATCATCAACAGGTCGCGGCGCCGGGCAATCTCCGCCAGCGCCTCCAGCCGTTCACGCGGCAGGATGGCGCCGGTCGGATTATTCGGATAGCCGATGAGCGCCACCGTCGCGCCGCTCTCCACCACCGCCCGCTCAAAGGCCTCGGCGGTGAGCTGAAACCGATCATCCACATAGGTGGGAATGCACACCGGGATGCCGCCCGCCAGCTCGACAGTAGCCGGATACGCGACATACGACGGCTGCGGGATCACCACTTTCTCGCCATCATTCACCAGGGTGCGCATGGCGAGGTCAAGGCCTTCACTCACTCCCACGGTCACCATAATCTCGTTGTCCGGGTTGTATTCGAGGTTAAAACGTCGCGCGAGGTAGGCAGCAATTTCCCGGCGCAGATTAATAATCCCCAGATTGTGCGTATATTGCGTGTACCCCTTCTCCACGGAGAAGATGCCCGCTTCGCGGACACGCCAGGGGGTGACGAAATCCGGCTCTCCGATGCTCAACGAGATCGCGTCGGGCATCGATTCGACTAACCCGAAGAACCGGCGAATGGGTGATGGTTGTAGTTGTTGAACCCGCTGTGCGATACGGGACTGGCAATCAATCGGCATAACTGTCCTCAGCACTGCATCCGGCAGCTTTGCCGGCGCAGGCGCGCTTTCGTAGCACGAGTATAGCAGAGGGCGCATGAAACGAGCAAGATTACTTTCCTCTCCCGCGTTGCTCCGATTTCGTCGGATGATGACGGGAATGGCCGTATTCGCGTGAAAACTGACACAATACCGCCGCTGCATCGGATTTTGTGTGGTAACATTGGTATGATTTTCCACCGTTTCCGTTAGCATGAGTGCAGAATGCATTTCAGCGACAGAGGAATAAGCGATGGCTAAGCGAATTCTCATTGTGGAAAACAATGACCGCGACCGTGAATTGCTGATGCTGGTGCTGAGTACGCGCGGATTCGCGGTTGATACGACCACCGATGCCCAGCAGGCGACGGCCTTTTTCGAGCAGCGACCACCGGACCTACTGGTCGTCGATTCCGATCTACCGGATATCAACGGGTGGGACTTTTGCGAGGATATCAAACACCGCGATGGTGGGCAATCCGTGCCGTTGCTCATTGTCTCCGCACAACTGCCGATGCAATCGCGGCTCGACGGATCCTGTGCGGACGATTTCCTGGTCAAACCCTTCGATGATCAAAAACTGTTAGAGAAAGTCCACCACCTTTTAGCAGCAAATGTGTCGAATAAGACGGAAGAAGCCTGACCTCCCGATCCCCTTCTTCGCATAGGAAGGGGGCCGGAGGATTAGATGAGCCCGAAGGGCATGTTGCGCTTTTCGCTGGTTCGGGTACAATAGAGGTGTCCCATTCCTCTGGTGCACAGAGGAAAGGGAGGTGCGAAATGACACGATGGATTGTCTTCATCATAGGTATCATGCTCCTGGTCACTGCGGCAGCGCATGCCGCGGAACTCGGGAAGACACAGGTGGCGCTTGAAGGGCAAAAAGTCAGCTCGGAGGAAACCAACTTCGGGAATCTCGTCACCGATGCCATCCGAGATGCCAGCGGGGCAGATATCGCGATCGTCCACGCGATGGCGTTCCGGGCCAGCGCACTGATCGACAAAGGCGCGGTGAGCGACCAGGCGCTACGCAGCACGCTCGCCTCGCCGACCAGCAAGATTGTCACATTGAAATTGACGCCGGCGCTGTTGCGCACCCTGATGCAGCGCTCCTTGACGAAATATCCCGACCCGACTCCGGCCTTTTTGCAGGTTTCCGGAATGCAGGTGACCTTTGATAGCGCGCAGCCGTCGGCGATGCGTGTGAAGAGCATCAGCGTGGGAGGCAAGTCACTGGATCTGTCCGATACGAAAACGACCTTCCTGGTCGCCATGCCGCGTGAGTTAGCCTTCGGCGCGGCCGGATATGTGCTCGATTTCACCGACGACATCAAAGGCAGCCTCCAGGTGACGGATATCAATATGATCCAGGCGATCAGCCAGGAATTCCAACGCCTCAAAGGCACCGTCAATCCCGCAGTCGAGGGCCGGTTGAAGGATGTCAACCCGAAGGCCGCGAAGTAATTCGTGATTCGTAATAAGTGATCAGTCATTCGTACTTGCACACCGATGCTGACCGCTTATTACCTGGTAGAATTCACCGCGCCGCGCCTGTACAGGCGCGGCGCGTATTTCTGCGAAGGGGTAAGCCGCGATCCATGCCTACCATACATATTCTTCATACCGCCGACTTGCATAACAAACTGACCCCGGCCAAGGCTTCCTTCATCAAAGGGCTCCGGCAGCATTTTGCGCCGGACGTACTGTTGCTCGATGCCGGCGATGCGGTGGGGGCAGGCAATCTCGGCGCGCGGGGCAAAGAGCCGATCCTCACGCTGATGTGGGATACGGGGTATGATGCGATGGCGATGGGCAACCGCGAGAGCCACCCCACGCAGCAGGCACTCTGGAAAAAGCTCAAAGACGCGCGCGTGCCGGTGCTCGCCGCCAACCTGCGCGCAAAGCAGGACCACCCCACCCCACCGGCGGTGCAGGAGTACGTCGAGTTTGGCCTCGGCGAAGAGGAAGAGGAAGAGGAATTCGTGGTCACCGTGCTTGGACTGGCGCCGCAGATCACTGCGCCGGACTCCTGGTGGGCCAAAGTCACCGACTATGTCTTTGATGACCCACTGCACACCGGCCCCGGGCTGGCGAAAAAGCTGCGCCCGGAGACCGACCTGCTCATCGCCCTTACGCATATCGGCTACGAGCGCGATGTGCAACTCTGCCAGTCCCCGGATATCGATCTGGTCATCGGCGGCCATACACACCAGGCGGTCTGTCCTCCGGAACAGCATGGGCATGCGTACCTGGCCACCACCGACGCCTACGCCATGCACATCGGTCACCTCACCGTGACCTTCACGCCCGACGAGGGCATCACCGCCATTGAAGGCGAACTGATCCCGCTGGACGGCGCCGCCATGCCGTAACGGAATCGCGAAGGCGGATGCGTAATCATCACACACCGCCGCCGCCTTGCATCTCCCGTGCACATCATAAGCCGGCGCGCGGCGGGAATAATGCCACATGGGAGAAGGCCATGGCGAATGTGACCAATTACGAGATCGCGCGCATCTTTCAGGAGATTGCCGAGGTGCTGGAGGTGCGCGGGCAGGATACCTACCGCATCCGCGCGTATGAAAACGCGGCGCGGAATATCCTCGCGCTCGACGAACCCCTCTCGGAAATCCGCGCCCGCGGTGAATTGGAGAATATCCAGGGTATCGGTGAGTCGCTGGCGGCGAAGATTGCAGAGATTCTCGACACCGGGCACTTGCGCCAGCATGATGAACTGATGCAGCAATTTCCACCCGGCGTAGTCGCCATGATGCAGGTGGGCGGCATCGGGCCGCGCACGGCGGAGACATTGTATCGCGAACTCGGCATCAACAGCATCGAAGAGCTGGAACGCGCGGCGCAGGAGCATCGCATCAGCAAGCTGCGAGGGTTCGGCACGAAGACCGAGGCGAATATCCTGCAGGCCATCCAGCGCATGCAGCGCCAGCGTGCCCGCATCCCCCTCGCCCGTGCCTACCCGCTTGCCCAGCAGATTGTCAACACCTTGCGCCATGTCGCGCCGGTCGAGCAGATCGAAGTAGCCGGCAGCCTGCGCCGCATGAAGGAAGATATCGGCGATATCGATATCCTGGTGACCTCTAACGACCCACCGGCGGTGATGCAGCAAGTGGCGCGCCTGCCGATGGTGCAGCAGGTGCTGCTGACCGGCAACACGAAAACCACCGTCTTCACCGACATCGGCATCCAGGTGGATGTTCGCGTGGTAGAGCCGGAATCCTTCGGCGCCGCGCTGCAATATTTCACCGGCTCGAAAGCGCATAACATCAAGCTGCGCACCATCGCCGTCCGCAAAGGCTTTAAACTCAGCGAATACGGCATCTTCCGCGCCGATACTGGAGAACGCATCGGCGGGCGCACCGAGGATGAGATGTATCGCCCGCTGGGCATTTTGATGTATCCGCCGGAGTTGCGCGAGGACCGCGGGGAGATCGAGCTGGGGCTGGACGGCATTATGCCGGACTTCATCGAGGTGGGTGACCTCCGCGGCGACCTGCATGTGCATTCGGACTGGAGCGATGGGCATGCATCGATCCGCGACATGGTGCTGGCCGCCCGCGCGCATGGGCTGGAATACGTGGCGATCACCGATCACTCGGTTGGCCGCGGCATTGCGAAAGGCCTGAGCGTCGAGCGCAAATACCAACAGATTCGCGAGATTCGCCAGTTGAACGACGAGATCTCCGGCATCACGATTCTGATCTCCGCCGAGGTGGATATCCGGCGTGACGGCACGCTCGATTACCCGAATGATCTGCTGGCTGAGCTGGATCTCTGCGTTGCCTCTATCCACTCCTCCTTCAACCTGTCGGAACGCGACCAGACGGAACGACTGCTGCGCGCGATGACCAATCCCTTCCTGGATATCATCGGGCATCCAACAGGCCGGCTCATCGGCTCGCGTGATCCGATCAACCTGAATATGCGCCGTGTCATGGAGGCCGCCAGCCGGCATGGTCTTGCCATGGAAGTGAACTCCTGGCCGGAGCGACTGGACCTGAACGATATTCATATCATGATGGCGCGCGAGCTCGGAGTACCGCTGGCCATCAACACCGATGCCCATGCACCGGATAACTTTAACCTGCTGAAGTTCGGTGTGGCCACCGCCCGGCGGGGCTGGGCGACTCCCGGCGACGTGCTCAACACCCTGCGGCTCAAACAATTGCTCCCCCGCCTGCGCCGCCACGCACTGCGCAAAGCAGCATGAGCACCACCCCCGCGGCCTTTTCACCTGCAGGAGGCCGCGGGGGTGGTGCTTCCTCGGTAGTTGATTTTCAGATACTCCTCTCGTATAATATTCTTGCCTGGAGGTTGAGCGGTGTCTGTTCTATCCGGGGATATCCCGCTTATATCGCTGCCGGCTGTGCTGTTTCCCGGTACGTTCCTGCCCTTGCAGATATCCGAGGAGAAGCACCGCGCGCTGTTCAGTCAGTGTGCGGATGAGCATCAGTATCTCGGGGTGGTGCTGAATCCCGGCCAGGGAGGGAACCGGCGACCGGCGGTTCCGTGCACGACCGGTTGTCTGGCGACCGTGGCATTAACGCTTGCCGATGGAGACGAGGGGATCAGTGTGGTGCTCTACGGTGAGCAGCGCATGCGCGTGGTCGACTTCATGCAGCAGCCCGACCATTTCTCCGGTCGCGTCGAAGTGTTAAAGGACTACTCCGGTCTCAATGCAGAACGCCGCACCAAACAAGCCGCGCAGTTGTTCCAGCGCTACCTGGATTTGATAAGTACGCGATACGAGACCCACATGGTCAATATGCCGTTGCCGGATGATCCCATCGCCGCATCCTATCTGCTCGCCGCTGTATTGTATCTTCCGCTGGAAATCAAACAGCGCTGGTTGGAATCCGCCTCCGCCGCGGTGCGCCTGGAAGAAGAGCTGGCTTTCCTGAATACCGAGTGTGAGAAATTGGCGACATTTCTCGCCATCTCCAACCATACCCACCGCCGCTATATCATGCCCGATGCCGATCTCTTCGCGCATCTCATCTCGCAGAATTGATATCTCTCTGTGGTGATTCTCTGTCGCGGTCTCTGCATACCACAGCGATGTCAGCGCACTATCGCTGGAACATCCTCAAGGTTAGCGCCAGATTGCGACGAGATAATTAGAATTATGGTATAATCCTCCCGGTGTCACATCGGAAGGTATGACCCAAGTTGATTTCACGAAGAAGGACATAACGTGGCATTTCTTGCTTCTTTATTTGATAAAACCAAGGGAGATATCGCTCGCGCCTGGAAGACAGTCGAGCAGATCAATGCCCTCCGCCCGAAACTCGCGCCGTTGCGTGATGACGAATTGCGCGCCAAAACGGCGGAATTCAAGGCGCGCCTTGACGGAGGCGAAACGCTGGATGACATCCTGCCTGAAGCGTTCGCCGTGGTGCGTGAAGCCGCCTGGCGCGTGCTGGGCCGGCGCCAGTACCGGTTCTGGGTACGCAAACCCGGCGTCGAAGGGCCGGGAACCAGCGCGCTGGATGAGATCATCGTACCCGAAGGGGAGCGAGATGCCACGGAAGCACGCCTGCGCAACGAAGGGCGTACCTTCACCATCGAACGCTACATGGAACCGTTCGATGTCCAGATGATCGGCGGTATCATCCTGCACAAGGGGATGATCGCGGAGATGAAGACGGGTGAAGGGAAAACGCTGGTCGCGGCGGCGCCATTATATCTGAATGCGCTGACAGGCCGTGGCGTGCACCTGATTACCGTCAACGACTTCCTTGTACGCTATCAGGGGCATCTGATGGGCCGGTTGTATCACTTCCTCGGCCTTACCACCGCCGTGACGCAATCGGGAAAAGGCGGCGGCGAGCTCCCTAGCTTCCTCTATGATCCCGGCTACAATGAGCCGGACGGCATGCAGGACTTGCGCCCGATCTCCCGCCGCGAGGCCTACCGCGCCGACATTACCTATACGACCAATAACGAGGTCGGGTTCGATTATCTGCGCGACAACATGGCGATGGACGTGGAAAATCTGGTGCAACGCGAGTTGCACTATGGCATCGTCGACGAGACGGACAATATCCTCATCGATGAAGCGCGCACGCCATTGATCATTTCCGGCCCGGGCGAAAAGCCGACCGACCTGTACGTCAAAGTCGACCGCGTCGTGCGCCTGCTGCATCCGGAGACGGATTTCATCGTGGACGAGAAGTCGAAAGCGGCCATGCTGACTGAAGACGGCCTCGGGCGCGTGGAGAGCGGGCTCGGTGTGAGCAACATCTCCGACCCGGAAAACCTGGAACTCTTCCAGCATGTGCAGGCCGCGTTGCGTGCGAATGCCTGTTATAAGAAGGATATCGATTACATCGTTAAAGAGGGCCAGGTGATCATCGTCGATGAGTTCACCGGTCACCTGATGTATGGGCGCCGTTTCTCCGAAGGCCTCCATCAGGCCATCGAGGCGAAAGAGAACGTGAAGGTCGAGCGTGAGAGCATCACCTGGGCGACCATCACCTTCCAGAACCTCTTCCGCCTGTACAAAAAGCTGGCAGGTATGACCGGTACGGCGAAGACGGAAGAGCAGGAGTTCATCAAAATTTACGGGCTGCCCGTCGCGATGATCCCCACCCACCGGCCAGTGGCGCGCAAGGATCACGCGGATGTCGTGTACAAGAGCGAAGAAGCGAAATTACGCGGCATCATCGGCGAGATCCTGCAGTGTGAAAGCCGCCAGCAACCGGTGCTGGTCGGGACACGCTCCATTGAGGTGTCCGAACGTGTCAGCGAACGCTTGAAAGCGGACCTGCTGCAAGGATTTGCACTGGCATCGGTGTTGCATCGCCACATGTGCGAGATTCGCACCTTCGACGAGCGGCAGCAACAGGAAATTCTCACCTTGCTAAAGTTGCGCTCCGGCGACCTCCGGCGCGAACGCGATCATCTGCAGAACGCGTTGGAGAAGATGGAACTCTACTCCAACCAGAAGTCACTGCGCCTGGTGCAGCCGGAAGAAATTCGCCAGCTTGAGCAGAAGCTCGAGCGCGCGGCAACAGCGGACGATGAGATTAACGTCCTGCACGAAAAGGTGAAAAACGGCACCGAGCTCTCGTCGAATGAGTCGCGCCGCCTGGCGGAGATTATCTGCTATCAGCGGTTGGAAGATCTCCGTGTCGAGCGAATTGCCAAGCTGATGGAAGCCTTCGGGCTGTCCGGCAAGCCGGCCGACGCAGACAACGTGTCGAAACTGGCGACCATCATCGGCCTGACCTCCGATCTCGACCGCCTGGGCAATCTACTCCTGCGCGGAGTCCCGCACCAGGTGTTGAACGCGAAGTACCATGAGAAGGAAGCGAAGATCATCGCGCAGGCCGGTCATTCCGGTGCGGTGACCATCGCGACGAACATGGCAGGCCGCGGTGTCGACATCATGCTCGGCGGCAACCCGAACGAGATGATGGACGATATCCTGGAAGAGATGGAGATCGATCCCGAGACGGCCACGCCTGAAGAACGCGAAAAGGCGCTGGAGAAAGCGCGCGAACGCTGTATCCATGACCGCGAAGTCGTGGTCTCGCAAGGCGGGCTGGCGATCATCGGTACGGAACGGCATGAAAGCCGCCGCATCGACAACCAGTTGCGTGGCCGTTCTGGCCGCCAGGGAGATCCGGGCTCGTCGCGCTTCTTCGTGTCGATGCAGGACGAACTGATGCGCCTCTTTGGGCCAGATCGGTTCGACTTCGTGCTGCGCGGGTGGGAAGAGAACGTCCCCATCGCCGCGAAGATCATCAGCAAACAAATCGAGACGGCGCAGAAGAAGGTCGAAGGACACAACTTCGAAAGCCGCCAACACGTGCTGAAGTATGACGATGTCATGAACCTGCAGCGCGAGGTGATCTACAAGCAGCGACGCCAGGTGCTGGAAGGCGAGAATATGCGTCCCACCGTCGAGGACGCGATTGAGAAGGCGATCACCCGCCGCCTCGATGAATATGCCGGTGAAGCCTTGCTGCCCAGCCAGTGGGATACCGAGAAGCTCTCCCGCGCGTTGCTGGAGATCTGCCCGCAGCTTCCGCTGTTCTTCGCGCCGGAAGATATGCGCTACGGTCCGGCCAATCCGCTCTTCGAGTCGCAGCACCGCGCGCGGCTCTGGCAAACGTACGAAGATGCCTTGAAGAGCTATAATACGCGTCCTGAATTGCTCGAAGCGATCCTGGAGCATGTAGACGAGGCGTATGATAACCATGAGGCCGAACAGGGTGAAGAGAATATGCGCATGATCGAGCGCTTCGTCATCCTGCGCATCATCGATAGCAAGTGGGTGAATCACCTGGATTCGCTGTCCTTCCTGCTGGAAGGCATCGGGTTGCGCAGCTACGAACAGGTCGATCCGCTGGTGGCCTACACCAAAGAGGCCTATGCGATGTGGCTGGATCTGTTGCAGGACATCCAGGAAGATATCGCGCATAACATCCTCCGCGTGCGGCTGGTCAGCGAAGAGGAAGAGCATAAGCGCACCGCGCAACGCCGCCCGCGAGGCAGTAGCCAGAGCGAAGAGGGCCCCAGCCGCGGCGACCGCGTCGCCCATGCCAACATTGGCCGCAACGACCCCTGCTTCTGCGGCAGTGGGAAGAAATACAAGAATTGCCACCTGGGCAAAACGGCCGTGTAAATGCAGCGGCAATACTGAAACCCCAAAAGGGGCGATCCCGATGACATCGGGACCGCCCCTTTTGTTCGCCTACCCATACGAAAAACGTCGAATGCGAGTGTATTGCTTACGCATAAAGTCGGGGGACTGTCCCCGTTATAAGTGCTCGGATGGGAATATTGCTCGGTAAAGGGACTGTCCCCAACCCGCGCACGAAGGCAGAGGACAGTCCCTGATTCCCTCGTAAAAACCCCTATTTTTTCGTCTGATCGCCCTCCCGCCTGCTAGGCCGCAAGAACGGTATAGTAGGCGGGAGACACTAGATCGGGCGGCCTCCACGCAAATCTAACGCCAATTG
>Ga0272448_1000983_pt1 | contig 40353 bp, 33 predicted proteins | sample YNPCB0191_FD_202220 | JGI IMG/M metagenome (GOLD analysis project Ga0272448, IMG submission 202220) | Hot spring sediment microbial communities from Yellowstone National Park, WY, United States - YNP-CB-019-1 | ecosystem: Environmental > Aquatic > Thermal springs > Hot (42-90C) > Sediment...
TCCTCCTGTTGACTTAGATGAACTACTGGCTCAAAAAATTTCTGTCTGTTCTAACTTCTCCAGCTTTAAGTCAATGTCTCAATTCTATGAGGGAGGGGGATACCATGTGGGGTGGTTTCCCTAAAATATAAAACCTGTAATTTTTTTAATTGTCTTGCAAAAGGCGGGTTCAATTTTTATGCAAGCGTTTGCTGGAACCAGGAAAGAAACAGGCTCATCCTCTCAAGCTCTGGAGGCAAAGGCTTCAGTGCAGAAGGAAAATCTGCAATCAGGCAGGAACAGGCTCGCCCATCTTCACAGATACCACCTTGGAAACACCCTCCTCCTCCATTGTTATGCCATAGAGGATGTTTGCAGCCTCCATGGTGCGCTTGTTATGGGTAATCACAATAAACTGTGAGATGGAAGAAAATTCTTTTAAGAGTTTTGTAAATCTCAATATGTTTGCATCGTCCAGCGGCGCATCTATCTCGTCCAGGAAACAGAATGGACTGGGCTTCACAAGAAAAATCGCAAACAGGAGTGCAATGGCTGTGAGTGTCTGCTCTCCCTCTGAAAGAAGCAGGATACTCTGCAGTTTTTTCCCTGGAGGCTGTACCACAATTTCAATCCCTGTTTCCAGGGGGTCTTCAGGATTGGTCAGACAGAGACTTGCCTCTCCTCCTTCAAACAATCTCTCAAAAATATCTTCAAAATTCTTTTTGATTTTATTAAAAGCTTCCATAAATCTGGTCCTGCAGGTCTTTTCAATTTCTTCAATAACCTTTTTCAGGTGTTCCTCTGACCTTGTAAGGTCCTCTGTCTGTTTTTTTAGAAACAGATATCTATCCTTGAGCCTCTGGTATTCTTCTGTAGCCACAAGGTTCACCTCTCCCATGCTTTCTATCTTCTGCCTTAATATCCCTGTTTCTCTTTCTATCTCTTCCCTGGAAATAATTTCGGACGGTTCATTATCAGGTGTCTCTAAAGACTCAGGAGATTGTCCCATTTCTTTTAACTTCTGCAGGATATTTTCGGTCTGAAGTTTAAACTCAATCTCTTTGATTTCAAGTTCTTTCAGCCTTTCCTCATTTCCCCTTGCCCTGCGCATCTCCTTGAGCCTCTCCTCCTCATTCATCAAAACATCCCTTGCCCTGCTATAAGCTTCTTCATACCTTAAAAGCTCTTCCCTTTCCTTCCTGTCCTGCTTCAAAATCTTCTCTATTTGTGCCTTTACTTCCTCAAGCTGGCATTCCAGATTCTCTGAAGCCCGTGGAATCTCAGACATCTCCTTTTTCCATTCTTCAAGCATATGCAGCAGTTCTTTTTTGCTCTCCTGTTGCCTTGCCTGCTCATTCTGCCTTACCTGAAGCCTTTCTTCCAGCAGTGCAAGATTCAACCTCTCTTCATTTAACTTCTTTAAAAGTTCCTCCTTTTTCTGCTCCAGTTTTTTAATATTTTCATGTATTGATTTTACCGGACCGGAAATGCCTTCTCCTATCTTTTCAATTTCCCTGAATCTTTTCCCTTCAAGAAAACATCCATTTTTGTCCCTGTCTTCTCGCCAGACACAGACCGTGCAGCACAGGCATATAGAATCCTTTTCCATAGATTCTGCCTCTTTCAGTTCTAATTCTGTCTTTTTCAGTTCAGACTCCAGTGTCTGAATATTTGCCCTGCTTTTTACAATTTCCCCTTCTATAGCCTTCATCTCCACTTCTGCCTGTCGAATCTCTTCATCTATTAATCCTGTCCTTTTTTCAATCCTTTCAAGTTCTTCCTTAATCTCAGATTCCCTTTGAGATAAATTTCTCTTTCGTTCCTCCAGTATAAAAATCTGTGAATTAGCCCTTTCCTTAGAAGAAACAGCCTCATAGTGTTTTTCCCTGCGCTCCCTCAATTCCTTCTCTTTTTGAAGAAGCTCTTCCCTCAATCTTTCAACCTCTGCCTCAGCAATTGAAAAATCCTTTTTAAATTTTTCTTCATTCTGCCTGCAGGCCTCCAGTTCTTCCTTAATGGCATCCCGCTCCTTCTTAATTCTGCAGAGGTCAGCAATCAATAATTTTGCCTCCAGCTCCTTCATCTGCTGTCTGTACCTCCTGTATCTCTCAGCCTTGCTCACCTGTCGCCTTATAGCATTTATGGAACGCTTTACCTCCTGAATTATGTCGTTTACGCGCAGGAGATTTGTCTGTGTATCTTCTAACTTCCTCATGGCTTCTATTTTGCGAACCCTGTATTTCATAATACCTGCTGCTTCCTCAAACAGAAACCGTCTGTCCTCCGGCTTGCTGGTCAGCACCAGATTCACCTTATCTCTTTCTATGAGGGAATATGCATTCCCGCCCAATCCTGTATCCAGAAACAGATCCACAATATCCTTCAGACGCACAGGCTGTTTGTTTATATAATACTCACTTTCACCCGAGCGATAGTATCGCCTTGTCACTGTAATTTCAGGAAGATCCTTCAAATTCCTGAGAGCAATCCCTGAGTCAGGAGATGTCTCACTGATTACAACCGGATTGCCCTTACCATTCTTTAAGGTTATGGATGTTGGAACAGAAAAGCCATTGCCTCCAAAATGAACCTCTTCAGAAGCCTCCTCTTCCTCTTTTTTATCTCTGTCCTTACATTCCGGGTTTTCAATGGTAAGGGAAACCTGGGCATATCCCTGGGATTTTCTGGACCTGCTTCCATTAAACACAAGGTCCTCCAGGCGATTCACGCGCAGGGCCCTGGAACTCTGTTCACCCAGGGCCCACTGGATTGCATCTGCTATGTTTGACTTTCCACAGCCATTGGGACCAACTATGGCTGTAATACCCTGTTCAAACTTGAATGTTGTCTTATCAGCAAAAGACTTAAAGCCATTCAACTGTAATTTTTTCAAATACATTTTAACCTCCATATTTTAACGCTTTTATGCCAATATCTTTACGGTAATGCATCCCTTCAAAATAAATATCTTCAATAGCGCCATACGCTTTATCTCTTGCATCCCTGAGGTCTCTACCTGTAGCTGTAACCCCCAGGACCCTTCCTCCTGAAGTCAGAAGCTTACAATTTTTTATTGTGGTTCCTGCATGGAATACAAATACATCAATTTTATTTTTAACTTTTTCAAGTCCTTTAATCTCAAAACCTTTTTCATATGAGTCAGGATAGCCCCTGGAAGCAAGCACAACACATACACAGGCACCCTTTTTCCATTCAATGGAAATCTCCTTTAGCCTGTTTTTAACACATGCATCTATGAGCTCTACAAGATCTGAATCCAGGAGTGGAAGAATTGCCTGGGTTTCAGGGTCTCCAAATCGCACATTGAATTCAAGCACATATGGCAATCCCTTGCTAACCATAATTCCTGCATAGAGAATGCCATTATAGGTTATTCCCTCCTCATTCAGTCCTCCTATCAATCTTTCAAATATCTCCTGAGATATTTTCTTTTGCAGCTCCTGCGTAATAAGTGGCGCAGGTGAATATGCTCCCATTCCACCCGTATTTGGTCCTTTATCCCCGTCATAAACCTGTTTGTGGTCCTGGCTTGAAATCAGGGGAAGAAAGGCTTTTCCGTCCACAAATGCAAGTATGGAGGCCTCTTCCCCTTCAAGATAATCTTCAACTACAATCTGATTCCCTGCCTCTCCAAAAATCTTTTGATCTAAAATCTTATGCACCGACTGCTCTGCTTCCTCCATTGTCCTTGCAACAATTGCTCCCTTCCCTGCTGCAAGCCCATCTGCCTTTATCACAACAGGGGCACCTTTTTTCTTTATATATTTAATGGCAGAGATTGAATCTGAAAATATCTCAAAAGGGGCAGTTGGAATGCCATACTTCCTCATCAATCTTTTTGCAAACACCTTGCTTCCCTCCAGCCTGCTTGCCTCTTTTGATGGCCCGAAGATTGGAAGCCCCTGATGTGCAAAATGGTCAGCAATACCTTTTACAAGAGGCGCCTCAGGTCCGACAATAGTGAGCGTGATTTTTTCCTTTTTAACAAAATCTGCAATGCCTGTAAAATCGTCTGTGGAGATATTGCGGCAGTCTGCGATCTCGGAAATTCCTGCATTGCCCGGAATGCAATATATCTTTTTTACTTTTGAACTTCGGGATATCTTCCAAACAAGACAATGTTCCCTTCCGCCACTGCCAATAACAAGAACCTTCATAAAATCCTCACCCTTTTTCCCTCAATCTTCAATCTACCTTCAGCAAATAACCTTACTGCCTCAGGATAAATCCTGTGTTCAAATTTCAGTATTCGCTTTGCAAGGGTTTGCGGTGTATCATTTTCATATACAGGTACTACCTTCTGAAGCACTATGGGTCCTGTATCCACTCCCTCATTTACAAAATGCACAGTGCAGCCGGAAAATCTCACCCCGCTCTCAAGCACAGCCTTATGCACATAATGTCCGTACATTCCCTTTCCTCCAAAACTCGGAAGGAGTGCAGGATGGATGTTCAGAATCCGATTCTTAAAATTCCTGACAAAATAGGGATGAAGAATCACCATAAATCCTGCCAGGCAAACAAGATTAATTTTCCTTTTCTTCAATTCTCTTACCAGCGCCTTTGCATATTCAAGCCTGTTCTTATAGTCTTTATCATTCAGAACCAGTGTTTCAATGCCTGCCTTTTGCGCCCTTACAAGCGCATATGCCCCGGGATTATTGCTTATCACCAGTTGTATCTTAACCCTGGACCCTGGACCTTGAACTTTGAACCTGTCTATCAATGCCTGCAGGTTTGTTCCACTTCCAGAAACAAGTACTGCCACCCTCACTCCCACTTCACCACCCTCCCTTCTCTTATCCACTGTAGCCTTGTCAGGGCATCCTGATTTGCAGGTTCCAGTTTCAGAACAGTCTCATACTGGGTAATTGCCTCCGGAATCCTGCCAAGCCTGTAGTATATGTTTCCCATATTCAGGTGTGCAGCCGGATAATATATCTGCGGGTTATCATCCAGTTGAAGAATTCCACTGCACCTCCTGGATATCACTGCCTTTTCAAAAGCCTCCAGGGCTTTCTGAAACTCCTTTTTTGCTGAATAGCATACTCCGAGCATAAAGAAGGCTACGCTGTTGGACCAGTCCAGCTTCACTGTCTTTTCAAACTCAGGGATTGCAAGGTCTATCCTGCCCAGGTTATAATATGTAATACCGAGGTTATAATGAATCTGGGTGTAGTTGGGAGCAAGCCTTGTTATTCCCAGATATGTCTTCAGTGCTTCAATCCATTCTTTTCTCTGGGCATAGATATATGCCATTTTATACGGAACCTCTATGTTTGTTGGCTCATACTTCAATGCCTTCTTGTAGTATGATATTGCAGTGTCCCATTCCTCAGGAGAATCCCTGCACAGCACTCCATTTCTCAAATATATATCTGCAAGAAATGGGTATGTAATCTGAACATAGAAAAAGATAAGCAGGAGTATTGCTCCTGTATAAGCCAGGGCTTTAATTTCAGGTGGAACCTTTCTTTTTTCCTGAACCGGCTGATGCAGTTTCTTTTTTTCCTGCGGCTGGGGTTTTTGTCCTGGCTTGCGGGTTTCAATTATTCCGGCCACTGAACTCTCCTGGGTCTGGTCCGGAAGTCTTGCAGCCACCACTGTTATTCCTGCTATCAGCCAGAAAAGTGGAGCTGAAGATGTCCACCTGAGATTCACGCTTCCCAGGTTTTCAAAAAGGTAGGCAAATGCGCCGGTGAGCAAGCCATAGAGCAAATTCTGTTTCCATCTGTCAGGTGTATGAAGGGGTCCCATCCTTTTCTGGAAAAATAGAAAAATAAACCACAGGAAAAGGACAAGTCCAACCCCTCCCTGTTCAGCAAGTATCTCAAAATATTCGCAGTGTGCATGCCTGGTATTATGACTGACTGTTTTAAAGCGATAATAAGGAGGTCTGTGTGGAGGAAAAGCCTGCTGTAAAGTGCCCAGGCCCTGTCCGAATATCATTGTGAATGGACTCTCAAGAAACATTCTCCAGCACCCTGTCCAGATTGTCACCCGCACACCCCCGGTTCCCTCTATGATGCTGCGATATATGCCATTCTCATGCAGTAATTTTCTGTTTCCAAAATCTTCAATCCAGCTTGCAGGCACACTTTCAGGATAGGGCTTCACATAAAAAATGAAGTACTTAGCTTCTTTCAGGAGATTCGGACCAAAATTGAATGTTGTAATAGCCCTGTATTTATAATCGCTCAGGGAGGGATGGAACCACAGCAATGCAATACCTGCGCCCAGTATTCCAAGTGCAATCAAGGATAGCCTGACCAGGCGCCTGTTTGATAGAAAATTCCTGAATCCCATTGTCTTCAATTTCAGCCATATGAAGAATATAATCCCCACAGGGATTGCTGCCCATCCACCCCTTGTCTTTGTCCAGAAAAGACATATCAAAAGGATAAAAACAAGAATGGCATAGATTACTTTTCCCAAAAGCGATCTGGAAGCAAATATCAGGCCTGTAGCAATAGGGGTGACAATGCAGAGGTATCCACTGAAGAAATCAGGATTTCCGAGAGAAGAAGGAATGCGGGCCTGTGAAGCCCAGGAAACAAAATCCATGCCATAATGCTGGAATATCCCGTAAATGCCAACTATGCCACTGGTTATCATAAAGGTTGTGATAATGCGAAAAACCTGAGCCCTTTCTTTTATATTGGTCACCACAACAAAAAAAATCAGAAAATAGCTCACAAAACGATAGAACTCTTCAATGGAAGCATATTTATATGGAGATGTAATGAAAGTTATAACACACCACCACCAGAATACAAGCACTGCCAGTGCACTGGGCAATCTGGGTAGTTTAAACTTCCCTTCTTCAATGCATTTCCAAAACCAGACTGTTGCAATTGTAAAAACAATTATCTGAACAAAGACCGTCTTTATAAATATAGCATCGTTTGCCCTTGTATCCAGAATCCAGGGAACAACAGAAACCAGCAGGAGTATTCCTGTTTCTATTAAGTGGTCATAAAAAAGTATCAATCTTTCCTGCATATTTCTGGGTCTCTGCTCTTCACCCAGCCAGGATACAAGAAGTGGAATGAGAAAAAGCAATATCAGCAGGAAAACCTCTATTGGAGTAGATGCCCTCCAGCTGGTAATCCAGGTGAGTATATAAATTATTGGCAGTATTAACCACCATACAAGATTCATTGTATCTCCTGGGTACTTATATTATTTCTACTTTTCTTTTGCCTCTTAATACCTTTCCTATTATATAAGCTTCCTGAAATCTGTTTGCAAACCTTAAAGCAGAATCTATTTGCGATGCAGGAACAACGAGCACCATTCCTATTCCCATGTTAAATGTCCTGTACATCTCCTGCTCAGGAATGTTGCCACGCTTCTGTAAAAGAGCAAAAATCGGATGTACCGGCCAGGTGCCTTTCTTTATAACAGCCTTTGTTCCAGAAGGCAGGATTCTGGGGATATTCTCAAGAAATCCCCCGCCTGTTATATGCGCAATCCCTTTTATTGTAAATTTTTCAATCAATGCCAGGACAACTTCTGCATAAATGCGGGTTGGCTCAAGCAACTCCTTTGCAAACCTTTTCCATTCTTTCTGTGGAATCAATTTGCGCACGAGTGAAAATCCATTGGAATGAAGTCCGCTGGATGCAAGGCCCAGAAGCATATCCCCTGAGATATCCTGAAGGTGGTCAGAAGGCTTTATCTCTCTGCCCGGTATAATCTTATCCCTTTCTACAATGCCAACTGCAAATCCTGAGAGGTCATATTCTCCGGGTGCATAGAAACCGGGCATCTCAGCAGTCTCTCCACCAATAAGAGCACAATTTGAAATTTTGCATCCCTTTATTATTCCCTTCATAACTTCTTTCGCAACCCTTACATTCAATTTCCCTGTTGCAAAATAATCAAGGAAAAATAATGGCTTTGCCCCGCAGCAAATCAGGTCATTTATTGACATTGCAACGAGGTCAATACCTACAGTATCATGCTTATTCAATTCAAAGGCGATTTTCAATTTTGTTCCAACTCCATCAGTGCAGGAAACAAGCACAGGATTTTTATATCCGGAAGGAATTGAGTAGCATGCGCTAAAACCCCCTATGCCAGCAAGCACTCTCTTTGAATAGGTCCTGAAGGCAGTTCTTGCAATGTAATCCACGAGCCTGTCTGCCCGATCAATATCCACACCGCTGTCTCTGTAAGTAATTTGCTTTCTCATATCCACACTACCTCTACTTCCTTCTCAACTTTTTTAAAATCCCTGTCCCCTGTAATTACCTTTGCCTCCCTTGACTTTGCTACTGCCACAACAAGTGCATCGCCAAGCGTGAGGGGAAATTGCACCCTTATTTCTCCTGCTGACATTAAAAGAGGCTCGTCCAGGCCTATAGATTTAACAGGAAGGTTCTTGATAAGCACCATTGTTTTCAATGCCTTTTCCCTTCCTTCCTCTTTCAATACAATATGATAGATTTCTGCGAGGTCCATAGCAGTTATGAAAACGCTTGCTTCGTTTTTTTCTGCCTTTTTCAGAATCGCCTCAATCAATGCAGAACCCTCTTCATTGTTTAAATATGCTAACATTGCACAGGCATCCAGAACAAATTTTTCTTTTACAGAATCCACACCAACCTTCCTTAATACAACATACTTCTAACTGTGCCCGGAGTATCAAGGAAATGCCTCTATATTTCCTTATATTTTTTCAGTTCCTGTTTGAGTTCTGTAATGACTTCCCTGGAGGAACGCCTGAATTTTAAAAAACCCCTTGCAGATTTAATGGGGTCCTTTGAAATGGGAACAATAACTATTTCATTGTCAACTTCAATGATTTCAACCCTGTCCCCTGGATTTATATTATACTTCTTTCTTAAACTAACAGGTATTACAATTTGACCTTTTGGTGATACCTGTGCGATTGCCATCCTACTTTTCTCCTTAAAGTATTACGCAATTTAATATTATATCACATTTTTTAAAAAAGTCAAACAAAAAATGAAATTTTAGTACTTTTTTATAAAATTTCACCCTGAACAGGCAAAGGGAATAGAAAGAACTGAACAAAGCCCGGGAAACAGCATTAAGGAAGTTAATCCCTGGAAGGAAACACGGGGGATATTAGAATTTCAATAGAAATGAGATGCGGTGGGCGCCAATGAGGTCTCCACAGGGCACAAAGGCATAGTCTATATTCAGAGTGCTTCTGTTTCTCCTGGTTCCAAAGACCTGCCTGTACCCCATTCCAATGGAAAAACATGAAAGGAAACCTAAGTCCTGGAAGGTGCTTGTCTTATATCCAATCCTGAAAGCAATCACATCTTCCTGCCAGTATTCTACTCCAATGTGGATGCTTGCATCCTGACTGGAAGGGATATCTGCATCAGCTGCAATAGTAAGGCAGTCGTTAAAAAATTTGCAGGAAGCAGCAAACCTTGTGCTGTAAGGTAAGGGTCTGCACTCATTTATAATTTTCAAGCCAGGACCTATGTTCTGAAACACGCAGGCAAGAGTGAGGTTTTTGAATGTATTTGATTTAAAAAGCAGTCCTGCGTCAACTGCCCAGGAGCCAGCACCTTCCTTTTCAATTACCTGCTGGATTAGTTTCAGGTTTAATCCAAAAGAGGTGGATTTAGAGAGGTTCCTGGCATAAGAAAGGATGCCAAGTATATCATATGCGCTGAAATCAGGAATTGAATTTCCTGAATCATCCATGCCAGCAAGATTTCCATAAAAAAGCGAGGATATGCCAGCTCCGAATACACCGGGCCCTTTTAAGTTCCGGGAATAGGCAAGAAAGTCATAACTGGTGTAGCCCAGCCAGAATGCGTGTGAAAACACAATCTCTTTTTCCTGAATCTGCACAAGTCCTGCAGGATTCCAGTACATTGAGGAAATATCGTCTGCAACAGCAGAGAATGCCTCTCCCATTGCAGCCTGCCTCGCACCGATGGAAATCTTCAGGAACTGGGCGCTGTTCATTCCTGCCCACTCGCTGGAGGCAAAACCAGGACTGCAGAAGAAAATTAAGACCAGAAATAAAGTGAAGAATCCAGAATTTTTCATAAATGTTTTTCTATGCTTAACGGGCAATTGCAACTTTCCCCACAGTTCGCACACCATCTGGAGCTATTATGACATAGGTATAAATCCCTGCTGCAACCTTCTGGCTTGAAGTATTGTCAGCATACCAGAATTCTTTACTTGCAGTTGTATACTGTTTCTCCCAGATAAGTTTTCCTGTGCAGGAATAAATCCTTATGGCAGAACCAGCTTTCAGATTTTCAAAAGTAATTTTTGTATGCCCCAGTTTTGGCTTGAATGGATTTGGGTATACCTTTATCTCGGTTAGGTCCTGTGCCCCAGACTCAGAAGGCATTAAACCACTTGAAAAATATACACCTGCACATATAAAGGCTAAAAATAAAATTGTTATTACCTTCACACGCCCTCCTGAAAACTTCAATTCCTATAAGCATTTAGTTTGCCCGAATTTTTTACAGCCAGCTGGGGGAATTCTCCTCCAACTCCTGTTTTCACCGCTTTCTCAATAGGCATTAACAAGTGCTAACTTCTGTAAACAATTATAACATAAAATTTCAGTTTGTCAAGGGAAATGTTAGCTTTCTTTATTTCGCCACTGGATTTCATAGAGTTGTCTGTATACCCCACCTTTTTCAAGAAGTTCATAATGCGTGCCTGTCTCAACAATATTTCCATCCTGGATAACCACAATCCTGTTTGCATTCATCACAGTTGAAAGACGGTGTGCAATGACAAATGAGGTGCGTCCCCGAAGTAAGTGCTCAATTGCCTGCTGAATCAGTGCCTCGGTTACATTGTCCACTGAGGAAGTCGCCTCATCCAGGATAAGTATGGGCGGATTTTTTAATAGTGCCCTGGCAATTGCAATGCGCTGTTTTTCTCCAGCTGAAAGTTTCACCCCGCGCTCTCCAATCTGATGTTCATATTTATCAGGCAATTCCATAATGAAGTTATGTGCATTTGCAAGCATAGAAACTTCTATTATCTCTTCCATTGTTGCATCAAGCCTGCCGTAGGCGATATTCTCCCGGACCGTACCATTGAACAAAAATGGTTCCTGCATTACGATTCCTATGTTGTCCCTCAGGTCCTTCAGTTTCAATTTCCTGACATCTATCCCATCAATAAGAATTGCCCCTGCCTTCACATCATAGAACCTCGGTATGAGACTTACAAGGGTAGTTTTTCCTGCTCCTGTCGGACCCACAAGAGCCACAATTTCTCCTGGATGAGCCTCCAGATTTATTCCATGCAGAACCTCCCTGCCTTCAGTGTACTCAAACCGCACATTCTGAAAAACTACCTCTCCCCTAACAGGACGCCTGAGGCTGAGGGCCCCCGGCACCTCCCTTACCTCAGGCACTGCGTCAATAATCTCAAAGATACGTTCACTGGCTGCCCTTGCGTGCTGGAGCATATGGTTTACCATATTCAACTGGTGTATGGGTCCGTAAAACAATCCCAGGTAGAATAGAAAAGATACAATCTGGCCTGCAGAAAGTGTGCCTGTTGTAATTGCTGTCCTTCCACCAAACCAGAGCACAAGAAATGTACCTATGGAGGTGGTTGTGGCAATTGCAGGACCGAATACAGACCATAGCCTTATTGCCTGCAGGTTTGTACCCATATAGTCAGAACTCTTTTCAGCAAATTTTTCAACCTCATAATCCTCCCTGCCAAAACTCTTCACTTCCCTGATACCGGAAATGGCATCCTGAAGCAGGGCGCTCACCTCTCCCATTTTCTTTCTTACCTGCTGGTAGGTCCTGTGTGCTTTCTGCGTAAAAAGCCATATCAGAATCAGCATAACAGGAATCGGGAGTAAGGCAACAAGTGTAAGTCTCCAGTTGGTCCAGAAAAGAACAAGGCTAATCCCTATCAGCGTGAGCACAGCTATTATGGTCGTATCCACTCCATCCACTATTACCCTCTCAACAGCACCCACATCACTGGTGATGCGAGACATAATATTTCCTGTCTGGTTGTTGTCATAGAAACTGAAGGAGAGTCTCTGCAGATTCCTGTACACATCCTGCCACATATCATACACAACCTTCTGCCCCAGCCGGCCCATGATAAAACCCTTCACTCCCCCTAAGATATGGGAGAGGATATATATTCCCAGCAGTGTAAAAGCAGACAGATTGAGGACACGCAGTTCTCCCTTTCCTATTGCCTGGTCTATTATAATACCAATCAGTCTGGGAGGCACCAGGCTCAGCAGGGTCGCCACTATGGAAATAGAAAGGGAAATGGCAACCTGTGTTCCATACGGCTTCAGGTATTTGAGCAACCTGCCCAGATGGAGTTTCTGCCCGGGAGTGAAAGAATCATCCTCACGCGCCCCCGGAATTCTCATCCCGAATCCCCTCATCGGTCCTGCCATTCCCCTCATTTCCTTCTCCTGTTTTTTACAGCCGAACTAAAACTTCCACAGTGGCGCTATTATTATCCTTACACTTGATTCTTCAAGCTCACCTTTTATGAATATTATATCATAAAAATAAAAAATTCTCAAGAATTTGTTCTACAATAGAAACTTTTTGCAGATAATTTCTACTTTACACGAGACTATTGGAAATTCACGAGTTTTGTTGATTTTTCAATATTCTATGCCTTTTCTTGATTTGATTCCTTTATCAAAGGGGTGTTTGAGATTGGTCATTTCTGTGACAAGGGAGGCTTTCTGGCAGAGTTTTTTGGTCGCTGCGCGACCGGTGAGTATAACTTCCGTTGACCCGGGTTTTTCTTTGAGCAAAAAAAGAATTTCATCTTCTTTCAGGAATCCATCTCTGAGAGCAATGTTTATTTCATCCAGCACAACAATGTCGTAGTCTTTCTTAAAAATTTCTGAAATAAAACCCAGTGCCTTCAGGCATTCCTGGCGGATTTTCTTAAAAAGGGCGGACTGTCTACCCCTGGAAGAAGGAGAGCTTTTTTCACAGAAATACGGGTGCTGTAAGGCAAAATGATAAATATCCACGCCCCATTTTCTGAGGATGGCAAATTCGCCATAGCCCCATTTTTCAGGGTCTTTAAAGAAAGAAATCCAGCATACCTTCAGGTTGTGCCCCAGTGCGCGCACCACCTGGCCTATTGCCGCGGTTGTCTTTCCTTTTCCATCTCCGGTGTATATCTGAATCAAGCCCTGTTTTAACATAATAACCTCCCCTGCCTCCACTCTCTCCAGAGCCCTTCTCTCACCAAAAAAGGCACTGCTGGAGAGAGTGGAAATGGCAAGTTTCCTTCTAAAGATTTATGTCCATCCCCAGCACAAAGTTCCGCACAGGAGAAGGATAGTAGGTTCCAGCAAATGCAGTCTCTGCATATTTAACATTCCCGATATTGGTAACAGCACCAAACAGGCGAAGATTTTCAAATTGACGGGAGAAATTCAGGTCAACTACAGTATATCCTGGAAGTTTGTTTCCTGTCTGGGTATAATCACTGCCAAACCACCTGTCAGAAACCATTGTGCAATCAACGCCAAGGTTTATGTCCAGTGGTAGATTGACACGCAGTTTTATATCCCCTTTATGCCTGGGCACAAGCGGAATTTCCTTTCCTGCATACACACCGCTACCACCGGTATCAAACCTTGCATCTGTGAAAGTATATCCGCAAGAAATAGAGGCAAAATTAAATAATTGTAGGCTGACCTGCAATTCTCCACCCATTCTTAAAGTGGGGTCTGGATAATTTGCATTCTCCCAGATAATCGGATTGGGGTATAACTCATCCGTGGTCCTGGTCAGAAACAAGGAAAAATTTACGCCTATCTTCTCTCTGGCATACTTCAGACCACACTCAATATCCTGATTTTTTTGCGGTTTAAGCGAAAGAAACTTTCCCGGAATGCCCCGTGCTACAATTGGGGAGATACAATATTCATCCGTTACAGGAAGTCTATAAGATTTTGCCCATCTTGCATATACATTTATCCCTTCTGCAACTTTCACACTCAAACCAGCGTAAAGGGCATCCAGAATTTCAATGGTAAGGGTCTCGTGTGTACTGCTGGTAACAGGATCCTCCATTTCAAAATGCTGATTTGCATTTTCAATTCTTCCTCCAGCTTCCAGACACAAAATATGTAATAACGGTGCTACAATCTGAATATAGGCTGCTGTAGAGCTACGCTGGAATCTCTGGTCATCGTTTGCAGGAGTCGGATTTCCTGTACGGCTCTCAGGGGAAATGTTGTAGGAATTGCTATAATATTCCACTCCTGCAAGCAAATCTACGCCAGATAGATTCCGGGAAACTTTTTCTCCCGCACCAAGAACCCTGGTATAGCGACTGCCATAGCTTCCCCAGGAATCCATAAAGGACTTTGCGTTGCGGTTGCGCAGGGAAATCTCTGTTTCTGTTTTGAACCCTGAAATGGACTTCTCCATTGCCAATCTTGAGTACCAATCTGTAGTGCCACCATTGTCCAGAGGAACCGTGGATTTGATCGGACCATACGGGGATCCTCCCCAGATATATGACCTCTGGCAATACCCTGAATCCCAGTCTTGCTGGTCAATTGGTCCTGGAAATTGATAATTGCCAGTATAAAAACCCGCACTCAAATCCCAGCCTGGAACTCCGTTATTTTCTTCTTTGCCTATTCTTATCCCCACATCACCTGCACTCATCTCACTGTGCTGGCGATAGCCCTGGCTGAATCTTAACCCTCCATTAATGGAGTAGAAATATTTTTCTGTCACATTGCCGAGTCCAAATCTGAGGTCAGTGCCGTTAAAGGCATTGTAGGAAGCACTCACATTCAATTTTGCTTTTTCTGGTTTCTTTGTGATAATGTTAATTACGCCACCTGTTGCATTGTCTCCATAAAGAACACCTGCTCCTCCCCTTAAGACCTCAATCCTTTCCACCTGCGCCAGAGAAACCTGGGTTAAATCAGGATTTGCCATATCAATGGGATTTACCCTGCGGCCATCAATAAGAATGACACAGTTCATTGAAGCTGCTTCGCCAAATCCGCGTATGTCCACACTTGCCTGACCCCCATTGCCGTACATATCACGAACAACCAGCCCTGCTTCAGAACGCAAAAGGTCTGCAACAGTACGGGCATTTGACCTTGCAATGTCTTCAGATGTAATCACTGTAATATTTGCAGGGATGGACATTGCATTTCTTTCATATCCTTTTTTTGCTGTGACCACAATCCCGCCCAGCTCAAACTCCCCTGCTCCAGCAGAAATTTCCTCTTCCCGGGCAGAACCATTCTCACACAAAATTAAGAGAAGCCCGATTAACTGGGTAACCAAAAACACCCGATAAATCGGATACCTGCAACTCTTTTTAAACATCTCTCCCTCCTTCTTGTGTTTAATAGTACCCGCAAGAAGGAGTTTAATTTCCATCACCTCCTTTAAAAATTGAAAAACCCACCTCGCAATTGAAGAATGGGTTTTTTTTTAATATTTCTTTCCTTCCTGCGAAGGTACTTCCCGAGGATAGGTAGTAGACCGGGCTCCTTTAAAAGGAAGTGCTCTTTTACCTCTGAAAAATGAGTCTTCCTTTAAAGATTACCGTTGCGCGGCAGCGCTTCAAATCTCATGAAGACTTCCTCTACCTATCTGGTTTTCTTATCCAGTTATTAACTAAATTTTTATATCCTCCCTGCTTTTCCCGAATAAATGGCAAACTATCCTTAAGGATTCTCTTATTCTGTTGCCAAAACTACACTGCCTGAAAGATATTCCATACTTAACTTTTCATTACTAATTTTACCATAATTTTAAGAAAAAGTCAAATTTACATTGTTTTTAATAAGTCCTTTCTGACCAGAACAATATAGGGCTTTTTGGAAATCGGATTTTCCTTAACCACCACCACAGTCCTGTAAACTCTTTCTATGACCCTGTAATCAAGCACTTCTTCAGGCCTGCCCTCTATTTCAATTTTTCCATCATTGAGCATAATAAGCCTTGTGCAGTATTCTCCTGCAAGGTTCAGGTCGTGCAATATTGCTGCAATCGTCAGTCCATTTTTGTTTAATTCACCCAGCAAATCAAGAATTTCAATCTGATGGCGGATGTCCAGGTGCGTTGTGGGTTCATCCAGGAGTATTAATTTCGGCTCCTGTGCAAGTGCCTGTGCAAGCAATACCCTCTGCCTTTCTCCCCCGCTCAACTGATTTACACCCTTTGATTTCAAATTTGAAATTTCGGTCATTTCCATTGCCTTTTCAACTGCAACCCTGTCTTCTTTCTTGAAACCTTCAAGTCTTTTGCGATGTGCAAATCTTCCCATACTCACAAACTCTTCAACTGAGAATGAAAATGAAATCTCAAACATCTGCGGTAGCACTGCGATTTCCCTGGCCAGTTCCCTGGGAGGAATTTCTGTAATTTCTCTTCCACAATAATATACCTTTCCGGAAGAAGGTTTTAAAATCCCTGTAATTGCCCTGAAGAGAGTGGTTTTGCCAGCGCCGTTCGGACCCAGAATTCCAAGGAACTCACCCTGGTGTATAGAGAAAGAAATATCCCTGATAACTTCTGTACCATCATAACCACATATTAAATTCTTAACTTCTAATAAATTCATAGAAACCTTTCTGCAAAAGATGAAGATGCAGGGATGATTTATCATGCCCTGTTAAAATATTTCTTTTCGCTTTGAGCCAAGAAAGAGGAACAGAAAAAATATCCCACCGAATATACCAGTTATAACTCCCACAGGTAGTTCCAGGGGATAGATTATTGTCCTGGCAAGTGTATCAGAAAGAATTAAAAGGATTGCTCCTCCCATACTGGATGCAGGCAGAAGCACATTGTGCCCCGGTCCTGTAATACGCCTGATCAGATGTGGAACCATCAATCCTACAAACCCTATTATCCCTGCACTTGCAACACAGGCACCTGTGACAAGAGAGGAAAGCAGGAATAGAATCCTGCGTGTTAAAGCTACATCCACACCCAGATGCCCTGCCTTTTCCTCTCCGAGCGTGAGCAAATCTATGTCCCTTGAAAACAGGAATATAATTGAAATACCTGCAATAACAAACAGACTCACCGGTAAAATCAAACCCGGATCTGCCCAGGAAAGGTCCCCCATCAGCCACAGGATTGCGGAGTGAACCCTGCCCGGGTCAGAAATGGATAGCAGCAGGGTTACAATTGCTGAGAATAAAAAACTCAGGACCACTCCAAGAAGAATCAGGGTGGATACTGAAAAATTCTTTCTGAGTGCAAGTAAATAAGTAATTGAAATGGAGGTGAAGCCCCCCAGGAATGCGCACAGTGGAAGGCCATAATAGCCCAGCATCCTTTCCAGCCCGAGGATTATACCCGCACTTGCTCCCAGTGCTGCGCCACCTGAAACACCCAGCGTATATGGGTCTGCCAGTGGATTGCGCAAAAGTGCCTGAAATACACACCCGCTTACTGCAAGCCCTGCGCCAATCAATAATCCCAGGACAATCCTGGGAATCCTTATACCCCAGATTATAGTATGAGTGGAATTTAAAACACCGGGGTGAAAAAGTGTATAAAATACTTCCCTTACTGGAATCCTGCTCCCACCAAAAACCGCTGAGAAGATTATGCTGACAAAAAGAATGGCAATTAGAATTATGAAGAATCTCAATCTTTTCACTTAAATGCCTCCGGGTGTATGCACTTTGCAATTTCTTCAAAACCTTTTATTAAAACAGTTGGTGCTGGTCTGCAAACCAGGTCTGCGTCCACCGTATAAATCCTGTTGTTCCTTGCTGCTTGCAATTGTGTAAACCTGGACCAGTTTTTCCTTTCTCTTTCTGTATCCTCTCCCATACTGGTAATAATGATTACCTCAGGATTTTCCTTTAAAACCTGTTCCCTGCTATACCTTATGTATCTTCCAGGAAGGCTGTGAGCAATGTTTATGCCCTTTGCAAGCTGGATAAATTCATCAATAAAAGTGCCTTCTGCTGCAGTGACAACAGGGTTTGCGCCCAGCTGGCAGAAAACCTTAACAGGAGATAGATTCCTGAGTTTTTTTACAATCTTCTCCATCCTCATATTTATATCTTTCAAAATCTCTCTTGCTTTAGCCCTGGCGTTCACTATCTCGGCAAGGACCTGAAAGTGTGCACAGACAGTATTAAAGTTTTCCTCTCTGCCGAATACAAAAACCACAACCCCCAATTCCCTGAGTTTTGCTACAACCTGTGGCCTGTTGTCATCCACTGTGGCAAATACTATATCCGGCTTCAGGCTTATTATTTTTTCTATATTGACCTCTAACATATTTCCAATCTTTTCTTTTCTTTTTGCATCCTCAGGACGGTTGCAGTAGATTGTAACGCCAACAACCTTTTCCCCTGCCCCGAGTTCATAAAGGTTTTCTGTAATTGAGGGAACGAGGGAAACAATCCTCTGCGGCGGCTTCTGCATCTTCAGTTCAAAGCCAGTAGCATCCTTCCATGCTCTGCCTGCCTGTGAAAAACCTGTAAGGTAAACGATGCAACAAAGAAATAAAACCCTTTTGCAGATTTTATCTTTACTCCAGGAATAGAACATTTTTACAATACTCCTCTCATAAAATTAATAGCTGCAATCACAAGGAGAACCACAATCTCTACAATTTCATTCAAAGCGCCAAGTGTATCTCCTGTCATACCGTCAATCTTGTAATTGCAATATTGCACAAATGTGGCTGTCACCATTACTGAAACCGCCATGGCAAGAAAGCCCAGCATCTTACTAGGTAAAAAATATGAGCATACAAATGCAGGCGCCAGTACTATAAAAGTAGAAATAATTAATTTTGTCCATCCCACCTTACCCATGAATAATCTGGCAATGCCTTTTTCTCTTGCCGGTTTTGAGTTTGCCATTGCCAGTACAAGAGAATACCTGGAAATTGCTGGCGCAAGCACAAGGGCGCAGACCCTGATTGTTCCCTCCATGCTCAGGAGTAAGGCAAATTTAAACAGGAGAATCATAACAAGGGCTGCCACACCCTTTGCACCTGTTGCAGTATCCTCCATCGCCTGCAATATCTCTTCCTTAATAGTGCTGGCATAAAAACCATCTATTGTATCTGCCAGGCCGTCCAGGTGCAGGGCGCCTGTAATAAAAACCCAGAAGATTAGCAAAAAGCAGACTGCAGGCATCTGCGGCAATATTCCGGAAATCACTGCATTAAACAATACAAGCAGGATACCGATTATAATACCCGCTGCAGGAAAGAAGACTGTAGAGCCTGCATAGTCCTGTTCGGTTATGTGTTTTATCCTCACGGGGATTATAGTTAAAAACTGTATTGCAATTAAAAATCTTTTCAGGTCTGAACTCCTATTTTGGGGGAAACTCCTGCACTTTCAAAAGTTGCCATCTCGGTGAGAATCTTTATGCCTGCCTCCACAAGGGCTATTCCAAGGGCAGCACCGGTTCCCTCACCCAGACGCATACCCAAATCAAGCAATGGCTTCAAGCCCAGATACTCCAGGATTGCCTTATGTCCCCTTTCAGCCGAGCAGTGTGCAGCAATTATGTAGTCCTTTACTCCCGGTGCAAGTTTAAAGGCAATAAGTGCTGCTGCCCCTGATATGAATCCGTCAAGGACAACAGGAATTTTTGCTTTAGCACCTGCAAGTATAATCCCTGCAAGCCCTCCGATTTCAAACCCTCCGACCTTTGAAAGGACATCTACCGGATCCTCAGGGTCTGGTTTGTTTTTCTTTATACCATTCTGGATTGCCATTACCTTGCGCCTGAAGGTATATACATTGATTCCTGTCCCCATTCCTGTGAGATCTTCTACCTTCTTACCTGTGAAAACTGCAGCTATTGCACTTGATGGTGTTGTATTTCCAATTCCCATATCGCCTGTGCCAAGAATATCTATTTTTTGCTTTTTATTTTCTTCTTCAAATACTTCAATTCCGGATTCTATTGCCCTTATTGCCTCCTTCCTTGTCATTGCCGGACCCCTGGTAAAATTCTTTGTTCCATAATTTATCTTCTTGTCTATAAAGATTGGACTTCTAACCTTAAACTTTTCCTTTACTCCCATATCTACCACAATCACCCTTGCACCTACATATCTTGCAAGCACATTTATGCCTGCTCCCCCTTTGAGAAAATTATAAACCATCTGGGCGGTTACTTCCTGAGGGTATGCACTCACACCTTCCTCTGCCACGCCGTGGTCTGCAGCCAGTGTAAAAATCACCTTATTTTTAACAGGCGGGCACTCACTTCCTGTTATTCCAGCAACCTTCCTTGCAAGCTCTTCAAGTCTTCCCAGGCTTCCTGCAGGCTTTGTAAGGTTATCAAGTCTCTTCTCCACTATCCTCATTATTTCCCTGTTCACCGGCTCAATATTCTCAATCACTTCCTTTAATATATTCACAGACTCCCCCTGATAGAACCTGAACTTAATGAACTCAGGGTCTATTTTTATGACGCATCTTAATCGGTATGCCTGCCAGCATAAAATATACCTCATCTGCATCGCGGGCAATTGTCTGGTTAACAATTCCTGCAATATCTCTGAATTTGCGGCCCATCCTTGTAACAGGAACTACTCCCATTCCCACTTCATTTGAAACAAGTATAAATGTAGCATCTGTATTTTTAATTGTTTTAAGCAGGCAATCTGTCTCCTCCAGGATTTCTTCCAGATTTTTCTTTTTGAGGAGCAAATTTGAAACCCACAGGGTTATGCAATCAATAATAATGCTTATCCCCCTGTGAGTCAGGTTCTGCCTGATTGCCCTGCTTAATTCAACAGGCTCTTCCAGGACCTTCCAGCCTTCCGGGCGATTTTTCTTATGCCTCCTTATCCTTTCTTCCATCTCTTTATCGCCTGTGCGTTTATATGTAGCAATATAGAGCACGGGCTTTGATTTTCCTGCATACTCTGCAGCAAACCTGCTCTTTCCACTCCTTGCTCCACCAAGGATAAAAACCAGTTTACCCATTTCTACCTCAAAAGGAAACAGGTTAATTCTATCGGCAGTTCTAAACCTGAATAAAAAAATCCCGGGCTTTCAAATGGAAAACCTGGGATAGATTTTTAAACCGGGAAGGTCCCTGTATTACTTTTCTCCCATGCTTTTTCCACGAAAGCATTGTTTTAGCAGTTGCATTTACGCAACCCTGGAAGAACCGGTCTCCTGGCTTATGGGTCCAGACCTACTTGCCACGCCTTCCCTCCGCTGCAGAGCAGGAAGTGGCTTTCTGTGGCTTTCGTCCCCAATTACAGTGGCGGGAACCGCACCTGATTTTCACAGGTTTCCCAGAATTTTAAAAAGAACTGACAATAATTATATCATAAAACTATCGCTCTGTCAAGTTTCAATGCTGAACCCTTTATGCCGTAGTAATCGCAGATCAGTTCATTCATCTTCTGAAATACCTTCTCCTGCGCATAAGGGATATTACCTTCTCTTTCTTTCAATCCCCTTTCATATGCCTGACGGATTTCTGTGCCAACATTAATCTTTGAAATTCCATTTCTTATCCCTTCCAGCACATATTCCCGCGCTATGCCTGAGCCTCCGTGCAGGACAAGCGGAATACCTGTTTCATCCCGCAACTTTTTAAGATGATCAATGTTCAATCTTGCAGCAATCTTTGTGGAATCCTTTGCCGCACCGCTTATTGCACCATGGATATTGCCTATTGCAACCGAAAGCCAGTCCACACCTGTCTCTGAAACAAACTTTTTTGCTTCCTCAGGTTCTGTAAACCCCTTTCCTGTGCTGAAAAGTTCTTCATATGGAGGAAGTGGTCCCTTTTCATGCCCCAGCACTGCACCAAGCTCTGCCTCAACAGGAATTTTTTTTGCATGAGCCATTTCAACCACCTTCTTTGTTACTGCAATGTTCTCCTCCAGAGGAAGCCTGGAGCCATCTATCATCACAGAATCAAAACCCAAGTCAATTCCCTGCCTGATAAGCGCCTCCCAGTCCACCCGGTTTCCATCCTCATCAATAACAGGAACGTGGTCCAGGTGAAGGCGCATATACTGCGGGTGGGCATATTTATGATATTCTTCTACAACAGCCCTGTAGCTTATTGCCCCGAATTTCTCCACATCAGGCCTTGCAACTTCAACCAGCCCGAAAGATTGATTTTCCTTCAATGCATCCGCAATGGGCTTGAGCATGGGAAGGTATGCAACATTGAATGCAGGAATCACAATCTTTAATTCCCGGGCTTTCTTCATAATCCTGTCCATTCCAGCATCTTTTAACATAGCCTCTCCTGAATAAAATTTTTAAAAAAATAGAACTGATACTATATTTATAAAGTGAATTTTTCGCCTAAATATACCTGGCGCACCATCTGGTTATTTGCAAGTTCTACAGCAGTGCCTGAAACAAGGATTTTGCCTTCGTGAATGATGTAGGACCTGTCCGTGATGCTCAGGGTTTCCCTTACATTGTGGTCTGTAACCAGCACTCCTATCCCTTTATCTTTCAGGTCCTGAATCACCTCCTGAACATCTGCTACAGATATGGGGTCTATGCCTGAGAATGGCTCATCCAGAAGTATAAACAGCGGATTTGTCACCAGTGCCCTGGCTATTTCAACCCGGCGGCTCTCCCCTCCTGAAAGGGTATATGCCTTCTGCTTTGCAAGGCCGGAAATGCGGAATTCCTCAAGTAAGGCATCTGCTCTTCTCTTCTGTTCTTCAGAACTTATGCCCAGGGTTTCAAGGATAGCGAGTAAATTCTGTTCAACAGTCAACCCGCGAAACACAGAGGATTCCTGGGGCAGGTATCCTATGCCCATTCTGGCGCGCCTGTACATTGGAAGATGGGTTATTTCCTTTCCATCCAGATAAATACTTCCACTGTCCGGGCGAGTCAATCCGACTATCATATGGAAGGTGGTGGTCTTGCCTGCACCATTTGGACCCAGTAGCCCTATAACCTCTCCCTGCTGGATGGAAAAATTGAGCTTATCCACCACCTTTTTACCTTCATAAATTTTAACCAGGTCCCTAACCTCTAATCTGCTCATTTTTCCGGAACAATTATTCCCTTAACCTTTGTGTCAATAACAAGGCGGTCCTCTTTCAGATAGATTGTAATCTTCTCCCCGCTGAACCTGTTATCCCTCCAGAAAACCTGTGGCTTACCTGCCAGTACCACCATCTGTTCCTCATTGTGGAAGGTTGCGCTTTCACTTGTTGCGGTGAGGTCATCCCGAACCATTTTTACAGAACCTGTGGCGAGTATCTGCTTCATCCTTTCCCCTCTCTCGTCAAAAATAACCTTCAGCTTTGTGCAGGTAAGGGTAAGTTTTCCCTGTGTAACTTTCACATTTCCACTGAATTCTCCTATCTTTTTTTTCTCAAGGTATTCAACCCTTTCAGAAGTAATCAGGATTGGCTCCCTGGTTATGGTTTCCTGTGCCCGCAGAACAGTTGAAATCTGGAAGATAAAAGTGAAAAGTAAAATAATAATTATTGCCCGGCATCTATGGTCTTTCATCTGCAATTTCTCCTTCGTAGACCACCCTCGCTTCCCCTTCTAAGTAAATATCTCTTATTTTCTGTGCGATAAAAATCTGTTCTCGCTGGCGTGTATTGATAATAGCCCGACGAACCTCCTCTACTATATTGCCTGTATTTTTAAAATGCACTCTGAGCATTCCCCCGAGCGCCAGCACCTCCACAGGAGGCTGTGTATAACCAAGCAGGGTAGAGACAATTGCAGAGGCGATTGCCCCTGTCCCGCAGGCAAGGGTTTCACCTTCAACGCCCCTTTCATAGGTGCGCATTTTTATCCTGTGAGAGTTTATAACCTGTATAAAATCCACATTTGTGCCCTCTGGAAATGCGCGGTTATATCTTATTGGAGGGGATAGTTGCTGAATATCAAGGTTGTCAATATTCCTGTATAAAAGAACTGTATGCGGAACACCTGTATTGATATAACTCACTTTGATTTTCTTTCCTTTCACGAGTATATATTTTTGCAACTCAAGTTCTGAAGGGCTTTCCATTCCAATCATTGCCCTGAAGCCCGAAACAGAAGCCCGTATCAGTCCTGCCAGTGTCTGGAAGCAGAGCCTTCTATCTCTCACTATCCCCCTGCGATATGCAAATACAGCCGCGCACCGCGCTCCATTTCCACACATCTCTGCCTCACTGCCATCAGGATTGAAAATCCGCATACAGAAATCTGCGCGATCTTTGGACATCTGTTTTCCTTTTTGCTTTTCTATAAATATAGCTCCGTCTGCACCAATAGAAAAATGCCTCTGGCAGTATTTCCTGGCAAAACCTGCCCGGTTGCGAATCACATTTTTTCTATTGTCAATCATTATAAAATCATTTCCTGTAGCCACCATCTTTGTAAATCTTATCATTTAATTTTCTCCCCTGATTAAATCTGAATACTCCTGGCGCTTCTTTATAATTGAAAATTGTCTTCCCTTGACAAGGACCTGTGCCACACGACAGCGTGAATTGTAATTGGAAGACATCTCAAAGCCATATGCTCCTGCTTCCATCACTGCAAGCAGGTCTCCCTTCACAGGAAGGGACATAGTTCTATCAAGTGCAAAAAAATCTCCTGTTTCACACACAGGGCCAACTATATTCAATTTGCAGACTTCCCTGTTTATAGATTTTTCAACCGGCAGTATCCTGTGAAAGGCGTTGTAGAGCGATGGGCGTATGAGGTCGTTCATACCTGCATCCACAATCACAAATTTCTTATGAAAGGATTCCTTGGTATAAAGTACCCTTGTCACAAGTATTCCCGCATTTCCAGCTATAAACCTTCCGGGCTCAAGGATAAGTGTATAGTGGGTCCCCTCAAGCAATTGCCTGTATATCCTGCCCAGCTGTGAAAGTGGAACAGGTGATTCAGTATCCCGGTAGGAAATACCCAATCCGCCACCCAGATTTATATACCGCAGTTTAATCTTCAGTTCTTTCAAATCCTCTGCCAGTTTCAGTGCCATTTGAAGATTTTTTTTAAAAGGCTCTACCTCAGTTATCTGGGAGCCAATATGCGAATGGAGTCCTGTAACCTCCACATTCTTCAGCACTTTTGCAAAGGCAAAAACTCCCCTTGCAATAGATATATCTATGCCGAATTTGCTTCCCTTACCCGTGTTTATGTATCCATGTGTATGGGGGTCAAAGCCGAAGTTCACCCTCAAAGCGACTGGCACGACCCTTTTCATTCTTCCAGCAATTTCATTTATGAAATTCAATTCCTCCACTGATTCAACATTGAACATAAGAATACCTGTTTTGATTGCATACCGGATTTCTTCTTCAGTTTTTCCAACACCAGCAAAAATAATTTTCTCTGGTGCTACTCCAGCTTTAATTGCCTTGTAGAGTTCTCCGCCAGAAACAATGTCTGCACCGGCACCCAGTGTTTTTAAAATCCTGCATATTGTCAGGTTTGAATTTGCCTTGTATGAATAGCAGATTAAGTGTGGAATTCCTTTAAGGGCTGTATCCAGAGCCCTGTAGTTTTCCTCTATCTTCTTCTGGCTATAAAGATAAAAAGGCGTTCCCACCTTCTCTGCAATCTCTGCCACATCTACATTTTCGCAGAACAGCTTTTTACCGATATATCTGAACCTCTCCATAAAAATTTCCTTTCGCTGATTTTACAAAACCCTCGCACACATTATTACTTAATCTTCTTCAGTAATTCTTCTATGCGTGCGGCTTTTTCAACAGATTCGTCAAGGAAAAATACAATCCTGGGGGTGTATCGCAGGGTTATAACCTTTCCTATCTGATTCTGAATATAGGGAGCAGCACTCTCCAGCCCGGCCATTGTCTCTTTTTTCTGTTTTTTATCTCCCAGCACGCTTACATATATCTTTGCTTCCCTCAGGTCCGGAGTAACCCTGCAATCCATCACAGTTATAAAACCAATCCTCGGATCCTTTATCTCCCTCTGAAGCAAGAAACAAACTTCCCTTTTAATAAATTCTCTGACCCTTTCCATTCGTCGCGTGAACATTTTTAACTCCTGAGCGGGACGGCGACCATTTTTTTCACTGATAGGTAGCCTGTCCTCTTTTTTAAAGAAAATCAATCTGGGAATCTGTTATAAGAATCTCGCCATTATTTTTAATCATATTGAGAATACCGGAAATGGTCTGGGCAAGATAATCCTTCTGGTCTGAAACGCAGGCAATACCAAGTGTTGCCTTCTGCCATAGATTTGAGTTTTCAACCTCTGCTACTGATACATTAAAGTTATGCCTGATTTTATCTTTTAAACTGTTGACAATCTTTCTTCTGTCCTTCAGAGTGGCACTGCCCGGAATATGAATTGTGACCTTACAGATGCCGATAATCATAATGACAGTCTATTACTTAGCCCCTGTCTGGCGCATTTCATAAACCTGCACTATATCATGTTCCTTAATATCATTGAAGCCTTCCAGGGTAAATCCACACTCAAACCCTTTTTCAACTTCCTTTACATCCTCCTTGAACCTCTTGAGGCTGGAGATTTTTCCATCATAGATTATTTTTCCTTCTCTTATGAGCCTTGCCTTTGCATCCCTCACAATCTTCCCTTCCAGAACCCTTGCTCCTGCAACTGTTCCAACCTGGGAGACCCTGAAGATTGCCAGAACCTCAACCCGCCCTATATTCACCTCTTCAAATTTTGGCAGGACCATTCCCTCCAGGGCTTTTTTCAGGTCAGAAATCAGATCATAAATAACGCGGTATGTCCGGATCTCCACTTCCTCATACTGTGCCAGCTTCTGGGCATTCTGGGTTGTAGAAACATTAAACCCGAAGATAATTCCATTTGAGGCTGAGGCAAGCATTACATCTGATTCTCCGATATCTCCTATGCCCTTGTGAATTACATTGAGCTTTACTTCTTCCATACCCAAGTTCTGAAATGCCTTTAACAGGGCCTCAAGGGAACCCTGAACATCAGTTTTAAGAATAATTTTTAATTCCCTCACCTTCCTTTCTTTTATCTCTTTTTGAAGGTCGTCCAGGGTAAACCTTCTGGGTGGAGCCACAACAGCGCGCTCCTGGCTACTTTCTTCTATCTCCTTCAACAATTTTTTATCTGTAATTACCTTCAAAACCTCACCCACCTGTGGCACTGCTGTGAATCCCAGCACCTCAACCGGGGTTGAAGGGGGTGCTTCATCAATCTTTATTCCCCTGTGATTGATTAATGCCCTTACCTTTCCTGTTCTGCCTGAAGAAAGGGTGTCCTGATCCGGACCTACAAAAAAGCTATCTCCAACCCTTAAGGTTCCCTGCCTCACAATTACAGTGGCTACCGGCCCAATATGCCTGTCAACCCTTGCCTCAATAATAGTTCCTGTTGCAGGAACAGTGGGATCAGCCTTCAATTCCAGTATCTCTGCCTGAAGCAATATCATTTCAAGCAGGTCGTTCAATCCCTCCCGCCTCAGTGCTGAAATGGGCACGCAGATTGTATTTCCTCCCCATTCTTCAGGAATCAGGTTGTAATTGGCAAGTTGCTGTTTTACCTGTTCTGGATTTGCATTCTCCTTGTCAATCTTGTTAATAGCAACTATAATGGGCACATCTGCTGCCCTTGCATGGTCAATTGCCTCTACTGTCTGCGGCATCACTCCATCATCTGCTGCTACAACAAGTACCACAATATCTGTCACCTGTGCTCCGCGGGCACGCATAGCTGTAAATGCCTCATGGCCTGGTGTATCCAGAAATACAATCTTTCCGGTTGTATTGCCCACTGCAACATCGACTTCATAAGCCCCTATATGCTGTGTAATCTGCCCTGCCTCTTTCTCTGCTACATTTGTATGCCTGATTGCGTCAAGAAGAGTGGTTTTGCCGTGGTCTACATGTCCCATAACCGCTACTATTGGCGGACGCGGAAGAGGCTTTAAAACCCTGGGCGGACGGACAACTACAGGTGGAGATGGTTTAACTTCAGAGACAGGTTTCTCTTCAACAGGAGGCTTTACCTCTACCTTCTCAGCTACTTCTTTAATCCCTGCCTTTTCAGCTTCCGGGGGCACAGCCTCTGGTTTTTCAGTTGGTATCTTTACCTCTTCTTTTAATTTTGATGGCCCTGCTGCAGGCTTTTCAGTAATTTCTACTGCGGTTTTTTTTGCACGGGGCTTTCTCACCTTCCTTACTTTTGCAGCCGCTTTTGTCTGTGCCTTTGCTGGCTTTGCTATCCCTCCAACCTTTGTTAAAAGTTCTATTGCCCTGTTTGCTTCTTCTTCTGTGATCAGACTGGAGGTGGTTTTTACACTCACCTTCATTTTTTTAAGAATCTGCAGGAATTCCTTGCCGGGAATTCCCTTCTCTTTTGCAATCTCCGAAATTCTCTTTTTCCTGGTCATAATCCTTCCCTTTAAAAATTTTTTATGTCTCAACCTGCCTTTGCAATCTGAAGGGACCTGCGCGCAGCCTCTATGAGCTTCTCCGCCTTCTTCTCTCCAATTCCCTTGACCTCTGAGAGCTTTTCAACACTTGCTGCGGCGATATCCTCAATCCTTCTGAAACCTGCTTCCATAAGCACACTGGCAGTAGTCTCACCCACACCTGCAATGGTTGTGAGAGCAGAGATAATTTCCTCTTTCTTGCGCAGATCTATCTGCCAGCCTGTAAGACGACTTGCCAGCCTTACATTCTGACCCTGTTTGCCAATGGCAAGCCTCAATTGTTCATCCTCTAATATAATTGTAGCACGTTTTTTTTCCCTGTCAAGATATATCTCCTGGGATTTGGCAGGGCTTAATGCATTCAGGATATAAGTTCCTATGTCATCACTCCAGCGGATAAGGTCAATCTTTTCAGGTCCAAGTTCCCTGTTAATTGCCTGTATGCGGACCCCCTTCATTCCAACACAGGCACCCAGGGGGTCTACCTTTTCATTATTTGAATAAACTGCAACCTTTGCCCTTGTGCCGGCTTCCCTCACTATTCCCTTTATCTCCACAATTCCTTCAGTAATCTCAGGAACCTCCAGCTCAAACAGCTTCCTCAATAGCTCGGGATGGGTCCGGGAAACAGTTATAACAGGCTCCTTTGAGGTCTTCTTGACTTCAACCACATAAACCTTTACCCTGTCTCCAGGGCGCAGGTGCTCTCCTTTTATCTGTTCGTTTACAGGCAGTATCGCTTCCACCCCGCCTAAATCCACAAGAAAGTTGTTTCTGGAATCCCTGTGACGAATTTCACCTGTCATAACTGTCCTCTCTTTAGGCTTGAAATCCTGGTAGATTATCTCCCTTTCAGTCTCGCGAATCCTCTGGGTGACCACCTGTTTGGCTACCTGCGCTGATATCCTGCCAAAATCCTCAAGCGGGACATCCACATCAATTTTATCTCCAACCCTGCAGTCAGCCTTTATCTTCTGTGCCTCGCTGAGAGCAATTTCAAGCCCTGGCCTGGGAGCTTTTTCTACCACTGTCCTTGTAGAGACAATCCTTATTTTCCCTGATACGTTATCAATGGAAACCTTTACATTCTGTGAGGAACCAAAATTCTTTTTATATGCAGAAAGGATTGCTTCCTCAAGATTGGCAAGCATCTTCTCCCTGGGTATTTTCTTTTCCCTTTCAATCTCTTCCAGGATTTCCATAAACTCCTTATCTTCTTTACCCATTTAAATCTCCCCCTCTGATTTTTCCATACCAGATTTTCTTTACATATCTCATTTCATCATCAAGACTATCCTTAATCCTGCCGTTCAACTTAGCCTCCAGCACTGAATTTAGAATCTTCCTGAATTCAGGTCCGGGCTTGAAACCCATTTCTTTCAATTTCTCACCATCTATTTTCAGTTTTACTCTTGAAAGCCTCGTAAGGTAAAGTCCAATATATTTTTCTACCCTTGTCCTCCTGCGTGTTGCCATTATAAACAGTAATATCTCCAGAGGCAATGGATGGAGAATTCTGTATATACTGCCCGGTTTTAAACCCTTTCTTGAAAGGCGCCTGAGTATGCCAGGAATCCTGAAAAGAGTCAGTATTGTATTCCTGACCTCCACAGGGAATTTGAATTTATCCACCACCTCAATGATTTCCTTCTCTTTTAACCCCCTTAGAAGTCCCAGAAGATATAAAAGCCATTTCTTAATTTTCCCCGGTGCATACAGGATTGCCCAGGAAAAGGCATCAGAGATATAATAAAACTCCCTCACCATTTTTGAATTTAGTTTTATATGCCTGTGGATACAGGAAAGAATTCCATATCTATCCATTTGAATTATTGCCTTAACCGGGTCGGCTTCATCAAGGATTAACATAAGTTCTTCTCTGATTCTTTCATTTGTGAGCCTGTCAAAGATTGCAAGATTCAGGGCATTCTGGATAAAAGATAGGGTCTGGGTATCAATCTGAAGATTGTAGCGTGCACCCAGCCTTATTGCACGAAAGATTCTTGTTGGGTCATCCACAAAACTTAAGTTGTGAAGCACCCTTATCCTCTTCTTTGCAAGGTCCTCTTCTCCCCCGAAGAAATCATACAACTCCCCGTATGACCTTCCATCCAGTCTTATTGCCATTGCATTTATTGTGAAATCCCTCCGGTATAAATCCTGCCTTATTGAACTCAGCTCAACTTTTGGAAGTGCTGCAGGATATTCATAGAATTCCGTCCGTGCAGTGGCAATGTCTATCCTTAATGGATTTTCAAGTTCTATGCCCCAGGCGCGGGGCAAATTCTCCAGAATTACTGAACTTGTGCCGAATGCCTCATATGTCTTCACCTTTCCATTCAGTCTTCTGGAAAGTTCCTTTCCAAACCTGATTCCATCCCCTTCCACCACAATGTCCAGGTCTAAGTTTTCAATTCCAAGCAAGAGGTCCCTGACAAATCCGCCAACTACAAAAGTCGGATATCCGAGATGCTTTCCAACACCACCTATTTTCTTCAGAATCTTCTGCATAAAAGGCGCGCTCTTCTCTATCAATGGTTTCACACTCTTCTTTACAAGAGGCGAAGAATAGAGGGAGAACCCTTCTCTATGCTCATTGTGGAGTATACGCAGAACCTCTCCCCTTGTAACCATTCCCTGAAGCCTTCCCTTTCTGTCTATAACAGGGAGATGGCCTATGTTATGGCGAATCATAAGACCCTGAATTTCCTCAAGACTTGTCTCAGGGCCTATGGTTATGGGCGGGCTGGACATATAATTCTTCACAGGAACTCTTTTCAATCCATGCTGAATCGCGCGGTCCAGGTCACTGCGCGAGATTATACCTGTGAGCTTCCCTCCCTTAAGAATCGGAAGCCCTGAGAAGTTAAATCTCAGCATTATCTTTCTTGCCTCCTCCACTGAAAGGTCTTCCTGAACAGTCCTCACCGGGGTACTCATAATTTCCTTTGCAAGCACAAGCGGTTTTACATTTAACCTCAAAGCCCTGTATAACTTCTCCCTGACCTCTTCCATACTCCTGTCTTCAATCCTTGCTGAGGCGGCCCTGGAATGACCACCCCCTCCTAACAATTCCAGGATTTTTCCTGCATCCACCCCTTCAAGTCTGGACCTTCCAATAACCTGAATCCTGTTATTGATTTTTATGATTGCAAAAACGACATTCAGGTTTTCCATATCCCTGAGTTTGTGCACCACCAGCGACAGACTTCCAGTCTGCTCGGTTGTCTCTGCACCGGTGATCACAACCTTAACTCCATTTATTACTTCCACCTTCATATTATTAATCAGAAGATTCAGCAGTTTCATCTGTTCAGGGGTAAGTCCGGGATTTATAAAATCAGAGACTACATTGAGGTTTGCCCCGCAACTCAAAAGATATGCACACGCCTCCAAATCCCTGGGTGTTGTTGAACCATAGGTAAGGGAGCCCGTATCCTCATAAATCCCCACTGTCAGAATTGTGGCTTCAAGGGGTGTGAGAGCAATCTTCTCCCTTCTTATGATGTCTACCAGTATTGTGGAAGTGGCGCCTGTGCTCTCATTCATATTCAACTCTCCCCTGATGTCCTGGTCTGTTGGAGGATGGTGGTCATATATATGGATTGAAAGCCTGTCCTTTTCCAGGAGCTTTGCAAAATCTCCAATCCTCTGGGCCAGCCTGGTATCCACAATAATAAGCCTTTCTACCTGGTCCAGAGGTATATCCCTGGGCTTTTTTATTTCAATCGCATGTTTGTGCAGTGCAAGAAATTCCCTCACATTCTGCTCAATGCTTCCCGGAAATGAAAGGAGTGCACCGGGATAGAGTTTGTGTGCTCCAACCATTGATGCAAAGCTGTCAAAATCCGCACCAATATGGGTAGTTATAAGTTCCATCTATGCCCTCGGGTGATATCTCCTGTATGCCTCCTGAATGCCCTGCCTGTCTAAGTGCAGATATAGCTGGGTGGTAGAAATATCTGCGTGTCCTAACATCTCCTGCACAGAACGCAGGTCTGCTCCACCCTGTAATAAATGTGTTGCAAAGGAATGCCTGAATGTATGGGGGGTTATTTTTTTATTTATCCCCGCGCTCCTTATATATTTCTTTATTATCTGCCACAATCCCTGCCGTGTAAATTTTTCTCCCCTGGAATTTACAAAAAGGCAGTTAGACTTTTGTAAGGCTGAAAGCCCTGCCCTGTAATTTAAATATCTTTCTATTGCCTCTATTGCCTTCCTGCCCAGGGGAACAATCCTTTCCTTGCCACCTTTGCCAGAACACCTTATAAACCCACCTTTCAGGTTCAGATTGTCTATGCACAGGTCCCTGACCTCTGAGATGCGCATCCCTGTGGCATACAGAAGCTCAAGAAGTGCTTTATCCCTTATGCCTGCTGGTATAGATATATCTGGTTTATTCAGTATATTCTCAACTTCTGTTTTAGTAAGCACAGAAGGAAGCCTTATCTCCCTTTTGGGTGAATCCAGGAATTCAGTGGGGTCAGAAGGGATATATCCCTCATTTACAAGAAACCTGCAAAACATCCGCACCGCAACTAACTTCCTCACCACAGAAGAAGTTGTAAGGCCCCTTGCTTTTAAACCGAGCAGAAAATCCATCACACCTTCAGGCTCAATGCTTGTGAGGTTCAACCCACGCCTGTTTATAAAAGCAATATACTCATTCAGGTCTATCCTGTAAGACTGCTGTGTGTTTCTGCTCAGGCCCCTTTCAACACGAAGAAAATTAATAAATTCATCCAGAAGTTTTAAGGTATCCATTTAAAAATTCTCTTTCCTTTCCCAGTGTGGTGGGTTCGCCATGTCCGGGATAAATCCTTATCTCGTCAGGCAGAGAAAGAATTCTTTTTAAGGAATGAACAAGTTTTTTCTCATCTCCACCCTGCAGGTCTGTCCTGCCAACCCCTTCAGCAAACAGAGTGTCTCCGCTAAAAAGGATTTTTTCCTTCTCATTATAAAGGCATATGCTTCCTTCAGTATGTCCGGGCGTATGCCATACACAAAACGAAATTTCACCGATTTTAAGAATCCCTCCATCCTCAACATTGCGCATGCCCGGAAACTTGCTTCCAAAGATTTCTTTCAACCACTCAGAATCAAGAGTATGCATATATATAAAACCCTTCAATTCCCCGCAAACCTCTGCAACTGCACCGGTGTGGTCAGGATGTGCATGTGTCAGGATAATAACGGAAGCTGTCTCCTTAATACCCTCAGGTCCGGTCAGAAAGGTGCCTGTCCCTTTTATAGCATTTATAATTTTCCTGGCGTCAGCCCCGGGGTCAATAACTGCCAGGCTATTCCTGTCTCCCACAATATAGCAGTTCGTCTCCAGTTCACCAACAACAACAGTTTTTATAAACATTCTGCCTTTTAAACTGACCAGTGCTCAAGCATATAATCACTGGATGGAAGAGTAAGGGTTATGGGTGCACGGGTTGGCCAGTGCTCCATTTCCATTCCGTTCTTGAGCACTGCAATAATAAACTTAACCTCATCCTTCAATTTCAAGCCTAAATCTGCAAATGGTATTTTAATCTCTATTATTTTATTAATGGCAACTGCACCTATTCTCTTTTCTTCGCGGGATTCACTCACAAGCAAAAGCGTATTATCACCTATTGAAAACTTCAGGCGCACAGACACAGGAGAGATAAAATCAATTGCAAATGAGAGCGCCTGAGCTTCCCTGCATTCATTAATCTCTGAATGCAGGTCAAGTCTTATGTAAAGATTTTCCATATCAAAACCGTAGTATATTGCCCTGACAATGCTCTCTGCCTGGTGCATTGTGCCACCTGTTTTTCTTATCTCATAGGAACCACTTGAAAGCCATTCATAGTAATCTGTTATTTTTCCATCCAGCACAGGATGTATCAAATCCACCGGCAGTGTAGCTGGTGGAATGGATTTTACAGGAAGTGTAATCGGCTCTTCAAGATACCCGGGTGGCTGCACACCAACAATGGAATACACATTTGAAAGATGCTGTCTGTATAGGAAATCAAATGCATCGTCATACCCGCTTGAGTGCTGGTCTCCGTACCACCAGTTCCAGTCACTCCCCTCAGCTGCATAAATCTCCTCCCATGCCTTTGAAAGTGCTTCAGATTTCTCCTTCAATTGCTGGTCCTCAAGCCCTCCCTCATAATTTGCAAGAAATTCCCTTGCCTGATGTAGATAATCCCATGCGGTATTCTCCTCCTCATCGCCAATCCATATCTCAAAATTCTTGTTTATCCAGGAACCCGGGAAAACACGCCCCAGCACCTCCACCACCTTCCTTGAACTTAAAAATTCCCATACACTGACACATTTAAGGGACTGATGGGCATTTAACCTAAAATAGATTCCATTCAGAAAATCCCTTCCATCATTCGGATAGAACTCCCAGGCATTCTCGCCATCCAGGATTATGGATACAAGGTAATCTCCTGGCAGGCGTGAGGTCCTCTGCTGTATAAACTCCAGCCTTTTTATAAAATCATTGACAGCCTCCTCAGTTTTCCACTTTGCATATGTAAAGCCAATCAGGTCTGAAAGGAGGTGGTCCCTGAATACTAAATTTATACTGTGCCCGTTCCATTGAAACCTGTAAGGTTTATAAAGGAGCTCGGGATTCAACACATTGCCTTTTGTATCCCTTGAGATGTTTTTGCCCAGTGAACCTTCTAAAATTCCCTCATCAGTAGCAGTCCATTTAATGCCTGCCTCCTCCATTACCGGCAGAATCTCCTCACACACACTTCCTTCAGAGGGCCACATTCCCTGCGGAGCCCTGCCAAACCGCTCCTTATAGAACTCAACTGCCTTCTCAATCTGCCTCTGCACATCCCTTGGAGCAGAAAACCTTTTTGCAGGAAGTGGAATCTGAGGAGATGGAATCTTTCCTATATCTGTATTGTAAATGAGCGGAAGAATGGGATGATAAAAAGGACTTGTGGTCACTTCAATCTGTCCTGCATCCTGCAACTTCCTGTACTCAGGAATAATCATTGAAAGTACTTCCCTCTGCTTCTTTATAACAACTTCTTTATCCGCTTCAGTAAAATTCCTTCCCTTCTGCACAAGTGATTTCAGGGGCTCCTGTTCAAGGAATATCGGGTCAAACCACACAAGATTAAACAGAACCTGCAGGTCAAGATAATCCTGTGTGCTGAAATCCTCCCTTATCATATTTAAAAATGACCTGGTGATATGCCTTCCCCTCTTTTCAAGGAGTTCCACATACCTGGGAAACCTGGGTAGCATATTCTCCCAGTTTACCATAAAGAAATTATAAAGGATAAAGAATTTATCTTCTTTGTTCAGCTCAGTTGCTTTCTTGAGCGTTACTTCAAGAAAGACATCTGTTGCGTTATTCTTTACATAGTCTTCAATCTGCATAATTAAAACAGGAGTAAGGTTAAAGGTCTGATGGATATTGGGATAATTTTCAAGGAGTGCTACCATATCATAATAGTCCTTTATCCCGTGCATCCTCACCCATGGAAGAAGATACTTTCCAGCCGCTCCATTCTTATACAGCGGCTGATGCATATGCCAGACAAATGCTATGTATAACGGTTTCTCCGCCATTGTTTTCTTCCTACTTTGCCACTACCACCACTCCGTTCACAACACGGGTTCCTATCTCCACCTGCCAGATATATGCCCCGCCCTCCACAACCCTTCCTGTTATATCCCTTCCGTCCCAGGTTACAGAAGTGGTACCCGCAGGATAGTCTTTTGTCCTCACAGTTGTTCCTGTCAGGTCAAAAATAGAAAGTTTTACCTCTATCCCTTCGGGATTTTCAAATCTGATTTCTACATAATCATTAATCCCATCCCCATTAGGTGTAAATGGATTTGGCTTTGCTCCGACAAAAGCACTTGCACTCTGATACATCACTGCATAGGTGGATAAGTGATTGATATTCACTGAGATTGTCCGGGTTGCTGAACTCGCGCTTCCTCCAATACTAACCCACTGCTCACCAGTCCATTCATATATCGCAAGGCTACTGATTCTATCCGCTGGACAGAAATCATAATGCAGTGTAATCTGTATTGGTTTTCCCTGCTGCCAGGTTTTAATCCCGGCAATTTCACTAAAGCCTGCGTCTAACTCAAAGGCATTTATCTCGTATGCACCTACCAGATTTTTATCAACAGGGAGTATTTTGCCCTCTGATTCTAATGCCTCTTTACTCTTTTTTGCCACCTTTATCTTCACAAGATCAATCGTGTTGCCAAATGTCTGGGTATCCAGAATTGTGACATATGCGTCTGGATCCTCCTTGCATCTTATAATGGTGTTGGGTAGAGCAAACTGCCCGCGGTTATAGAAGATTCCGCCATCGCTGGAGAGCCGAGCGCATACTATGTTAGTGGTATTTGTATTTCCTGCCAGGTCTGTCACTACAATTTTATAGTAATAACTCCTGTCATTTGCTATGATTGGGCTTGTATCCTGCCATTCCAGCCCTGTTGTTCCACTCCCTGCAATAACAAAACCTGTTGTGTCATCTATACTGCGCAATACCTGCCATTCAGTAAATTGCTCATTCACTGTGAAGCCAAGTCCTATCTGTTTGTTGCCCAGCGAAACTTTGTTAATCCCTGGAATGGGCCTGGTCACATCCACAATTACAGTACCTGAATTCGTCACAATATTGCCAAGGGAATCCATTGCAGTAATCTCATAGGTATATACCCCGTCAGGCACTACTGCATTGAGATCGTTTTTACCATCCCATACTTTTGTATGCAGCCCCACTGTTTCGGGGGTGCAATTCAGAAGTGTCCTGACAAGTGTATGCCCTTCATCATAAATGTAAATGGATATTGTATCCTGTGGCTTGCTGTCAATCAGTTCGTAATAAATCGCTGTCGTATCTTTGACGCCATCTCCATTTGGACTGAATGGATCTGGACTTGCTAATAAATTCTCAAGCTTGAACGCAGGCACAAAGTAAATACTCTTTGGTGCAAGATAATTTATTGTGGCTGTATCAAGCACAGGGCTTACCATTGTGTCATCTGTCTGCATTTCACATTTCCACTGAACCCATCTTTTGCGTGGTGCATTTATTGGCCCATTATTTACAACAGGATACCAGGTTGCGCTTGCAAGTCCTTCTTTTGTATCTGCTGAGCGCACAGCAAATAAAATTGTCTTTCCGCTGTCATTATAATCCGCCTGGAAAATGCTATATTGTGGAGTATCTATACCACAATCATATACCTTTGACACAAAAATTGCTGTATCCGGGGCAATCTCTTCCCATCTTCCACCTTTAATAAAATCAAACGCATAACCCCTATCTTCCCCCCCTTCCTGGTACACTTTTGCCCATACAGAAATTACACCACCAGAGCATTTGAAAATATCACTGGCTAATAACGTCTGGCAAATAACAGTGTGCTGACCTACAAGGTCTGCTCTTAATTTTATTTTTACATTTATTCCTTTCCAGGAAGAAGTAGACATAAGAATCTCCTGCCAATCAACTGTTGGAGAATATAAATATGCAATAGTTAACGTAGTATTATCTTCATCCACTAAATATACGGATACCGCTTCCAAACCCCCCAATGGGTCATTATTTCTATAGTGCGTTTTCACACTATAATTTCCATGATAAGTATCTGAGTTAGTTACGCTCCAGGTTGTAGATTCTGGTCGAACATCTTCTGCTGTCCAGCTACTTAAACTGTCTTCAAAATCATTATTTAAAATATCAGAATTTAAGAATTTATAAAATATTTTTATGAAACCAGAGATTGTTAGGGTATCAATGTTTATGTGTGTTTCTCCTGCTGTAAAATCTTCAGGAGTCCCCTGGCTCCATTTAAAAGGAAAGCCAATAGTTTTAAAATCGCACACAACGCTTACCGTATCATACCCTCCATAAGTAGAAGTGATATATCCTGTGCACTGGCCCTGGAAATCTGTAACAGCAGGCTGAATGATTGAATCATAATAAGTGCCTCTTGCAGTAAAAATGGTTACAGATTTATCCTTTAATGGCTGGTTATTTCCATCCCTTATGTAAATCCTTACTGTAAAACTTGCTTTGCCATCAGCAAGCACAGAAGTCTCTGCAATTGTAAAATATGAATTTGTATCTGAAACTTGAACTTGAGAGAATCCACAATTACAGAACAGGCACAACAAAACTAAAACTAATAACCCGTTTTTTATATTCATCTGTTTCTCCCTTCTTAAAAATTTGGTGCGTTCAATAGACGGTATACACGAACAAAACCCCCGGAGATTTGTTCCCCGGGGGTCTTTTATTTTTCCCTTGTCTGCAGATGACCTTACTGGAATTTCCAGTTTATTGTTGCCTGGGTTGCAAGCATACCAAGCAAACCTTCATAAGCCGGAATAGCAGAACCTGTCTGGCGCACAACAAAATCAAATGAAAGGGACTCTGTTATTTCCTTGCTCAAGCCCAGAGAGATTGCTACAGCTCCAGTTGCAACAGCAGGAGCTACTACCTTTACCTCGCTTGTTTTTGTATCAGCAGCACTGTAATTACCATCAATAACCTCAGAATTTGTCCAGGAAGGTATATAAGAAACTCCTGCCCTTCCAATTAGCCCCCAGAACAATGGGTGCTCATAAGCAATGTTGATTGGCAGACTTATTGCAGTATTTGTAAGATTGTATCTATTCCAGACGTTAGTCCAAACAACAAGAGGGGTGCTTTCCATCGGGTCTGTTTCGGTTGCAGTATAACCTGTAATTGTCCAGTTTCCACCAGCTGCTATTACAAGCAATCCCTTGCCAAGTTTGCTGTTAACTGCTATGCCTCCATTTATTGTGTGGGAAGTTATAGCCCTTTCCACTCTTAAGTCGCATTCCAGCGCAGCATCAGCATCATTATCTCTTTTAGATGTAAGCAGAACCGGAAGGTTGTTTATAGCATACTGACCGAAAACAAAAACTGGAAGACCTGCAAGTTTGAGCGGCAATCTCACGCCTGCTGAAAGGTTAAATGCCCCCTGAGAAGTCATTACGGTGTTTTCTGAATAGAACTTGGAAACTGCAGATTTCCACGCATTTTCAGTATAAACATTGTCAATAATGGGTATGCCGAAAGTTCCAAATACCTCTATCGGAAGCACTGGTATCAATTTTCCCAGGTGTGCACCTGCAGTAAAATTTAACTCATAAGAATATCTCTGTGCCCTCTGCCAGCCATCATTATTTGCCTTGGCAGGACTTGTCCAGTATTCATACTGGTTGACCCCGCCACCCATTGCAAAATTTACCTGAACAGCAACAGGAATATACAGAGGTAGCCCGAGGAAGATATCCACCATATTTGAAGGCGCTACTGCTGACATATTGTAAATATTTCGCCTGTTAGTAAGGCCAAGGAGAGGGTTAATGCCAACAAAGTCTGCAGTGCTTAAAACATCGTCATTCATACCAAGCACGCCTGGAGCATCAGTTCCGGCAAGACCTGTTATGCCTGTGTAAGGTCTTGCGAAAAAGGCACCCACAGCACCGAAGAGATTGCTGCCAACTGATACTCCACCCCACTGATTTATAATCAGTTCGTATCCTGTTGCACCCTGTCCGCCTGCACCCATCTCCCACCATGCACGACCGCCCAGGTCCTTAACATAAACAGGGTTAAACCACATATTTGAGTCGTCAGAGAGCATCCAGCTCTGAAGCCCCATACCTGCAATCCTTGAAAAGGTTGCGTGTGCCTGCACTCCTATAAGAAGTATTCCCAGAGCCACAAAACCTGCCTTCCTCATACCCCCTCCTTTCTATTCCTTAAATTCATACTATAATATAATACCATAATAATGGAAAAAGTCAAGAAAAAAATGCGCAAATCAAAATGGAAAAGGGAAGGTACATGGTATCCCCCTAAGGCAAATCACCTGTCTTTCAGAAAAGAGATTCAGAGAACTGGAAAAAGTAGTAAATAAGACAGGCGGCGGAAAAATTTCAAAAGAGGTTATA
>Ga0272448_1000984_pt1 | contig 40291 bp, 33 predicted proteins | sample YNPCB0191_FD_202220 | JGI IMG/M metagenome (GOLD analysis project Ga0272448, IMG submission 202220) | Hot spring sediment microbial communities from Yellowstone National Park, WY, United States - YNP-CB-019-1 | ecosystem: Environmental > Aquatic > Thermal springs > Hot (42-90C) > Sediment...
AGCCCTCCAAACATCTCTCTCGTAATGAAAACTAAAAAATACTCTTCTAGCCATAGTTTATCTAATTATGTATGCAATTATTAGCATAACAACGATTAACGATGTGTAGAAAAATAAAATTGTATGCAAAAACATCGACCAAAACCAATTATTTTTTCGTTCTTTGAATTGTGAAATATCTAGTGAAAAATCAATTTTATTTTCATCCAAATTTCTCACCTTGTCATACAAGGAACGAAAAGCCCTTTCTCTAGAAAGAAAATACGCATCTAGAATCCAAAAAATTATAACTGGCAAGAAAGAAATGATAATGTAATTTTTATTAGCATCTTTTGAAGACAGGGCAAATAAAGCTGCAACTAAAGTGATAGCCCACCCTTTTATTAAAAAAGAATTACCGGCCATTCTGTTAATTATTGTTTGTATAAATTCTAGGTGTTTAATTTTCTTTTCCATGTTATTTATATTTTAACTTAATTTTTAAATTCCGCCTTCCGCCAATAAAGCTTCCTCTGTATACATCTGTTTATTTGTAGAATTAAACTCATGTTTAATTTGCCCAGTAAGATTGTCTGTACTGAAGATTTTCCAATATACAGGAACAAAAGCACTTTTACCTGTGCGTTCTGCTCTCTCAATCTTAAAACTAACTATTAAATGTCTCGCGTCGTAAATAACCTTAAAATCTGAAGGTCTCTCAGCCGGAGAAAAATAGAAAGACCGCTGGGTAGTTTGATAATTTCGTTCATTGTAGGTTTTGCATTCAATATAATTTGGTCTTCCCTTTCTGTCTATAACAAAAATATCAGGATAACCTACCGCCTTTTTCTTGCCTTCCCTGGTTTCTGGTCTATCTGCCTTAAGCCCGATTTTATTTAGAGCTTCTATCATAAATGGTTCAATATGATTTCCAACTTCATTCTCTCTTCTTGTAAATATTCCTTTTTGGTTAGCATTTTTTGCAGCTATTTTTGTTGCCTCAATCAAATCTGTTAGTAACTGCCTATCATCTGAATTATTTTTATCAAAAGGAATTACTTTACAACCTGACATCGCTTTTATAGCAATTTTAAAAGGAATATTCTTGAGTGGCTTGAGAAACTGAGAAATTGCCTCTTCTAATTCTTTTATATATTTTTCTTTTTCGTTGTCCATAATTAAAGTTTTTGAAATATTAAAATATTTTCTTTTTGCATTACATTATATAGCCCAAAAATTATTTTATCTATATTTTTAATCAATCTAAAACCGATTTTTTGACAATAATCAATTGAAAATTCTACAGTTTTAATTTCTTCGCCCATGTAAGTAGCATTACCAATGACAATAGCGGCAAACCCTTTTGGTTTAAGCACTCGATACATTTCTTCATAACTCTTTTTCATATCCTGATTATATAAATTAATTCTTTCTTGACCACAACCTCTTACTCCGACAAACTCTTCTCTGATTTCCAATAGTTCATATCCTAATACTTTTAAAGCATGGGCGTCATTTGAGACATAATCTAAAGCGATTGAATAAGGGGGCGAAGTAATTATTCCATCAATACTATTATTTTCCAAAGGTAAATTTCGAGAATCGCCGGTTTTAATCTCAACCTGCCCTAGTTTTAAATTTAATTCTCTAGCGATGTCTCTAAAATCCCTAACCGATTTAATCATTAACTCTAAATTTTTATAAAATGATTGCTCAAAATTTCTTCCTCTTCTGGCATTATCACTTACTGCTATTAAATAAGCCATTTTGTAAAAATTCTTAACTTTTTCATTAGGTATAGAATTAATTACTTCTAAAAATGATTTGCCTAGTTGATTAAAAAGATTCGGCTTAACTTTGATTAGAAGATTCTCTTTAATCTTTTCAATTTCATCTATAACTTCTATACTCTCTGTTTTGACTTTGCTTTGGATTACGCACAAGGGTGAAATATCTATGCCGAGACAATTAATCCCCAATAATTGTGCTTCAACTGCTGTTGTGCCACTACCAATAAATGGATCGAGTACGGCATCGCCTTCTTTTAACCCAATAATATTTAAAAGAGCTCTTATCATTTGAGGGTGAAATTTCCCCTTGTATGGATAAATCCAGTGAGTTAAATATTGATTTACTGACCGAGTATTATTTTTTTGGATAATCCGGAAATAATCTGTATAATTTCCCTCAACCATTTTGAAGTAAGCTGTTCTTTTAACGATCTCATTTACATTTTCGATACCCAAAAGTTTAAATTCCCTTAAACCGTTTGTTACTCGAAAATTGATATTTAAGGCTTCAAGCTCCAATTGAGCAAGAGCTAGTTCATATATGAACTGAACATTATCTAAAAGGATAAGAGTATTCTTTTTGCTGTTATCGTTTTTCTTATATGCCCAGGAAATGCTAATATCTTGAGCTCTATTAATCATTCTTTTACCTTTAAAATTTTTATTATCGTGAAATTCCATAATTTTATTTTATTAAGTCATCGATGCTTACGCCTAAAGCGTCAGCTATTTTTTGACGGTTTCTATTCAAGGGTCGGACGCAGCCCCTGATTCAATTTTTGCGGCGGGATTTTTTCTCCCTCGTCGCTCCGCTCCTCCGCCGAAACCGGCCACCCTCACTGACACTCACTTCGTTCGTTTTACCATTGGCGCTCGGGTTGGCTTCAAATCCCTTTCCGGGTTTTAATGTCGGGGCGGCGGGATTCGTTCCTTTATGAACCTTCGCCAGAACTGAGTGAAGGCTCAGGTTCACCCGGAGACGGGGCATCAACCTGTCGCTCCGATGGTAGTCATCGGAGCTTTACCGGTGGCGGTTGATGCCTTTCAAATCCCTTTCCGGGTTTTAATGTCGGGGCGGCGGGATTTGAACCCACGACCACACGCACCCCAAGCGTGTGCGCTACCAGGCTGCGCTACGCCCCGTTCCACCACTTACCTTAATTTCCAATTAGTCTTTTACCGCCGTAAGCGTGTGCGCTTCCTGGGTGCTCTGAATCATGGGTTAGTTCGTCGCTTCCGCTCTTCACACCCGTCGACGACACATTAGTGTCGTCCGACCCAGGCTGCGCTACGCCCCGTTTCCACCACTTACCACAGGCAACAGGATTCCCCGATGTTAAATCCGGGGTTCTTACACCCCGAACTATACCATAAATTTAATAGTATTTATTATACATCATAAACATAAAAAATGCAAATAATTTCTCTATTTTGGGTCGGTTCTGAACGGAGAGGCGGGCAAGCCTTCCTTATTGTAAAGGTTGCAGACAGGATTGTTTGCCCATCCATATCTGACCGCAACCGGATCTGGAATCTCATCGCTCCAGACAAGAACTGTGTTTCCGTCTATCTGAGCATTTGCCCACACGAATTTTCTGTCTTCTCCTGCAATTGCAAAACCTTTTAACTTTTCACCATCCTTAGAAACCAGACCGCTACCAGTATGCTTAAAACGCAGGCGGATTTTATTTCCCTCTACGGTCATTGTGTCGTATATCGGACCGGAATAGATTATTTTTTTGTCATACGCAACACCGAGCGCAGCAAGGGCAAGCCGCCTTCCGACCTCCTGCTTATTCTTCGGGTGGATATCATTTGCATCTCCTATGTCTATTGTCACAGCCATTCCGGTTCCGGGCACTGAAAGGAATGTGAGAAGTTGTGCCTCGCGGAGCTCAGCCCATCCCCCTTCAGACGGTCTTGTCTGCTCCTTCATAAAGTTAGCAAGATGAACAAACAGGAAAGGGAAATCTCCCTGCCCCCAGCGGTTGCGCCAGTCCTGAATCATTGCAGGAAAAAGTTTCTGGTATTTGCGCGCTTCGCCTGCATTGGATTCTCCCTGGTACCAGATCACTCCTTTTATCGCGTAAGGAATCAAAGGTGCAATCATTCCGTTAAAAAGGCAGGATGGCTGCTGCTGAAAATTCTGCAGGGCTGCTGGAGCCCCGGGCCTGGGCGGCACCGGTTCACCTGCCTGTCTTGCTGTTTCTGCTTCTGTCTCCCACTCCAGAAGTCTCTGTTCATACCTCTCTCTGGCTTTATTATAATTCTCAAGTGCACGGTCCCACCTAGTGATAAACTGCCTGAAGGATGAATTGGATTCAAGAACTTCTCTGCTCGTCCAGACTTCTATCGGAGTCCCGCCCCAGGAACTGTGTATCAGGCCTATCGGTACCTTCAGTTCTTTGTAAAGTTCCCTGCCGAAGAAATATCCTACCGCTGAAAAGGAACCCACGGTATTTTTCGCGCTTACCACCCACCTTCCCCGGACATTTTTCTCAGGTTTATCAGCCACTTTATTGGATACAGTAAAAAGTCGGATCTCAGGATAATCAGCTTCCTGAATTTCCTGTGATGCATTCATTGATAGGTTTACCGGCCACTGCATATTGGACTGTCCCGAGCATAGCCATACGTCCCCAATGAGGATGTTGGTAACAGTAATTTCGTTGTTGCCCGAGACCTTCATATCAAAGGGCCCGCCCGCGTCCATGGGATTGAGCCAGACCATCCAGTTGCCTTCAGTATCTGCCACAGTAGTTGCCTTCTGTGATTTTATAGAAACCGTCACCCTCTCGCCAGGGTCTGCTGTTCCCCACACAGGCACCTTTATTCCACGCTGCAGGACCGCATTGTTTTTAAAAAGAGCGGGCAGACTCACATCAGCATTGCAATTCTGATATGAAAATACTGCAATTATTAAAACAAAGGCTGTCAGGGCCAGGACTGTAAAAATAGTATTGATTCTTATTTTTGATTTATTCATTGCGCTATTTTAATCAAATGATATAAGTGAAATCTCAGGTCTCGCCGCAACTAATCTGGCTGGCAAGCCTTCTTTATTAAAAAATGAACCCGTCCCTTTTATTTGGGAACTAAGGTGAATTCAATTTTCTCACCGAACCAGCAGCGGTCAAGGGCGGTCATCTGCAGAACCACCTTTGTTTCCTTGTCAATTCCCTTGGTCAAAATGAACTCAGGAATCTCAGCGTCAGCAAAATAGGGAACATCTGCTGGAATACCTGCTCGCACCTGTATCTCAGATTCCTCTGGAGTGGAGAGATAAACTGCACCTTTTGCACCCTTTGCATTCGCAGGGCACACCCAGGTTGCAGTCTGCAGATTTCCTGCAGATGCCTGGCAGAACACAGGTGCGTTTGCAGAAACTTCAATTTTTGCTCCGTCCTCCACTTCTATCCATTTTCCTGTAGCATCTTTTATCTTTACATAGTTAAATTCTGCATTCAGGTATTTTGGTGGATTTTTGCCATTGTAGTCAGTATTTCCAACAGCCTTAAGCGGCACATTAAGGGAGTTTTTTCCGGTCGCTTCATCTTTCAAACCAGGGAATTTACCCTCTTCAATTGCCTTCCAGTATTCATCCTTTATCTTCTCATAGATTCCGTTCATACCCCGCACGCTCGCATCCCTGTCCACAACAAACCATTTTGTAACCTCTGGTTTCGGGCGAGGTGCTGTTATCTGGCTCGAATATTTCTTTATTACCTCAGTCACCGGACGCCAGGAGCCATCCGGATTTATTATCCCGAAATCACTGTTTTCTCCGTACCTGAATCCCCCTGCATACCACCAGCATGCACTGCCATTTGAATAACTGAGCAATATCATTTTATAAAAATCATCATATAATTTTCCCTTTCCTGCTTCAATATTTGAATTCAGGTCAAAATTAGTTCCTGACCAGGAACTGTTTCCAAACTCTGCCCAGAAAACAGGTTTGCCCGGTGCAGCATATCTTGCATAGGTTGCAGTGAATGCCCCATCACGCACCCTGAACCAGTCCCCGATTCTTCCGTATCCTTCGGGTTCCACGAGGTCAAAAGATTTGAAAGCACGGAAATCATAGCCATACCAGTCAGGACCTGCAGTAGGGTCCCCTGAGTGCGCCATCCTGAAACTTATAAAGTGGTAGGGGTCAATACTTTTTATAAGCCTGGCTGCTGTGGTGCATTTCTTGCTTACAAAATCGTCCACAAACCTGCGGTATGCACAGACCATTTTAAGCCATTCTCCCTCTGATTTCAATTGCTGGTCAGAGGGACCTGTAACAGCCCTGCCCCTGCGCGGAATGGGAAACTCCCAGTCCTTCTCTGCGTTCTCAATACTGCCGTATCTTTCAATTACCCATTTCTCCCATTCCTTATCGTATCCCTTTCTTCCCTTTGCATTCCCGTAGGAAGGCTCATAGGTTCCCCATGTGCGCTCCCAGGCAAGGTCGTATGCAAAAAGAATGTCAAATTCAGCAGCGTGCATATCCTCAATCATACCCTTGACTTCTGTCCATTTAAACATAAGGGGGTCTGCATTAGGACGCAGGGACAGATTCACCATTAAACCATACTTCTCAGCTCTCATCATCAGGTCCAGTACATTGCGCGCCTTATGGTGAGGATGATACACAAAAATACTTATCATATTCATCCCCATCTCTTTTATCCTGCGCAGATCTTCCTCTACTATATCAGGGTCATATGAGCGCGCACTTAAATAATGCTCAAAATATTCACCATCTTCTATCGCAATTTCTGTAGAGGGCATATAATTCACCCCGTGTGCGTACCATTTCTGTCCATTCAGATAAAAATCTCCATCCCTGACTGTCATATAATTGCGTTTCTCAACAGGCTTTGGCTTCCAGACCTGCAGTTCGTGCCTTGCAATGTCTATCACCCTGCCATTTCTTATCAATTCTGCTGTCACATAATAAAGGGTATCTGCAAAACTTCCCGGTTCCCAGGTGCAATCAACTGAAATGGATTTTCCGGAGAATGTGGCATCCAGTTCCTTCTGGAATACCTGTTCATTCTTTCCTTCTGGCTTCACAGTTATCCGCACAGAAATCTGCTGACTTTCTTCCGGACCAAGATTGAGAACCTGAGCTCCCAACTTCACGCTTTCATTCTGAAAATAAACATTGTATTGTGAACCACCTTCATAGAGATAAACGCCATCCATCATCTTTTTTGCAAGGTCAACAATTATTTCACAAAATGCCTTATCTTTTAACAGCTCCTGCTGGTTTATTCCAAAGCAGGCAAGCGTGCTCCCTTTAAAGGGAGCGAAGTTGTTTATAAACATCCAGGCAAGATAACCACACCTTTTTCCATTTTTGTCATAAGCGTTAATGAGAGGCACAAAACGCATTCTCCTTTTCTTTCCAAACCCGGTTCCTTTTGGCCTGGGACTGCACGAAAATGGATTTGAAACCTGAGGAATTGGGGTATCTTTTATAAAAACCTGGCCCGGGTCTACCTTTGCAGAAACATAGTTTGTGAGCGGAAACATCTTGTATGCAGGGCAAAGCCCGTCAATGACCATTTCTCTGTATTGCTCTAATTTTCCCAGTGTGTTCTGTGCTGTCCCGATTTCATCCATCCAGAATTTATGTGCCCCACCCCCAACTGAAGCAGTATGGGTGAAGGAAAGCCCGATTGAAATGGCTATGACATTTTCAAATCTGACAGTGTCATCTGGCCCACCCCTTCCTTTGCTGGGATTGTCCTTCCAGTATTTAAACTCCTCAGGAAAAAGTGCGTATTTTTCCCATCTGTCGGAAATCTTTACACTTGCTATCCACCTGGAGCCGTCCTCCTCAATGAACTCTATTGAAATCATTCCTGTCCTCTCGTCTCCCTTTGCCCAGAAACAGAACAGGTTATGGCCTGCAGGGATTGAAAAGTCATGCCTCCAGGTATCCCATCCGGAAAGGTTTGATATGTCTACAAAAAGACAGTTTCTTGAGCCCTTTGGTCCGCCCTCCTGAACTTCAAAGGTTGAGGGAGAACTCATATCGTTGGTTCCCCTTTGCCAGCCCGATATGTCTCCGTCCTCAAAATCAAAAACCATATTCTCTGTTTTTATTTCAGCAAGCCTGCGCATAAAGGTATCTTTATCCATCCACCTGTTTCCCTTTTTCCATGCAGGATTTGAAAAAGGTGGACCCCCGATTGCAATGAGATTTCCACCCTTGCTCAAAAATCCTTCAATATTTTTTACAGCAACCGCAGGATATGTCCTTGCAGAAGGGAAAATCACCACATCAAAATTCTCCCTGTTGAAAAGTCCTGCATCACATAATTCATCTCCGTTGATAAAGCGGGTTTTCAGTCCTGCCCGGTCCAGGAAAGTCTTCAGCGATTCTGCGCTTGATCTATCAACGCCGAGGTCAGGCTCATTGAAAACTGCAATCCTCTCTGTGGTCTTCTTTTTCACAACCTCCTCCTTCTCAACCGGCTTCTCTCCCATACCGGAAACAGAAACTGCAGATGGCTCTTCCTTTTTCATTTCCTTCTTTTCCTCTACAGGGACTTGAACCGGCAGCGTCTTGTAAACTGCTGGTTCTCTGTAGGAAACGCTCTGTCCCCATACAATCAAGCCAAACCTTCCATTGCGCACAGCAACAGCATCCCTGAACTCATATCGTCTCTGGGAAATGACCCTGTCAGTTTCTGGATTTAAAATCGTGCCCGTAATTCCATTCTTGTCCAGTTCAAGACGCAGTTTGTATTCAGTATTATATTTCCAGTTAAAACCCATGTTCTTCTCTTTTGAAATTTCAAGTTTCGTCTCACCTTCCTGCTGTGCCTGCCACCTTCCGTCATAATTCTCAAGGAAATCTATGTAGTGCAGCTTTTTGTCAGGCGCCTCTGTAAACCCGAGCATAAAGTAGTTATTTGAATCTATGAAAAGCATCATTCCTGCTACAGCCCAGCCGTCCTCACTCAATCTCTCCTTTACTGTCATTTTTACTTCTAAGACCTGCTGTTCCAGGTCAGGTGCCTTATTTGAAACAATCCATGCCTGGGCGGGCTCATCAATTGTGCACTTCCCGTTCTTTATTTCCCACTCACCCGCAATCACCTCCCAGTCCTTTGTCCCCTTAGTGAAATCATCTGTCCACAAAGGCTTCTCCTGCGCATATGCCAGGTTAAAAGATTGAAGCCAAAAACTTAAAACCATTGCACAAATCAGTAAAAAATTAATTTTTCGCATTTTTCTCTCCATAAATATTCTTTAAAATGGGGGAAGGCTACTTTATTGAATGTGAAATGTCAAGACCTGACCCCATTATTTGGGAACCAGGGTAATCTGCCATCTCTCACCGAACCAGCAGCGGTCAAGGGCTGTAAGCTCAAAAACCACTTTTGTCTCTTTTGTTATTCCATCACACAGTTTAAATTCAGAAATCTCTACATCAGAAAGATAAGGTGTATCCTCTGGAATTGGCTGACTGAATTTTATATCCCCCTCCCTTGAGGAAAGATAAACACTTCCTGCACCCGGATGCAGCAGGGGAGAAAGCCATTCTGCTTCCTGCAGATTTCCTATACTTGCCTGAACCATTACCGGCTTACCTTTTTCAACTTCTATTGCCATTCCACCCGCGAAAATCTCCTGCCATTCTCCTGTTGCATCCTTTATCTTTATCCAGTTAAACTCTGCATTCAGATATTTTGGTGGATTTTTGCCATTGTATTTAGTGTTCCCCACCGCAACAAGTGGAGTATTTGCAGAATTCGTGCCTGTACCTGCGGTCCTGATTCCAAGATTTTTCTTTGCGGAAACTGCCTTTTTATATTCATCCTTTCCCTCATTAAAGGTTATGTGCCAGTATCCGCCTGCATGTGCATCCCGGTCAATTGTAAGCCATACATCAGGCCTGGGAAATGAACGATCTCCCTGTATTAATGGAGAATATTTTTTAATGAGCTCTGCTGAAGGCCTGAATGTGCCATCAGGATTTATTATACCAAAATCGCTTTTTTCATCCACCCTGTATCCTCCAGGCCACCACCAGGGAGCAGTTCCGTTTGCTCCTGCCTCTAATACCATTCTGTAAAATCTTTCATGGTACTGCGCCTGGGATTTCATTGCTGAAACACTTGGTTCCATCTTTTGCGAGTCCCAAACGCTCATTCCAAATTCAGCCCAGTATACGGGCTTTCCACGGGTGGTGAAATTTACATAGCGCGTAATAAAACCTGATGCATTATATCCGTCTTCTGAATTCTGAATTGAATATCCTTCAGGGCATATAAAATCTATATGTTTTACAGGGCCGGTCAGGGCGAAATCGTGCGGGAGTGTATTTCCCTGCCTGAAAATAATGAAGTGGTTGGGGTCATATTTCTTTATCCTTCTGCGAGCGTCATTCCACTTCCTTGATGTAAAGTCATCCATAAATCTCCTGTACGCTGCAACCATTCTTCTGTATTCTCCATCCTGAGACATTTGCTGGTCTGTTGGAGATACAACTGTTCTGCCTGACATTATAGAAAAGCCCCAGTCCTTCTCTGCGTTTTCAATGCTCCCGTATCTTTCAATTACCCATTTCTCCCATTCCTTATTCCATTTTTTTCTTCCATCACTGTTAAACATCCAGTTGCCTGGTTCCCAGATAATATCATAACAGAACAGGGTAGTGTTATCCATCAATCTTCCTTCAGTAATGAACTCTCTCACTATCTTTTCATTGAAATCAACAGGAGAAGCACCCTGCAGGAATCCGTTCACCCTTATATTATGTTTTTCGCATCTGCGCAGGAAATCCAGGAGATTTCTCAGATTCTGTTTTGCACCCATCTGGATACTCACCATTGTCATTCCAAGTGCATTCATCCTTTCAAGGTCTTTTTCAAGTTCATTCGGCTCATAATATGCAGGGTCAAGCCATCCTAAGTGATATTCTCCGGGTTCTGTTCCTGAAATATAAAGAGGCCAGAAATTTATTCCCACAGGATACCATTTCTTATCCTTTATATAGAAGCTGTCTCCCTTTATGACAACAAACTCATCAGAAGAAGGCTTCCTGGTTGAAAGTACACCCATCTCATGTGTGAGCATATCTATGACTTTTCCTTCCTTAAGCAGTTCAGTGCGCACGATATACAGATCCGACCGGGGCTTCTCCAGTTTCCAGGGAAATTCAATACCTTCCATCTGGCCTGACCTGACAGAAATCCTTTTTTCATTTTTAAAAATGGCTTCAGACTTTCCTGCAGGAAAAACTGTTATACGCACTGTAAGCTCTGTATCCTTTTCACCCCAGTTTATAACCTTTGCTCCGAGTAATACATCTTCATCAGGATAGTATGAAAAATACTGAGAACCTCCTTCAAAAAGGAAGAGTCCCTCCTTTATCCTGCGGCAGACCTCTGCAAGGATGGAATTCAGAGCGCTGTCCTTATAAAGAGCCTGGTCATTCATTCCAAATCCTGCAAAGATGGAACCCTTAAAAGGTGTGGCGTTATTAATTAGCATTGAAATGAGTGTTCCCCTTTCTTCCCTGTTTTTGTCCAGACAGTTTACAAGCGGAATCCATCGCAGTCTTCGGTTATTTTTATATCCTGAGCCCCTGGGCCTGTGCACAGGGCAAACAAAATCAGAAGGAACGGGAAAGGAAATATTCTTATCTATTATTACCTGGTCCTGCTCAACCTGCACTGTTGCTGCAGGCTCCATGGTCCGGTAGGTTTTGTACGAAGGCGATATTGTTTCAATTACAAGAGGCAAACCTGACATTCCGGATTCAAATTTTCCAAAGGGATTCTTTGCTGTACCAACCTCATCAATCCAGAAGGTATGCTGTCCACCCTCCATGGGTGTATGGCTGAAGGCAATTCCGAAATTAATCCTTGTTGCGTTTTCAGGATTGAAACAATCTTTTGGCCCTCCCCTTTTGTCCTTTGTGGGTGAATCCATCCAGTAAATGAATTCCTCGGGCGACATAACATAATATTTCCATTCTGTGGTAAGCTTCACAACTCCTATCCACCTGGAACCGTCTTGTTCATTCATTTCAATTATGAACATTGGAGTTTTCTCATCTCCCTTTGCCCAGAAACATAGAAGATTGTGCCCTGGAGGAAACATCCCTTCTATGGGAGGAGAATAAAATGTGGTCCAGCCGGTCAGGTTTGAAACTTCATATTTCATACATTTTCCTGTCCTGTTTGCCCCTGGACTTACTGGCTCAAGGGAACCAGAACCTGGCTCGTTTGTAGCAGGTTGCCAATCTGAAAAATCCTCTGCATCTTCAAAATTTAAAAAGATATTTTCAGGTTTTATATTCGCAAGCATCTGCATAAAAGATTCCCTGTCAAGCCACTGCTCCTTTCCACCAATCTTCTGTTTCCACAGCATATTTTTAAAGGAAGGGCCACCAAGCACAATTAAATTTCCCCTGCTGCGCACATACTTTCTTAAGACCTCCATACCTCTGGCAGGATAATACCTTGAATTTGGAATTATATATAGAAAGAAATTTTCTCTTGTTAAAATATCATCTCTGCAAATATCGTCTGCAGAGAGGTATGTAACTCCAAAGCCATTTGTACGTAAAGTATTTGCCATCTGTTCAACTGCAGATAGTTCAGTGCCTGGCAAATTATCCCTTAATAAAGCAATCCTTCCCTCTTTTCCTTCCTCAATCTTAACCGCGGGTTTAGGCCCTGCCATTTCCTCTTCCCCCTTTTTTATTCCTTCAGTCTTTTTTCCCTTTTTGCCAAACACAACAACATCTTTAAAATATCCACTCATTCCCCTGGAAATAAGACCCGGCTTTCCCATCCTTACTGCAGTCATATCTCCAAAAACCCATCTTCTCTGTGCAAGTATGTTGTTATTCCGCGGGTCAATTACCTTGCACATAATTCCGTCAGGGTCCAGTTCAAGTCTGAATTTATATTCCTTCCTGTATTCCCATTTCATACCCATATCCTTCTCATCTGTCGCATTCAGTTTTGTTTCGGCTTCGTTCTGCGCCTGCCATCTTCCTTCAAGGTTTTCAAGAAAATCCACATAGTGCTCCTTTGCAGGGCCTTCTGTTAAAGCAAAAAGCCAGAAATTTGAATTGTCTGTTCCTATTATTATGCCCAGGAATGCCCATTGTTCGGAGGTGAGCCTTTCGTCTATCACTGCCTTTGCCTCAAAGGCGCCTATATCAATATCAGGAGCGCCAGTTGCAAATGAGATTGCATTCCCCCCCTCTTCTTCCCTTGCAAAGTATTTACCATCTCTTACTTCCCAGTCTCCACCCAGCGCCTCCCAGTTCCCCGGACCCCTGCTGAAATCATCCCTGAATACCTCTCCCAGTTCCACCTGCTCTACCACTGGCTTTACGGCTTCTTCTTTTGTTTTTTCTTTTAAAGGCTGCTCTTTTTTCTCTTCAACCTTTTCCATTTCCGGCGCCTTTCCATATTCCCACACCCTTACATCGTCAAACCTTGCTACAGAATTCCCGTTCATCCAGAATCCTATTTTCCCATTCTCTATTGGTTCCGGGTCAGTATAGTCAATTTTTTTCTTTCCATTCACATATATCTTTATATTATCCTTCTTCACCTCTATCCTTATTGTATTCCACTGCCTGGGATTGGCAACACCGGAGACATTCTGTAAACCCGGTGTGTGCTGGCCATTAAATCGCTTGCCCAGTTCCATAGTTCTATTGGTATGCAGAAGCACAAAATACCAGTTGTCAGGGTCACTAAACCTGAAAGTGATTATTCCCACATTCCAGCTCTGACTTCCTGATTCGTCTGTCTTCATACGCACTTCATAAACATAGTCTGTCCATCCCTCATCCCCTGCGGTGGTCAGACCCTCGCCATTGCCTACATATTCTCCATTTTCCACTTCCCAGGTTCCGCTTATCTGCTCCCACTCGTCTGCACCCCTGCTGAAATCGTCACTGAAAAGCAGCCCTTTCTCCTTAGGATATACGGACCCTGCAGATAGGATTGTAAGTAAACCTATCAACCAAAAAACTGACCACATTTTATTTTGGTCCATATTTCCCCCTGCTCCTTATTTTAATTCCATAACCTTAACATCGTCTATCCTGCAGGTACAATTGACATTCCTTATGCCCACTTTTCCATTCTCAATAGGCTCAGGGTCGGTAAAGTCAATATACTTCTTTCCATCCAGAAAAACCTTTATGTTTGCTCCCCTGCATTCTACCCTCATCTTGTGCCATTTCAGGGGGTCCGCAACTGCTTCCTGATTGGAACCCGCTATCCAGGAAACATGCTGGCCATTGAATCTTTTGCCCATTTCAATCAATTTGGCTGTGTGGTGCAGGAGCACAAAATACCAGTTGTCAGGGTCACTAACCCTGAATGTAACCCAGGCAGTAAGCCAGGAATCCACGCCGGGCTCATCTGTCTTAAATTTCACCTCATACACATAATCCTTCCAGCTTTCATCTCCGGCAACAGCCATTCCCTCACAAACCTCAGGAGCAACATACTCGCCGTTCTGGATTTCCCATGTTCCGGCATAAATATCCCATTTACCGCTATCCTTTGTAAAATCGTCGAAGAACAGCACCTTTTCCTTTACAGTTTCTGCTGCATAAACCAGGAGTGCCGTACAAAAAACTGCAGCCATCACAAACACTTTTGCTCTTTTCATATCCCACCTCCACTGTTTAGAACAGGAATATGCGGTGTCCCTTTACCCCTGTAAACATATCCACGATGACCCACACCGCTGCTGTGGTAAATTCACCCAGCACAAGTCCCAGGAACGCAGGAAGCAATTTCCTGTAAATCTTTAATCCGCCAAGCTTGAGGATAACTGTCTTCACTGCCCATCCAATCATTATAGAAAACCACAGTTGCAGCATGGGCCAGGTGCAGCCCATTGCATATCCAATTGGATGAAATGGCCACCACAGGAAGGCACGGCGCATAAAGAAAAGGAATAGCATCACCCCTGCACCAACACCCAGTGAAGTAACATAACTCAGACTTGCAGGCTGTGGTCTGTAAATTAACTCGTCCACCCTGTTCAGATAATACCTTGGCAGTCCTATGGTAAACCATGTGAGGCAGTTAATCCCACCGAATTTATACAGAAATGTGAGCACTGCCCAGTATGAAACAAGAAGGGCAAGAACTACTGCTAAGACAATACCCACTGTGAGGTGTCTCCTCTTCAGCCTTGCGCTGTCAGTAATCTTAAAGGTATCCATAATGCTGGGCATAAGACTTGCACGGATGTCAAACATCAGGACATATTCAACAAGAGAGAGCATCGTCAGGTTTGTAGGTCCAAAAACAGCGCTTCCTGTAAATGCATAGAAGAAACTGGAAGGACGGGTCGGGATTGAGATAAAGAGCATTCCACCTTCTGAAACAAGCCTTGTCATTCCAATGAAAGTGATAAAGAACAGGACTATTGCCACAAGGAAGAAAAGGAAATTCATTCCAGCAAAGGCACCCCATATAGAACACCATATAAGCCCGATAAACAATCCAAGGAATGCTGTCCTGTAGGAAACCGGCTCGTTTGAATCATCCACATCCCTTGCATTCTGGAATGCCCTTCTCCACATATCTTTCAACAGTCCGCGCATTGACCAAAACCCGTACACTGTAAATACAACGAGGGCTCCTGTCATCTGATAAGCTGCAAATGCGCGGATAGGGGCGGTATAGCCCTGCGTATAGGGAAGCGGAAAACCCATTATATTTCCAATAACTGCCTGGAGGTGAAAGAACCAGTAGAAGAAGAAAAGACTGAATGAAAGGTCCACCGGAAGCAAATAAACAAACCCGATTACACTGAAATGGATTATAATCCAGAGCGGATTAATCGCATTCCAGGGTTTTTCAGAGAAGAATTTTGTGACATCGTGAAATAGCTGGATATTCGGGATGAAAGGATAATAATAGTGGAGCCCGTTTATTGAGTGTATAACAGCAGGAATCAAAAACCCTATCCACATTATCCTGTTCCTGAAAAAAGAAGGAATTAATCCTGCAGATTCCGGTTTCTCCTCATGCACCATTTCAACTGGCAGCTGCACAAGCGGGAATACAAGTTTCTCGTTTTCAACCCATTGCTTGCGCAGGATTACACTTATGCAGAACATTATCAGATACATACCCAGCGCAAAAATGGTCCAGAAAAAAAGCGGCTTAACCCATAGCCTCCAGGGAATTGCTTTCATCAGCTGGGAAAAAGACATTGTTGATGCACCCGGTATTCCTTCGTACAACTGTCTGACAGCATCCTTGTCCTGAAGTGTGAGCCAGGAGGGAATATTTCTGGTGAATGTTTCAATATACTTATTTGCAGGGGTACCATAATACAGATGCGAGGCTATTGTTGGAATTAAATACTCTGTAAAACCTGTCACCGGAATACCTGCTCCAACAATCATCATGCAGTAAACAAGGAGCAATTCTGATTGACTAAGGGCTATCCTGAACTTCTTCAACAGCGGGTTTATTCCCACTACCATTACGAGAAACACAAAAAGTGCTCCTATTGGAAGATGTGCTCCTGCAATCCAGGTCCCTGACATAACCAGATCGGAGAACGGTGCTGCAATGCTCAAGAAGATAACGCATGCTGCCCCTATCAACAATGCCCTTGGTGTTAATCCAAACCATCCTCTCTCTTCCATAAAACCTCCCCCTGATACTTTTACTTTGCCCTGCTTAATGAGCCAGATCTCTTATCTTATTATCATTATCTTTCCCATCTTCTTCTCTTTTGTGTCATCAGTCAGGAAGTAAATATAAACTCCTGAGGCAACCGGCTCATCCTGGTTATTCTTTGCATTCCACTGATACGCACCTGCTGTTATGCCTGTCTTTTCAAATACAAGTTCTCCTGCAAAAGTTCTTCTTGTTTGCCAAGGATTAATGCCCAGAGTTATTAAATGCAATAGTTTCAGTAATGAAACTGCTTCTCTTTTTACTTTGGGCTTTAGAAGTTTTTTGAGATTACCGCTACATTATTTAAACTGGCTGGCGACGAATTTGAAGACTTCATTCAGGATTGTCTGGCCATATTCCTGAGTAAGAAGTGTTGACCAGACATAAAGAATCTTGCCGCCCTTTAATTCTCCATCTGTAAATTCAATGTAGCAGATTGCATCCCCGTAGTTTTCCACAGTTAAAATTGAGGTGACCTGCGCTTCGCCTGTTACCCTTTCCGGAGGAATGGGCCTCAGCCTCTGGTCCCCTGTCTCAGGGAACGGGATTACATCAGGTAAGCCCTTGATTATTTTTTGATTCCTGTTAAAAGTCATCTCCAGTGGCCCGGGTGGCCTTTCAAATGCACAGGTCATAGGGATACCGATTTTAGGAAGGAGAGGGTCTCCTGTTTTTGCCTTCTGACCCTTTTCAGATCCATAAAACATAGGATATGGACCGCTGGGCAGCAAAACAAGCAGGCCTCCTCCGCTCAAAAACCTTTTTATTGCCTCAATGCCATCTTCATCTTCCCTGACAGTCTTTACATATTCCTCCCCTGCAAAATAAAAGGCAACAGGATAATTTCTGGCATTGAACACACCTGAGCCAACAAGCTGATTGGTATTTATAAACTTTGCCTTTTCCATTATCCCTGTTTTCCCTGCAAAGGTAGCTGCAACACTTGTTGCTTCTGGTGGAAGAATTGCAATCTTACCCTTAGGAATATTTTCCAGTTGTTTTTTAAACTCATTCATTTCTTTTTCTGCGATTCTTGTCTTTTTCCCTTCCTCTACAGCCTTTGTATAACATTCCATTACGGTCTTCAGACCTGCATCATCGCCTTTCCAGGAAGTGAAGGCAAACAGCAATGCATCTTTTACATTTACTCCTGTAACTTTTTTCCCGGCTGGAATTGCAATGCTTGACATCCACAATCTTCTGGTGAAACAGGGTGGCCAGAACTTCCAGGCAAGTGCTGCATCTTCTGGAAGCATAACTGACTTCCCATCGTCCAGCAATATTGAAATCTCGGGTTTAGAACCCTCTTCTGAATACACTACAAAAATCCTGGATGCACCGGAAACAGGCTCTTTAAAACTGCAATTATCTTTTACTGCAATTGGTCCGCCGCTCACTTCAGGCGGGACAATATAATAAGGAACCTTGAATGCATAGTGCCTGCCTGGAAGGATTCCTGCAAAGGAAGATGGGTCCTCCCAGTCAAGAGAAACCTCCGTGTTCACTGGAAGATAGAGCATTTCAAATCCACCTTCAGTCAATTCTTTTTGAGTGGGCTTTTTATACTCAAAACCGTGTTCCAGAGAAATTACAGGAGATTTCATATCTACATCACCCACAACAACAATGTCTCCATCCTGCACATTCATTACATAAACTGAGGAAGGACTTGTTGCATAAAGTTTATAGCCCTCGCCCTTCACGAGTTCAATCTGTGTATCCCCGCGGACAATTTTTACCGGCTTCTGGGTAATGTTATAGAAAGGAAAGGTGATTGAAACATCAAATGGCTCTTTCAATTTGCTTTTAACCCTGAATGAAAAGTTTGCATCAGGAGTATATCTGTAATCAGTAATATATGTGTGAACCCCTTTTTTATTGCAGGCAAATGCTCCTTTTTCTCCTGCTGTAACGCGCAAAAGGGATTTTCCAATTGGATAATGGAATGGAAGGATATCAGCGCATCCAAAATTGTACCTTCCACCCCTTCCGGGTCCGGAACCATCAAAAAGACCCAGTCCTTCAGTGAAAGCACTGCGAGGATATTCCATCACTGATCTGTGATACTCATCCCTGTAAAGGAGGTACCACCTCTCAAGAATTCCCTTCATATAGTAATTTAATTTTTTATCTCCTGTATGGACATACACCTGTGTAATGGTATCCAGAACCCAGTGCACCTCATTTGCACAGGCAAGACCTGCCCAGTCCCTTCCTGAATTCGGCTCCAGCAAAAACGCACTGTCAAGGTTATCTGCCTCATCATTGTCAGATGGCCATATAGGCATATACCTGTAAAGGATTGCCCTTGCCAGGTCAACTGCATCCCTTGCCTTCTGACTGCGTTGCGGGTCATACTTGAATGTGAAATAATAATCAAGCAAAAACGCACAGCTTAAGTTGCATCCGATTGCAAATGGACTTGAAGGGACATCATGGAATTCATTGCGGGTAAAAACGAAGTGTTTTGTCCAGTTATAAAGCCCATCAATCCAGGGAAGATATCCGGGGTCTTTTTCATTTCGGTACAAATCCACAAGTGCAATTGCTGCAGCCCAGACATCACTGTTGTGCACATTTCTGTTGTCAGGGTCCCAACCCTGCTTCCATTTTCCTTCAAGAGGCTCTTCCCAGGTGATACATTCATCTCCACCAATCGTGAATTTTTTTGCAAGTGGATAGAGATATTCCAGGTCCTTCTTACATTTTTCTATTGCTGCCTTTCCCCTTTTCCAGGCTGCCTCAACAGGAAGCTCCCTGTGCCATCCCCAGCCACCCATATACATTCCACCTGGCTCTGAAAATGCATCTCCATCAGGTCCCATTTTATACACTATACCTGGACTCCCGGGCTGTGGAAAAACCCTCAATGCCTTCTGGCATTCCCCTGGCTGGAATGACATATCATTAATTCGTGGCACCCCGGGAAGATACGCACTGTATTTTTCAAAAATGAAGTTGTGGACTAATTCATTTGGATCTTTAGTAGAAGGCATATCAAGCGACCATATCAAATGAAACCAGGAACTCACAGTGTCCCCCTTCTTCGGCAGGACAAGCTGCTGGTAGAGTTTCCCACCGTATGGATAGGCAAGGGTTATAAATTGACTGTCCTTTCCTTCTTTCCAGCAGTATGCAGTTGCAACATATTTCTCGGTGTGGTCTAAAAACCTTGCTCCCTGAAAGAGATATCCAACATAATGTTTTCTTTCCGGAGCCCATATTCCTATTAAAGGAACAGGATGCGCTCCAACAGGACAGATATAACTCCAGTTCCTGTTGAATTTGGAGGCAACCTCACAATCATTTCCACCATGCGGGTCAATTAAAAGTGGAAAAGGGTCTGCCTTAGGGGTTGCCATTGTCCAGCCCCTCATCTGCCAGGCATCTGCATCCTGCATTGAACAGGTTAAAAAATGAAAAGGACAGTTTCCTGCACCATCCTTCCATTTATCCTCATTAAAATCTGAAAGGGTAATCCTGAATTTCACAACCGGGTACAGCTCACCCTGCTCAAGGGTGATTGAAACATAATCTTCTGCGCCGAGTTTTACACCTGTATTTGATTTTGCCTTCAGTGCACTCAATACGAGGGTTTTACGCCCGGACTCTTCCTTTGTCTCTACCTTTCCAGCAGTTATAAAATTATTTGAAGAAAGACGAATCGGCGCAACAACCTTTCCATCTACTGAAAAATCAAACCCTGTAAATTCTCCCTTTTCTTCTACTGCGGAAACCCTCTGGTTTCCTGCTTCTATCTCATTCATTCCAGCCTCCACTTTTAATAAACCGACCGATAAAAATAAAAATCCAGCCCATATTGCAAAACCAGAAATAACCCTTTTTTGAAAATACATTTATACCTCCCTGTATCGGGTTTATTAGAGACCTGCCTTGTTTTTACGCTCTTTCAGTTTCTCCAGAAGTTCATACGAAATTTCAAGAGTGCCCATCATTATCCTGCCACGTGCAAGTCCATGGCAATCCGTGCCACCTGTTATCAATAAGTTATTTGCCCTTGCCATCTCTTCCAGGTGCCTGGTTACCTCCTGTGTATGCTCCGGATAATAAACCTCTATTCCATCAAGCCCGCATTTTTCCAGCCTCCTGATTAGACTATCAGCAAAATTCATCTCAAGCAGGCCAGGATGGGCAAATACTGCAATCCCGTTCACTCCCTTTATCACCTGTATAGCACCCTCTGGATTCAGTTGATGTTTTGGGACATAACAGCATTTATTATTTCCAATATACTGGTCAAATGCAGAATTTATAGACGGAACATAACCCTTCTTGACCATTGCCTGTGCAATATGCAGCCTTCCAATCCAGGGAGTGCCAAATTCATTAGTTGTGGTTGTAAACTCCTGAACATCCTCTATTTCAAGGGCTATATTATATGAACGCAGTTTCTCAAGTATTCTTTCAGCCCTTCTCATCCTTGCAATTGAAAGCTCGTCAAGTCTTTTTTGAAATTCAGGATTCTGGTAATCTATGTAATACCCTAATATATGAATCTCTAACTCATCCCTTTCCTCAGTCCATTCAGCACTTATCTCTATTCCGGGAACAACCTCTATGCCATACTTTCTTCCATGAGCAATGGCAGGTGCTATGCCAGAGACTGTATCGTGGTCAGTGATTGCAATGGCACAGAGGTTCACAGTGCTGGCATAGTCTATCACCTCTTCAGGAGAAAAGGTGCCATCGCTCTTATTTGTATGCACATGCAGGTCAATCTTCTTCATAGTTCTTTTATACCTTTGCTAAATTTTCAAACCTGGTGAACGCACCCAGCCATGCCAGTTCCACCGTGCCCACAGGGCCGTTGCGCTGCTTGCCAATAATGATTTCTGCTTTTCCCTGCACATCTTTCTTGTCAGGATGGTAATATTCCTCCCTGAATATAAAGGCAACCAGGTCCGCATCCTGCTCAATTGCTCCGGATTCCCTCAGGTCTGAAAGCCTTGGCCTGAAATCTTCCTTCCTTGTCTCAGGTGCCCTGCTCAACTGTGATACTGCAATCACAGGAACCTCCAGTTCCCTTGCAAGGGATTTGAGTGAACGGGATATTTCTGAAATCTCCTGTTGCCTGGATTCCATTTTTTCATAACTGCTCATCAACTGCAGGTAGTCAATGACTATCAGGGCAATGTTATAATCTGTTTTCAGACGTCTGGATTTCGCCCGCACCTCCAGCACATTTGGTCCAGGGGTATCATCAATAAAAATTGGAGCTTCTGAAAGGCGGCTTGCAGCTGTGGTAAGCTTTGGCCAGTCTGCAGCACCCAGGAATCCTGTGCGCAGTTTATTCATCTCCACCCTTGCTTCTGAACAGAGCATTCTCTGAACCAGATGGTCCCTGCTCATTTCTAAACTGAATACTCCTACAGGCTTCTTCTCCTCAATTGCAACATGTGCTGCGATATTCATACAGAAAGAAGACTTTCCCATTGAAGGACGCCCGGCTATGACAATTAAATCAGAAGGCTGAAGACCACTGGTGAGCTTATCAAATTCTATAAATCCGGTGGAGAGACCTGTCACATATTCCTTCCTGTGATACAGGGTTTCAATGTATTCAAAACTATCCTTAACAAGCTGCTTCATGCTGAGAAAACCTCTTCCCTCTTTTGGACCTATGATGCTGTAAAGCATTGAGGATGCCTTGTCTATGGTTTTCTGTGCATCTTCCTCTTCGTATCCCATCTGAACAATCCTGGTGGAAACCTCTATCAGGGAACGCAGCCTTGCCTTTTCCCTCACAATCCTGGCGTAGTGTTCCACATTTGCCGCAGTGGGAACGCTATCCAGAAGTGAGGTGAGGTATATCGCACCTCCTATCCTTTCAAGGTCTCCCCCCTTTTTCAATTCATTGGCAAGCGTAACAAGATCTACAGGTTCCCCTCTGTCATAAAGGGCAAGTATTGCCCTGTAGATCTCTCTGTGTGCATTTTTATAAAAATCATTTTCATCCAGGATTTCCAGAACCTTGGGAATGGCTTCTTTTTCAAGCATCATTGAACCAAGCACAGAGATTTCTGCTTCTAAATTCTGCGGTGGTATTTTCTCCTGCATTTTTACTCCTTCACAACCCAGACCTTCACCTGCACAACAACCTCAGGACCCAGCCTTACAGGCACGTTGTAAATACCAAATTCCTTGATTGGCTCTTCAAGCTCTATATTCTTCCTGTCTATTTTAAACCCCTTTGCCAGAAGGGCTTCAGCAATATCTGAAGCAGAAACCGAGCCAAACAGTCTATTCTCCTGTTCGGTCTTTCTTGTAATCGTGCAGGAAACACCTTCCATTTTTGCCTTCAGCGCTTCTATTTCTCTCCTTTCCTTTTCTTTTAAAGCCTCTTCCCTTTTCTTCTCCTGCTCAATAAGTTTTATATTCTGGGGAGTGGCTAAATACGCAAGTTTTTTAGGAAATAGGTAATTGCGCGCATATCCATCAGATACCTCTACCACGTCTCTTGCTTTGCCAAGTTTTTCCACATCCTTCCTCAATATTACTTTCATAGCTCCTTCCTCTCCCTTCCTTCCCTATTACTTTACAACATATGGCAGAAGAGCAAGGTATCTTGCCCTTTTTATAGCACGCGCAAGGAGCTTCTGATGTCTCGTGCAGTTTCCTGTTATACGGCTACCGAGTATTTTCCCTGAAGGAGTGAGATATCTCCTGAGAAGTGGAATGTCCTTATAGTCTATTGACTCAACCTTCTCTGCGCAGAATCTGCACTTCTTTACAACAAACCTTCCCATCTTCTTCCCTGCAGGTTCTTTCCTCTTTGTCTCTGTTTTCTCTCGCACTATTTCTCCCCTCCTTTCATCGGTTCTTCTGCTTTTTCAATCTTTACTACTGACTTTGCTTCACGAACCAAAATAAGGTGGCGCAATACTGTTTCATTAATTTTAAGGTCTGATTCCAGCTCTGAGATAATCTTCGGGTCCATCTTTAAGGCAAGCCACAGATATACGCCGTGTGTTTTTCTCTTGATGTTGTAGCTGAGCTCCCTCCTGCCCCAGTCCTCAATCTTTTCCACTTCCCCTTGAGCCCCGGCAATTATATTTCTGATTTTCTGCACAATCCCTTCTTTCTGTTCCTCAGCCACATCGGGATCAAGTATCAAGATACACTCATAATTCCTCAGCATCTCCTTTCCTCCTTCCAGAATCTATTTTTTACACATTAAATTTGAACTGAACTACATCTCCATCCTGAATCACATAATCCCTGCCTTCTGTGCGCAGCAGGCCTTTTTCTCTTGCCTTCTGCATAGAACCAAGTCCTGCAAGTTCTTCAAATGCAATCACCTCAGCACATATGAATCCGCGTTCCATATCTGTATGTACCTTTCCTGCTGCCTGAGGTGCCCTGGTACCCTTAAGAATGGTCCATGCCCTTGTCTCATCTCCCTTTACTGTAAAGAAGGTTATGAGTCCCAGCAACTCATAGCACTTTTTTATAAGCCTGTCAAGACCACAGCCCTCTGCACCGGTAAATTCTTTTCTCTCCTCGGGAGAAAGGAATGAAATTTCAAGTTCCAGTTTTGCATTTATAGCAAGAATTGGACTGTAGCCTGCAAGCTGGTCTGGAATTTTCTCCTCATCCGCATTCAGAAGGTACAGAATTGGCTTGAGTGTAAGAATGGGATGTGCAGCCATAAGGCGGAGCTCTTCAGCATTCAGGTCTTTACGAAGCAGTGGCCTTCCGCTTTCTATACCTGCTTTTATCTTTTCAAGCACCTCCAGTTCTTTTTTATCAGCAGAAGGGTCTTTTTTCTTCCTGCTAATCTGGCGCGCAAGATAGTCCAGATCTGCAAAAGCAAGTTCCAGATTAAGGATTTCTATGTCCCTCAGTGGATCCACGCTTCCATTCACATGCACTACATTTGAATCCTCAAACGAACGCACAACCTCAACAATTAAATCCACATCGCGGATATGAGATAGAAACTGATTTCCAAGCCCCTCACCTTTGTGGGCATTCCTGACAAGCCCTGCTATGTCAAGGAATTTTATTGTGGTGGGAGTTAATTTTTGGGGCTTGATTATTCTGGCGAGTGTCTGAAGTCTCTCATCCGGGACCTCTACCACCCCCACATTTGGGTCTATTGTAGTGAAGGGGTAGTTGGCAATTGCGGCTTTCGCCTGGGTCAGCGCATTGAAGAGCGTGGACTTACCCACATTGGGCAAGCCCACAATTCCACAAATAAGTCCCAACTCTCCTCCCAAATTCAGACCAAAGAGCTTATATATTCAATCTGATATATATAATATAGAAAAAAAATTTTTTGTCAAGTTAATTCTTCATATCTATAATTTTTTACCAATCCTGCAATCAGTCCACCTTGATGCCTATGCATCCATGTCCTGCACCTATGCGCTCAAGATAATTTTCAATTTTGAAAAACCTGCCCACTTCCTTTTCTATAGCTTCTTTATTTTTATACTCGCGCAGGTGGGTGGGTTCTATATCCAGATTGAAAGGAACCACAACAATTATTTTCCCGCCTGGTTTCAAAATGCGCCTCACTTCCTTCAGCACATCTTCAGGTTTGAAGACATGTTCCAGAAGATGGGAGCAAATAGCGGTCTGAAATGTGCTGTCAGGAAATGGGAGTTCCTCAGCAAAACAATGATAATATTCACCCGAGGGGTCCTTCTTCTTTGCGTAGTTCACAAGCATCTTTACCGAATCCACCCCCACAGCATCTATACCATTCTTTTTCAATTCCCGCACAAAATATCCATCCTGCATTCCGACATCAATCACTCTTGGAACAGAATGTTCGATGAAAAAATCCCTTCTTTCAAGTATATCCCAGTTCAAGAGTTTCCCCGGACTTGCATTTATATAAAAGGGTATAAAAGGAAGGTAAAACCACATAAGGCGCCTGTGAAATGTTTCTCTATCAGGGGAGGAACAAAAATAATTTCTCTTTTTCTCAAGCCATCCCTGAAGAAATTTATTGAAGGCCTTATTTTTCTCCAGTATGTGGAGAAGATTTACATTTTTGTATTTTTCCCAGAACTTCACTGTCTTCTCCTGAATTAAAAGGGCGCCTTTCCACCAAAGTACAGGTGCAGGCACCCTTTTCAATCTAAAGCAAGCCGTATGCATCTGACGCTACAAATACTCTATCCATTTGCTCACTGTTCAAAATGCACTCAAGAAATATTCACGGGGACCCAGGATTTTAAACCTTCCTTCTTTCTTCCAGCGCTTCATACGGGCAAGAGTGAGAATCCTCAAGACTTTCAGTTCCACGGGGTCTTTCGGCCTGGAACCACCTTTTTTTCAGGCGGAAAGCAAGCAGTCTCCCCCTTATTTCTGCATATCTCTTTTTATTCTTAGCAACATATCTGTCAAAATCACCAAAATCTCTCATTTTTATTTCGCTCCTTTTAATTTATTCAGGGCACTCAGGATACCCTCTTCTTTGCAGCGTTTTTTTAGATATTTCCAGTCTATCCTTTTGCTGTGGATTTTAATTAACTGGGAAACCCATTCTCCATCCCTCGCATACTTCCACCACACATAGGAATTGAGTCTATCCACAATCAGGTCTTCAATTCCAATAACATAAACTTCCAGACCTTCTACCCGAATCTTTGACACATTTTTATTTTCTTCCGGATTTAAGGAAGAAGGGATTTCAATAGCAATGTCGAGGTCAGATGAAAACCAGTGCCTGCCATTTTTTTGAATCCCCAGGATGAAAGCAGTTCGCCCGCAGCCTGCGCGTCTGGATATACAATATCACCTATGGCATAACTGCCCAGCGTATAGACTTCAACTGCATTCCCGCCTACAATAACAGGCCTTAAATTCTTTTTCCGCAGGTATTTTGTTAGTATCCCGACAAAATAAAGTCTTTGCCTGAAAGGTTCTGTGATGACTTTTAATTTTTTGAATTCTAAAGGCAAATTTTTATTGTTCACCTGATCTGTCATCTGTCAAGACCTGATACCTAAAAAAACTGTTTCGGCGGCGGAGACAGCGGAACCTAATTCAAGTTTATATCCCAGCTGGATAAGGCACATCTCAAGTGCTGAAAGCGCAATTATTATATCAAACCTTTCCATATAGCCCAGGTGCGCAATCCGGATTATCTTATCCTTCAGTTCTTCGCCCTGTCCTGCTGCTATGTTCACTCCATACTCATCCCTCATTTTTTTATAAATAGTACTTCCACTCAATCCCTGAGGAACAAGAACCGCTGTCACTGCGTTGCAGGGCACCTTGCTCAAGAGTTTCAAGCCCATTGCAGCAATGCCTGCGCGCGTTGCATCTGCAAGAAGCTGATGTCTCTTCCAGATATTCTCCATCCCTTCTGCCTTAATTATCTTAAGGCTTTCTGAAAGCGCAACTATAAGACTGACTGCAGGAGTATAAGGGGTCTCTTTGTTTGGAATTGATTTTCGTGTCTGTTTCCAGTCAAAATAGAACTTCGGAAGTTTTGCATTCTCAACCAGCTTCCAGGCTTTTTCGCTAACACTTGCGAAGGCAAGCCCTGGTGGAATCATAAGGCCCTTCTGGGAACCTGATACAACCACATCTACCTTCCACTCGTCAGAGCGAAGTTCCTGTGCACCCAAACCGCTGATTGCATCCACAACAAGTACAGCATCTGTTTTTGAAACTATTTCACCCAGTGCTTTTATATCGTTTACAACTCCTGTGGAAGTCTCTGTAAGGGTTGCATAAACCGCCCTGGCATCCGGATTCTCACTTAATGCCTTTTTTATCTTCTGAATGTCTGTTGAATCCCCTGCGTTCTCTTTTATAACCACAGGCTCCAGGCCATATGCCTTTGCAATCTTCCACCATCTCTCCCCGAATTTTCCGGTATCGCTTACGATTATCTTGTCCTGCGGAGAAAGCAGGTTTGTAATACTTCCTTCCATCGCCCCTGTTCCGGAAGAAGTAAAAATCAGCACATCGTTCTTTGTCTGAAAGACATATTTTAAACCTTCATTTACTTCTTCAAAAATTTTTCCAAAAGCAGATGTACGGTGATGAATTACAGGTAGCCCTTCCTTTGCCAGAACCTCGGGTGGAACCGGTGTTGGTCCTGGTGTCAACAAATATTTTTTCATCAAACCTCCCTTTCTAAAGAGGACAGGTCTGCCTCTTTCTGTTTTTAGAAGTAAATCCGGGCGCCAAAATTAAGCGGGAAATACAGCCTGTCAAAAAAATTGCTGGTATCATAAGATTCTCCCCAGGCATCTTTCCATGTTTCCAGATCCATAATTTGAAAACCTATCCCGCCCTCAAAGAAAAGCCCTACAGGACCTGCAAAGAATTCCACTCCCCCTTTCACGTGGAATCCTTCTCCAAGATCCAGATAGCCGTAAATCCAGTTTGTTATTTCACCCCAGCCAATCCACATATCAACACTAAAATCAATGTAGGGTTGGACAGGGGAAGATTTGTCAAGAAAGTGAAAACTTACAGGAATAATATTGATTGTTACACTTTTCATATCGTCTAAAAATCTTTTTACTGCGAAATCCAACCTTACACCGCTATTGTACCATTTAAAAGTAAATGCTGGAATTAAATTGCTGCCAAAATCATTATATTCTGCGCCATAAGGCACTATTATACGAATAAGTGTTGCTGGAGGCACTGGCCTGGCACTTATTTCTGATATGGACCAGTACGTTCCTATACCGAATTTTTCAGGTTCTGTCTTGGGCAGAGAAGGGACTGGAGCAGGAGCCGCAGCAACGTAGGGCGCCGGAGCAACATATGGTGCAGGTGCAGGCTGGGGGGCAGCAATTGGCTTGGTAGGAAGCCCTGCCATTTTATTTGCAAGGTTGCGGATTGCAGGCAATAACTGGTCTTCTGTATATGCCTCCTCTGCATCTGCCTTATCAATCTTTCCGGTCTGCACATCAATAATCTTTAAATTGATGAGATATGTAGTACCCACCTTTCCTATTGAACCGGTAAACATCTTGTGCACGCCCAGCAGCTGTCCAATTTCCACAATACATTCCTGGCTTGTGCATCCTGTCATCTGAAACTTTTGCTCTTTCAGGATTGCCTCCATATTCTCCCTTGTCACAATGGTGAATCTATTTGTCTTCACAAGCTGTGTGCGCAGATAATCTGAAACAGTGGATACAACACCTGCAGAAACACCTTCCTTTGCCTCCAGGTCCAGCACTGCAGCAGTGAAAACACCTGTGTCTGCACAGAAGGCAGGGTTGTATAATAGAATAACGCCCGCAATCACAGAAAACACTGCATATTTACAATTTTTCATATTTCCTCCCTGCACTCACTGGCAGACAAAACAATGAAGGGTTTACTTGATTTCCATAGCTACATATATTGTTGCGTCTCCTCTTTTGATAAGAAAAAGAACTGTTTCCTTTGCCTCCTTCATCTCCCTGTCAAAATCAGATATATCCTTAATCTCTTTATGGTTTACTTCTTTAATTATGTCTCCTTCCTGAATACCAGCATCCTGAGCCAGGCTTCCGGGTTCAACCTTTGTAACAACCACCCCTTCTTTTGCATTCTGCACAGTAATACCCAGCCGCTCTTCCTGAGATTCTTCCTTTGAAATCACCTCCTCCTCAGGTGCCTTTCCAAGAACAACATCTATCACAAGCTCATTCTTTCCCCGAATCACCCTCACAGGAACTTTCTTTTCAGGCGGGGTTCTACCAATTAAAGAACGCAGTTCATTTGAATTGCTCACCCGTTTATCTCCCACCTGCACAATTACATCTCCCCGCTTTATTCCTGCCTTTTCTGCAGGACTACCAGAGATAACCTCACTGACAAGGGCACCTTCTTTGCCTGACAATCCAAAGGATTTTGCAAGTTCATCTGTTATATCCTGGATGCGCACACCCAGCCATCCCCTGATAACCTTTCCCTTTTCAATTAAGTCAGAAAGGATTTCTTTTGCCTTGTTTATTGGAATGGCAAATCCCACCCCAACAAAACCACCACTTGGAGTAAAAATTGCTGTATTTATACCTATCACTTCACCCTTGATATTGAGCAGTGGCCCACCGCTATTTCCAGGATTTATGGAGGCATCTGTCTGAATCAGATCTTCGTAGTTGCGAGTTTGAATCGCAACATTTTGCCTTTTGGCACTGATAACTCCAACTGTAACTGTATGTTCAAGCCCGAATGGACTTCCAACTGCTATTGCCCATTCGCCAACCCTGATCTTATCTGAATCTCCCAGCGGGGCAACAGGAAATTCCTCCCCTTTCTTGCCCTTAATTTCTATAACTGCAAGATCTGTGCGCACATCTTTACCAATCACCTTGCCCGGATATGTCTTTTTATCCTTCCCATCTCCTATGGAAACCTGAATATCTGTTGCCCTCTCAACCACATGGTAATTCGTAAGTACATATCCTCTTTTGTCAATTATAACACCCGAGCCTACACTCTGAAGTTTTCTTGTGCCATATTCAGGTCCGAAGAAATACCTGAAGAATTCCTCAAAGGGGTCCTCTTCTCCAAAAGGACTCCTGAAGGAATACAGTTGTGTCTTCTCAATCCTTGTGGAAGCAATATTTACCACAGCAGGTTTCACAGCCTCAGCAATGCGGGAGAAAGTCTCCTGCAAATCTACTAATGGACCTGTCTCGCTTCCAGGGGATGATGCGGTTTTGCCCAGAGTTAGTGGAGACCCTGAAAACAACAGAAGAATAATAAGCATATAGACAACCAGCCTTCTCATCTTTCCCTCCTCAAATTTATTTTTATGGAATATACTCTATTATATTAAAAATTGTGATTTTGTCAAGAAAATAAAAAGATGGGATAAAAACTCAATTAAGTCCGGATTAAAAATTAAAGCTTATACCTGCAGAAATATAGTAAGCAGGTGCAGAACCTCGGGCAAGAAAGATGTTGTAAGCAAGGCCGGGGCTCAAATTGTCAAGTAGAAAATAATCTGCGCCAATAAGGATGGAATTGCTTGTGCTCTTATCCAGAGAGTACTGAATCCAGGAATAATTTGCATAGACATTCAGGCGGTCAAACAGAACCCGGGAAATGGAAAAATCAATCGTAGAACCCGGAAAACCTGAAATTACACCCAGTACCCCTGCAAGCCTCATATTCTGTGTGGCATAGATATACTTCTGAATTTCCTCCAGAGTTTTCCCACCAGGCACAGAAGGAAAATAATTGTATGAGGTGTATGCAATTGCAAGCTCTGTAGTCTGCAGTATACCGAGCCCCAAGCCAATCCTCCAGGAATGACAGGGTAGCATTTCAGTACGTGTATTATTTGTGTGTGCGGTGTAAGAATATCCAATTTCTGCCTGCAGGTCCAGGAGTGTGACAAGCATCAGCAGGGGACGGATTGAAAAGGTGAACTCTCCTGTGTCTGAAAAATAATTGCCCGAGCGATTGCCACTGTACAGGGCATTGAGGGATATCATCTGAAAGAACAGGTCTTTTCCTCCACCTAAAGAAAAAGAGGTAGACCTGGCTGCGCTGGATGAGGAGATTGAAAACCCTGCCTGGAGGTTAAAGTCAGCAGGTAATTCCAGAACTATATCTGTGGAATTTCCCCAGTATCCTGCAAAGCCGTAAGTGAAATTGCTGGAGAGATTTGTCCCTGCAACTGACACATATGGCAGCAGTATCCAGCACAATACAATAACTATGGCTTTTTTCATTTTCTATCAGGTGAGATATAAATTGTTCTATCTTTGTCCATCTTTGACCTTCTATCATTATAACACAGATTTAATAAATTGTCAAGGTGCGCCATAAAAACTGCAGGAATCTGAAGGATTGCCCTTCAACAGAAAACAAAAGGAGACGGCTCAATTTAAAAATAAAAACAGAACCGTCTCCCCTTTTACCCTCCTGTTATTTCCCCTTCTTTCTTTCCTTTATCTCATGTTTTATAATTTTCTTTGCTGCTACAGGATGGTTTTTTATCCACCGTGCCTTCACAGGATGATTCTTTATCCATCTTGCCATCCCGGGATGCTTTGCAGCAAAAACTGCTGCCCTTTTGTGTGCAGCCGCGTAAATCAGGGCATGTCTTGCCCACACGGGATGATTCCAGCACCACTCTGCCCACCCAGGATGGTTGTCTGCATACTCCATCAGCACAAACGCAGCCATAGGATATTTCTCTGCGTTGTCAAGTACCCATTTCATCCTCACTGTGTCATTCCACATTGCACCTCGCCAGTCAGGATGCTCCTTATAAATAATTATTAACTCCTCGGCAAGTGCTGGATTGTCCTTTGCCCATTCTTCAAAATAATCAATCTTTTCTTCTGCGGTCTGGGCAAAGACGATATTGCTGAGAACTATCAACACCCCCAATAACATTGCTGTCTTCTTCATTTTTTATCACCTCCCTTTTAAAAATGAACCCGTCCCATTTATTTTTTTCTGCCATAACCTGTGGAATTTCAATATCTGCAGTTTTTTGTCAGGGGGCAGGTTCTTAAACCTTTCAATCCTGTCTTTGATATCTTCCCTCAGGCCGGGCGGAAGTTTGCGCCATTTTTTATAACTTTCAATGATTTTCTTTCTCTGGCCAGGCGGCAGACTCTTCCATTTGCGGTAATTCTCAATTATCCTCTTCTGAACCCAGGGCGGAAGCTGCCTGAACTGCCTTATCTTTAAAAGAATTATTTTTCTCTGCTCCGGAGGTAAACTCCTCCAGAATTTAAGGGCACGAACCAATCTTGCCTTTGCCTCAGGTGGCAAATTCTTCCATCTGGCTAAAGTCTCTCTGGCCCTCTCTCTTCTCATAAGGGCAAGGCGTGCCCGAGCAATATTTCTCCAGAGCTCATAATTCATTCTTATTCTGGCTCTCTGTTCAGGAGGAAGGCTCTTCCATTTTTCAACTGCCTTCTCAATTTCTTTCTCCAGCCTCTCCCTGTTCTTCAGAAATTCCTGCTTTCTCTTTTTCATCTCCTCACAAGTTTTTACAATTATCTTTTTCAATGCCTCTGCCTGCTTCTGAATTTCCCTTTTCTCCTGGTCTGTTTTTGCGAGGGCATATTTGATTCTGAGAAGACGTGCCCTCTCATTTGCATTTTCGAGTTCCCTTGCAAGGACAAAGATATTTCTCCTGCTGTTCCACAATTCCCACCTTGCCCTGCGATAAGCCTCTATTTTCTGTCCGGGCATTGGGGGCTTGCCTTTTTCTATACGGCTGGAAAGTCCTGCCTTTATTTCCAGGGGTGCGCCCCTTTCTCCATACAAACCTATGCCTTCAACAACCACATTTCCATCCAGAACTTCCACATTTGCTGCCTCATCTGCCTCTGCAGAAACTATAAAGTCAGTTCCGCGCACTCCAGCAATACAAGCAGGGGTCTGAACCTCAAAACCTGCCTTTTTGCCAAGGATTTTTAAAACTGTTGCCTTTATCTCACCCAGAATGAGATTGAAAATGGAAACCTTTTCCTTTGCAGGTCCAATCTCATCCAGACTGAGAATGGCAATAGTTGTCTCTTCTCCAAGCTTAACCGTACTTCCATCGTCTAACTCAATCTCAGCAATGGAATCGTTGCCGGTCCTCACACTATCGTCTTTTTCAAGGTTCATATCCAGACTTGCCTTTGACCACTCTCCACCTGGCTTTTGAACCTCCACATCTCCCTCAACATAAACAAGCTTTGCAATCCTTGAGGCCGCATAAGCAGGAACAAAAGTGCAGAATATAAAGAAGCAAGCAAGGACCGCTGCAAAAATTGAAACCTTATTTAAGTTTCTCATTTTGGCCCTCCTTGTTCTTTTTCTATATCTTCAAGCATCTTACCTGTTCCTTCAAACTCCTCTGCCTTCAAGAATGCATCGCCCTCCTGGAGTAGTTCAAGAGGAATCTCTTCTTCTATGCCGATGTCCTCCCCGAATTCTTCAAGCACATCCAGGAAGTCTGAGTCGGAAACCAGCATTTCCAGGAGTTCTTCGTCTCCCACCAGGTCCAGACTTTCCAGAAATTCTGTGTCCTGTTCTTTCTCAGGATTCAGACTGAATTCCTCTCCTGAAGGAATCCCTCCAGATGCGCCAGGGGGAGGCGGTTCCTGTGCTGTTGTCCTCCAGGCACCTGAAAGTAATAGAAGCGAAAAAGCCACAGCTCCGGCTGAGAGTAGAAATCCTGCCCTGCGCATAACACACCTCCTGAAGTTTTTATTTCCTCTGAGGGGACCATTTTCTTTCCATTGACTTCTGTCGCAAGCCCCTGACCTCAGCAATCATCCGTTTCACATCCTCTTCAAACTCCTTCTGGAAAATATAAAATTTGGCCTGCTGGAGCGGCGAGAGAATTGTCTTGAGCTCCTCTCTTAGCCTCTCCTCTCTGGACCTGAGTTCGGAATCAACCTTCTCAATTGCGTTGAGGGACTCCTTCACCTTATCTATATCAGGCTTTTCTTCCTTAAGGAGTTTCTGTAAATCCATTAATATCCTGGCTTTCTGTTTTCCTGCCTCTTCCCTTGCATTTTCAATCTCCCTCATCTTCGGGAATATCTTTAAGGATTGTTCCTCTGTCAGTTCCAGTGCCTTTGTCATTTTCCAGATTCTAAGGGTTTCAAGCATCTCCCTTATTTCCTTTTTCTCCCATTCGGGCTCCTGCCCTTTTGCCCTTTCCTTCGGCACAGGCGCTCTCTCCTGCTCCGCCGGTGGCCAGGGTGGTCCGCCAAACTGCTGGCCAGAACCTGCAGAAACAATCAAACTCAGCAAAAATAAAGTACCCAGAATGCAAATGCTCCATCTTCCTTTCATTTTGTTCACCTCCTCACAACAATGCCTTTATCTTTTTAATCAATTCCTGCCTCTCTTTATAAGTCAAGTCATCAATAAGATTGAGATAATCCTTCTCTTCAGTTTCTTTGAGTGCATTCTCAATATCTACTGCCTGGGCATATAACCTGTCAATAACCTCTGTAGTGTCCAGGACAGGGTTATAAAATTGATCCATGCTGTCAGCAAGGCTGAGCAGTGTGCAGTGCTGTGAAACAGAAACACTCTTTTTTACAGTAGCTGGTGGAAGGGATTTTGCCTGAATAGACCCTTTTGAAACCGGAGTGGTCTGAACCACAGATACAGGAGCCTTTGCAGGTGAAAAAGGAGTAGGGCTCTCCCTTTCAGGAACTGTGCGGGAGAAGTAGATAAAAAGGAAAAGGGCTAAAGCAAATACCGGAACAGCCCATCTCAGGGACCTTACCCATTCTGAGCCAATCTCATGCTGTGCCCTGCTCCTGAGCTTCTGCCATAATCTCGCAGAATAACCTGCCCAGTAGTCTTCAGGAAGAGAAGGAATTTTTTCAAGCTTTGCCATTTTCAGGACTTCTTTAAGCAGGGCAAGCTCATCAAGGCACTTTTTGCATTCCTGAAGATGCCTTTCAACAAGAGATTTTTCCTGTTCTTTCAAATCTCCTTCTAAATACCTTATTAATAATTCATTGACCTTCTTGCAATTCATTTTCTCCCCTATAAAAAAGGACAGGTTACTTTTTTGAACCTGTCAGCGATTTAGAATTTATTTCTCCTTTCAAATATTTTTGCAATTTCCGAACTGCCTGGAAATAGCTTGCCTTTGCTGCCCCAACTGAACAGCCCATAGATTCAGACACCTCCTCAAACGAAAGTTCCTCTATCTGCCTCAGTATAAAAACAGCCTTCTGTCGCAGTGGCAATTTTTCAATTGCCCTGTGGATTTTCATACCGAGTTCTTTACTCTCCACTATTGAAAGGGCATCAGGGTCTGAAACTGCAATATCCTCCACAGGGACATAAACCTGCACAGACCTGCGTCTGTGAAAATTTATACATAGATTTACCAGTATTCTATAAAACCAGGTAAAGAAACTTGACCTGCTCTTGAATTTTTTTAAAGAGCGATATGCATGGATAAAGGCTTCCTGAGAGAGGTCCTCTGCATCCTGATGATTGTGCGTAAAGCGGTAAGCGAAGTAATATGCCTTCTTCTGATACTTTCGCACGAGTTCTGTGAAAGCCTGTTCCTCACCTTTCAGGAACCTGCTGAGCAGCTCTTGAACTTCGCTATCACTTAAATTAGACATAGAATCTTCCTAAAAGTTTAAAATAAAATTTAATCAGAGGAAATGTGGTAAAGCGGGGTTCTGACCGTGTTGAAGTAGATATCCTGTGCCTGAATTATGTAGTCTAAGTCCGTCTTTGGAATAACAGCAGTATATATACTTCCCTTTTTCTGCATTTTCTTTGCATAGCCCTCTCCAAAGACTTCATAGTAAAGAAAGGCAACGCTTGCGCCTGTGATATGGCAGGTAATTGTTATGCGGTCTCCTGTGGCCTTCGCCTCCACAGAATGCACTGCAGGCGGGTCAAAATCAATTATGTCCAGTCTTTCCTTTTCCACATACTGGTGCCAGTTGGAGCTATGCTCAAATATATGATTGAATCTTGAATCCATTATGTCTCCGGTAATCCTTATGCAGGATGGGTCAGATCTACCCAGTGTATACGATTTGGCCTCTCTTTTTCCCTCAGGTACAGAAGATGCCTTTGCTATAACAGGAATCCTTTTCCAGTTAAAACCCATAAACCTGGATGCCACAGAGTCCACTGCAACAGGGTCAAGACCTGCAAACAAAACCTGCCCCCTGTATATCTTTCCCCCACCCATTCCGGTGCCGTACTGATTAACTTCGCTCGCTTCAATTGCATCAATGACATTCAGGCACCTGCGCTGTTTTTTCTCCTTCAAAATTCCATTTCTGTCAGCATACAGCACAATCCTGTTTACATCAGCAATAGCCCTCCAGAAGATATCGTTGCCAAAATTTGTCTCATACTGGGATGGGTCAAAGTCTTGCCTGCTTTTTACATGAGGAATCCTCCAGGTTGCAACTTCAATTTCAGGAATAGTGCTTGAGAGGGTGACCCCGACATTATTCTTCAGGCATAGCGTATTTATCATATAGTCATGGCATTTCATCTTTGCAACATTTATTATCACTGTTGCGTTTAATACATAATCACTTATGGCATACCAGCCCATAACCCTTCCTGCGGGACTTTTCCCCTGCGGGTCCTTTCTCGCATAATATGGAGAGTGGGACAGAGAATGTCCCATTGCATCTGCAAGGTCCTCATCCGTGTATCCACTTCCATAAAACATACTTGCCTTTCCAGTATTTACCCAGTGCCAGGCCCTGAGGTCATTCAGATTTACTGTTCTTATCAGGACGCCCGGATAAACATCCCGAAGCTTCTCCACCATATCCTTGTATCCGGTTTCTCTCATAACTGCTTCAGTTCCTGTATACCCGGGACCTCCATCTCCTACAAGTATAACCTTTGCGCCTGCCCTTACACACATATCAATCAGCGGACGCACAATCGAAGGATGGGTATACATACCCTGCTTTTCACCCAGTAGATTTGGTTTTATAAGCACGGTATCAGAACTATTGACAAAACCTGCGAGAGGAGAAGAAGCACTCCCCAGCCCCAGGTCCTCAATTGCCCTCCAGACCAGCTGGTATGCGGGATTGGCAATTTGCTCATAAGGTGGGGCATTCCCGTAATAAGCAGTTGGGTCGTGCCTGAAACTTACAAGGGACGTTGTTCTGTCAGGGATTTTCAGCGGGAGTATACGAGGAACGCCGGATTTCCCCTCTTTGAAAAAGAGGGTGTTTGAGAGATTTACCGCAACGCCGTTCTTTGCAAATCTGCTGAAATTGTTAAAAAGGAAAAGAGCGCAGAAAACGAGTCCTGAGATAAGGACAATCTTCACGCCTGTCTTAAAATATCTGTGTCTGAAAAATTTCAGAAGCGCCATTTCAATCCTTGTTTTAATGGACTTGTCGTTCAAACCCTCTTTTTATTATTACTAATTGCATTTCAATTCCCTTATTTTATTAATCGTGCACCTACCATATCATTAAAATGCTGTATAAAAATGCTTCTTCCTTTAGCATGCCTCCTAATTTTTATACCGTGAATTTGCTGGTTCCTTAAAGAAAGAGTGCGGCATACTCCTTTTATCAAGGAATATAATTGTTCTATCTGGCGAGGGCATCTTTGAGCAATTTGCTCTGGCGCTCATAAGCCTGGCGCGGGTTGCGGGGGTCCTTCATCAGAGAAATCTCCTGGGTTATAAGCCGTGCGAGATAAAAAATATATGCCTCTCTATCCTTCATTGCACGTTGATGCAGAGGGTGGTCGCGGTTAATTGAAATGAGTGTGCCCTCGGTCTGGCATTCAGGACCATCAGGACCATAGTGCTCAATGATGCAATCCACCCCATCTCTGCCCATTACAAGTCTTTTCACCACAGCAGTCGGAGAGAGAAGTTTGACATGAGGACGCTTCTCTCTTTTCTTTCTAACCTCTGGCTCTTTCCGGGCATTTGAAACTTCTGTTTCACTTTTCTTTTCCCCAACAAATCCGGGCTCCCCTTTCCCTGTTTTGTCCGGCTCTCCAATCGGAAGCAGGCCCTCAGGACAGTATTCCGGATTCAGAATAAGACTTGCCTTCACTCTCTCCAGCACTTCAGTAAGCACTCTTTTTGTGCGCCTGTTTTCTTTATAATCTGAGAGTTCCTCTACAACTTTTTTAACCCTGTCCAGGACTCTTTCCATCACCTTTTGAAATGCCCTGTATTCAGGACTATCCCTGATAAAATCGCTGCGGTCGCTTGTGATGGGAAGGAAATCAGCATTTACTTCTCCTGTAATCCTTGTAGCACCTGTCTGCCACTTTTCTATTCCAAAGAATTCTCTCTTAACAGTGACCTGCCTTACCTTGCACTCTATGCCTGCATCCTTTATATCAGAGCGGGAAAGAGGGGTAATGATAATCTCTCCATGAACAACTCCAAAATCTGTTCCTTCTAAGAAAGGAATGCGCCGCCCCGGAATGTATTTAGCAGTGATTCTTTTGTTATTGAGGAAGACAGCGAATTCAGCAGCCCTTATGGGCACGGATTCCACGAGGCGTTTTTCCACATCCAGAAGGTTGAATTTCCTTTTGAGTCTTTTAAGGGTGACAAGTGTGCCATCGTGCTTTGTTTCGTCTGCAGGTTCAATCTGCAAGGGAAGGCGCCAGACATCAGGTGTCTTCTCCCATTCTTCCTTGTCAAAAATGACTCTGCCCTGAAAATTTCCCTTTTTTGTCCACACTTCAAAATAAGGACAGGCAGACAGCACTGCAAATTTGCCTATGCCAAATTCACCTATGCGGTCCCTGCCAAACTTCGGAGATTTGCGGTGCAACTTTTTGTAAGGAGAGCCGATATTGAAATACTGTTTCAGGTCCTCATAGTTCATTCCTGTTCCATTGTCTTGAACTGTAATTTCGTCCTCACTTATTGTGATATGAACCTCTGTTGCATCTGCATCATAGGCGTTGTTGACCAGTTCGCGGATTAACTCTATGCTCTCTCCATAGAGTCTCTCCCCGATTGTTATGAGGTGGCTTTTATCCACTGTTACTTCAATGTTATTTTCCATTAAATCTCCTTAAAGGATGGGTAAACTTTCTTGCCCATATTATACCATAAATATATTCCAATGTCAAGAAATTGTATAGGAATTGAGTAGATGGATACTCTCCTTATTTTCCACTCATTTTACTTCCGGTCAAAGAAGGGATTTTTACCGGTTGCTGTTAGGGGAATAGCGAGGATAATCTTCACTTCCTCGCCGAGTAAGCCCATCTCCTTTGCTGCAATGCCAGCTGTGTACATTATGCGGTTGTCAATGTGGTGAAGTGCTGCAACTGAAACAGCAGAGCCCACAGCAATCCCCAAATCAGTTGTGTTGAATATGCAGATTCCGCCCTTCTCTTCAAGTTCGGCGCAATCTTTGAACCCGCACAGCCCGCAGATTTTCAATCCCATCGGCTTTACCTTTGTTCCAATAAGCACAACAACAGGGGCAAACCTTATGCCTGTAGCATCCCTTATGAAACTCTGCACATCCTTTTCCTTTCCCAGTTCCATCATCTTTCTTGCAATTGCGTTCTTCTCCTCTCCTTCTACAATTGCAGTCACAAGGTTGTCAATGCCCCTGCCTTTCGGTGCTGTCCGGGCTCCTGCACACATCAGATTTGCCACCTGCCTTATTGCGTTTATTTCTGCATCATCACTTGAAATCATCTTGCCCTCCAGGGAAAATAGACCCAATGAGCATTTTTTCCTCAATACTATCAAGCTTTTTAACGGAATGTTTCCTTTTACAAGTAGATTGTCCTGTTTATAAAAAAGTAGCCTGTCCCTTTTTAGGAAACAGGGCTTCCTGGTTTTGTTGACTTTTCTGGAATTAAAATATGAATGCCATTCTCATCCTGGGCTGCAAGAAGCATTCCCCTGCTTTCTATTCCGCGGATTGTGCGTGGCTGAAGGTTTGTAATCACCACTATGTCTTTTCCTGCAAGTTCTTCTTTCTTGTAGTGTGCCCTTATACCTGCAACAATCTGCCTTGTTTCACTACCGAGGTCTACTTTCAAAACATACAACTTATCAGCATCGGGATGGTCCTGCACTTCTATAACCCTCGCAATTCTTAAATCCATTTTCTTAAATTCCTCAAATGTAATGTTCTCCATTCATCCTCCTGTAATCTGTGCAATTTTCACCGTCTACTCTATAAGTGCATTTGCCCTAATACAATTATACTCATTTTTGAATTTTTGTCAAATTATAGGCTGTAATAAAAAATAACAGGAAAATCAATGGGGACCGCATTAAATCATCAAAAAAGTAACCGAAATGGTACTGGTTGAATCATTTAAAAAAGTAACCGAAATGTGATATAATATTCCTTAGTCTTAAGGATAAAATTGAAAAATTCAGGGCCTCAGGACTAA
>Ga0272448_1000985_pt1 | contig 40282 bp, 45 predicted proteins | sample YNPCB0191_FD_202220 | JGI IMG/M metagenome (GOLD analysis project Ga0272448, IMG submission 202220) | Hot spring sediment microbial communities from Yellowstone National Park, WY, United States - YNP-CB-019-1 | ecosystem: Environmental > Aquatic > Thermal springs > Hot (42-90C) > Sediment...
TAGAGCCACGATCTCTATCAAAGAGATATAAAACCATTAACATCTTTGAGCACAATTTACACAAAGACACGATAATAATACCAAAGGTATCTCATGAAAATTTTTCCAGCAAAAATAAGACTTGACCAACGCGTTAACTCGCTAACCTTATTAGTATTGCGTTTTGTGTAATGTGTATTGTGTAATGTGTAATGAATAATGAGTAATTATCTGTGGATTATAATCACGGATTTAACGGATTTTTAAACGGATTGCCACGGATACCCTTATTAAACAATCCCTTGCCTTAATTAAACAATGCCTTTATCCGTGTAAATCCGTGTGGCTTTTTAATCCGTTTAATCCGTGTTTCTTTTAATCCGTGTTAATCCGTGATTAAACTCGCTAACCTTCTTAGTATTGAGTATTGCGTTATCCAGCGTGTCCCTATTAAGCAAAAGTCATTCCGTCATAAGCCGAGAGCACCTCCCTGCCTAATTTTTTGGAAAGGGCTTGCGCCTGGATATCTGGCCTTGCCTTAAGCATAGTCATCCCAAAGTGAAATAGAATAGTTTTTTTTGGTTTTATATCCTTAATAAGGGCCTCAACTTCTAAAAGAGACAAATGGTCTATCTCCGGCCTTGGCAGAAAAAATACCACAGAGACAATCACAACTTCCGTATTATAAAAGTCTTTTAAATGCTCAAAATATCTGGTATCTGTAAGCAAGGAGACGCTTTTATCTCCTATATAGAATTTTATACCGTAAGTCTCTACAGGGTGAATATGGCGCATAGAAGTCTGAAATTCAAAATCACCGACTTTATATTTTTTATAAGGCTTAAGCAACTCTATTCTCTCGGGGAAACCCCTAAGGTACTTTAGAATCACCGGGTCATCTTCCACTGCGTCCGCAGGACAAAATACCACGCCTCTTTTTTTAAAACCGCCTTCTGTCATTGCCTCTATCATAACGTTAACATCCGCGCAATGGTCTAAGTGCCTGTGTGTAAGAATGATTGCGTCTAATCTGGATGGGTCTAATTTCGGCTTGCTGTTTGCGCAACGCACAATACTGCCAGGGCCAGGGTCAACCAAAACATTTGTGTCTTTACGGTGAATCCATAAACCGCCTGAAGAGCGCATCTGCTTTATCATTACAAAGCGGGCACCTGCTGTACCTAAAAATTTTATAAAATCGCCTGTGTTTATTATTATTTTTTTAACCATATCCTTGCTAATTCCTTATTTATGCTGACCCTCTGGCTATAGGTGAGTTCAGGCTTAACAGAATCTTCCTGAGAGGCATTTTTCTTCTTTTTAGACCCTGCGCTATCCGAAGTCCCAGGGCCTGAATTTAGAAATTCCTCAGCAGAAAGGACATAGGCCCCTGCCGCCTTAACAAAAAATACAATATCTTTATCGTCAGAAACAACCACTATATTTCGCGGATTCCCGCAAGATTCAACAATACCCTTTATCCTGGCATCCGCGCTTTCCTTGCGCGAGAAGACCGCCTCAATATTATCGTAATGATGCTGTAGCCCGCCGGCAGGCGGATAGCCATCAAAAACAACTATAACCTTATTCTTTAAACTGCCAGAAAGCCTGTTGATTCTAATCGCCTCAAGTAGTCTAAGACGCGGGTCTTGTCTATCTATACGTATAAGTTTAAAGTGATGGTGATTTATGATGTTGTATCCGTCTATAATGTATTGTAAGGACATAATAGAGCCCTCCAATAGATCCCCATACCAGTAAAAAGAAAAAGGAAATAAGAGACATAGAAAATGCCAAATCCTTTGCAAGGCCAGCCTTACTAAAAAAGAATACGGTTGAGGCATCCCGCAGGCCAAGCCCGCCTATAGTTATAGGTAATAGGGTTATCGCGCCTATTATTGGCAGGAAAATGAAAAAATACATAATATCCAGACTTTTTATACCTAAGGCTAAGGCAATAATATAAAAAGTTACAGGAGAAATAATCTGTATGAGTAAGGACAGACAAAAATTGCCTAAGATTATATTTTTATGCCTGCGAAAATAATACATATCCTGATGCAGGTTGCTGATAGAATCCATAATTTTATTTCCAGGTAGGGCCCTAAGAAATTTATTTACCCTCCCATAAACAAAAGAATTGAATAATACCAATAACAGCCCTATTAAAACTGCGGTTAATATGGATACGGCAATAATAACGCTATTTTCCTTAATCAAGCGCAGCCCGAGAAAAACAGCGATAACGGCTAAACTTGCTAAGGCAGCATAACCGCTTAATCTATCCAGAATAACGGTTGTTAAAATCTGTCTTGGTTTCTTGGTATGGGAAGCCAAATCCAGGGTGCGCACAAGGTCTCCTCCTATTGTAGATGGCAATAAGAGACTGAAGAATATACCTGCTGAAAATGCAGTTATAATCCTCTTTAGCGGCAGTCTAATCTCGCTTGCCTTAAGCAGCATTTCCCAGCGATAAAGACACAATGGGTAGGTAAGTGAAAAAATCAAAAAGGCAAAAAGCAAAAGTTTTTTATCTGAACTTTTGATAATTTCTAAAAGCACGCCTTTATCTATCTGATGAAATAAAAAAATCAGCAATGCAATGCTTATGCTGATTCTTAAAACTAACAAGACAAATTTTTTAAAAATTGCCATTCATTTATGCCTGTAGTTCGCTGCCGGTTATTCTCCTATAAGCCTCCAGATATTTCCGGCTTGTTTTATCAATAATATCCCTGGGTAATTTAGGGGCTGGAGGGGTCTTATCCCAGTTCAAACTCTCCAGATAATCCCTAACAAACTGTTTGTCAAAACTAGCCTGAGGCCTGCCAGGGCTATATTCATCAAGGGGCCAGAAGCGCGATGAATCAGGGGTAAGCACCTCATCAATCAGGATAATTTCATTGTTATAAACCCCGAATTCAAATTTGGTATCCGCGATAATAATCCCTTTGTCAAGGGCAAATTTAGCCGCCTTCTGATAAATCTCCAGACTCAATCTTTTTATTTCATCTGCAGCAGATTTTCCTATAGTCTTTTCTACGTAATCAGAAGTAACATTAACATCGTGCTGTCCTGCGTCTTCTTTTGTAGAAGGAGTAAAAATAGGCTCGGGCAACCTATCAGATTCCCTTAAGCCGGGTGGCAATTTTATGCCGCATATCGCCTGGGCCTGTCTATATTCCCTCCATCCAGAGCCAGAAATATATCCCCTTACGACGCATTCCACAGGCAATGGCTTTGTCTTCTTTACAAGCATAGAACGGCCTAAAAGTTCGGGCTCATATCTCTTTAATTGGTTAGGGTATTCTTTTATGTCACAGGTTATGAAGTGATGAGGCGAAATGTCTTTAATTAACCCAAACCAAAAATGAGAAAGCCCTGTCAGGACCTTCCCTTTATAAGGTATGCCGCAAGACAGGACCACATCAAAACAGGAAATTCTATCAGTGGAAACAATAAGAAGGGTATCGCCTAAATCATAAACATCCCTGACCTTGCCGCGCCTAAAAAGCCTTAATCCGCTAAAATCTGTTTTTAACAAAACCTTCTCTTTCATTTAAGAACTAAGGCGCTCCTTAAGGGCAAAGTATTCCTGCCAGAGTTCATCAGGCAGGTCTTTCTTGAATTGTTTAAAAAATCTCTTGATACCTTTTAATTCTTCCAGCCATTCTTTTTTATCTATATCAAGGAGTTTTTCCAGGGTCCCTGAGGCAAGATTTAGGCCTGTCATATCTATATCTGTTGGCTTGGGTATGTAGCCTATTGGCGTTTCTATAGCCTCAACCCTGTTATTGCATCTGTCTAAAATCCATTCAAGAACCCTTAGGTTATCCCTGTAACCAGGCCATAAAAAATTTCCATTTTTGTCTGTCCTGAACCAATTAACATGGAAAATCTTAGGGGGCTTCTTCATTCTCTTACCCATATCAAGCCAATGCGCAAAATATTCAGCCATATTGTATCCGCAGAAAGGAAGCATAGCCATAGGGTCACGCCTTACCTCGCCTAAAGCACCAACCTGGGCGGCTGTGCGTTCGCTTGACATAGTTGCCCCAATAAATACGCCGTGCTGCCAGTTAAACGCCTCATACACCAGGGGTGTTAAGTGCTGCCTCCTGCCACCGAATATAATCGCGGATATTGGCACGCCGTGGTGGTGCTCTAATCTAAAAGACGCAGAAGGACACTGCAATATAGGCGTTGTAAAGCGGCTATTCGGATGCGCCCCTAAAATCACCTTTCCATGGCTATCCAGCATTCCAGGTTTCCAGGGCCTGCCCATCCAATCAATGCCGCTTGCAGGGACTTCTCCATCTGAACCCTCCCACCAGACTGTGCCGTCTTCTTTTAAAAGCACATTGGTATATATGGTATTTTTCTTGATGGTTTCTACCATATTGGGGTTTGTCATAGAGTTTGTCCCAGGGGCAACCCCAAAGAAACCTGTCTCAGGATTAATTGCCCAGAGCGCCCCGTCTGAGTCTATGCGCATCCAGGCAATATCATCTCCTACTGTCCAAATCCTGTAACCCTTCCTCTTTAGCCCTTCTGGAGGGACAAGCATAGCCAGATTTGTCTTGCCGCAGGCACTCGGAAAGGCCGCTGCCAGGTATTCAATATGACCGTTTGGCTCTTCTATTCCCATAATCAACATATGCTCAGCCAGCCACTTTTCTTTTTTCCCAAGATAACTGGCGATGCGCAATGACAGGCATTTTTTACCTAAAAGCACATTCCCCCCATAACCTGAACCTACGCTCCAGATAGTATTATCCTCGGGAAAATGCAATATCAATCTTTTATTCACGTCCAAACCCGCCTTGGAATGCAGACACTTGGTAAACACTACTCCTTTATCCAATTCCTCTAAAACTGCCTTGCCAACCCTGGTCATAATCAGCATATTTAACACAACGTATCTTGAATCTGTCAACTCTACCCCTATTTTGCTAAAGGGTGAGCCTACAGGGCCCATAGAAAAAGGAATAACATACATTGTCCTGCCCTGCATTGCGCCTTTAAAAATTGCCCTTGCCTTTCTGTAAGCGGCAGCGGGTGACATCCAGTTATTTGTTGGTCCTGCATCGCGCTTTCTTTTAGTGCAAATAAATGTGAGGTGTTCTGTGCGTGCAACGTCGTCAGGGGCTGTGCGATGTAAAAAACAACCCGGCAGTTTCTCCTGATTTAAGGATATAAGTTCTCCGCTTAAGACGCACTCATCCTCTAATTGCCTCTTCTGTTGTTCTGAGCCGTCAATCCAGCAAATATCATCGGGTTTACATAGACGGCTCATTTTATTAACCCAATCCTTTAACGTCTTATTATGCGTGGGAAACTTAACCATATGTCTTAAGCCTCTTTTATAAAATGAAAAAGCTTTAACTATGCCATATACACTTAACTTACTTTTTATTTAAAATATATTTATGAGCGGAATCAGAGGCTACAGCGCCTTCGCCGCAGGCATTGATTACCTGATATAGGCTCTTCTTAATACAATCCCCACAGGCGTATATGCCAGGACGCGAGGTTGATAGGTCCTGTGCAGTAATTATAAATCCACCTTCGTCGGTATTCAACACCTTTTTAACAAAACCTGTATTCGGCTCTATGCCAACAAAGATAAATACCCCCTGACAGGATAAATCGCTTAATTGATTAGTTTTTACATTTTTAATCTTAACACCCTCTACTTTATTCTCTCCGGTAATTTCTTCAATCACGCTATCTAAGATAAAACTTATTTTCGGGTTTCTTAGCGCCTGCTCCTGCAGAATTTCCGATGCCCGCAACTGTTGCCTGCGGTGCACTACCATTACCTTACTTGCGTAGCGGGATAAAAATATCGCCTCTTCTATAGCAGAGTTTCCGCCTCCAACCACAACAACATCTTTTTCTTTAAATAAAGGTCCGTCGCATGTGCCGCAATAAGATACGCCTCTGGCAAGGAATCTTTCTTCGCCCTTAACGCCCAATTTCTTCCATGTGCCTCCGGTAGATATAATTATCGTTTTTGTCTGATATGATTTATATTTACCCACAACGGAATAAACTGGCTCCTGAATATTATCAGATGGAATTATATCTAATGCCTCTTCTGTTTCTATAACCACGCCTAATTCATCTAATTGTTTTTTTATTCTCTCTATAAGTTCGTATGTATAGATGCCTCCTGGAAAACCTGGAAAATTTTCTATTCTTTCAGAGAGCATTATCTGCCCTCCTGGAACCATTTTTTCAAGGATAATGGTATTAAGTTTGTATCTGGCTGCATAAAGGCCAGATGTAAGACCGGCTGGCCCGGCCCCAATTATTACAAGGTCATACATAATTCTTCCTTTGCTTGGTTATATAATTCTTCTGCCTGCCAGGAACTCCTTACCAGAGGCCCTGCGGCAACTACCTTAAAGTTCAACTCATTTGCTATCTTAAGGTATCTATTGAATTTATCAGGAGAGATAAACTCCTGCGCTGGATAGTGTGAAGGCGAAGGTGAAAGATATTGACCTAAGGTCAGGATATCGCAAGACGCCTTTTTTAAATCCTCCATAGCGGAAATAACCTCTGACTCGCTTTCGCCTAACCCCAGAATAAGAGCAGACTTTGTAATAAGACGCGGATTCATATGTTTTATTTGACTTAATACATTTAAAGAAAGTTCGTAATCCGAATACGGTTTTAATTCCTTATGCAGGCGTCTTACAGTTTCTAAGTTATGACCAAGGACATCTGGCCTTGACTCCACAACAACCCTAATGGCAGAGATATTACCTTTAAAATCCGGTATAAGAAATTCTACCTTTATATCAGGATTGAGAGTGAGGATTTCTTCTTTGGTTCTTGCGAACTGGCTTGCCCCGCCGTCAATAAGGTCATCCCTGGTAACAGAGGTAATCACAACGTACCTAAGCCCTAGTTTTAAAATTAACTGGCTAATCCTTCTCGGTTCATCAAAATCCAAGCCTAAATCATCTCCCCTGGATTTTGCTACGCCGCAGAAAAGGCAGCCCCTGCTACAACGATTGCCTAAAATCATAAATGTAAGTCTACCCTTGCTAAAACAACTATTTAGATTAGGGCATTTAGCATAGACACAAACAGTATTGATCCTTAAACTGGAAAGCATATCAAGCCTGCGAAAAATCTCTGCGTCAGGGATTGCCTGCTTAAACCAAACAGGTAATCTATTCATATCGGCCTTCCTTATACAATATATACCCTAAAAATACAGGGTTCATTTATAAGCCCTGATAAGATTGCTTATAGAGCGGTCAAAGGTCTTCTCTATATCAGGTGGAAAAAAGCATGCGGGCAATTCTTTATTCCTGCGATGATAAGCAATGCAGGCACAGCAAATCCCCTTTCTCTCACAGGGCTCATAACTACAATTGCAATTGGCGAGATTTTGTTTCTGATTTTGACAGGTTTTCATTTTTAGACCTTCTTTTAATTTCCTCTATTTTTTTTCTAATCCTCATCCTTTCAAAAAAAGATGCGTAATCAATGATTAATCTTCCCCTTAAATGGTCTATCTCATGCTGCAGAACGCATGCAAATAAATCCTGTGCCTCTAAGGTAATTGGATTGGCATTTTCATCTTGGGCATTAAGAAGAATTTTTTTTGCCCGCTTTACCTTTATACATACGCCAGGCAGGCTCAAACAACCCTCCTGATTTACCTGAATGCCTTCTCTTTTGATAATCCTGGGGTTAACAAGTTTATAAAGCCCTGAACCAGCATCAACCACAATCAGGCAGGCATCAAGTCCTATCTGGTTAGCAGCCAAACCAATGCCTCTTGAATTATACATAATCTGCGCCATCTTGCTTAAGGTTGCGCGGATAGAGGCATTTATCTCCTTTACAGGCTTAGCCCGCTTTCTTAACACAAGGTCTCCGAGTAATCTAATCTTTAACTCTGTTTCCTGCATCTACGTTTATTATCTTGGGTTTTATAGACCGCGCTTGTTTATCTAAAACCTGGACATAAGAAATAATAATGACCTTATCCCCCACGTATGCACCGCGCGCAGCAGGGCCGTTTAAACAGATTATCCCTGAACCTGATTTCCCCTCTATCGCATAAGTTTCAAGGCGAGAGCCGTTGTTTAAATTCAAGACCTCCACCTTCTCTCCTGGCAGTATATCTGCGCATCTCATTAGTTTAGCATCAATAGTAATACTGCCTGAATAATAAAGATTGGCTTCTGTTACTGTGGCCCCGTGTATCTTTGATTTTAGCATAGTCCTGAACATATCCATTACCTCTCTTTGCTTATGAGACGAAAGGTCTTTATAGCAATCATCAATTCTTCGTCTGTGGGAATTATAAAAACCTTTGGTTTCTTCCTCAAGGCCCTAAATAACCCCTGGCAAATCTTATAGCGTATATCTTTCTGATTTTCTCCTATGCCTGCTGTAAAAACAACTGCATCGCAGCCTCCCATTATCGCTGTGTAGGCGCCTATATATTTTTTTATGCGGTAAACAAAAATATCAATGGCAAGCCTTGCACGTTTATCCCCTGCCTTTGCCCTGGCAGAAAGGATGCGCATATCGTTACTTATGCCAGAAATGCCTTTTAGCCCGCTTGACCTATTTAAAATTTCATCAATTTGAGCAACATTGAGTGAGAGTTTGCGCATTATGTAAGTAACCAAGGCAGGGTCAATATCACCGCAGCGCGTCCCCATAACCAGGCCCTCAAGAGGCGTAAAACCCATGCTTGTATCTATTGACCTGCCTTTATCTACGGCAGTAATGCTACAACCATTGCCTAAGTGACAGGTAATTATCTTTAATTTGTTTAATGGTTTCTTTAATAATCTGGCTGCCTCATTTGCTACGTATTCATGACTTGTTCCGTGAAAACCGTATTTTCTTATCCCAAATCTTTTATAATAACCGTATGGCAGACCATAGATATAGGCGTAATCAGGCAGGGTTTGATGAAATGCAGTGTCAAATACAGCCACCTGTCTATGCCCTGGCAGCAATCTTTTACAGGCCAGGATTCCAGCCAGATTAGCGGGATTATGTAAAGGCGCAATAAGGCAACACTGCTTAATCTTGCGAATTACCTGTTCATCAATTAACACAGGTCTTTTAAACTCTTCAGCCCCATGCACAACCCTATGCCCTATGACATCCACCTTATTGATTTTTCCAAGAATCTCCTTAAGCCCTGTATAATGGTCTTTAATCTTAGAACCCTCTTCTGCAATATGTTCAATTATACCTTTAGATATCAGCCTATTGCTTGGCATATCGTAAAGTTTATATTTTATAGATGAACTGCCGCAATTGATAACCAGAATTCTCATAAGTTTAATATTTAATAATATGGGTCGATAGTCGATGGTCGATAGTAAAGATATTCTTAGAGTATAAACTAACTACTGCGCCCTGATTGCTGTTACAGCAACACAATCCACAATATCTTCCACCAAGCAGCCTCGGGATAAATCACTACAGGGTTTATTCAGGCCTAAGATTAAAGGTCCTATAGCCCTGGCCCGAGCCAATCTCTGGATAAGTTTATAACTGATATTTCCGGATTCTAAATTAGGGAAAATTAATACATTTGCCCGTCCTGCTAAAGGGCTGTCAGGGTATTTAATCCTGGCTACTTCAGGCACAAGCGCAGCATCCACCTGCAATTCGCCGTCCACCAATAAATCCGGCGCCATAGACTTAATCAAACTTAACGCCTCTTTTATTTTATCTATTGACTCTCCCTGGGCAGAGCCGTGTGTAGAATAACTCAACAATGCCACGCGTGGAATTAAATCCAGGACCTTTCTACCTAAATCAGCAGATGCCTTAGATATACAGGCAAGTTGCCTTGGGTTTGGGTCAGGAATAATACCGCAATCAGCAAATATAAATGTCCCGTTTTCTCCGTAAGGACAATCAGGCACAACCATAATAAAGCAACTTGCGGCAATACCAATATCCTTATCCACTCCTAAACACTGTATGGCTGCCCTTGCAACATCAGATGTGGTATGGCTTGCGCCTGCGACAAACCCATCTGCCTTGCCTTCTTTAGTCATCATCGCCGCATAATAAAGAGGGTCCTGAAAAATTTTTCTGGCTGTATCTAAATCCATACCCTTTGCCTTGCGCAACTGGTAATACTCCTGAATATATCTATCCTTTTGGTTTGGGTCAATCTTATCTTCGCTAAGTAATAGTGGCCTGGCAATGCCTTCCTTTTCAATAATACGGCAGGCATCTAAAACACGCTGGTCTCTATACTCCGGCAACACGATTGTTTTTAGTTTCTGGCTTGCCTTCTGACGAATATTACCTACTGTATCCATATTACATACCCCTCATTATGCTATCTAAATCAACATTATCCTTAATTAACTTTACAGCAGCATTAATCTTACCTGTATCCGTGGGTCTAATCTTAACAGTTAAGTCATGGATAGTTGATGCCACCTTATATGTATCATCCTTGGATAACAATACAGGGATACCTGAGTTTTTTAACAAATCTATTGTGGCTTGCCCAGGGAGAATCCTGCCTGATAAAATCAGCCCTGATATCTTAAGTCTATGCTTATCCTCAGGTCTATGCCAACCCAATGCTGCTAAAATCATATCCTCCCTGTCTCCCGGGGTAATCAAGAGGCTATCATCTGTGATGTATTTCTCAGCATCCTTAGGTTGCATAGCGCCTACGATAACCCGTGAAATATAGTTCTCAAGGGATTCCTTTCCGCAGAGCAATTCGTAATCCGTCTCTTCTACAATCTGCTCAATACTTGGGGAAGAAAGCAGAGGAGAAAAAGGAACAACCCCTAAAACATTTATACCTTTTCGGCTTAAGCCTTTTCTTACCAGACGATTTATCTTATCGAATTTATCAGGCAAAACCTTATTAACAATCACGCCTAATATCTTCACCCCTTCTTTTTCAAAAAGGGCTTTATTTAGACATATTTCATCAATTGGCCTGCCTATACCGCCTGAAGAAATAATAATCACCTTTGCGCCTAATAACTTAGCCACATATGCATTGGAATGGTCAAACACAGAACCCACACCAGCATGCCCTGTGCCTTCAATAATAACCAGATTATGCCCCTTAGAGATATGCCTAAATGCCTCTTTAATCTGCGCAGAAATAGCCTTCTTATCAGGGCGCATAATGTATTTCTCGGTAAATCCTTTCTCAACCGCCACAGGGCTCATATCCTTAAGAAGCCCGCATTTTATGCCACAGACCTCTTCAATAAGCAAAGAATCTTCATCTATCTTAAAACCGGATTCCTCTAAATAGCGCTGGCCAATTGGTTTAATAAAACCAACCTTTTTAAACTTGCTTTGCAAATTGCAGATTAACCCTAAGGAAACAGTGGTCTTACCGTCATTTTGTTTAGTAGCCGCGATAAATACCTTCTTCATCAAGTTCTTTTTATTTATACATTATATTTAAGAAAATACAGGATTTTACCTAAGGTTATCTTCTATCTTTCTTTTTAGGTCAGTCTTGTTAAGCACACCCACAACCTGTTCCATAACCTTACCATTTTTAAAAAATATCAGGGTGGGTATGGACATTATCCCGTATTGGGTAGCCAGCCTTGGATTTTCATCAACATTGAGTTTACAAACCTTTATCTTATTTTCAAATTCTCCAGCCACCTCGTCTATTACCGGGGCAAGCATTTTGCAAGGCATACACCAAGGAGCCCAATAATCAACCAACACAGGTATTTTTGATTCCAGAACTTCCTTTTTAAAATTACCGTCATTTAAATGAAGTATGGGCATAGTTTTATTGTAAATGGTTTTTTAAGAAACTTGTGGTTAATAAATTGGGGATTAGTTTTTATAAGATATCACAAACGCCATTTGTTTGCAAGATATTTATGAAAATAATTGTGCGAGTTTAGCAGGTTTAATCACGGATTAACACGGATTAAAAGAAACACGGATTAAACGGATTTGCATAAGACAATCCGTGGTAATCCGTTTAAAATCCGTTAAATCCGTGATTATAATCCACAGGCACCTTAGATAACGCAAAAGGCAAAACTAAGGAATGATTACAGTGATTTAATCACGGATTAACACGGATTAAAAAAGACACGGATTAAACGGATTAAAAAAGAAACACGGATTTACACGGATAAAGGCATTGTTTAATTAAGACAAGGGATTGTTTAATAAGGGTATCCGTGGTAATCCGCTTAGAAATCCGTTAAATCCGTGATTATAATCAGCGGCTGGGAATGACAATAATCAGATTTTTTGCTCAGCAATCCCTTGCGTTTCTTTTGTTGCTTTTATATGCCGTGAAAAATAACCTCCTGTAAGCGCATCAAGATAAGCAGTCAACTCCTTAACCCTGATTTCTTTCTCCAGGGCTTTTTTCTTATCTACCATAGAAAGACCATCCAGTTCTAACTTAACCCTTAAGCGCTCAAAGTATATTTTAGTAACCTGATCAAGTATATCATCGCGCAGTTCTACCATGAGACGGGAACGCACATCAATATTCGTCTGGTCATCGCTAAAAATCAATTCGCTTAAATCCCAACTTAATCTGATATCCCACTCTATGGCATCGCGGCCGCGCATCAGATTGTCGTCCCCGCTTTTTGTGGTTGAGCCTGACTCCCAGTGCCACAGGTCTGTAACATTCCTGCCTAAACCTACGCTTACCTCAGGCAATAAGGCCTTTTTTGCAGCCTGTCTTCTCCAGCGGATAATTTTTTCAGGTTCTACCTCAGCATACTTAATTGCCGCCTCCTGCACATCTTGAATCTGCGGCTCATCGTTTAAATATAGAGTTTTTATAGAGTCTTCTTTAGAAAAAGATACTGCCTTGATATTTGTCCTATAAAGGCCCTTATCTGAAACCACGTATAAGTTTCCCGAATTATCCTGAGCGAGAAATCTAAAGTCTTCAGCAATTAAATCCAGGGATAACTCCTTCCACCTCTTGCCTGTAAATTCAAAAACACCTGACCTTGTGGATGCATAAATTTTTGATTCATTACAGATAAGTAAAAATTTTATGTCTTTGTCAAGCAAACCATAATCGCTAAGCAGCTGCCATGTCTTAGCCTTATCCTGGCTTCTATAAACTCCCCTGGAAGTTGCCAGATATATATAACTTGGATTAGCCGGGTCTATAAAGATATGCCTTATTTGCAAATTAGACTCCCCATCTTCCTTATCATCTATGCCGCCACCTTCTTCGCCTGCTTCAATACCAACCTGCTCATTTACAAACACCCTCATCCAGGATTCGCCTGAGTTGTCTGTTTTAAATACCCCTGCGTCAGTAGCAACATAAACACAATTTGATTCCCTGATATCTCCGGCAATGGATAATACCCGTATATTGCCTAATCTTCCTTTTTCTTTATTCCAGATGTGGCCTGCGTCTGTGCTTACAAAAAGCCCTGCGCCTGTGCCTAAATAAATCCTGCCTGGCAGAATCAAAAGCGCATTGCATTCCTTTTCCAAATTATTCTTACCCTTAAAAAGCATCCTCCAGGATTCTCCAGAGTCGCTGCTAAAAAATAATCCATTACCAGTCCCTGCATACACCGAGTTTTTATTGAAGGGGTCAAATGATAAAAAATTCACATCTTTATTTTCGCCTTTAATGAATAAAACACTGCGCCAATTTTTACCTGCATCCGTGCTTTTAAAAACCGCGCCACTTGCGCCAGCAAAAATTATACGCGCATCATCGGGATGAGGCAACAGTGACTTTAAAGACCATTCCTCCATGTCCATCTTTTCCCAGGGAATCTCTCCTGCTAAGGCGCCATTTAAAAAAACAATAGCGCATAAACCAGCCAAAACCAATACAAATACCCTTTTCATAACTGCCTCCTTTCGCTAATCAGGCGTTTTATTTATCTTGCCTGATAATTACGTCCTCACCTTAATAGACGCAAAAGGAGGCAAAATCTAACAGATATTTTTTAAAAAATAGGGACGAAAAATAGGGACGTTTCTATTTTTCGTTGATTTTTTCCTTAAGCGAAAAATAGAAACGTCCCTATTTTTCGTCCCTATTGTTTCCTCCTTGACTCTAAGCAAATATTGGCCTGGAGATAATTTAAAATATCCTGGATAGCCTGCTTATCTATATTTGTGAATTCTATACCAATCCTAAAGACGTTGGCATTGAATTTTTTTATTTCCTGCGCATATTTAATCCTGCCTTCAGCAGTTATGGTCTCACCAAAGGATTCAAGCGTCAGTTTAATATTAACCTGTGTATCCAACTCTATTTTTTTCTCAGCCAATACGCCTATCCCCACAAAACTTATATCTGCCAATTCCGCATTTACCTGACAAGAGGCGTCATTCTTTACTGTTAAGATTACTTCGCCTTTTGCCTCGTATCTTATAAACCTTCTTTGTTCTCTCATATTTTTGTTTTTTGCGGTGTAAACTGGATTTTTTTAAAAAGTTTCACGGAAAAATAGAAACGTCCCTATTTTAAAAATAGAAACGTCCCTATTTTATTCGGAAAATTCCTGTTTTATCCTTTGATAATCAGGGGTGTCAAACTTGCGGTAAATCTCCTGGGCCTGCCTGAAATACTCCTTTGCCCTTACCTTTTGACCTTTGGATTTAAATAACTTACCTAAATTATAATAACTGGCTGCCAATTCGCAAGGCGCAGTTATGGATTTAGCAAGGGCAATCGCCTGGTTAAAATAATCCTGCGCCTTGTCTAAATTCCCCATCTCTAAGTAAAGTTCCCCTAACATATTCAAGTCGCTGGCAATGCTTGGCTTATCTGCCTTAGCCTCATCTATGCGTAAGCCCTTAAGATAACACTCAAGTGCCTTGTCGTATTCCTTCTCAAACAAATATATCTCGCCCTGATTAAAATAATAATCTGCCAACTCTGCTTTTGCCTTAAGTTTAGCGAATAAATCGCGGCTTTTCTGATAAAATTCCCTGGCTGCTGGAAAATCATCTTTATTTGCAAACACAAGGCCTATATCAAAATAGTCACAGGCTAAATTATACCTATGTTCGTATTTAAATTGCCTTTCGCGATTAATCTCAGCGCTTTTGGTAAGTAACTGCAGGGCATCATCATATTCCTCTTTATCAATATGCCAGACAGCCAGTTTTCTTAAGGCACAGGCCTCATTCAATTTATCCCTGGTATCTTTTGACAAGGACAATGCCTTTTGATAAAAATCAAACGCCTTAGGGTATTCGCCGCTACCTTGATATATCCAGCCAATTCCTATATATGCAGACGCTAAATTCCTAAGATTATGTTTTTTCTGGCTGTATATGGCGTAGTCAAAATAATATTTTAATGCGTTTTCTGTATCGCCTAATCTCTTGTATGCCTCAGCAAGCATTGGATAAACCGCCAAAAACAAAGGGTCTTTTTTAACAATATCTTTGTAACTTAAAATCGCATCCTGATTTTTGCCTTTTGTAAAAAGTTCATTTGACTTGATAAATTTAAAATATGCCCCTGGATGGACAGAGGGTAGATTTAGATATGCATAAACAAAAACCCAGATAACTAAAATAGCCAATAAAGCCCTGGATAGATAACGCCTTAATAAAGGGAGTTTTCTTTTAATCCATATTGGCTTAGGCGAAAGACTCTGTCTAAAAAGCGCAAAATTAGGGTCTCCGTAAAGCAGGTAGCCTGCCCAGGAAATAAACCCTATGCCGTGTTCTTTAACCATCTTAAGCCTGCTCTGACGCAACGCCTCGCCAATAGAGTCGCCCTTAATTAGACGGCTATAGAACTCTGCGGCAAAGATTGCCGAAGAGGTATCTTCAATCTTACGGATAGCGCCAATATAATGCCTAACCCCTGAAAAGAGGAATGCGCTGGCAATACTGTATGTTTTTTCCTGATAATTCATGTCAATATTGTCATCGGATATCTTGGCTGAATGGCAGGAATTGGAAAATACCAGTATAGGTAAAGACAAACTATCCCCTAAGGCAAATATGTCCGTAGTTGTAAATCTGCCGTCTGCCAGAACCCATCCGCTATTATCTGGATTTTTATTATCGTATTCGCAGTGCCCTGCAAAATGCACAATATCATAATCGCGCAGGTTCTTCTTTACATATAAGGTGTCCACGTTATTGGAATCTCCTAAAGTCAGATTCTATAAAGTTGAGGTTGGAATCGCAAAGGGATTTAGTTTTAGTTTAATTATACCAAGAGGAGTAAAAGTAGCAAGTAGTTTTTCTGGGAAGATTTGAGGGTAGTATTGGGAGAGCCCTCTCATCCCTTAATACCCCTTCTCTCCAGAAAATAAATGTATAAAGAACGATTGCTACAAACTAAGTTCTTGACAAATAAAAATTTTGTGGTAAGCTTCTATTGACAATTTTAGAGATAACGCCGTTCAGTAGAGGTTTTGTATCGGCGGTAAAAGGAAAAGCCTCATTGATTCAGAGAAATCTGGTCAATGGGGCTTTTTTATTTGAGGTAAAAAAAGCTTTACAGATTAGAGAAGAGTTATTATATTCAAACTGCCTGTTGTCCGACGATAAAACGTGAAAAAGAAAATTGAAAAAGAAATATTTTTTAAGAATTTTTTTGGAGAGTATATAATCTTAATTGGGAGGAGGTGAAAGATGGTAAAGAGTCTAAAATTCAGAGTAAGGAGAGGTGGATGTATACACTTCAACGCAGGGTTTATCAGCAAATATGGATTTCGGGAAGGAGACGAATTAAGAGTAGGAATAGATGAGAAGAAGATAGTAATAGAGAAAATAGAATCTTCTAAAGTATTAAGTAAAGATTTGGAGGATTAGTATATTGAGGAGGTAATTATATTATAATGTGATTACGTGATAAAAGCAAATAGGAGGTGAAACTGAGATGAATAATGGAGATAGTAGGATTACTGGTTTTAAGGCACGAGTAAGCACAGATGAGCAGGATTATAAGAATCAGCTATTGGCACTAAACGAATGGGCGGATAAGGAAGAATTAAAAGAGGGGCAAGCTAAGTTGTATGTATCAGTAGAATCTGGGAGTAAGATTTCTGAGCAAGATGAGGAGTTAATCAGGGATATAAAGAGTGGAAAGATTGGGCGGGTAGTTGTGTATAGTTTATCTCGTCTCAGTAGGTCTTTAAAGAATTTGCTTGAGTGGTTTGAGTTATTTGAAAAATTTAATGTGGAGATGATAAGTCTAAAAGAGCAGATAGATGGCTCAACAGCAGGTGGTCGAGCAATGCTGCATATTCTTGCGGCAATGTGTCAGTGGGAAAAAGACGTTTTAAGTGAGCGAACGAAGTTAGGGCTTTTAAGGGCAATTAAATCGGGCAAGAAACTGGGTCGACCTAAAGGGAGTAAAGATAGAAGAAGGAAAAGAAGGAAGTATGGTTACGTTATGAGATGGAAGAAGGAAAGGTTGAATAAAGCAAGTAAACTAATGTCCGATTTACCGTTTTCAGCAATTCAATAGAATTTTTATATTGAGTTTGGCTTTATTTTAAAGGGTAATTGAGTAGTTTAGGAATAGTAAATAAACGAACCTTTATTTATAGTAGGAATTAGAAGGAATAAGGTAAATCTATTTGGAGAGTATGATAGACGTAATTAGACCTGTTTTTGAAGGAATAAAAGGTATTCAGGAAGGAGGTATCAGGGGTAATGAAGCTAACTGAATTTGAGAATAAAAGTAATGACGAGCTGAAAGAATTGCTTGAGATATTAAGTAGGAAGGCAGATTCCGATGAGGTCAGGTTGATATGTTGGATAATAAAGAAGCATTTGGATGGCAGTATTTAGTCAGAGAACGTAGGTTAATATGAGAGTGGTGTTGTTTAGAGATGGTTGATAACCGATTTACACAGAAAATTAAGAGGGGCAAAGCTTATGGCTTTGTTTCCCTCAGACGAGAGGAACTAAGAAATGAGGTTTGGTAAACTGCTACCAGTCCGGCATGTTTCGTTCCTCTTAGCTCCAGTATCGAAAGGAATCGCCATCGCGGGAGGTCAGAGTATCCCTGGCTTTCGAGGGTCTGCTTTGACTTCCTCTCGTTCTTGGTGAGAAGGAGCTGATAGAAATGAGAAAAAAGAAAATTTGGGATGAGGCATACGAGAAAAAAAGATTAGTGGTGGCGTTAAGTCATCTTTACAATAAGATGTATCCTGAGATAGATGAGGATTGGCGGGAAACCAAAAAAGAGCGATTGATGGATGATTTACTAAAATTAGAAGGAGGCAGAAAGGATTATGGTAAAAGGAGACAGTTATGGAGTTTATAAAACCTATACATTTGATAACGAAAAGGATTTTGGTAGTGTTTTAAAATTTCAAGAAGGAGGAGGTGATTTAGAGATGCTAAGAGTTGATGTAGAATTAAATTTGGATTCCGTTCCAGAGGGAGACAGAGAAGAAATTAGGAGGCGAGTTGCTAATGCTATCAGGGAAGAATTTAGCGATGAGGGTGCAAAAGTATCCGAAGGAGAAAATCAGGTTACAGGTCACGAGGAATTACAGATAACATTGGATAGATGGCAGGAGGATGAAGAAAGGAAAATTAAAGATAGACAGAAAGAGGCAGAAGAAACCGAAGAAAAGCGGGCTTTTAGTATGGAAACAGCGATAAAATATGCAAAAGAGATACCAGATTCCGAGTTACCCAGTCACGTCCAGCTGTGGGACGGAGTTCGCAAATTTGATTATAAGGTAGGGATGGTTCTTGATAAGCAAGCACAGGAAGAACTAAAGGCACAGGAAGAGAGGAAAAAGAGAAACTATACAGAGGAGTATGTTTATGATGATGCGTTAGTTGAAGCAGAACTCCAGAAGGCAGATAAGCTGATTTCTGATGAGAGCTTACCGACGATACTTCGGTATGCAGATGAGGATACAAGAAAGTATTATAAGTATCAGCTTTTTATAGAGAATCAAGGTAAAGTTTAGGAGGTGAGTAATAATGGAGATAATTACGCCGAAACAGGTTTCTTTAATACGGTTAGAGCAAAAGATTGCCGAGTTAAAAGAGGAGAAGCGAAAGTTAGAGGCAATAGACATCGCAATTAGAGAATTGGAGAAACTTCAAGAGGTAATTCAAGAGTATTATTCTCTTGAAAAGTTTATTAAGAGTCCAATTTGTCCAGAACAAAAGAAGAGATGGTTTAGGTTTATGGAGAAATATCCGGTGTTGAGTTATTTTCGGAGATGGTCGGGCATTCAAACGTTTTGTAGTTCGTATGCGAGTGATAAGGATTTAGAGATGTATGCTTCTCGGGCGGAAGAAAAGATTAGAGAAAGTAAGTTCTGTGAGTGGGTAATGGCACTTTTAAAGCCTTTAACTAAAGATAAAGAAGAAGTAAAAACAGAGGAAGAATCCAAAGTAGCGTGAATAACGTCCCCATAGGAGGTTAAAACTACGTTGAATTTTGGTGCAAATACGTTGAATTTAAGAGAATTCATAAGAACTATACCCAATTTACCCTGTTTTTATCCAGGAGCGTTTTAGAGGTAAATAAGAGGAGATTAGATGAACGTTGCTATAAGGTGTTTATTTGGACAGAATAACCCAAGGGCTTCGAGGATAAAATCTCGAGACCGCGCTATACCCGGTAGCAATAGCCCTTGGGTTTAATTATGTATGAGTAAGCCAAAGATAAAACAGAAAGATAAAGCATTCAGTAAGTTTTACCATGAGGTTATAGATGGTAATTACTGGTGTCAGTTATCAGGAGTTGCTTGTAAAGTATATTGTGTATTGCTACGTAATGTAGATATTTACTCAAGAAGCTGCGTAATGACTTGTGGGAGGATTGCTATTCAGGCAGGTATATCTCTGGATAGTGTAACTAAAGCAATAAGAGAATTAGTTAGGATGCATCTAATTGGAGTAAGTAAGGGTAATGAGAAAATAAGATTTGGGTATGTATTTACAGTGTATACTGCGGAGAAGATTAAGTGGGAATGGGAACACCACATTTCAGAGGAAGAACAGAAGAAGGTTTTAGAAAGGGCTAAAAGGTTAGATGAGAAGGCTGGGAAGGTGAGAAAGTATTATGATAATAAGCAAAAGGATATTCAGAAAGAGGATGAGGATAGCCACCCTATCCCTCTTATGCTCCCTTCCCCTCAGAAAGAAGATGATTTAAAGGTTGATAAAGAGTGGCAAGAACGAATAGAAAGAGAAAGGTTATCATTGAGGATTGATGGGTAGGATGGCTGATGTGGTAGAAATATTAACATATGTTAATATTTTGGATGTTCCGAAAAAGTCGGAATGGTTTTCCGAAAAAGTCGGAAACTACTATTCCCAGGAAAAGTCGGAAAGCACTATTCCCAGGAAAAGTCGGAATGCTTTAGAATACTGAGGAATCTAATATCTGTGTTTTATGCTTTTAGTTTTTATGTTTTTAAAAAGAAATGATTGAGTGAATGAAGGAAGACTTATAATCCCAAAGCAGGAAAGGAGGTATTCTCAGTGTATAGTCCCAAGATTCAAGAAGAGTTAATCCAGAGGTTGTATGTTTACTCCCAGCGAGTAAGATTACCGATGACTACTATAGTCAATCGGTGGATAAAAGAGAGACTTAATAAGGAAGAGAAAGAATACCAGAGACAGTTGGAAAGGTTAGGTAAATAGTATAGTTCATAACCTATTAGGTTATGAAACTATAAAGGAGGAGGTTCAGATGGTAAAGAAATTGGTAGAGGTGGTAAAGTATCTTTGTGATTGTATAATTTACGTTAGAGTAAGCACTTTAACACAAGCAGATGGTTTTTCTCCAGAAGCTCAGAAGAAGATAGGGATTGATTATTGTAAGAATAAGGGTTGGAGTTATGTAATAAAAGAAGAATTAGGTAAAAGTGCCTCCAGTGACACTCTAAGAGATAGAGACGTATTACAAGAAATCTTAGTTTGGGCTCAGCAGAAAAGATTTAAGTATTTATTTGTAGTAGACCCAGATAGACTTAGTAGAAAATTGGAAGGTTATGTGGCTATAAAGCAGATACTGGAGGACAGTGGTATACAGTTAGTTACTTCAAGTTCAGTTACAGATTTTAATGACCCGATGCAAGGGGTTCAGGCAAATCTCCAGGCAGTTATTTCTGAGTATGAAAATGCAATAAGGATATTAAGATTTATCAGAGGTAAGAAGGTTGCTAAAGAGAGTGGGCTATATATTGGTGGGATTAGACCGTTTGGGTATAGGATTGAGAAAAGGATATATGGAACAAAGACAAGGTCTTATTTTGTAGTTGATGAAAGAGAATCTATGGTATATAAAGAGATTGTTGAGATGTATTTTTCAGGTAAAAGCACAATTGATATAGCTTTAGAGTTAAATAAGAAAGGTTATCGTAGTCCTAAAGGATATGAGTGGCAGTCAGGCAGTATCCAGCGGATTTTAAAGAATCCGATGTATAAGGGTAAACAAGATGGAAATGGTAATTGGATTATTGAGCCTTTGATTACAGAGGATAAGTGGGATGCTATTCAAAAGATACTTGCGAGGAATTTAAGAAGAGGTAAGGGGAAGCAGGATAAGTCTCTTGTTCCTTTGAGAGATAAGATAGAGTGTGGTTGTGGTTCAGGCAAATTAAGATATGCAGACCAGACGATTTATCGTAATCCGAAGTGGCATTATGAGTATTTCTATTGTAAGCATAATGTGGGGTCAAAGGAAGATAAGTCTCCGAGATGTCCTGTAAGGGTAGATGTGGGTAGGTTATTAGATGATGTATTGATTGATATAGAGAGTAAATTTGGTAATCCAGTTCGTTTGAAAGAGGTTATTAAAGGGCTGGTAGAAATGAAGTCCAGTGATAGACAAAAGATAGAATCAGAGATACTCAATAAGCGAAAGGAACTTGAAAAGATAGGTAAGGTTATTAGTTTTATGCAAGACTTACTTTTAGAGCAGGAAATTACTAAAAGTCAGTATGATGAGAAAAAGAGGTCTTATTTTAACCGAAAGGCTGCTTTAGAGGAAGACATAGTAAGATTACAGGAACGACTTCAGATAGACGACGAGAAAAGAAAAAGAATAGAGAAAGCTAAGCGGGTATTACCCGCTTTTATAAATAGTAAGACCTTTTTAGAGAATAAAGCTTTTTGGATAGAGTATCTAATTGAGAAGGTTGTGGTTTATCCTAAAGAGGATGGTAAAGGGTTTAGTTATAAGATTTATTACGCAATAGATATGGATAAGTTTCCGGTTAATTTGGAAGGAGATAAGGTATTTTCGGAGATACCACAAATATCTCTATATAACTTGATTTAAAATCTATTCTTATTTTATTTATCCTGCGTTCAAACTGATGCTTGATGTATAAACCTTCCTGATATGCGGCAGCAAGGTCATTGGTGGGATTAGCAAGGATTAACATTTTCAGCGCAGATGTGGCGCTTCTATATTGGTAGGACCTAAGCGGCTGCTGGGTTCTGACTACCCTGCCCAGGCTAAACTTAAGGCAGAAAAACTCCTCGGAGTCATACATAAGTTCCCAGGGTATGCTTATGAGTTTTTCGTCTAAAAGTAAAATTAGGCTTCTATGAGCAACTGCCTTAAGCCTTTCCTTTACCTGCCTTGTTAAGAGATGGTCCCAAAGCAGTTGGCCTGACTTTTTTAAATCCGTTGTATTATCCGCAGACCTTGCTATATTTAAAAGCGCTGCTATTTCCTGGCATATTTTATGAATTTCTGAAAGGGATACAGGGCATTGGCTATAATGCCTTAGCGTCGGGGAAAGGTCTTTTTGCTCAAATAAACTCATTACAAGATTGTTGTCTTGCTGGATAACCTCTAATACCAAGGCATTAGAAGACTGCTCTTTCATAGACAAACGAGGGAATAGCCAGGGGTTTTTATTTCTTAATATCCAAAGCGACGCTGGCTACCTTTTCTTCTAAATTAAATATTTCAATGGTATATTTACCCAACAGGATGTGCTCAAAAATGACCTTCCCTGAATCGGCAAGGTAGGACTCCAATTCCTGACTATCCCTTATCAATGTAATCCTTAAATTTTTAATGGCGCGCTTAGGTTGTTTTTCCTGCGCTAAGATTATTACATTAAATATCCCGCCTCCTTTATTTTCTATTTTTACCTCTAACCTTATGTCTTTAAAATCCTTTAGCACCGTAACTTCATCTTTAAATTCGGATATCCTGCGGCTTCGTAAAAGCGGGGCAGGGACAAGTTCCTGGCCGACTAAAACATCCCCTGTTGTCTTAATAATCTCAAGCGCCATTTCTTTTAGCCTTAGCCATATCTCTAAAACCAAGCCCTTTTCAATCTCGCCTAATAGATTTTTGGCATAATCCACTAATCCCTGCGGAGGTTGTTGGTTAAGTGTATCCTGGATTTTTCCGCCTATGACTACTAATTCCTGACAACTTTGGCAGGTCAAAAGATGTTCTTTAAGGCGCTTGTTTTCTTCAGCGGATAATTTCCCTTCAAGAAAACAGGCAATAGTCTCTTCATCAGGATGCCCGCCTGATGGCTGGCTGCGGCTGGCTTTCCATCTTTTATACACCATACCTATAATCTCTTCAAACTTATCCCGCATCTTGCCTATTTGCCTCCTTATTAAATAGACGTAAAAAACTCAAAAATCTAACACACAAAACCCTTTGCCCTAAAACAATCCTTAAGCCTATTGATAATTCTTATCCTGCGCATATCAGCAGCCCCGCGGGAAATTTTCAGTATATTCTTCAATTCCTTTAAGTCCATTGCCTGGTTGACATAGAGTTCAAGGAAGTATTTATCATCTGTATCAAGGTCCTCTATACACTCCTTCAGGTGCTCAAACATATCTTTATCTGCCAGGATTTCACGAACAGATGCCTTGTCATCCATAAGGATATCCTTAATCTTAAGACCCTCATCATCCTCAGCGTCAAGAGAAGCCATAACTACATTATTCCTGCGCAGGTAATCTATGGAGGAATTAATAACCACCTGCCTTAGCCAACTGGCAAAACTACATCCGTTTCTTGCCTTATAACTTCTTAATTTCTTAAAGTCATCCTTGACAAGCGAAAAAAAAATTTCTTGGAATAAATCATTTATGTTCTCTGGATTTAAATGGCTTATACCTTTGAGTTTTAAAACGCTATGGATATAGTTATATATAAGGCGGGAATACCTATCTACGAATTGATCCCAGGAATGTTCATCTCTGGATATGCATCTCTGGATAAACTCCAGATCGTCCATAATAAATTTATTGTACTACCTGGAGTTAAAAAATCAAGCAAAAATAAATACATGCTAAACTCGCTAACTCGCCAACCTTATTAGTATTGAGTATTGTGTAATGTGTAATGAATAATGAGTAATTATCTGTGGATTATAATCACGGATTTAACGGATTTTAAAACGGATTACCACGGATTGTCTTATCTAAATCCGTTTAATCCGTGTGTCTTTTTAATCCGTTTAATCCGTGTCTTTTAAATCCGTGTTAATCCGTGATTAAAAACGCGCCAACCTTATTAGTATTGAGTATTGAGTTATCTAGACACCGCTGATTATTTAAATATGGTATGCGAGATAATAAAAGAAGCAAATACAATAGAAACCATAGACATAAGTTTAATTAAAATATTCAAACTCGGACCGGATGTATCCTTAAATGGGTCGCCAACAGTATCTCCTACTATACTTGCCTTATGCGCCGCAGAGCCTTTGCCGCCATAATTGCCTTCTTCAATGTATTTCTTTGCATTATCCCAGGCGCCTCCTGAATTAGCCATCATTATAGCCAGAACAAAACCGCTTGCCATACTAGCAGTAAGAAGCGCAGCCACTGCCTCTGTCCCAACCAACAGGCCAACTATGATAGGGGCTGTTATTGCCATAAGTGCAGGTAAAACCATTTCTTTTTGCGCTGCTTTAGTTGCAATACCTACACACCTCGCATAATCAGGTTTTGCCCTACCTTCCATAAGACCCACAATCTCCTTAAACTGCCTGCGCACCTCAAGCACTATCTTGCCTGCAGCCCTGCCAACAGCGCGCATAGTCATAGAACAGAATAGAAAAGGAAGCATACTGCCAAACAATAAACCTACCATCACCTTGGGGTTCATAAGACTGAGATTTAAATCCTGGTGGTGTATATCCACTACTTGGTCCCTATAGGCGGCAATAAGGGCCAATGCAGTCAAGGCGGCTGAACCAATAGCAAACCCCTTGCCTGTTGCTGCAGTGGTATTGCCAAGGGCATCCAGGGCATCTGTCCTTTTTCTTACTTCAGACGGTAAATGCGCCATCTCAGCATTGCCGCCGGCATTATCCGCCACAGGTCCATAGGCATCAGTGGCTAAGGTAATGCCTAAGGTAGAAAGCATCCCAACTGCTGAAATGCCTACACCGTAAATACCACTATTAAAATTAGTCGCGCCCCCTGATAAAAAGAAACTTAGCAATATAGCTACGCCAACTATAATAACCGGCACTGCAGTAGACATCATACCTGAACTCATCCCTGCTATAATCACTGTGGCTGGGCCTGTTAAAGATGCGTCTGAAATGGCCCGGGTTGGCTTAAAATTGCTTGAGGTATAAAATTCTGTGCTAAGCCCTATGAGTACACCTGCGACCAGACCTGAAATAACAGACCAGTATACACCTATGTGTTCAAGCCCAAGTGTAGCCCTTACCAGAAAATAGGAAACTACAGCCACAATCAAAGAACTTGCAAAAACCCCTTTCCTTAATGCCGCCAATAAAACCTTCTGGCTTGCCTCCTCACCGCTTCTTACAAAGAATGTGCCTATAATTGAAGCCAAAACACCTACAGCAGCCATCACCATAGGGACTGTTACCCCTGCTATTCCAAGCCCTGCTGCCACTCCCAAGGCTGAAGTAGCAACAATTGAACCAACGTAAGACTCGTAAAGGTCAGCGCCCATACCCGCCACATCTCCTACATTATCACCTACATTATCTGCAATCACAGCCGGATTCCTCGGGTCATCTTCAGGTATTCCGGCTTCTACCTTGCCAACTAAATCTGCCCCAACATCTGCTGCCTTGGTAAATATGCCGCCTCCTACGCGGGCAAATAGGGCCTGGGAACTTGCACCCATGCCAAAGCAAAGCATAGTAGATGTGATAGCAGCAATCTTATCTATTCCTTGCGGGGTTGGATGACTGGAATAAAACCAGTTAAGAAAATAATACCATATGCTTAAATCCAAAAGTCCTAAACCCACAACTACCAATCCCATCACAGCACCGCTTGAAAATGCAATGCGTAAACCCGAATTCAGGCTTTTTGTTGCAGCCTGCGCAGTGCGACTGGATGACTGCGTGGCTATGGACATCCCGAGAAAACCTGATAAACCTGAGAAGAAACCTCCTGTTAAAAAAGCAAATGGGACAAAAATCACCAGATAGTTTTTTTGCGCCAGGGCTAAAAGAATAATGAATACAACTATAAAAAATATGGAAACCCCTGCGTATTGCCTTTTTAGATACGCCCTTGCGCCAATCCTGACAGCCTCAGCAATCTCGCGCATCCTTTCATTACCTTCGTCTTTCTTTAAAATGGAAACCGCTAAGTATGCTGCAAATGAAAGCGCTAATATAGAACCCACAGGCGCCAACAACAAAATGTCAAATCCAGCCATTTATACTCCCTCCCCCTATTTATTTATAGTTAACCTTTTTTAAATTAGGCTTTAAAATATCACAAACTTCCGCCTTAGTCAATGAATTTTATGGTGGAGTTTCCCCATTTTTTTCTTAACCAGAAACTATTTTATTGCGGATTTCTTCCGGGATTGGCAGAGGTTTAAAGTTGGCGTCCACGCAGGCAAGCAATGTCCTTGCCTGACAGATAATCTTATCCTGCTGGTTTTTTATTTGATGTTCAAATTCAATCTTCACCTTGCTTGTGTTGGAAATGCGGGTGTCTATATTTAAGGTATCTGCATAAAACGCAGGCGACTTGTAGTCTATCTCCTGTCTAATTACAGCAAATAATACGCCACTCTTAGACAGGTCTTTAATTGAAACGCCTTTTTCTAAGAGAAATTCGGTGCGCGCCTCTTCAAGGAATTTTAAATAATTCGCGTAATACACAACGCCGCCACAATCAGTATGATGATAATATATTTTAACCTTTAGCAAATTCCGCTTTCCTAATAATATGATTTTATGAGTATTTTCGTGATATTGATAAAAATTTTCTGTTATAAATCGCCAGAAAACCCCTGTTTAAACGCATTAGATGCATCCAGGGCTATATCAAAATCATAGACATTCTTAAAATCATCTAAGGAGTCCTCTTCTGTCTTACCCAGGAGGCCGCAAGAAACCATATTAAAAACAACCGCGCCGAAATCCTCCGTTGTCTTTATACCCCAGTGTTTAAATACTGTCTTTGCCAATGGGCCATAGAGTTGAAGCCCAAAATCCCTAATCCCCTCCAAAAGTTCCCTGCCGCTTACATGGCCTGTCTTTTTAAGTTTTTTCTGGGTAAACCATAGCGCCTGCATAACAAACTCGTAGGCGTCAGGTTTATAACGCCTGTCTTTTGCGACAATCTCTTCTACTTTTTTATAAAAGTCCATTTTCATTAAGTTTTCTTAAGCCCCCTATACATTTAAAAATTCTTCCAAACCTTAACCATAAGATACATTATCTTCTAAATGTTTTTTTATACAATGTGAGTTTATTTAACTCCTTATCTATTCTGGCATTTAAGTCATTGTAATAATCCTTTAAGGCATCCACATACCCCTTTGTTTCAGGCTCAATGGTCATCATAAAAGAATTAAGGCTTTTTACATTCAAATCATTTGATTGTTTGATTTCCTTTAACCAATCCGAGAGGTAATCCACTGCTGTCGGACTAAGGCAATCATTCCTTATGGTATTAAAAATACCGAGCATTGAAAAGTAAGCGTCCAGTTGCGCCATAGTCAAAACACAGGAATCCCACATACTGTTTATCAAAAATACATCCTTAGACCTAGTTAAAAGCGCCTTGATTTCTTTTGACTCCTTAAATATTTTATTGCGCATATCCAGAAGCGTAGTATCCAAGGCATAGGCGTTTAAACTAAAAAGAATAATCAGAATAAAAGCGATAAGACCTATCCTATTTATTTTCATTGCCCCTCCTGGTTAAAATTCGTTAAAGTTATAATCCCACTTTTACTGTATGACAACCTGCGAAACCGTCATACTGCACTGTGCAACGTTTGACCCCTTGGATTTAGGGCTAATCTGGAATCTCTCCACCTGAAGCAGTTTGCTTGAGTTTTCAATATTATACATAAAATCCGCTATCTGTTCCATATTGCCTTCTAAACTTAAAGTAACAAGATACTTTTTATTCTGCCCCGACTCCTTTGTCCCCGCAGGCTTCATATCAATAAGATAAACGGAACTCTTAGATGTCAAACCCTCCAATTCTTTTAAGAGGGCGTTTATATCCTGGACCTCGCTCTTGGATGTGTTTAAAAAAGTGGCGTATTTAGCCAGTTCGGACTTCAACCTATCCTTCTGGGATATAATCTTCATATAGTTCTTTAATGCCCTTTCCTTTTCCTCTATATCCTTATCCAGGGATTTCATATGGGAATAAATCGGATATATAATAAGGCGGTCTAATGCTGTTACAAGCACAAAAATAGCTGCAATATAAAAAATAGCCTTCTCCCTTTTAGATAAGCGGGATAGAAAACCATATATTGTCTGTATCTTAGGGAATTTCATCGTCTGGGTTCCTTTTTTAATGTCGCTGTTATTTCAAAGTCAGCAACGTCCTTCATCCCCTCTTTCCTCTTTGTCGTGTATTTTGCCTTTGCATCCTTAAAATATTTTGACTTTCCCATACTATCTATAAAGGAGTAAACAACTGACATAGAATCGGCTGTCCCCCTTATAGAAAACTTTCCGTCGCTGTCAAATCTGATATCGCTTAATTCTATCTCCAGGGGAATCATATCGTAAATCTCGGTTAATATCTCTATGGAGTATCCGCGTTTAGACAGATATTCCTTTATAAGATTGACCTTGTTAAAATCCCCTTCTATCTTTTGCGCCTCAGGGAGCAGGGACTTATATCGGGAGTTTAAGCCTGACAGATAAATATTCTTAAAGTAAATCTTGCTCAGGAGTATGAAAAATATAAGAACAAAAATTATCAGGATAAAAATACCTGTTTTAATTAAATCCCTTCCGCGTCTTTCAATTGCCTTTTTTAGCCTAATCTCTTCGGGGATAAGGTCAACCTTGATTTCCCTCCAGGCAGACATCCCTGATATAATGCTTAGAAACGATGTATTCCTTAAACCCTTGGCTGCATTTAACGCCTTATCAGAAATAGTCAGATTTCCAAGATAAGAAACTATCCTTACGGGCAAGTGTAGACTTTCGCCTAATATCTCCCCAAGATAATTTAAGTCGCTTACAGCGCCTGTAAGGATGACTGCCTGTGGCGGCCTTTCAATATCCTCGTTCTGATACGCCTCAAGGGACTTGCGTATCTCCTCTATAAATCTCTCCTGATACCTTTCTTTTTCAGAAACCAGATTTACCGCCCCTATAGGGATGCTCCTTATAAATATAGATTTATTTTTAAGCACAACCGTAAAGTCAGTTGAGTCTTCGTCTAACTGTATAATATTAACCGGAAAAATCGTAGAATCTATTTTTAAAATCTTAGGGGATGCCCAGGCAATGCCCTCTGAACCAAGCAGGGTCTTCTCAGGGCGAAACCCTGCCTTTTCCAATATCAGGTGCTGTTTCTTTATGGCGCTTCGCGCCACAATCACAAGGAGTATCTTTGTGTAACTACGTTTATATGTGCCTATCTCAATATAATCAACGATTATTTCCTCGCGCGAAAATGGGGTGTGCCTGCCTGCCTGCAGGTTAATAATCTCTCTTATTTCCTGTGGGTTTATAGAAGGTATCTCTATGTTTTTTGTGATTATAAGCGATGATGGAACAACATTGATAACCTTGAGTTTCTTCGCTTTCACTCCGCCAAGGTAATCCCTGATAATTTTGGAAACCTCTTCTTCATTTACCCCGCTGATATTGCGGCTAAGCAATTCAATTATCTCTAATCTCCCTGAGGTTAATCTGCCGCGCGCAATCTTAAGGCTTGAGCCGCTTAAGTCTAAGCCAATAAGTTCCTCGCTATGCATACCTGACAAAGGATTCAAATTTTTAATATTTATTTTAAACATTTAAATTCTGTTTAATCTTAATTTTAAAATTGGCGCCAATATAATATTTTCTTTGAGCCGCGATTTAATACGCATAATGCCTCTTTTGTATTCCTTCCCCTGGCTAATCTAGCCAGGCTTCTTATCATAAAATTGTTGGATACTGTGGTAATATATTTTCCTACTATATCGTTAAGCAGGGATATCTCTGAATCGCTAAGGCCATAGGCGCTATTTAACACAGGGACTATGTCCATAGGTTTCATAAAGACATTGTCGTCTTCAGTTGCCTCTATGCCATCTTTGCCGCAACGGAATAATAAAATTTTATCAACTATCTCGTTGTTTAAACCAAGGGCTAAAAGCACAGGCGCTGTAGCGGTATTAATATTAACCCTGCCATCTCCGTATATAGTAATATAACCCTTGATTTTCTCAAAAATATCTTTGTCAAATCCCTTTACCAGAAGTAGCTCATCCAGAACCTCAAAGGGCGCATCTTTACAATCGTAAGGAAACCCTAAAGACTGATAATAAGGGTCCTCTGCGCTCCCAGATGGAATGGAGACCTGGATATCGCTATCCCTCCAATCCACAATGCACGCGGCGAACTCCTGCGCCTGCGTCTCGTCAAGGCCTAAAACAACCTGAAAAAGGCGCCCCAATACATCCTGCCCTGCTGAATTTATATTTATCTTGCTTTCCTCATCAGTGATTCCGTAGCGAATATCTAATGCCCCTGTCTTTCTGTTTATATAATTATAGCACAGGCTATACCTGCCTATCCCTACGGCTATATCTTTAAAACCAGAGGCATTATTGCTCCAGGAATCCTTTAAGGAGTCAAATCCTTTTGGCTGCGCGCCTGTGAGTTCTGCTATGCCTCTTTGTATGCCTGCTGCGGCAATCAAACGAAGTTGCGCCCTTTCATTAAGGCGCTGAATCAAGATAATCTTCTGCCGCGCCCCATAATTTAAAACCAATGCAAAGAATGACAATAAAAAAAGGCTCCATAGGGCTATGATTAAAATGCTCGCCCTTTTATTATCCGCCAACCGGGATATCCACAATTTTAGAAAACTCTCTCTTTCCCTTGCCATCATCATAAACCAACTCAACCCTTATAGCCAAAGGCAGATTATCTCCAAGATATTCCCTTAGCCAAAAATATTCCTTTTTCTGTTTATCAAAAAAATAATACTCAAAAAATAAAGACTGGATATTCCCGATTAACCTTGCGTTATCTCTTTTAGACTCGTATAACTGCGAAAAATCAGCCTGGCTGCGGCTAAGTGTCCGCGCCTGCTGATTATAGGAATAAGTGGCCTTACCTACTGTTACCCTGCCTAATCGCGGACTATCAATAAGCGTAGGCAATTCAAATCCATCCTCCTTACCCTGGAATCTCCATCCCTGAAGCCTGCAGGCGTTTTGTATATCCACCGTGAATCTATCTAAAAAAATATACAAATCCTCTATGCCGTAACGTTGATTGAGCCTCTGCCATATCTTCATTCCATTGTTAAAGGCGGCATAGAGACTTAATGAAATTAAAGAGAGCATAATAGTAACTATAAGCATTTCAACTAAAGTAAAACCGGTTAAAAATGACTTATTTCTTTTTATTGTTTTTGCCGCTGGTGAGGCAACAAAACTATTCTTCCTTATAATGAAGCGCATAGGCATCCCTTCTTAAATTCACCTTTCTTTTTCCTTCCTGCCAATCAACATTTAAACTTATATGGTATAAATCCGGGGGCTGATAAATCATCTCCTGGGAAATCTCCCAGTGAAAATCCTTGCCCCTGTTTTTTAAAACACCCTCCGTGGCAATTCCAGCCAACCCTCCGGAATCGCTTAAACTATGGCTTACCTGCCAGAGTTTTTCTTCCATCCAGGTAGAGATATCTAAGTAATTTGCGCAATAGTTATATGAATCCGCTGCGATAAAAAACGCTTCATAAACAGCAACTATCCCTAAGGATAATACTGCTGTGGTAGCCATTACTTCTATTAAGGTAAATCCCGCCTTAAACATAATTAGGGACGTTTCTATTTTTCTGTATTGCTTATCTATTCCCAATTTTTTACGTCATCCGCGCTTTCCACCCCGTCCTTGCCAGATGACCATAAATCATAATCGGCATTATGGTCTCCAGGGGATTTATATTTATACTCCCTGCCCCAGGGGTCTAAGGGTTTTTTCTCTAAGTATGGCCCGCTCCAGTTAGGCGCTGAAGAAGGTTTTACAAGCAAGGCATTAAGGCCTTCTTCTGTGCTTGGAAAACTGCCATTGTCCAATTCATAAAGTTTTAAGGCAGTGGGGATATTTGCGCGCACATCCGCTTCTGCAGCGGCGCGCCGCGCCTGTTCACCCCTGCCGGTAAATCTTGGCATAACCATCGCTACCAAGGCGCCGATAATGATAACAACAAGCATAAGTTCAATTAAGGTAAACCCCGCAAAGATTCTATTTTTCATATTGCCTCCTTTAATTCTGGCTGTATGCGATATAAGCCCTCCACTCCTTTTCAAGTTGCTCCAGACTTTGCATATAAGTCGGGTATGTAAATCTTAGCGCCTCATCAAGGGACTTGCCGTCTCGCAACTGACGGCAGAAATGGGTAAAATTATCAGACCCAAACCTTGTAATCAAAAAATCTACAAGGGATACAGACTGAAGATAGTAAGTATTAACCAAGTTTTCTCCGCTTAGAAACAAAATCCCGTAACTGCCATCATCCATTTTGGTTGAACGGACATAAACTGCGTCTTTATCCTTTATGTTTCTAATATTAAGCCGCATCATATCCTCTAAGGAAAGAAGCATATTCTTAGAAAGGCACTCTTTAATCTTTGACCTCATCTCTTTTCTCTTTGCCTCCTCATTCCACTGCGCCACCCCCTCATCAAGCCATAAAGGGACTTCGCCCTTAAATCCCACAAAATCCCTGAAGATAAGATGCGCCATTTCATGCGGAAGGACAGAATCAAGAAATCCCTGACTGCCTGCGTAACTAACTATATGTTTACGGGAATAATCCGCCATGCCTATAGACCATCCTGGCTGGCCCGTTGCCTTTAAAAATGATTCGCGGTCAGGGTAGATATAAATCTTTACCCTTTTATCCCACGTCCAAAACTCAGAATACCTGGGATACCCTAAGTCGCTGGCAATACGCTGGTAATAAATCTCGGCTTTATCCAATATCTCTTTTGATGAGATTTCATCCTGGGTATAGTAAAGAATAAAGTGCTCTCCATTTAAGGCCTTCCACTCCTCGGCAAAAATTAAAGTTAAAAAACTAAAAATAAAAACCAAGACCCATAAAATACGCCTTATCATCAACGCACCATTACATTAATCTCAAATATAGGTAATAGCATAGCCACAACAATAAAGCCAACTGCTAAGCCCATAATAAGAATCATCATTGGCTCAAGCAAACTTGCAAAAATACGCATTGCCTCTTCGGTATCGCGCTCATATGATGTAGCCAGTTCAGAAAGACTTTCGTCAAGTTTTCCTGATTCCTCTCCGACAATAAGCAGATTGCTCATAAAAGATGGAAAAACCCTGGAGTTTTTAAGGCTCCTGCCAAAAGAACCGCCCTGCTCTAATTCTTTATAACTCTGCCTGAAGTGATTCTTCAAAACCTCGTTTTCCAAAACAGGTATGGAAATATCTATTGCCTTTAATATAGGGATTCCGCTTTTTATTAATAACTCTAATGTGCGGCTAAAACGAGCCAACTCAGACTTTAGGGTAAGATTCCCTAAAACAGGGATACGCAATTTTAAGATGCTAAAAAACAACTTTCCTTGCCTTGTGCGCAACTCCCTTTTAATCAGCAGTATAAAAACAAATAAAACCACAACTATCCAAAATCCATATTGCCGTAAGGCATTACTTAAGGAAATTAAAATCTTTGTTGGAAGAGGCAAACCCTGCCCCATACTATCAAATATGCCCATAAGCCGCGGCATAACAAAAGTCAGCATAAAGATTATCGTGCCTATGCCTACCAAAGCCATAAGCACAGGATAAGCCATAGCCATACGAAAACGGGAGAGCATCTCTTCATGCCTTGACCTGTATTCTGCAATCCTTATAAGGGCCTGCGGCAGGGAACCGCTGTCTTCCCCGGCGCGAATCAATGAGACATAAAGGGTTGGAAACACGCGGGGATATCTTGATAAGGCATAAGAAAATGTTGCGCCGTCTTTTACTGTATCGTGGATATCGTTTAAGATATATTTTAAATGCGGGTTAGCAGTCTGCTCCTTAATGATATTTAAACTCGCTAAAATAGGCACGCCGCTCTTTAATAGGCTTGCCAACTGCCGGCTCATAACCGTAATCTCGCTGGATTTAATCCTGCCAGAAGACTTCTCTTCTATAGATGCAGGCTGGGCACCAGATGCGGCAGTTTCTAACTCTATTCCCACAGGAAAATAGCCCATCTGGCTTAATCTTTCCACAACCTCTGCCTCTGACTTGGCATCCATATTGCCTGAGATTATCTCTTCAGGCCCTTTTTTTGCGCGATATTTGTATGTAGGCATAATTATTACCTCTGTTATTTTATTAAAATCCCAATATTACCAATAAATACCAAACAAGTACCGGGATAGATTTTAGATTTATCATTGTGGTAAATATTTATTTATCTTTTGAGTTCTGCCTCTATGAATTTGTTTAGTCTCGTCCTGTCAGCACCGGTAATATCTAAAAAGCAAACTGCGATGTAATAGTTAGGCGCCTGTGGCACTTCCTCTACCCTCACTACCCGTGATAAACATTCCACGGCTTTTTCGCCGTCAGGCAATTCTATTTTTAATTCCAGAATTGAGCCGACGGTTAAAGGCTCATCTGCGCCGAATAAAAGACCACCTGCTGAAATGTCCTGGGTAACGCTTAGTTGTTCAGGGGAGAATGTCTTCTGGGTTGAATCCGCATTAGGCTTAATAAGGCGATAGCGGATATTTATTTTATTCGCCAAGCGCTGATAAACCCTGCGCTCTAATTCCGCTGAAGGAGAAGGAAATTCCATAGTTGAAAAAATCTGCGCCTGTTGCCTGCGGCTTACCGTATCCAGTTCTTCTTCAGCAGAGGTTACCTTCATTACCTCCTCAGGCGTAGTAAGGCCTGATATTACTTTAGACCAGCCATCCTGCCTTAATGTGCGCATCCCCTTTGATAATGCTAATCTTTTAATCTGGTTTGCGGGTGACTTCTTAAGAATTAAATCCTTAATCTCGTCGTTTACAGTTAAGATTTCGTATATCGCAGTCCTGCCAAAAAAACCTGTAAAATTACAACTATTACAACCCTTTCCTCTAAATATTTTAACCTCTTCTTTGGACTTAAGCCCTAAATCAGCGGCAATCATCTCTTTTAACTCTACAGGCGCCTTATTATCTTCGCTTTTACAATCAGGGCAGATGAGTCTTATTAGGCGCTGCGCTATAAACGCCTCTACACTGGAGGCAACCAGGTACGGCTCAAGGCCTATATCTATCAATCTGGTTATGCCACTTGCTGCATCATTTGTATGAAGGGTTGAAAACACCAGATGTCCTGTAAGCGCTACGCGGATTGCGATTTCAGCGGTTTCTAAGTCCCTTACTTCGCCTACCATAATTACGTTTGGGTCGTGCCTTAATATGCTGCGTAAGCCCCTGGCAAAATCAAGGCCAATCTCAGGCATAACCTGTATCTGCGTTATACCTTCCATTTCGTATTCAATAGGGTCTTCAATGGTTATAATCTTGCGCTCCTTGGTATTAATCCTGCTTAAACATGCATACAGAGTTGTGGTCTTTCCGCTTCCTGTAGGCCCTGTTACAAAAATTATGCCGTGGGGTTTAAGGATAAGCCCCTCAAAAATCTGCAAATCCCTTTTTGAAAGCCCGAGTTTCTCCAAACTAAAAAGCATCTGCGTAGGAAGGATTCTAATCACCACGCTTTCTCCGTAAGGGGTAGGTATTGTGGATATGCGCAGGTCTAAAACCTGCTCCTGGACCCTGACTATAGCCCTTCCATCCTGAGGAAGACGCCGCTCCACGATATTTAAGTTTGACATAATTTTAATCCTGCTTATTATTGCGTTTAAGAAATTCCTTGCCTCCTGAGGGACATTTGCGTCGTAGAGTATCCCGTCAATGCGATAACGAAATGATATGCCCTGCCTATACGGCTCAATGTGTATATCAGTAGCGCGCTTGCGAAATGCATCCAGAATTATCTGGTTTACTAATTTTATAATAGAGGCATCCCCTGCTAATTTCTCAATATCCTCTACCTTTTCAGGCAAGGGCTGCCTTGCTAAAGGCTGGGACTGCGCAATAATCCTTTCTAATGTGTCCGCTGCAAAACCATAATGTTTCTTAAATGACTCTCTTATATCTTCGCTGGATGAAAGGACAACTTCAATATCCAGACCTAACTGCGTCCTTATTTCATCCTGGATTTTTATGTCCAAAGGCTGTGACACGGCAATAGTTAAGACCCTGCCTTTAATTTCAATGGGCAAAAACTTGTAATATGAGGCTATCTTTACAGGAACCTTATCCAGAACCGCCTTTTCTATAGATATCCCTTTTAAATCCAGATAAATTATGCCTGTTTTTTCTGCAAGGATTTTTAAGATGTCCTTCTCTGGGAAAAGGCGGCGCTTAAGCAGAATCTCCTGGAGTGACTCTCCTGAGGCATCTGCCTCTAAAAGCATCTGCTCAATATCCTTTGAGGCAATCAGCCCTTTTTCTACAAGGCCGTTGGCAAGAAGTGTGTCTATTTTTTTAGGCATAATATTTATAATGCTACTAACTTAAATTACAAAGAGTTAATCACGGATTTAACGGATTTTAAACGGATTACCACGGATTGTCTTATCTAAATCCGTTTAATCCGTGTGTCTTTTTAATCCGTTTAATCCGTGTTTCTTTTAATCCGTGTTAATCCGTGATTAAATCACTATAATCATTCTTTAGTTTTACGTTTTGCCTTTTACGTTTTACGTTATATAAGGTGCCTCTGGATTATAATCACGGATTTAACGGATTTTTAAACGGATTACCACGGATACCCTTATTAAACAATCCCTTGCCTTAATTAAACAATGCCTTTATCCGTGTAAATCCGTGTGGCTTTTTAATCCGTTTAATCCGTGTGTCTTTTTAATCCGTGTTAATCCGTGATTAAATCACTGTAATCATTCTTTAGTTTTGCGTTTTGCCTTTTGCGTTTTGCGTTGTAACATAGTTATTAAATAATATTAGATATATTGCCCCTTAAATATTGTCTGTATCTATGAATAATGTCTTCCATATCAGCATTATTTATTAAGACCAGTTTTGCCTTTAATACCCCTGCCTCATCTTCCGCCTTTTTTAAGGCATTTATATCCATAGGGTTAGTGGTAGCAAATGTTATTGCCCAATCATCCCTTGCCAGCGGGATGTATTTATAGTCTATAATCAAAGAAGGGCTAAACTGTCTTATTAAATTCCAATCAATATACCTGTCTTTTAGTTTTATATAAGGAATATTAAACTGCTCAGCCAATACAGTTAGCAAATCATCCTCTTTAATTATACCCCTTTTTTTCAATATTTGCCCTAAAAATTCATTTGAATGCTCTTGTTCTTTTAAGGCGTCGCTAAGTTGCTGGGTAGTTATCAATTTTTTCTCTATCAAAATCTGGCCTAAAAGTTTTTGTTTCCTGAGTATTTTATTATCCATTAATTTTTATGGAAGTTTTGAAAGACGCAGACTGCCTTTTATCTAAAGCGCTCCTATAAGATAAAATTCCTCTTCTGGTTTATGGTCAACCTTGCCTGAGATAATCTTACGACAACCTTCAAGGGTCGCATCTAAACTGACGTATTCTCCCTTTTTCCCGGTATATGCCTCGGCAACAAAAAATGGCTGTGTAAGAAAGTTCTGCAATTTCCTTGCGCGCTCATAAAGGATGCGGTCGCTTGAAGATAATTCGTCAATCCCGACGACAAGCACAATGCGCCTTAATTCCTCGTATCTCTGAAAGATGTGTATTGCCTCCTGGGCAATTTCAAAATGGTCTTTGCCAACAATGTCAATATCCAAATTTGCGCAGGAAGACAATAACGGGTCAATTGCTGGATAAAGGCCTAACTGTATCCTCTCGCGGGAAAGAACCAGGATAGAATCTAAAAAACTAAAAATTGCAACTACTGCAGGGTCTGTTAAATCATCCGCAGGGACATACACCGCCTCAACACTAGTAATAGAGCCCCCCATACCCTGAGATGTCCGAATCCTCTCATGGAATTCGCTTGCCTCTGAAATTAATGTTGGCTGATAACCTGTCTCTGAGGGGACCCTGCCTAAAAGCGTTGAGATTTCCGCTCCTGCCTGAACAAACCTGAAGATATTGTCCACAAAAAGCAGGACATCCTGATTCTTGCGTTGTATGGATTCAGCCATAGTAATCCCCGTCATTGCCACCCCGAAACGGGCGCCTGGAGGCTCATTCATCTGGCCAAAGACCATCATCGTCTTGGATAAAACATCGTGTTTGATTAGTTCGTAATAAAGTTCGTTTCCTTCACGGATGCGCTCGCCAACACCAACAAAAACGCAACTACCCTGATATTTCTTAACAATATGCTGTATGATTTCAAGGGTCAAAATGCTTTTGCCCAATGCCGCACCACCTAAGATACCATTTTTACTTCCCTTTACCAAAGGAAACAAAAGGTCAATAATTTTAATCCCTGTTTCCATAACCTCAAAACTTTTGTGTTCGCTCTTTTTTATCCTTACATTAGAGCCCATCTCAGGCTTGCGTATAGGCAGGCTCTCCTGGGTCTTGGGTATTTCTTTCTGGTCAATGGGTTCACCTAAGATATTTATTATGCGTCCGTAAAGGGCATCTCCGGACGGGATACAGATTGAACTCCCTGTAACCTCAGCAGGCTGGTTGCGCTGCAGATTTATGGTAGAGTTGATTGCGATACACCTGGCTATGTTGCCAGGCAGGTGTTCTGCAACCTCCATCACAACATTCTGCCCATCTACTGTCTTAGAGTTTATTACGCTAAAAATATTAGGGACATCTCCAGCGGTTGGGAATTTTACATCCACCACAGGACCTTGAACAGCAATGATTCTTCCTGCAACCTTCGTATTTTGCATATTATAAACTAACTGGCATAAAGCAGTCTTGCGGCAAACAACTCGCGCATATTCCTGTCAACCAACTCATGTCTTACCCGAAAATATTCCAGCCGCGTTTTATTGTCCACCTCTTTTAACTTCTGCAGGCTCTCCTCAAGGTGAACAAAGCGCGCCGCAAATTCAGCCAAACGGCTCAACCCGAAAATCTCGTATAACTTCTGTGCCATCCATAAATACACAAGATACTCAAGTATATCCTCAAGGCTTGATTCCAAGATAACCTCAGGGATAAATTCGTTGTGGGCAGTTGGCTTAACAGCCGGTTCAAATGGCAAAAATGAAACCACTTCTACGCGCTGGACAGTAAATGAGATTGGCCTTGGATAAACCACTTTAAGATAACCAAAAGACCCTTCAAGGACCTTGCTAACCAGATAGTCCCTTAACTGCAGGGCCTGGGAATATCTCTCTTCATCCCTTATACCGCTAAAGGCGACAAAGGGTATTTTTGAATCGCGCACATACATCTTGCCTCGTTCTCCAATCACTATGAGTTTACCGGGTATCTTTGAAAGTTCCCCTAAGGCATAATTTATCACCTGCATATTTAACCCGCCTAAGAGCCCGCTGTCAGAAGTAATAGCCACTACTGCCTGGGGTTTATCCTTGGGTTTTAAAAATGGGTGGTTAATCCTTGTTGTATCTACAAATTCAAAGAAACCCTCTATGTGGGACATAAACTTTTCGTAAGTCTTAAGGCGCTGCTCTAAGATGCGGTATTGGGAAACAGCAATGGTCTTTAATACCTCAATCAAAGAAGCAAGGCCCTTATTAAATTCAAGGTCTTTTTTTAAAGCCGCTATCGTTTTCATAAAAATATTGTGATTACAAAAAACTCTTTATAAACGCAGTAATCACTATAATCATTCCTTAGTTTTGCGTTATCTAAGGTGCCTCTGGATTATAATCAC
>Ga0272448_1000986_pt1 | contig 40279 bp, 39 predicted proteins | sample YNPCB0191_FD_202220 | JGI IMG/M metagenome (GOLD analysis project Ga0272448, IMG submission 202220) | Hot spring sediment microbial communities from Yellowstone National Park, WY, United States - YNP-CB-019-1 | ecosystem: Environmental > Aquatic > Thermal springs > Hot (42-90C) > Sediment...
ATAAAAGCTATCTCGCCAGCACCCCGTCCCCCTACTTTCTGCTGCACAATCCAACGCACCTTACGGTCATTTAGCTTAAGCATGTATCCTCTACGATGACTAGTGAAATAATTTCGGGAAACGAGACACTAAAAGTTTTTCAAATCTAAGGTCAGAAAACAGGGAATGGAATTGAGAATCCTTCTTTGTGAAATTCGCCTTTTATGGGAATTTTTCTACCGCAGTTGGGGCAGCTCATTTCGCTTGTTAAAATCCATTTCGTTATGCTGAAGCTATATCGTTTTATCAGCATTTCGTTACAATTCGGGCAGTAAGTATTTTCATATTTATGTCCAGGAACGTTTCCCAGGTAAACATAATCAAGACCCTGTTCTTTGGCAACTTTGTACGATTCTTCAAGCACTTTTAGTTCGGTGGAGGCAATATCAGTTAATTCGTAGTTTGGGTGAAACCTCAAGATATGAAAAGGTGTGTCCCGGCTAAGGTTTTCTGCAATCCATGCTGTTAGCTCCCTTATTCTCTCAATCGAGTCGCCAATTTTTGGAACAACGAGGTTTGTAACCTCTATGTGTATACCTTGGGCTTTCATTTCTTTTAAAGACTCATATATTGGTTCCACTGAAGGAACTGATGAAAACATTTTGTAGAATTCTGGATCGCCGCCTCCTTTGAAGTCAACAGTCGCAGCATCAAGGTACGGAGAAATCTCTCTTACAGCTTCAGGCGTCATGTACCCATTGGTCACAAACGTGTTAAAAAGTCCTCGTTTACGTGCAAGAATTGAAGTATCATAAGCATACTCGAAAAAAATCGTTGGCTCCGTATACGTATAACTTATACCTAAACAGCCATTATTTATAGCTGCTTTTACAACATTTTCTGGAGGAAAATCTCTCCCCGAAACTTCTTTTTCTTGGCTTATGTCCCAGTTGTCACAGAACTTGCATCTGAAATTACATCCCACAGTGGCAATGGAAAGTACTGAGGCACCTGGGTGAAAGTGAGAAAGAGGCTTTTTTCCTATCGGATCTACATTGGCAGCACAGGCTTTTGCATAATTAAGTGAATAGAGTCTTCCAGAATAGTTTTTTCTAACTCTACAGAAACCTGTGGATCCCTCAGTAAGTAGGCACCTCCGACCGCAAAGATTGCATCTTACTTTGTTGCTATCGATTTTTTCGTATAACATTGCTTCATGTGGAGTTGACAATCAAGACCAACCATTTAGTTCAGTAGTACCCCTGTTTAATTATAGACAACGCCCAATTTAATGGTTTCTTCTGGCTTTTCCACAAGCATTCTGTATGCTTCAATAACTTCCTCGAACTTTACTACTGGCCAAAGCATGCCTTGACTTGTCAGAAGTTTCTTTTTAAACAACTCTAAAATAGTGCTGTAAATGCGCTTCCTATCCCACAGCGGATGGTCTCTGTATGGTTCGCTTTCCACCCGAGCCCCGGAAACCATGACCTGTCTGTTAAAGTGCCATTCTTCGCCGAGGTTCAGTCCCTTAGCCTCGCCATGGTACCATGACACCGGAACGATGGTGCCACCGAATCTCGTTCCCCTTATTGCTTCATGTAAAGCTCGGTATGAACCGCTTGTTTCCAGAGAGACATCAACACCTTTACCGCTGGTAAGTTGTTTCACTTTTTGTCCAACATCAACCTTCAAAGGATTTAATGTCAAATCAGCTCCGTAAGTTTCGGCAAGATTCCTCCTTTTTTCAATGGGCTCAACTCCTATGATTTTCAGTGCGCCGGAAACCTTAGCTAGCTGTATAGCCATAAGCCCTATTGCCCCGAGACCGAAAACTGCTACGGTGTCTCCGACCCTAATGTGGCCTTCACGAACAGCCATGAGTGCTACAACCGCTGGGTCAATGCATACAAGGTCTCTGTCGCACAACTCGATGGGTGCAACGTTTACTGCGGTCTCATTTAACGTGTGGGTTTCTCTTATTGGAAGATATGCGTAGACTCTATCTCCCATTTTGACTTTTTGAACTTCACTTCCGACTTCTATAACTGTACCCACTGTTGTGTTTCCCATTCTCATTGGAAACGAAGCAGTCCAGCCTTTCCCTTCTTTTTCTGGTAGAAACAGACCTGACTCCGCATCGTATCTTTTATTTGAAAAAGGCGAGACTCCCATGTATAGTGACAACATTGTTCCATGCTTTTCTGCCGAGAGCTGGCTTTTGACACGTATCTGGTTTTTTCCCAATTCAGGCTCTTCGTATTCTCTAAGGACAAGCTGTTTTGGGGCGACAGCGACAAGCTCTTTTGGCATGTTAATCACCAATATTTCTAATCCAACAAATGTTCTATAGAATATTAATCCTTTGAGCTGGTAATATAACTATTTTATGGCTGCCCGAGTCTCCAAAAAGCCCGTATTTTACGGTACCTTAGGGCAACGATTTCTGCAGTGAACCCTTCCTCTTTTTTGTTGCTTAAGATAATCTAGCACTTTTCTTGCATAGCTCAAGGCAGATGAATTAAAAGAAGGATTTGAATTTTAGATGGCAAATAATACTGGCTACGACAGCTTAATATATGCCGGGCTCTGTTTAATTGTTCACGAAGAGATCTAAGGTAAGAAGAATGCAGAAAGTTTTCTTTAAGTTGCCAAACTTTTTGTCTTCTCCTTTACTCTATGACGGTCTTTCTTCTCATCGACAGGAACAGAGGTGAAACGTATGGCGTACAGAAGTAGAGGTAGAGGTTTTCGAAGCGGCAGCTTTAGCTACAAGGCTCCAGTAGAGATGGGGAAAGTCTACGAATCCGACATCATAGAGATGAGCCGAAGAGGAGACGCTGGAGTAGCTAAGATTCAAGGATTCGTAATTTTTGTTTCAGATGTTAAACCTGGTGATCACGTCAAGTTCAAGATAACCGAGGTTGGACGAAGATATGCAGTAGCTGAAGTTGTAAAGGATGAAGTAAAAGACGACCAAACTGACTAAGAAATATTTGAAGAATTAATGGAAGATAAGGAGGCGATAGAATGTCTAAAGATTCAAACATAGTGTATATTGGTCAAAAGCCTATTATGAGTTATGTGTTGGCAGTGCTTACCAATTTCAACTCTTCAGGCACGAAGGAAGTTACCATAAAGGCAAGAGGACAAGCAATATCAACAGCTGTAGATGTTGCTGAGATAGCAAGGCGCAAGTTCATGAAGGAACTGGGTGTAAGCAAAATCAGTATAGGAACGGAAGAGATGCCGCCGAGAGAAGGCGAAAACAGAAACAGGAATGTATCAACTATCGAAATCACCTTGATACGATAAAAACGGAAAATGATCAAATGCGAAGCAAAACAGGATGTTTCCGAGGGAGACCTAGCAGCAGTAATCTTTCGCAACTAGATGTCCGGCTTCTGGAGTATCTTGCTGAAGTCTCAATGAAATATGACGTCGATTCAGAAAAATTTTTCAAGTGTTTTCCTAATGCTGCTCAAAATCAAGAATCAAAGTGTGGGAAACTATCGATTGAATGCCGAGCAAGAGAAAAAAATTATGCAGTCTTTCTCATAACTAAAGATGGTGAAGCCATCGGACAATTTCACATGTCTGAATACCTTCTTAATGAGAAAAGAAACCCACTTAAAGAATTTACTGGGAGACTGGCGAGTATGAGAACCCTAACGCAAAAGGCTAAATCAAATAGTTATAATATTGGGGATTTGAGGGCTGGAATGAAACATCTAAACTTAACAGTAGAGGTTCTTAAAGTTTCACAATCAGTTCAAATCGCAACTAGATTTGGCATCTACACTAATATGATAAACGTCATAATTGCAGACGAAACGGGAACAATCAAACTAAATCTCTTTGGGCCTCAAATAATAATGGTTTCTGTTCATGACAAAATCCAAATCGAGAACGCGCAAGTTGCTTGGTTTAGAGGTGAACGCCAGCTAAGAATTGGAAAACATGGAAAAATAAGCGTTATCCAACGATCAGGAGATACATAGGTTAAGAAGTAGACTAAACGCCAGTAAAGTAAGAAAAGTTTAAGAAGAAAAAGAAGAATTGAACTCTCAAAGGACACAGAAAACTGATAATCATACTTTCTAATGGCGATGAGTGGAGCATCTACTCGGACATCGAGATTTTAGAAAATACACCGATCTATATCAGCTGAGAAAAGGTATTATTCCAAAATATAGATGACGAATTCTACGTGAAAGTCGCTCACATCTTAAATGAAACTTGTAAATTGCTTGAGGTAAGCTTTAAACATATAATAGACATGGATGAATCCAAATCACAGAAAACGGAAGTAGCCTTTTTTGCGCCAAGCTAATCTTTTATGGCTTCAAGAATGCTCATGACGTTCCAGAGTTTTACGCGCGTGTAGGGCGGCATGTTGGGGTCTTGGAGGATTTCGTCAAGAATCGAGATAGTGTTGGACGCCCTGACGCCAACCGTGTTTTCACGAGACTGTAGAACATCCATCGAGTTTTTTGCAGCTCTCCTAATGTTCCGAGGGGTCGTGGTGTCCTCTGAAACCTGTCCGAGAATAAACATGGCTTGTTTGATTTTTTCTTCATACTCTTGCTGTTTTTTCTTGCTGACCAGTTTTGAACCCCTCCCAATCGATAAACGTTCACTACTAACATTTAGTTTATGCCTTTAAGTAAAAGGAGGGATATAAGCTTATTTTAATCTATCAGCACTTTTTGGAGATTCCTAATCTTTTGGCTCCAAGGCCATAGCTCTTATCCAGGAAGAATCCAGTCCCACGACATTAAGCGGTAGACCAATGTAAAAAACCCTTTCTTTCTTAACTTTGTCGAGATTCACCAAGCCTTCGATTAAAGAAATCTCGTTTTTTAAAAGGTTTTCATGAGTCGCAAACGAACCACTGGGCGCCTCAACCTTTATGTTCTGAACTCCGACCATTTTAATAGGCTTCTGTGCAAGGTACTTTGCAGCTGCAGGTGAAATATGAGGTTGCTCATCTCCAATGTAGGGGCTCCACATCAGAACTATATCTTTCTTTCTGACTTTACCTAGATGGGACGGCAAAATCGGTAGCCCCATACCATTTTCTGGTTTTAGATGTGTAAAGTTCAGGACTATTGCCTCTCCAAAGAAACTTTCAAGTGGCATTTCAGCGCTTGACTTTCCCTGTTGCGTAAGGTGCGCAGGAAGCTCAACATGGGTTCCAATATGCGTCTCAGTCTCAACCCAGTGCATTAGCATCTTGTCGGGCGCATAGACGAACTGGCGGAGCTCGAATCTACGATTCTGGTTGCCATGAAGGTACTCTCCGTTCACCTTAAGAATTCCAGGACGAATTTCTGACGAAAGATCAATAATTCTATATTTTTCCAAATCAAACATGTTTTATCACTTCGGAAAAACATCAATTATTAGTCAGAATTCTTTTCTTTTTTAGCTTTATTCCATTCTTTCTTTTTCGCATCATATTCTCTACGTGCCATGAGGAATTTAGCAGGATTTCCGACAACAACAGATTCCGCCGGCACATCTCTGGTTACAACCGCGCCGGCTCCAACTACAGCGTTTTCTCCTATCCTTACTCCAGCAAGTAAAGTTGCATTCGCGCATATCAACGCGTTTTTTTCAACAATAACCCCGATCAACCGTTCGCTTTGAGGGTAAGGATCATTAGTAAAACAAACGTTTGGCGCTATGAAAACCCCATCTTCTATAACTGTCAGGTGGGGAAGATAAACGTTCGATTGGATTTTCACTGCCTTTCCAACCTTAACAGTTCCGTCTAATATTGATGATGAACCAATTAATGTTCCGTCGCCAACTGTGCTTCCTTCTCGAATTAAGATATTGTGTCCAGTTCTGACGCCATTTCCGAGATTTGCTGATTCATAAATTACTGTTCCAGACCGTATAATGCAATTCATACCTATATGCGAACCTTTACTTATGGCATCGTAAGTGTCAGCATCAAATCTTTTGGCAAATTTGAGAGTCTTCAGCGACTTTTCAACTGGGTAGCCAACTATGACATTATTTCCAACAATTGTGTTAGGCCCAATTATTGTCTCGCCTAAAATAATTGCGCCTTTCTCTGTAGAGCCTTCGATTTTTGCTTTTTGCGAAATATAGCCTAACATAAATCATCTAGATAATTTCTACTTTCTATGCTTTTCAATATTGTGGTTAAGAAAATTCTGTCTTCCAAGATTCTATAGATAAATGTATCAAGATTAGTTAATCAGAATTCAGTTACACATAAATACCCGTCTCGGTTTTATGAATTGAGGAAGTTCAATGGCAAGACGGCCTAGAACAGATACGCAGAAAATGTTCAAAGCAATGGCTGTTCTTTTGCGTAACACGACTTGGAAGTGTGGTAGAATAGAACGTCTTGTAGTCCAGTACCTTCAAAGTCATCTGAAAAAAGATGGCACACCGTGGTCAAATATAAAAGAAATGATGCAACAATTCAAACTACAAGGAAAACAAAAAAGCGAGTTCTTTGATGCGCTTCGAAGGCTAGAAAAGAGACGAATAATTAGAATCGAGCTCCACGAATTATCTCTAGTGTAATTATCAACATTTACATTTTTTGAATCATTCTATTTTTTGCTGCAATGCCTCTTGAAACAGCTTCTTTACAGCTGATATCCTAGCTTTTTGAGCGAGAACATCAGCAGTTACAAAGTCTAAAGCTTCCTCTGGGCACCATTCGACGCACTTGGGATTTCCATTACATAGATCACAGACAAAAACAACTCTTTTATCAGGATGAATCATAATTGCGCCATAGTCACAAGCCTCAATACACCAGCCACAACCGTTGCATTTGTCTTCATCTACTATGATGACCCCTGTTTCTTTTGACTGAGACAATGCATCCCTTGGGCAAGCAGCAACACAAGGAGCCTCTTCACAAAGCCTACAGGTCAAAGCCATATTGATCAAAGGCGTCAACCGTACTGATCGAATACGAGACTTGACTGGATTAAAAGCTTTTTCTTTCTCAAAAGAGCATGCGTACTCACAGACGCAGCAACCAACACACTTCTCAGGATCTGATGAAACGAACTTTCTTTTATGAATCGACGCCATCTAATTCCCTCCATAGGTTTCAGACTTTTATCTCGACAATGTACTCCAAATCGTCCAGACCTAGTTCCTTTAATTTGTTAACTGTTGGAACGCCTTCTTTTGTCCATCCTCTATAAGCGTAATAGTCATCTAACATTAAATCGAGTTCTTTTTGACTAATGAAACTTCCCTTAGAGACAGTATTGTCTGGAATAGGAGTACTCATAACTTTGGGTGGCAGGTGATCATCCTTTCTTGTAAATCCTTCACGAATATTGAAAAGTCTACCCAAAACGTTAATCCTTTCGCCAGCCATCCTAAGCTCTTCAGCAGTCATTTCCAAGCCTGTTACCAAGCTGTAATACTTTGCCAAATCATCATATTCTTTGTAATAAATTCCTCTCGAAAATTTACAAACGATCAGCGAATCAATCACAGCATAGAGGTCCTCGATGCTGATCACTATTTTTGACCTGCCTTTCTCAACCTTGAATCGATCAACTGTCCCTTTAAGATCGAGTGCATATGCTCCGTGACGGTTGTGGTCAGCTCCTCGGAACGAAACCGCATATCCGATAGCAGCCGTCTTCAAGCCTCGAATGTCGTATCCGGTCATCTCGAGACCCTTAATGTGATTAGCGTATTTTTCAGCTCCTTTTCCTATTTTTTCAGCCGCCCTCTTAACACCCTCTGCTAAAATGTCGCCTATCCCTTCGCGTTTACCTATCATATGAACTAACTCTACCGCAGCGTCTCCGTTGCCGAATGAAAGATCAATTCCGCCAGTGTCTTCCTTAGTCAAAATTTGGTGACTATAAAGGTCCATGGCAAAGCCCACAATATTGCCAGTTGACAGGTTATCCAGTCCATAATAGTTGCAAAGCTCCATAGCTTTTATTATCGAATCAAGTCTATCAACTCCGCAGTGTGGTCCAAAGGCCCACAATGGTTCGTACTCAACACGTGAAGTCGTTCCTTTGTACGGACCCTCTGGAACTACGGCAATGTGTTCGCATCGCATAGCACATGACGAGCATCCATCAATCTTTGCTACGAATCTTTCATTCAAATGTTCCCCACTTACTTTTTCGGCCCCTTCAAAAACAGCGTTTGTGAAATTTCTCGTCGGAAGTGCACCAAGAGAGTTGTGAACTAAAACGTTCATCGGTGTTCCCAATGTTCTGTATTTAGCCGTAGCAGGCCCTTTCATTCTTTCATGCATTTCTTTTACGTATTCAATGAACTCGTCTGGCTTTGCGACCTTAACGTCTTTGGTTCCGCGAACTGCAATCGCCTTAAGATTCTTAGAACCCATAACAGCTCCTAAACCAGTTCTACCCGCAGCGCGGGTAACATCATTCATGATGCATGCAACACGTGCAAGTTTCTCTCCGGCGACACCGATTGCGGCAACACGGATATAGAAGTCTCCAAGGTCTTCACGAATGATTTCCTCAGCCTCTTGAGGAGATTTTCCCCATATGTGTTTTGCATCCATCAACTGAACACTATCATCATCGATCCAGACATAAATGGGCTTTTCAGAAGCCCTCTTAAATATTACAGCGTCATACCCAGCTCTTTTCAATTCTGTGCCAAAAAACCCGTGTGACTTAGCTTCACCTAGGCCGTTCGTTAAAGGAGACTTTGACACGAAAGCATGTCCATTTCCTCCAGTTGGAGCCATAGTTCCACCTAAGGGTCCAGTAGTCAGAATTAAAGGATTGTCGGGACTAAATGGATCTGTACCAACAACCGAATTGTCCAAAAGTAGACGCATTCCAAGCCCTATTCCCCCAATATATCTTTTAGCATATTCCTCACTTAATGGATGTATGTCTGTTTTGCCATTTGATAAGTCTACGTGTAGAATCCTTCCAGCATACCCATCCAACCAAAAGAACCTCCATTAGGGAAAGTATTGAAACCATTGATGTATTTAAGCATAATCGCCATATACATAATGTTTTCTAATGAAAAATTAGACATCGACCAATGATTAGACCTCAGATTGGAGTTTAGCTTGTTCCCTTAACCACTTTGCAACTTCTCTTAAGACATGATGGTTAGAAACATCAATAATGGGAACCTCTATTCCATCAACCTTTACTGACATAGCATATTTTGGCATCAATGCAAAACTTACTGAGCTCCAGAAAATTCTACCTTTTAAAAAATTTTCCATGAGTTCATCGGTATCTGGAATCAACGGGGAGTACACGAATAAGACACCTTCAGCCCATTGAGCGGTGATTGGAAGACCACTGTGAATTAATCTCGCAAACATTTGATTCAATTTTTCAAAAGAAAATTGGAAATAATCCATTACAACTATTTCTTTTGCTGGTTTATAGACGATTTTCACCATGTTTTCTCCATCCTCTTTGGTGACCATTTTTCCTCTACACCAAACCTTTTTAATTTTTCTTTTTTATAAAGGACAGCGTTCTTCTTAAATTTATTTCTATTTAAGTCAAAACCTACGCAATTTATTGGTTTCTTTTAGTCAATGCCTTTGTTTGTTTACAGATATGGAATATAGTAATGCAAAAAGATATATTAAAAATGACAGATTTATGTTTAAAGAAAATTCTATTTCACTAAGGGTAACAGAGAAGTGATAAAATGGTGACTCATGCTGAAGACTTAAGGTTTCGCTTGGCTACAGTTGAGTTATTACGGACGGCAAAAAGACAATATACCTATAGAGAACTTTCACGGCGCACTAATCTTCCAGTGACAGTTCTAAGCAGATACGTAAAGGGGCATGTTCTTCCAAACACAAGCAGATCACGTGCCCTTTGGAATGCCCTATCAAAAATCGTAGGTTTAGAATCAGAGGTTCGTAGAAGAATAAAATTCGACAAAAATGGCTTTTTCGATAATACACAAATCGTAGGCGACATCAATCTTCTTAATCAAGCTGCGAACTATGCTTTGGCAAAATTCGCGGGAAGAAGGATAACAAAGGTACTATCGGCCGCTGTTGATGGTATACCTTTAGCCACGGTGGTTGCCAGTGCTCTAGATGTTGACCTTGTGATTGCGAAATCAAGTAAAGAAGTTGGTGTATTATCCTTTATTGAAGAAACTTATGCACTCGACATATCTGGTCATACAATGACTCTTTATCTACCAAAAGATGCCATAAAGAGACGTGACAGTGTTCTTGTGGTAGACGATGTAATCAAAAGCGGTGAGACACAACTTGCATTATTAAACCTTGTAGACAAGGCAAAAGCTGAAGTTTCCGGTGTATTCGCAATGATTGCAGTTGGTGATTCGTGGAAACAAAAAATGAAAATACCACAAAACTGCCAAGTTGAGGTAATACTTGAAGTAAAAGTGCCATAGGCTTGTAAAATCTAAGTTCATATTAAAAAATTTATAAAAATTCATAATTAAGTAGAAGATTAACGGGCTTTTTCCTTCTTCTTCCACCTTAGATTATAGCTCTTACATTTTCTACATTTCTTTGCTGTAGGAGAATTTCTAACTCCGCATTCTCGACATATTTTTAGCTGAAGTCTTCTTTTCTGGGCAATTGACCTTTTGAAAGGATCTGTAATCGGCAACTTGGCTTCACTTCTAATTGTTGTTATTCTTTTCGCCGTTAGAATCCCATATATACCTTTTGGTTTTTAAGTAATTATTTGTGTAAAACCGTAAGATATTTATTGATGGTCACAGAGCAAATAGTTCACAGCATATACAAAAACAAAGGAGTGAGGCGGTGAATTGTCTGAAAACAACTCAGTACTAATTGGGCGTAAGCCCGTAATGAACTACGTTCTAGCGTGTATAACCCTATTTCACGGCGGAGCCAAAGAAGTAAACATTAAGGCAAGAGGGCGAGCGATAAGCAGAGCTGTCGACGTTGTGGAGATAGCGCGACGCAGATTTCTACCTGATGTAAAGGTACAAAAAATCAATATTGGTACAGAGCAACTACAAGTCGAGGGTAGCAACGCAGCATCAAACATCAGCACTATTGAGATTACACTAACTCGTTAAAACAACGAAATACTTACGCTCCGTCGCACCTCCTTTATTTTCGGAGGGGAAAAATAGGTGAAAACGGAGTTATGCAAGTTCTGCTTAAGAAGCGGAATGTTGTGTCCCAAATGTAAAAAGAAACTTGAGAAAGGCGAGATAAGCGAGCTGTATTTAGAAGTAGGTCGCTTACTTATGACCATGGAGGAAGAATATCCGCCTCTCCAAAATGTTAATTTTCATAGAGCTGTCGAATCAAATGGAGTCTTAGCTATTTTCGTAGGCCGTGGAGACATCGCGAAAATACTAAGTTATGGGGGAAAAATCATAAAATCCTTGGAACGAATTACTAAGAAGACTGTTCGCGTACTAGAAAGCAATTCTGATGAAAGAAAGTTTCTAGAAGATTTATTTGCTCCAATGACAATTTTAACTGTTAACAAGATTTGGTTGCCTGATGGCTCAATTGAGACAAGAGTAATATTGAAGGACACTGAAAGAAGGAGAACTTCAAAGTACATTGACGCGTTGAAGGAAATTGCTAAAGAATCACAAGGCATAGCACTGAGAATTGAATTTGCAGCATGATGGCGGCATTGTCAAGATGAAAATTGACGAGCTAGAAGACTGGCGTAGAACACATTTTTCCTCCGAAATAAGTCCAATGCTGAATGGTAAAGAAGTAATCGTAATGGGTTGGGTAAGGGAGATCAGAGATTTAGGCGGTCTAAGATTTATCATTCTACAGGACAAAGAAGGAAAAGTACAAGTTACTATATCACAAGACACAGTTGAGGCAAAAACTATTGAAAAAGCAAGTTCTCTACACAGGCAAGACTGTATCGCAATTAAGGGCGTCGTTAAGAAGATGGACAAAGCTCCAAGAGGAGCAGAAATTATTCCTAAATGCATTAAAATATTGGGAGTTGCAAAGCAACCTTTACCATTGGATATCACAGGCAGAACGCCTGCAGAGATTGATGTCCGGTTGGAGTCTAGAGTTTTAGATCTTCGCAGTGATAGAAACCAATCTATTTTTAAGATTCGGCATGTTACGTTGGAAGCCATTCGAGATTTCTTATCGAAACTGGGTTTCCTAGAAATTAATACGCCCAAAATTATTGCATCTGCAACTGAAGGCGGAGCTGAGCTTTTTCCAATAGTATATTTTGAGCGTGAAGCTTTTTTAGCTCAAAGTCCGCAGCTTTATAAAGAACAGCTTGTAATTGATTTTGAAAAAGTTTTTGAAATAGGACCAGTGTATAGAGCTGAAAAGTCTCATACTAGAAGACACATTACTGAATACACCTCAATCGATATTGAACAGGCGTTCGCTTCAGACGAAGATGTTATGAAGATTGCAGAGGAACTTATGGTTCACGTGTGCAGAACCGTTAATGATAGATGTAAGAATGAACTTAAAATTCTTAAACATAAAATTGTTTGGCCTGAAACTCCCTTCAGACGGTTGACATATTCAGAGATTGTTACTGAATTACAAAGAGAAGGGGTCAAAATAGAATGGGGCGAAGACATCCCAACCGTTGCTTTCAGGACACTAGGAAAAATTCATCCACACTTCTACTTTATCACAGAATGGCCAAGTAAATTTAAACCATTCTACATTAAACCTAAGAATGATAATCCAGAACTGAGTGAAGGCTTTGACCTAATGTGGCGGTGGATAGAGATAGCCTCAGGCGGCACAAGAGTTCATGACAAAAATGTTCTAGTAAAAAGACTTAGAGAACAATCACTGCATCCAGAATCCTTCAAATATCACCTTCAAGCCTTCGATTATGGTATGCCTCCCCACGCTGGCTGGGCAATTGGCTTAGAAAGACTTATGATGATGCTCACAGGCATAAGAAACATAAGAGAAGTTGTCTTATACCCAAGGGATCGTTTTAGGTTAACACCTTAATTTTTTTAAAAAAAGAGATCATGTTCAACATCTCAATTTTCTTAACTGCTTATTTATCAAATTCTATCTTCTCATGGACATATGAAAAGAGATAACAGACCCAATTTAGAGCTATTCTATAAAATTATTTCATTATTGTTATAGATTTGGCAATTTCTTAAGCTATCATTGCAAGTGGGACCCTATTTTGGCTGAACCTTCACGTTTGGAAAAATATAAAAACCTAATGCCATAATCAAACTGCCATATTCAATTAGCTAAAATTTTTTTGTGTGAAAAATCGATTCGATGTAGTTAGAAAGGAAGGATTGATTTAAATTATATTGGCAAATAATGGCTACCCTTTTAAGACAATAATGAATGTTAAGAATATGTAAATACGATGGAACGTGCAGAGATGAATTTTAGAAAATACTTATTGGCTTTTCCAATTTTCCTGATCTACCTTGTTTTGGCGATGTTCATTTGTGTCTATCTAACTTTTGGCAACCAAGAATATACTTACTATGGTGTTGTTCCCTCCAAAATTTTTAGGTACGTGCTTATTGATGCAGACAGCCTTACATCAGGTTGGAGAATCGGATTTGATAATACTACTCTGATGACAGGATCTCCTGGCTATAAGGATATGCTTATCGCAATGAAGTCTCTACTCGTTATAGTTGCTGCTGAAAATGGCACAAATGTGGAAGTTTACAACTTAACAACCCATGACCTAATTTTTAGAAGTCATATGAACAGTCTGGAGAAGAAATTTGTGTTACTGGCCAATGGTACATTTTTCAAAGTAGTTTCAGACAAGCAAGTTTCAGTTTTACTACTTAATTATCAATATCTTCCTCCAAATAATGTGTCTGAAGGTCCAACACCACAAACATTCTATACATCAACTGACGGTTTGTACATCGGGAAAGAATTCGTCTTCATGGCATCAGAATATCAGGCTGGCACATTTTATAGGATATTAGCCTTGGAAAAATCCACAATTACAGTTAGCCGTGAAGATGGAGAAAAAAGCACCATTTCTCTTGAGGCTAATGCGTTTAAAAGTATAATGTTAACGCCTTTCAGAGTCTACAAAATAGAATCGACAGGTAATATCATGGTGCAATCAGGCGTAATTGCAGGCACTGGAGGAGATATCTGTCCATGTAATCTTGTTCCTTCTGCTGAAGGAGGTTTTGTGGGACGATCCTTTTACGTAATATCTTCTAAATCGTGGGACTCCAGCAAGGAATATGGATATCGAATAATGACGATTGAAGATACACATGTTAAAGTGTATGACCTTGAAACTAAACAAGTAATTAACGAGTTTTACATTACTGGAGGAAATGGAGTTGGATTTCATCCATTAGCAGATGCTATATGCGTGCAAAGCGACAAACCTATCACCTTATCTTATATTAACAATGGCAGTCTTGGGCGAGTCGGTGGCCCTGGGAATTATGGCGGATATGCTAACGGAATTATGTTTATGGGCATCCAACCATATCAAGATACTCCGATTTTTCTCCCCACAGACGCGTACGTTGAAGCATATTTCTTCGCTAATGAGGAAACTCAGTTAATAATTGACAGTGACTATTGGAGTATAGAGCCCAATTCTGTTTTTGTGTATACTGCAATTGGACCTCATATAGTTCGGTCAGATAAAAACATCATTCTTCAAATCAACTTCTGGCCTTTTGACCCTCAATTCCAAGGACTTTGGTACACTGGAGCAATAGTACCGTGCATTGAAACAGTTAACGTTAAGCCGACTGTCACGTTGACCCCTATAGTTGAAAACTTCCCAATGATGTACATATACATTGGCGTGGGAGCAGCTACAATCGCCATTATTATGGGTCTTTTATTAATGAAAAGACGCAGTGGCATATCTATATAAGAACCCCATAATAACGGTCCAGCTTCTAAAAACCAAGCAAATTCAAAAATTAGCAATTTAGGATTTCATTTATTATTTAGAGAGAAAATAGAATACAAATTGTTGAATGGTTACTATTTGTTTAAATGCGTCTTATGTTATGATGAAAGACGATATTGATTGAGGAAGTTTAGAATGCACAAAATTGAGATAATGCCAGTTATGAGTCTTCCGATCATAAAGGAAGAAGCCGATCTCGGTGAACTGATATCTGAAGCTGCGGAAAGGCAGGGTACACCAATCCAAGAAGGAGACATAATTGTCGTTACTCATGTTGCGGTTTCTAAAGCTGAAGGAAACATCATCAATCTCGACAAAATAGTCCCTTCGCCATTTGCGATGACAATAGCTAAAGAGGTTAATAAAGACCCAGCATTGATTGAGGTTATTCTTCGAGAATCGAAGTCTATTATTCGAATGGGAGACGGTCACTTAATAACTGAAACTAAACATGGTCTTATATGCGCCAATGCTGGTGTCGATCGGTCAAATATCCCAGGAGAGAGAAAGGTTGCACCACTTCCAAAAGATCCAGATCTTTCAGCTCGTCGAATTAGGCAGAGAATAAAGGAAGTCACTGGAAAGGATGTAGCTGTACTTATTTCTGACACTCATGGTCGAGCATTAAGAAGAGGGCAAATTAATATAGCCATAGGGATCGCTGGAATTAAGCCGATTAGAGATAGAAGAGGCGAAACCGATCTTTTTGGTTATACGCTTAGGATAAAACAAATTGCAATTGCTGATGAGCTTTGTTCAGCAGCGGAGTTAGTGATTGGACAAGCGAATGAAGGAATACCTGTAGCCATCATCAGAGGATATCCATATCAAAAAACAGAAGAAGCCTCATTAAAAGATCTTTTATGGCCAAAAGAGAAGGCTCTTTTTATCTAATTATAGATGCTCAAAATCTTTGACTACTCCATCTTGTGCCAGTTTACTAGCCCTAGATAAATCCTTTTTGGTGTTAATATTAAAAAACGTTATTAAATAAGGATCGAGCTGTTGAATAACGGTGGTTGAAAGATATCTAACTCTTTTCTGATGTTGAATCATGTTTAAAAGCCTCATTTCGGACTGTTCTAACGCTTGTTTTGAAGCCTTTAGAGCAGACTTTGTTCTGTAAACAGCTTGCAAAGGCTCAATGTTATCATTAGGCCATCTTGGAATACAGGCGTCAACATTTACACATGTCTCAAATAATAATTCAATAACTTTAGTAGATATGAAAGGCGTGTCGCATGGAAGCAGAAGAGAAAACTCAGCGGATGTATTTGAAAAACCAGTTAAGGCGCCAAGAAGTGGGCCTCCAACCTTTCCGTTGTCAATGATGATCCGGTTCTTCTCTGGAATATACCTTGAATAATCTTCTTTTTGTTTTTTTGAGCTGACAATCACTAAAATCTCGTCCACGATCATTTTTGTCTTTTCAAACACATGCAATACAAGTGGTTTTCTAGCTAGTTTTACAAGTCCCTTGTCTTGCCCAAACCTTTTCGAGAATCCACCTGCGAGGATTATTGCAGCTTTTTCCATAAAAGCGTCCTCAATGATTCATATTTTGTTAAGAACATATTTTATTATCTCGTCTGCAATGTCAATTTTGGTTACAGACTGTAATCCCCTCCATCCCGGTTGGCTGTTAATTTCGATGATTAATGGACCGGCCTTTGTTTCAAGAACGTCTACTCCTGCAACTTGGCATCCTAATATCTTAGCTCCTTTAAGAGCTAAATTTGCAATTTCACGGGAGGGGTAATACGGTTCAGGAATTGCTCCTTGACTTACGTTGGTCTTCCAATTTTCTGAAACCCTACGCATAGAAGAAAGAATTTGGTTACCAAGCACAAAAATTCTGAAATCATAGTTTCCATGAGGAACAAACTCTTGTATATAAATAACCTGATGATTAAACTCAAGTGCTCGAAAAATTCTTTCAGCAACATCCTTATTTGAGACTCTTACAGAACCAATTCCGCGCGAACCAAATATAGGTTTAACAACAATGTCTTCGCCCAATTCATGGAATACTCTCAAGGCCGCGTTTGCACTTTCAACAGCTATGGTTCTTGGAACAGGAAGCCCAGCCTCTTCTAGTAATGATAGTGTAAAAAACTTGTCAACAGATTTTTCTATTGCAGAGGGCGGATTCAAAATATACATGCCCAATCTCTTAAGTCTGTGAAGGATGTCCATTCGGAAAATAATTTCTTCCAGCGATCCTCGGCCAATGGGTCGGACGATGATTGCATCTAGTTCACATAGAATATCATGAATATCTGTTGATACTTGAGGTCTAAGTCCTATCCTTGCAATCAAGTCCCTGAAACTAAAATATGAAGGAATAGCGTTATTTTTGATAATTGATGATATAAGCTGGGTTGAACACCAAGATTTCTCGTTTCGCGTTAAGATACCGATTTTCAAATACTTAACCGCCTTCTTAGAAACTGCCTGTTAAAACTAAGTAGTTAAATAGAATAACATGTCTATAAATTACTTTTTTATATATATCCTTCCAAAAAATTTTTACTTTTCCGCATCAGCTTTTAATCGCTTCATTTTTTTTAAAAAAATAAATCTAGTTTATCCTACTTTTTAAAATAAATAAACAGCAACCAAGACTAATATTAGGGTTAATTTTTATTAAGAGCTGAATCTATTTTCTTAATTTACCACTGCCTACAAGGTGGTGTTGCAATCGATGTCAGACTTAGAAGATAAAGTTCTAAACGAAATTGGAAAGATAATTGATTTGGAGACCGGTCTTGCACTTCGAAATGAAGATGATTCGCTTAGTTAGGGAGATTGAACATGGCGTTGTGAAAATTGATTTTACACCTACAAGTCCATTTTGCCCGTTGGCTATCAGATTAGCAGTTGAAATAAAAAATAAAGCTGAAAACGTGGATGGGGTTAAAAAAGTGCTGGTCTACGTTCGAGGGCCATATTATGGAAAATGAAATTAACGATAGAATCGACAAATAGGTTGGCATCTAATAATCATTTTATGCAGGGTTTGACTTAGATATTAACCAACTCTGCCTCCAGATATGTTGAAAATGATTTTGTAACTTTAACGTTTACGAATTTTCCGAGAAGGTTTCTATTGTCCTTCACCACTATGGGTTTATAAGAAAAGTTTCGCCCTATCCAAGATTTACCTTTACCTTGTTCGTCAATAAGTATTTCTCCTTCCCATCCTACCCATTTTTGGTTTCTCTCATATGTTATCTTTTTTACCAAATAGGATAAAAGTGTACTTCTTTGTTTTATTATACTAACATCAATTCTTTTCATTTTTTCTGCAGACGTGTGAGGTCGTGGAAAGAACTTTGATACATTAACTATGTCTGGCTTAACTTGTCTAATAAGATCAAGGGTTTTTTTAAAATTATCTTCCTTTTCACCTGGAAAACCACAAATAATGTCTGTTGATAAGGTTATTTCAGGAATTTTTTCTCTGAATCTATGAACTATTGTCAAATAATCCTCGACTGAATATTTGCGATTCATTTTTTTGAGAATTAGGTTATCTCCACTTTGAACTGGAAGGTGAATAAACTTGAAAATTTTTTCACCCCTATAGGCGTTTATAAGTTCATCAAGTATAGAGAGGATATAATTTGGATTCATCATTCCAACCCTAATGAAAAATTTTCCCTCAACATTACAGCATTCACGTAATAGCTCAGCGAGATTAGCATGAATATCCAGCCCATAAGCTCCAGTGTCCTGTGAAGTAAGCCATATTTCTTTTATGCCATTTCTGACTGCTTGCCTTAGACTTTGGACAACAGCTTCTTTAGGATAAGAAAACAAGGCACCCCTAGCGAACCTAACACAACAATATGAACAAGAACCAGCGCATCCCTCTGAAATTAATATTATTTCAATAGGAGGTTTAAGAATGACCCTTTCAAAGGTCAGCTTTAAAATTGGCTTTTTAGAGATAAAGATTCTTCTTTTTTCACCCTTTTCTGCTAACTTTACTGCCTCAAGTATTTTGTCAATATTATGAGGGTCTAGAGATACCGAGAAATCAGGAGCAGCTTTTGAAATTGCTTTGGGATTAATACTTGGCAGACAACCCGTAATTATGAGCGGTTTTTTTGTTTCGCTAAGTTTCTGCAATCTTCCTATTATTCGATCCTCCGTTGGTTTCTTTACACCACAAGTGTTAATCAAAATGATGCTGGCTAAATCAACACTGTTTGTTAAGTGGTATCCCGCATCAGATAGTTGTTTTATAAGAATTTCGAAGTCAAATACATTTGCAGCACAACCATAATTCTCAGCGTAAATAGTTTTTTCATTACAAATCTGCTTTTGGCCTAATTGCTTGAATTTATGATTCGCTGCGATATTGATAGATGCCATGGTGCCCTAACAAATCCTAATGGATAACGAATATAAGAATACCTGTTATTTGCACATATTTAAAAGGGATATCCTTAGCACTATTTAAATAAAAAAACAGAAAATTCGGCATTATTATTAACATCATTTTGTAACAGTGTCAATAACCCTTTAGAAAAAAGCTTAAAAGGGAATGTTACATTTATGTTCATATCATGTTTTAATCATATTATATACATATTTATGATTAAAATCGATTTCTTGTTCTAGGTGAAAAGTATGAAACTTATTACGCTATATCTTCCTGAACCATACTTAGATGCATTGGATGAACTTGTGACTAAAAGATATTATCCCCATAGAGCTGAAGCGATTCGAGTAGCTATTCGAGACTTAATTTCCAATGAGCTGTGGGAAAGGGAGAAAGATGCCAAAGATAGCTGATAAAGCATTACAATTTTCATGGGACGAAACCTTACCTGAAGGAATCAGAGATCCAGGCTACTGCCGCATAATGGTCTTAGGAGTTGGAGGGGCAGGAAACAACACTGTTAATCGTCTGATGGAAACAGGTAATGTTGCTGCTGAATGTGTTGCTCTTAACACAGATATGCAACATTTGAGAGTAACTCATTCAAAAATTAAACTTTTGATAGGGGAGAAACTTACTAGAGGTTTAGGTTCGGGCGGTGATCCAGAGATCGGTAGGGCGGCCATCGAAGAATCAGCTGAGCAGGTATCGAAAATTCTTGAAGGGGTTGACATAGCTTTCGTTACTGCAGGTATGGGTGGAGGAACAGGCACAGGTGCGTCTCCTGTTGTTGCTAAGTTAGCTCGCGAGAAAGGAGCGATTGTTGTCGGAGTTGTTACAATGCCTTTCAAGATTGAAAAGGGCCGAATTGCTTATGCTATAAAGGGTTTAGCTGAGCTGCGAAGAGAATGCGACACAGTAATTGTTATCGATAATAACAAGTTGATGAGACTGGTTCCTCAGCTGCCCATAAACGAAGCCTTCAAGGTTGGGGATGGTGTCTTAGCTAACATGATCAGTGGAATAACTGAAACTATCTCTTTGCCAAGCTTGATAAATTTGGACTTTGCAGACTTCCGTACTATTATTAGGAAAGGCGGCGTAGCTGTAGCAGGCATTGGGCAATCTGATGCGCCAAACCGAGCTGAGGAGGCTGTGCAAAAGGCCTTGAAGATGCCATTACTTGATGTCGACTATGCTGGAGCTAAGGGGGCGTTAATTCATGTTGCGGGCGACGACCAGATGACAATCGATGAGGCTAATAGAGTAGGTGAAATTGTGACGCAGATGATGAGCGATGATGCTCTTGTAATTTGGGGAGCAAGAGTAAATCCAGCATTAGCGGGAACATTAAAAGTTACGCTCGTTATGACTGGGGTTCACTCACAATACCTTCTAAGCGGATATGGTTCTGGGATGCCAGAAATATTTCAACTAGACAAGAAAGGGGAAATTGCAAAACCTCATAACGTTGACTTGGGTTTGTACCAAGTTTAAATTCTATTTTTTATTTAAAATGAAATTTATAGGTTCAATTGCTTATATCTAGCTTACTTTCGCACCATTTTTCACAGGTTTTTCTGGTTGAAGAAATACAACGTTCTTTTCATCCTGAGCCGCTAGGATCATCACTTCGGATTCTATACCAAAAATTCTTCTTGGTTCTAAGTTTGTTATCACTATTAATTGTTGCCCTATGAGTTCTTCTGGTTTGTAATACTTTGCTATTCCTGCTACTGCAGTTTTTATTTGATTATCCCCTACATCGATTGAAAGTTTTATGAGGTTATCTGAGCCTTTGACTTTTTCTACTTTGATAATTTTACCTATTCGAAGATCCATTTTAGAAAATTCTTCATAGGAGATTTTTTGTGATGTTTCTCTCATTTTTCTCAGTTTTTCCTGAAGCTCCATTTCTGATGCTTCAATTTTATTGAATAAGGGTTCAGGTTCATTAATCTTGTGACCTGGAGGAAGTAATTTTACAGCATCCTCAAATCGAACATTGGAAGGTAAATTAAGAATTCTTAATAGTTTTTCACATGTAAAGGGCACAATTGGTTCCAACAAAATCGTTAAAGCTTTAACAATTTGGATCACAACGTAAAGCGTATTAGCTGTAATTTGTGGATCCTCTTTAATGGTTTTCCAAGGCTGTTTTTCATTCAGGAATCTATTTCCTTCTCGACATAGATCCATTGCTTCTCGACACGCATTCTGCAATTGAAAACTCTCAAGCAACGTATCTATTTTTTCACATGATTTTATAATGGACTGAAGAATCCGTTTGTCTGTTTCGTCGAGTTTCTGAGGGCATGGAACCTCTCCTTTATAATATCTAGCAATAAATGTGAGAGTACGATGAATAAAGTTGCCTAAAGTATCATTTAGATCAGAATTCACCTTTTCAAGAAAAACTGTCCAAGAAAAACTAGAATCTTTGGTTTCAGGTCTAGTTGCAATTAACATATACCTCCAGTAGTCAACTGGAAACAACTCAAGAGCCTCATCAATCCAAACACCGATTCCTCGACTTTTAGAGAACTTTTGCCCTTCAAAAGTTAAAAACTCGTTTGTGTTTACATTCCAAGGCAAATTGTATCCGTCGTGCGAAGCCAACAGTAAAGCTGGAAAAATTAATGTGTGAAATGGAATATTATCCTTGCCTATTAGGCAATAGACTCTTGAGTTTTCATTAAACCAGAATTCTTTCCATTTTTTCTCATTCCCAGACCGTCTAAAATATTCAATTGTTGCTGAAACATAGCCTAAAACATTCTCAAACCAAACATAGAGAACTTTGCCCTCTGCTCCTTCATAAGGTGCAGGAACCCCCCATTCGCTGTCTCTAGTTAATGGTCTAGGTTTAAGTCCTTCTTTAATGAAGTTTAAACTGAAGTTTCGGGCGTTGTCTGGAAATTGTTTGTTGTTCTCAATGTAGTTTAGAAGTTGCGCGGAAAACTTCGGAAAGTCAAAGTACCAATGTTTCACTTTGTGAAAAATGGGAGTTTCCCCGCAGATGGAACATCGAATTTCAAGTAGAACTATTGGATCCATTAGTCTCCCGCATTGTTCGCATTGATCTCCTTTAGCGCCATCATATCCACAGTGTGGGCATTTACCTTCAACAAACCGGTCGGGAAGAAATCTATTACACTTTGGGCAATACGGTAATTCAGCGTCTTTTGTGAAGATGTATCCATTTTTTTCAATCTTACGATGAAGGCTTGTAACGAATTCCTTGTGGACCGGGCTCTCAGTCGTGGTATAATTATCAAACGATATACCCCATTTTTCAAAAAGGTTGGAAACAATCTTATGGTTTTTATCAGTTAGCTCTTTTGGTGAGATTCCTTGTTTAACTGCCTCAACCTCAACTGGTGTGCCATGTACATCCGAGCCGCTAACAAATAGTACTTCGTCTCCTTTAAGTCTATGATATCTTGCGAAAACGTCAGCAGCCAATATGGGTAGAAGGTTTCCCAAATGTGGAACATGTTGTATATACGGCCAGGCTGAAGTAACTAATACTTTAGCGAGCGCGGTACACCTCCAAGCATCAGCAATAAAGTATTGAACATGTACTTAAACACCACGGAGAATCTTTCTAGCCTTTACTTCTAATCTTTCTAACTTGATCTAATATTTGCCTTAAAATAATCTCGTCAGAAAAGACGGTTTTTGGAGGTTCAACTATTTTTTTTAAAGGTAAAGGCACATGATCCATACGGTACGTTGTCCCTTCTGCTTCGATGCCGACGAAAGCTGAAGGTATCACGACATCAGCCATTAAAGCTGTGGGAGAAAAACATGGATCTATAACAATCAATGGATGATTTATCATATTCTTGATTGATTCTTTTGGGAAACTAGACACTGGGTCAGCAGCTATAACAAGTGTGGTGTCACAGTCTTCACGTCTTAATACATCAATCGCTGATGTTTCACCTGGATTGTAGCGTGGATAGCCATGCGAAAAATCCACGGCGTACGGATATCCTGTTTGCCAAGTGAACACCGTGTCAGCTCCAGTAACGTTAAAATGTCCTCTCATAGGCATTATAAGAAATTTCGTTCGTCTATTTAGGTCCTGAGATAACTTTATTGCAGCTTCGACATTTCTATGTTTTCCTTCGCTCATTGTGAGTCCTACTCCAAAGAAGATGATTCCGAATTTGCAATTTAACAAGATGTCAGCAAGTTCTTCAAGTTCGGTAACATTTACTCCACCAACTTCATCGACATCAAGTTCCTCATCACGTATTAAAGCCCGGAGTGCTTGTAAAACTTCATAATCTTTTCCAGGTTCAACTTGAACAAAGTAGTCAGCTACATCAGCTGATCGTGTTTTTCGTACATCTACAACAACTACCTTTCGATCCTCGTTCGAAATTTTTTGAGCTTCTATTTTTTGTTTTTCAAAAAGAACTGTGGGCTCTTGACGTTTACTGGTAATTTCATAAATCCTTAGAATTTTCTTCTTAATTGACTCTGCATTGAACCGTCTCCAAAACTTGTGCCAAATACTTTTTTGAAATCGCCCATCTGAAAGGGCAGCATATCGTTCCATATGACGTGGGTGTGCGCTCCATGGATTGCTTCCCCAATAGATTATGAGGTCCGCGCGATGCCGAATTTGCCCTAATGTAGCTCCTACAAGACCAATTTCTTGAACTGCAATTGTAGATGGACCATGGCAAATTGTGGAAGTGTTGTCAATAATTCCACCTAACTCCTCAGCTAATTCTATTCCAACCTTAATGGATTCGCAGCTTGTACAACTCCAACCATAAAGTAAGGGAAGCTGAGAATTAGCTAGAATTTCTGCGCTTCTTTTAATTGCTTCGCTGAATGGCACTTTCACAAGTCTTCCATTTTTCTTTACCATTGGGGTTGTGTTTCTGTGTTTGTTATAGCTTTCGAATTTTGATGCGCCCATGGCGCAGGCATTTTTTACCTTGACGATTTTGTTGTCTTCAACTGTAACCTCTATGTCGTCGCAGCAACACCCACATACTGGGCAAATAATGTTCGAGACTACTGGCAACTTTTTATTTCACCGTATGATTTTTCTTTGGTTCTTTTAGTAGAATCTCACGGATAGTTGGAATCTCATCACTTGTGGGTTCAATTATTGCCTTTACTCCCTTAATTAAAGGCATTCCTGTTCCATCTGTGTTTGACGTTAAAACCTGGTTTACCCATGGACCGTATGGAATGAAAACCACGCCTCGAGTTCTAAGTCTTTGAGACTTGACCGCTCTAACGACTACTGAGCCAAACTTAGTTGTAACTTTCACATTACTCTTTTCTTTTATTCCTGAATTTTTCATGTCATCCGCGTTCATTTCGCAAATTGCCACCCTTTCTTTATAGTCTTTGGATTCTTTACCTGACTCTTTGCTACAACCTTGGTCTATTGTTCTGCCAGTCAGCAATATGGCTTCCAATCTTGGTCATCCACGGAATTTTTATCTTGATGAATTTTTACCTTAATATTTGTTTTCGCATTTATCAAGTTACCGTTAATTTTCAGGAATCTTAATGTTAAGAGAAGATTTAACTACTATCTTAACTGAAATTTTTGTAAGTCTTAATACATAGATTGTGCATTCATGTTTAGATTAAAAAATATCGAATACAGAAAGCAACGGAGCGGCATGTAATGTTTAGACTTAACAATGTTGATATTGATGATACCTTTGCAGAACTATTTGAAATGTGGGCTGGTAGAATTCTAATAACAGCAGAAAACGAAAAATGGGCACTTACAGCAGCCAATGTATCTACAGGTTTTGCTTCATCGATAATTGGTTCTCCTTCTGAAGCTGGAATCGAAACCTTTGTTTCGCCAAACGAAACACTTGACAGTAGACCAGGCGTTTTGATACAAATTTACCATCAGACAAGAGAAGCCCTTAAAAAACAGATGATAAGCAGAATTGGTCAGTGTGTTATGACTTGTCCAACAACAGCAGCCTTTGATGGTTTACCTTCAGCTGCAAGAAAAATTAAGGTTGGAAGAAGTCTTAGGCTGTTCGGCGATGGGTTTCAGAAAAAAGACGAATTTAGAGGAAGGAACATTTGGCGTATTCCAGTTATGGAAGGCGAGTTTATTGTCGAAAGCACATTTGGCGTCGCGAAAGCTGTGGCAGGTGGAAATTTTTTGATCTTTGCAGAGGACTTCAGGCATGGATTGAAGGCAGCTGAGGATGCAGTAGATTCTATTCGAAAAAAAGTGAAATATGTGATTTTACCGTTTCCCGGAGGAATATGCAGGTCAGGCTCCAAAGTTGGTTCCCTGAAATACAAGCTCCCTGCATCGACCAACCATCCCTTCTGTCCGACACTAAAAGAACGTGTTTCATATACACAGGTACCTGAAAATGTCAAAAGCATCTACGAGATCGTCATAAATGGTCTTGACTTGGAATCCATCAAAAGAGCCATGGTAGAAGGCATAAACGCAGCTACTAAAGTTCAAGGTGTAGTTAAAATTTCAGCTGGAAACTATGGTGGGAAGATCGGTCAAATGAAGATTCATCTAAGGGAAATATTGATATGAGGTTTTAGGTCATTCGTAGTCTTCTTCGAACTTCTGGTTTCTCGTCTGCAAGCCTCTTCAGTGCTGACTCAAAGTTTTCTTCTGGTGATATTGCCCTTTCTATAAAGAGTCCTGTTCTCCCGACTTTGTTTCTCCGTGTGAGGGCGCGGCAACGATCTATAACTGTCTCAACTGATATTTTTAGAATGCTAGCAACATATTCTTCTCGACCAATTATGCTGCTTTCTACATGTCCGAACTGTGTAGGTTCAATAAGCATCAACCTTTTATCAACTCCTGATACCCTTAAGTCATTTCTTATTGTATCTAAATTTGCTTCTCCGCTGAAAACGTAAAATTCTCTTTCAGTTTTCCTCATTTTTGTCAATGGAAACGAGACAGTTCTTTTTTCACCAATCTCGATATAACCTTTTAGTGCATATGTCGGCGTAGCCTGCACTATGAATTTGTCGAGTATTCGATACCGTGAGTTTTCAAGAGCTGTCTCAATGGAAAACGAAGAAACCAGCTGAGGGATGAATATGTCTATGTCACTTTTTTGAGTAACGTCTCCTCTTGCTATGCTTCCGTGAACTACTGAAAAAATATGTTGTTTTTCAAGAGCTTCCATTATGCCTGCTGCTTCGATCCTCAATTTCTTCAATAAATTCCAATGTTTTACGCTATAGATTCTTTCTTTGGTTTCTATATGCAACATGGGTTTGCTTACCAATTCGCCACATCTTCAGGTTCAAGAATGCCAATTGCTTACGTATTTATCTAGGTCCAACTATATCTTATATTGCATTAATACATGTAAAAATCCTTTAGCAAAAACCTATTAAAGTGTAGATATTACTAATTCTGAAAGGATTCTGAAAATGGTCGTATGCTCGGTTTGCAGGCAAAATGAAGCCTTCTATTTTCGACAGTATTCAGGAGAGAGACTCTGCAAAGGGTGTTTCCTCGATTCGATTGAAAATAAGGTTCGCGTCACAATCAGCAAACACAAAATGTTCACGATAGATGACAAGATAGCTATCGCTGTTTCTGGGGGAAAGGACAGCGTAGGCCTTCTACATGTTCTTTCTGAAATTGAGAAGGATTTCCCAAGTACAACTTTATGGGCGATCACAATAGACGAAGGCATAAAGGGTTATAGAGACGAAGCAATAGAAATCGCTGCAAGAAATTGCAGACAACTTGGTATTGAACACTTTAAAGTGTCCTTCGAGGAACTCTTCGGCTGCACTTTAGATGAGATCGTTAATAAAACACGTAGAGAGAAAATAACACCTTGTGCGTATTGCGGAATCCTCAGGAGAAGAGCGTTAAATGCTGCAGCGAGGCAGTTAGGCATAAGTAAGATTGCTACAGCACATACACTAGACGACGAAATCCAAACGTTTCTTTTGAACATTCTTCATGGCGACATAACCAGAATAGCTCGGTCGAACTCTTTCGGTCGTGAAATCCCTAAAAACCTTGTGCCGCGAGTGAAGCCTCTGTGTGAGGTTATGGAACGTGAGTCCACTTTGTACGCCTACATAAAGCACATCCAGTTTCAAGAGATGCCCTGTCCCTATGCCGGCGAGGCTCTAAGGAATGATGTGCGAAATGCTCTTAACCGGCTTGAAGAAAAACATCCGGGCACGAAATACACAATCTTTAGGTCAATGGAAAAAGTTCAAAAAGCAATAGAGGCAACAAATAAAGGCTTGCCTGTAAAAAAATGCGAAAACTGTGGAGAACCAACAAACAGAAACTTATGCCAAACCTGCCAAGTCCTACGAAGGTTTAGGGCACTATGAGACTAGGTGACCTAAGAGTGGAAAAATGGCGGGTCACTGATGTTCGACGTACAGTTTTTGCCAGGTTCCATCGGACTCTTCACTCGTACCCGCACTCCTCTGAGCGCCAAACGTCCAAGTTTAGGTTGCTCCCTCCCGGGCCTGGCCAGGTTCGCTTGGTAAACATGGAAACAACCTCCTTACAGAGGGCGTTCCATGTCCGTTAGCCCCAGAGGACGGATATTCACAGATAGACGACCGAAGTTCCTAGCAATCTTTTACGCCTTGCATCAGCTGTCGGCCCGTCGTAAAGGGGGTTTACGGTCAAGGCTTAAAGTCCTTTCAAGGGACCCCTAGCCCCCCGCTTAAGACCCGCCAGGAAAAATCTACGGTTTAAGGTGTTAATAAAAGCTTTTGAAATTCTAGCTGCCTTTTTGTAGAATTTGCATTAGCATAGGCATGAGAGTTGTCCCGTGCTCTATTGTTCCTAAGATTCCCTCTTGACAGCTTCTTTCTGAATATTTTTTTAAGCCATCTGGTTTGATTTTGTTTCCTGCTATTAGCAAAGGAACAGGGTCATCACTGTGCGATTTCAAGATGCATGGTGTCGAATGGTCTGCTGTTATGCAGATTATGGTTTCCTTAAGATCTATTTTTTGCAGAATTTCGCCGAAGAAGTATTGGTCGATGTCTTCTATTACTTTGGTCTTTCGTTGGAAGTTGCCGTCGTGTCCTGGTTCATCTGGGCCTTTTAGGTGAATGTAGAAACAGTCGTACGTTTGTAGAAGGTTGAGGAGTTTTTCAACTCGGATCTTCATATCAGACTTAATGTCACTTGAAGGTGGAGGAAGATCAACCAAGTCCATTCCAGCTAATCGTGAGATTCCTCTTTCAACAGGCATGTCTGCTAAACAAGCAAACTGGACATTATAACGTTCATTGATGTTGAAAAAGGTGGGTAACTCGTCGCCTGCGTCCCTGGATAATATGACGTTTGCCTTCATTTTTCCTATTGCTGAGCGTCTTATGTTGATTTCGTGTTTTTCCAGTACCATATGACTTTTTTCGGTAAATTCATTGACAAGTTGAGCTGAAATCTTCGCTGCTTTTGTATCTGCCATTGGTAGACATTCAACCAAAACCATGTCAACATTTTTCTTGGCTACACCCAACCCAGCTATTCTCTCGTAAGCAGGGTCGGTGTTCGAAATTTTCCCTGACAGCTTAATTTTTTGACTTTTTATGACCAAGACTCCTCTATGTCCAAGAGTGTTCTTGAAACAGAATTCAGCAGGATGCGATTCCAATTTAACCTTTTGGTTAACTTCTTTAGCGAGAAGTGTTGCTTCCTCTGTGGTTAGGTCTCTCCCTGCTCTTCGGTCAATCAATTTTTTGTTTTCGTTCATTGCCGCAAAGTTGCACCGTAAGGCAAGGTCTCCGTTTTTCATGTCCAATCCTGCACCATAGGCCTCTAATGGGCCGCGTCCTACATGATATTTAAATGGGTTATACCCTAAAATTGAGATGACTGCCACATCACTTTCAGGCGCTATTCCTCTGCCAACGGTGTACATTAGACCAAGTTTTCCCTTTGTTGCAAGATAATCCATGTTTGGAGTTTCAGCGTATTCCAATGGTGTCTTAAAATCGAGTTCTGGGACTGGTAGGTCACTCACGCCGTCTATTACGACGTAGATTAATTTCAATGCTTTTCCGCTCCTGACTTAATGTGTAAAGTTGAGCTAATATTATGAATGAATCCTAAAAAACTTTAGTCATTACACCAAAAATAAGGTTTAGTTTAAGTGCAGTAATGCTTATTAGAATCTGTTGAAAATTTTGCTTCCGCATCTAGGAGGAAAAATAGGTTGCCCGTGTTCTCTGCTGAGCAATTGAGAGAAATTGGAACAAAGATTTTTTTGGCTGCTGGCGCATCTCGTGAAGAGGCAGAATTGGTATCAAACCTTCTCGTTAAAGCAAACTTAGTAGGACATGACTCTCACGGAATCATTAGGGTCATCCAGTACGTAAAAGCAATCCAGAAAGGGGACATTAATACTAACGCAAAACTAGAAATTGTAAAAGAAACTCCATCTTCAGCTTTAGTTAATGGAAACTGGGGATTTGGGCAGGTGATTGCGAAGAAGGCGATGGAAATTGCCATTAACAAGGGAAAAAAAGGAACCGTTGGTACAGTATGTGCTTTTAACGTTTACCATGTTGGAAGACTGGCGGACTACACGATGATGGCGGCTGAAAATGACATGATAGGAATTGCGATGGCCAATTCGCTTCGAAGTGTAGCAGCATACGGAGGTGTAGAACGTTTGCTAAGCACTGGGCCTTTAAGTTACGCTTTTCCCTGTGGGGGCGAATTTCCGTTTGTTTTGGACATTGCTACAAGCGTTGTTGCTGAAGGAAAATTAAGAGTGGCTCTGCACAAGGGAGAAAAACTTTCAGAGGGCTGCATAATTGACAAGAACGGAAATCCCTCAACAAATCCATCTGACTATTACGATGGTGGAGCTTTACTTCCGTTAGGTGGCGATTCTTTTGGACATAAAGGGTTTGGAATTGGACTTGCTGTAGAAGTACTATCAGGTATCCTTTCACTGTCTGGACAGTCCTATTTGCCAAACAAAAAAGGAAATGGCCTTTTCTTCCAAGCCATAAACATTGAAAACTTTTTACCCATCGATGAATTTAAAAGGCAGATTGACGCTCTTATTGAAAGGACGAAATCATGTAAGGTCAGACCTGGATTTTCAGAGATACTTATCCCTGGGGAACTTGAATGGAGAACTGAAAAGGAACATCTGAATAAAGGAATTTATTTACCTGACAGAACATGGGAAGAAATCCAAACAATAGCATCATCTTACGGTTTAAATTTAAATGCGATTATTAATTTGGGTTAATTTATGTTATTAGGATATTTTTAGCTTATTGTTCTTATAGGAATTTTACTGTTTGCAGCTAATTTTTCGCATTTTTTCTCGTTTTTTTACAGTTTAGTGTTAACTGAATGAATAAACCAGCTAAAATGGAATATTATTCTCTGATATACTTGCATGTTGGAAAGATGTTTAACCATTCAGGCTGATTTTAAAGTGGGTTGGGCGAACATGGTTCATGCTGGTTTAATTGCACAAATTGATTCTTTCCTGAATAGTGAAGAAAAGAAACTGGAAGCGTTACAGAATTCATTACAGCACCAGAAGATTTCGCAGTCTACTTTTGATATGGCGGAGAAAAGAATCAGGCATGGAATTTTACTTGCTACTGATTTAAAAGAGGCAATTAAGGTTGAGGAGGACTGTTGGCGAAGCAGCCTTTCAGAAGTATCAAGAATATTAGAGATGCGTCTTCTTGAATTTCAACACAAATTTCTTTTGGGTGAAATTGGAGAGGACGAATTGGCACAAAAAAGCGTCATACTAAGTCAAGGGTTAATTTTCCTGAGGGAAGCAAGTGATTCTAAAGAAGTAAAGGTTCCAGAGAATAAACAAGAATCTCTTGTGGAGGTGTCTGTCCAAACTTTACCTTTAACTGTCAGCCAAGAGGTAATTGAGCCGATTCAACTGTCTCAGGAAGATATTACGGACTCCATGGAATCTAAAATTAATGAAACACCGGTCTTGTCTGTTGCTTGTGAAGGGAAACTAGCTAAACCTGCTCAATTCAAAAGAACTTCGAATGGTGAACAGTCTTCTAGTAGACGTAGGAAACTATTGAGCAAGGAGCCTTCTGATCTTGGCACATCAGTCGATTCTGCGTCGCATTGTATGAATCCATGGAAGCCTGAATGCAGGAACACTGACATTGAACTAAGCATATACTATAAGGGTCGCCCAACTCCAATCTGCCATAAATGTTGGGAAGACATTTCCAGTAAGAACATTGAATGGTCAAGTTTGTAAACCAAATAGTTAAATCTGTTTTTCTGATTTTATACTGAAGATTCAGAATCTGGAAAAACAATATTGTTAAGTCTTGTTTGCATATTTTTCTTTTTAAGGTCTTGTAGCTTTCTATAATAGGTTTCAATGGTTTTTTGGTCGATGTAACCCTTATGGGGACGGAAGCCGCCTGTGAAGCCTTTTGGCACATGAAGTAGTTCGTGGATTATGGTTTTTTCTTTGTCAGCTTGGCTGAGTTTGTCATAGTTTTCTGAGATTACTTCAATTATGTATGATGGTGGTTGGCGAAGAGCTTCTTGCCATATTCTTCCTAAGCCATGTATGCGGGCGAGAACGCGGCGAGATTTGGAACCTTTGCTTCTTACACAGTATACGAACTGTGGAACTACATGAAAAAAATTTAGGTTCTCAGCGATGTTGTCGACTAGTTTTTTAACATCAGGTGCTTCATGATATTCTATTATCATACTTTCTTCATCTCACTTTTTTCTGTTTATCATCATGTAAACTGTGGAATTCAAGTGTTCTTAGTGAACCATAGGCATCTTAGTTTCTTAAAATTCTTATTGAAATGATTTCACAAAACAGTAACTTGTCGACACAAATATGGAAATCTGGATTAAGGTTCAAAAAAATGAGGGTAAAACACCTTGGTTAATCTGCGTCTGCATCCTTTCTTGCTTTTGGTGTGAGAATCCAAGATGAAGTGTTTCCTATTTGATGGAACCTTTTTTCTTTCAGAATTCCTATTGCTCGTTTTTTCGTTGTGTAATTAACCTTGCTTTCGAATCTTAATCTTATTTTAAAGGGTTTGCCATCGATTGTTGTTGAAGTAAAAAACCCTGTTTTTTTCCAAGAAGTCTAAAATGTCAAAAGCAGTTACAGCCAATGTTTTACCCTCCGAGTTCTGTTACTTGAAATCGTATTTAAGTGTGCTGTGATTTTGAGGGGGGAGAGGGTATATATAGTCCAGTCAGTTTTCCTGGCCATGAATATGGTTTGACATTTGTTTGTGCCTCATGTGGAATGAAACGTTTAATATTATGAATATTTCATAATCTTTAGAAGAGATGTCGAATATGAATAAGACAAAAATGCTGTTGCCTATGGTTATTCTTGTTGTTGGACTTTTTCTAATATGGTATTTTTATTATGGCGGAGCAGCTGTTCTAGAGAGAGTTCCTTTTGAGTATACTAAGCAGTTTATTTCCCTCCTTGTCATCATTGCCGGTCTCACCATTCTTTACAGGATAGGCACCTTTTTTGTAAAGTCAATTATGTTGAAGATGGGCGGAAAAGAGGGGGAGATAGGCATGATACAAGGAATCTACAAGTTCATTATCATAACTATAGGCGTTCTCAGTTTGATTTCAAGCTGGTTCTCATTAGAAAGTTTAGGAACAATTTTCGCCGCTTTTGGAGGAATGTTTCTCGGCTGGTCTCTACAGGGTCCAATAAGCGGTCTTGCAGCATGGTTTCTTGTTTCAGTTATTAGACCTTTCAGTGTGGGAGATCGAGTTCAGCTTCCTTCATATGGTTTAGTTGGGGACATCGTAAATATTACGCCTTTATACACGATATTGAATCAAGTTGGTGGAAGCGTAGGAAGCGAAGAGCCAGCGAACAGAACAATTCTAGTTCCAAATGCTTTGCTGTTTAGTGCACTTGTCATTAACTATACGCCCAAGGATCAGGATGAGCTCATTGAATTTTCTAAAAAAAGAAAGTTAGAAGGCAAATCGCTTGAGTCAGCATATATGCTTGATGAATTTGTCTTACGGTTGAGCTTTGACTCTGATTGGGATGAGGCTGAGAAAATTCTTCTTGAAGCTGCAGAGGAGGTTACTGCTGATGTTATTGAAAAAACAGGTCAGAAACCGTATATTCGAGCGGACATGTCTGACTGGTACGGTGTCTACATGAGACTCAGGTTTATGACAATAGCAACAGACAGGCCTAGGGTTATTCACGAAATCTCCAAAAGGGTGTTTAAAAAAATTCAGGAAAGTAAGAATGTGGACTTGGCTATTCCATACATCTATTCGTTTAGGAAAGGCTACCAGTGGGCACCGCCATATTCGCTTTACAATGTGGACACAATAAGGAATATAGGACTAAAGGATAACTTGATAACCTGTTCAAGTTGTGGTGCAAAAAATATGGCGGATTCAATTTATTGCAACAAATGTGGCAACAAGCTAACTTCATCGGCAGCAATGTAAGTGCATTGCTACTAAAGGAGTTATTAACATAGCACTTTTTTTAGTTATATCTAGTTTGTAATTTTAGAAATGTGCTTGTGGATAAATTTATATTTTGGTTGACTAATGCTTTGGTTGGCGGGTTGCATGATGCGAGGTGGACTCCAAATTCGGAGCTAACTATCAAGGACGTTTTGACCATTATCATGTAGACTCGCTAAAGAAGATGTTTATAAACCCTAAAATTGTATTTTTGGAGAAGCGATGAACAATGTTCAAGGAGGTCTCTCCTACTGTTAATTTCCCTGAACTTGAGCGTCAAATCCTCAAGTTTTGGGGTGAAACTAAGGCTTTCGAGAAGCTTGTCGAACTGAACAAAGGTAAACCTCGCTGGTCTTTTATGGATGGTCCAATCACGGCGAATAATCCTATGGGCGTACACCATGCTTGGGGAAGGACATACAAGGATCTTTTCCAACGTTTCAAGGCGATGCAGAGGCATGAGCTTCGCTACCAGAATGGGTTTGACTGCCAAGGTCTCTGGATTGAAGTTGAGGTTGAAAAGGAATTGGGCTTCAAATCCAAACGTGACATCGAAGCTTACGGTCTTGCCAGATTCATAAAAGACTGCAAGCAACGGGCTCTTCGTTACGCAGCGAAACAGGTTGAGCAATCCATCCGTCTAGGATATTGGATGAAATGGGACAATCCTGACGTTCTTCGTTTTCTTGCAGATTGTCTAGAGAACCCAGAACAGACAGTTGAGGTAGAAGGCGTAAACGGAAAAATCCAAGACTCAGCTGAACGACTTGTTGGAAGATTGGGGTCTCCTGAAATTGGCGGTTCATATTTTACGTTTTCAGATGAAAACAACTACACGATTTGGTCTGCCTTGAAAAAGTGTTACGAGAACGGCTGGATCTATAAGGGAAGAGACGTTATGCCTTGGTGTCCCAGATGCTCCACCGCGCTTTCCCAACACGAGATAGTTACCGAAGGATACAGGGAAATGACCCATCCTAGTGTTACGCTTAAGTTCCCGTTAAAAGGTAAAGCAGGAGAATCGTTGCTTGTTTGGACGACGACGCCTTGGACTCTTACATCGAACGTTGCTGCAGCGGTGCATCCAAACTTTACCTATGTCAAGGTTAAACACAAAGGTGAGTACCTATATCTGGGAAAGTTTGCTCTTGGAAGAGTTTTCCTCAAGGACGATTACGAGATTGTCGAAGAACTTGAAGGCAACAGAATGGAAGGCTGGATGTACCACGGACCATACGATGATCTTCCAGTCCAAATAAACTCGAAAGCTCCAGACTCTCACAAAGTTATTCTTTGGACTGAAGTTACAGAGGAAGAAGGAACAGGCATTGTTCACATAGCACCTGGTTGTGGAAAAGAGGACCTTGAGCTTGGAGAAATCTACGGCTTACCTGCCTTAGCTCCACTTGACGAATTCGGCGTTTTCATAGACGGCTACGGAGCTTTCACAGGCACTCACGTCTATGATTCGGCACCAAAAGTAATCGAAAACCTAAGAGAGAAGGGTTTTCTTTTCAAGTCAGAAGACTATGTTCACCGTTATCCTGTTTGTTGGCGTTGCAGCAGCGAACTTGTTTTTAGGCTGGTGGACGAATGGTTCATCAACATGGGTAAAAAACTAGACAAACCTCTAGAGGCAGTTACTGAAAAAGAAAAGGCTAGAAACCTAAGATACCAAATAATGGATGTTGCTAAGCAGGTTAGATGGATACCGGAGTTTGGGCTTCAACAAGAACTTGACTGGTTGCAAAACATGGAAGACTGGATGATTTCCAAAAAAAGATACTGGGGTCTTGCCTTACCCATCTGGGTTTGCCAGAAATGTGGAATCTTCGAGGTCATAGGCAGCAAAGAGGAGCTTAAGGCCCGTGCGGTTGAAGGTTGGGAGATATTTGAGGGACACACGCCTCATAGACCGTGGATTGATGCTGTAAAGATCAAATGCTCAAAGTGTGGGGGGCTGTCTCAGCGTGTTCAAGATGTTGGAAATCCGTGGTTGGACGCCGGCATCGTTTCATATTCTACGCTGAACTACCGTAGTGACCGTGCGTATTGGGAAAAATGGTTTCCCGCCAAGTTGATCTGCGAATGTCTACCTGGCCAGTTCAGAAACTGGTTCTACGCGATGTTGGCAATGAGCACGATAATGGAGAGGCGGGTTCCCTTCGAAGTCTGCTTCGGATACAGCGTGGTTCTAGGCGAAGACGGACGTGAAATGCACAAGTCGTGGGGAAACGCTATAGAGTTCGACGAGGCTGCTGAGAACATTGGTGCAGACGTAATGCGTTGGATGTACTGCAGCAAGAAACCTGAAACCAATCTGCTCTTCGGATATGGGAAAGCAGAGGAAATCAAACGCCAATTCCTTATTCCCCTATGGAATGTTTACAGCTTCTTCACTACGTATGCAAACCTTGACAAATGGACTCCAGAAAACGCCGTTAAAAAAGAAACACTGACTCTTTTAGACCTTTGGATCTTGTCTAAACTTAATAATTTAGTCATGACTGTGAAGGAGCGTCTAGAAGACTTTGATCCTTACACTGCATCGCTAAACATTGAAAAATTCGTAGAGGAACTGTCCACATGGTATGTCAGGCGGTCAAGGCGGCGATTCTGGAAAAGCGAAAAGGACGAGGACAAGAACGCTGCGTACACAACTCTCTATACATGTTTGACAACTTTAGTTAAAATTCTTGCACCTTTCATTCCGTTCGTCTCAGAAGAAATGTATCAGAACCTGGTTCGCAACGTTGACCCTAAGGCTCCTGAAAGTGTACACCACAATGAATGGCCATCAGCTGACGAAAAAGCAATCGACAACGAGATAATGAAGGGAATGAATTTAACCATAAAAGTCTGCAGCCTCGGCCGGTCAGCTAGAAGCAAAGCAGGAATAAAACTTAGGCAACCTCTTTCAACTGCAAAAATATATGCTGATAAGTCCGTGGTAAAGCAAATTAAAAGATTTAAAGACATTATTGTTGATGAGCTTAACGTTAAAAAGCTGTCCTTCGCAAAACAAAAAGACGAACTGATTGAGTACTCAATTAAACCGCTTCCCCAAGTCTTAGGAAAAAAGTACGGAAAGCTCTATCCAAAAATAAAAGAGGAATTGGAAAAACTTGATGCAGAGACGATTGCAAAAAATCTTGACAAAGGGAAAAGCGTGCAACTTAGGATTGATAAGCAGGCTGTGGAGCTACTTCCAGAAGAGGTTGAAGTAACCGTTAATCCAAAAACGGGGTATTCGCTATCTGACGAGGAAGGCATAGTGGTTGCTGTTGAAACCGTGTTGCCATCTGACCTTAAAGAGGAAGGGTTAGCACGAGACATTGTTCGCCGAATACAGAACCAACGGAAAGAAGCAGGCTTCAACATCGCAGACCAGATTATAACCCATTATGAAGCTGAACCGTCGCTTGCAAAAGTCTTCAGAAACTATGAAGAATACATAGCCACAGAAACACTGTCAGTTTCTCTAAATGAAGGACGCATACCAAGTGATGCCCACAAGTCAACATACAAGATCGGCGGCTTAACAGTTACTATTGGCTTAAAAAAGGTAAACACCTAAGACCAATATTAAAGGAAGAAATTAAAACCAAAAAATTGGCTTGTTTTCTGACCATGACTCTTACTGTGTCGAAATTTTGGCAACTGTAGTGTTGTTGTACTTGACAATGTCCGCGGTTTTTAATTCAACGAGTTTGTCTCTGGAACCACCTCCACAGAAAACTGTTTCGAACCTCAAAAGTTCCTCGTCGACAACAATACGCATTTTTGTCTTATGCCCTACTGAGGGGGTTCCACCTGGCGGGTATCCGCTGATTTCTTCTGCCTTGTCAAATGGGACTAGCTGAATATTCTTCACCTTTAACGCAGCAGCAGCTGCCTTAAGGTCAACTTTCCTGTCTCCAGGCACAATCAAAAGCACACGCTCATCCTCGTCTGTTTCAGAGACCAAATTTTTAGTAAGTCTGTGAAGATCCACTCCCGTGGCTTTAGCCGCATCACAAGTGTGAACAGTCTCAGTTTTTTGAATGAATCTATGCCATATTCTGTTTTTTTGAAGGTATTCCTCAAGGTTAGCTGCATGACTCATTTTTTGTTCAACCTCTGATTTTTGTTTTATACTCTGACTTTTTCTCCTTTTTGGTTAAGTCTTATTTTTCCAAGCTCGTCTTCAACCTCTTTAAGCTGGACTTGATTAAAAACCGGGCCGTCCCTGCAGACACGATATTTCCCTATAACGCAGCTTCCGCAGATTCCAATTGCACAGTACATGAAACGTTCAAGGCTAGCTTGCATAGGCGTCTCATATTTTTCTGCTAACTTGAAAATCTTGGTTGTCATAGCTTCATTTCCGCAAGCATAAATAATGTCGAAATGTTCTGTGGAAAGCAGCTTTTCAGCAACATCCGTAACTAAGCCTTTGGTTCCATAGCTTCCATCATCTGTCGTGAAAATTGCCTTAAAACTATTTTTATTTTGTAATTTGGCTAATTGGTTAATGAAGAGAAGTTCACTTCGAGTTTTGGCTCCTTCGGCGACAACCGTTTTCACCTTTTCTTCGACGAGTTTAGATGCTAATAGCATTAAAGGCGCGGTTCCGACTCCCCCGCCAACAAGGAGGGCTGTTTTTCCAAGAATTCTGAAATAGTTTCCAAAGGGTCCTCGAACACCAATTAGTTCACCTTCTTTCATTCTGTTAAGAGTTCGAGTTGCCTCCCCAACTTCTTTGACTGTTACAGAGACTAAGATACCGTTGACTGATGAGATGCTTAGAGGAATCTCGTCGACGCTTGGAATCCAAACCATGACGAACTGTCCTGGCTTCGCACTTGCGCAAAGCGTGTCTCTGAAATAAATTGTCTTAACTGAATCGGTTTCTGTAACAACCTTTTGTATGCTTGTTGTTCTTATCTGGTTAGCGTCTATGTGCCATCCCGACAATTTCGTTCACGCTCTTAATGTTTTTCTTCTCGAGATACTTGCGTATGCCGTCTGTAATGGACTTAAAGACAGCCAAGTCTTCAAAGGCGATTGCGCTTCCCACTTGAATTGCTGAGGCGCCTGCCAGCATGAACTCCACGGCGTCTTTCCATGTTCTGATGCCGCCGCAGCCTATTATTGGCACTTTTACCGCCTCGAAAATTTCGTACACACACCTTACGGCTACTGGCTTCACGGCACCTCCAGAAAGCCCGCCTATCTTGTTCGACAGTACGGGACGTGCAGTTTCAACGTCTATCACCATAGCCCTAACCGTGTTAATTGCTGTGATGCCGTCCACGCCGCACGAAACAGCAGCCTCAGCTAGGCAGACAATGTCGGAAACATTAGGACTTAACTTGGCGAACACTGGAACCTTAACTTGAGCCTTCACTTCCCTGACAATTTCCTTGATTTTCTCAGGATTTTGGCCAATCTCAGCTCCGACGCCCCTTACGTGCGGGCAGGAGAGGTTCAATTCAACCGCGTCAACCCCAGATTCCTCCCCAACTTTTGCAACCGCTCCGTACTCTTTAGCCGAGTAGCCGTAGACGCTGAGGATCAACGGAACCTCTAGGTTGCTTAGTTCCCTCATCTCCTCGGAGAATTTGTGGATTCCTGGGTTTGGCAATCCCAAGGCGTTAAGCAGTCCGCATTCGAGTTGGATGACCGTTGGGTTCGTGTATCCTTCGCGCGGTTTAAGCCCAACAGATTTTGTGGTAACTGCGCCTGCTCCCGCATGCGCCACTTCTTCGAGGCTTTTGGATGTGATGCCGAGGATTCCAGAAGCAAGGATTGTGGGGTTACGGAGGTCTAACCCAGCTAATTTTACTTTGAGATTTTCAGCATTAAACATGAGTTTTCAATAAAACCTTGACCTTAAAGTATATTAAACTATTTAATGCGGGTACGAATTTATCTTTCATGAAAAGTTGCTTGATACTATTTAAATTACGGGCATGCGAGGACTCATGCGCAAATAACCAATTGTTCGGTGGCCTATGAGATTTTTCTTCAAAGAACCGATATAAAAATATAAATTTTAAATGTGTTTTATGAATATGAAAGAATACGTTCAAACTTCTTTGGTGCGCAAAGAACTTGTGTGCGATACAAAAAAAAGAGAGATGTCTGTTAAGGATTTAGTCAACATTATCTGGTTGTGCCTGTTAGTTTTTGCAACGGTGGCTTACTGGTTTTATAATCCTTCTCTATTATCGGAATTAGTTGACATCATCGGTAATGCGGTCTCTGGAGGCTTGGTCTTATTTTCGGATTTGACGGCGAATTTTGTGTTATTATTAATTTCCTTGTTGGCTTTGCGATTTTTTATGTTTTTGATTGCTGAGGTTGTCAAGAAGCAGATGCCAAAGGCAATTGGAAACCTAGCTAGATGGAATGTTGAATTCTCCTTCTATATAAATAGCGTGAGAACAGACCATGCTATGTTCAGGAGGAGGATAAGTGTTGATGTATGTTGGGTTGGATGTGCATAAGCGGTTC